>VOFK01001064.1_pt1 | contig 26305 bp, 48 predicted proteins | sample 5384121 | NCBI WGS metagenome assembly VOFK01 (sample SAMN12384730, study PRJNA508395) | human gut metagenome | isolation source: healthy gut J | host: Homo sapiens | reverse complement strand
GCAGATTGTTTCCGAACCGTGTGCGAGGATTGCCTGAGAAGGAAAGCGGTGAGAGCAGATGTTTTTGTATATGCGCACTTTATCATAGCAGCAGCTGCCGTGTATATGGTCGAGGCGTATATTCATACCTACTACGCGATTGAGTATATGCACGGCGCACCGCTGTTCTTTGTACTTGCAAAAATACGCGGCACCGGTCCTGTTCCTGCTCCTGTGCGGGTACTTTGCGTTCCGATACAGGGAGAATCGGCGGGAATCGGAAAAAGCCTGCGCAGGAAAAGGCCATGAACAAAGAAGAAGTTTATGCTGAAAAATTAACGCGACCGTAAAAACGCGAAAGCCGTGTTCTCGACCAAGCCGACCAGATGCTGTATCAGGTCAAGCGATTCGACAAAAGATGGCGGTAGCCTACAGCATGACGCAGGACAGCAAGACTTCTGGAGAGCAGGCGAAGTGCCTAACGCTGTTGGCATCGGCAGAGCGGGATATTCTATGACCGGCTGGATGACGCTATTCGCTCGGCATCCATGTTCGATGAGACAGAATACAAAGCTTTCCAGCAAGGCATTATCTCGTTCGGAGATACCGATACCGCCAAAAGAAGCAGGAGATATACGCCGGTATTATCAAGACGATAAACAATGTGGTCCATGATAATGAGCGTCTTATCCTGCGCTTAGATTCTCTTGCCTATGCACTCAATCAGCGCTCAGCACAGAATCCGTGGGATACCGATGTGGTCTTGGCGATGTCAAGACTTGATGATGTCATCACTAAGACGAATCAAGACCTTGAACAGGACGAGGAAATCAGCCGCAAGGCTTTGAAACGATATACGACACTCTAAATGGAGGTAATTGACCATGGCAAGAAAAAGGTGTGTTTCCGATAGTAGCGACCTTAGCGGTCGTCGGCGTGGTATTGGCGGTGTTCTCCCAGACGGTGATGCGGGACTCGAATATCAGCACCAATACCATGACAACGGAGCAGGCGTATGCGGATTTGAGCGGGAAGATGAAACGCATCGGGGTACAGGAAGTATCTGTAAACCCGCAGCAGCTTGATGTATCGGAGTTTTTGGACGCGAAAAGATGAGTTGCCGGATATCGACTCCTCCTACCCGTTTGTGGTGGAGGGGAACGGTGATGTCGACATTGAAATCTTCTCTTCCGGCGAGAAAGCAGCAGAGTCCGGTTCCGATTCTTTCCCTGACCAGCATGGCAAAGAAGTTCAACGCCCAGCACAACAAGACTTCCGAGACAAGACTATGAGCGTCTCTCTGCGCTCCGTTCCGTCCGGCACAGCGGCTGAGTACATTTCGACGGGAAAGTATCAGCCTGAGTGCTATACCCCTTCAAACACGCTCTTTTGGCGAATTGGTGAAGAACGAGGGCGTAGAATTGACCGTTGAGGCTGACCGTCTGGCCGGCAATGTGGCAGGTATTCTCGTATCAAAGAAGACAGGGATATGCTCCGCTCTGAATACGGTGAAGCATCTGTTTCTTCCGTTCTGAACGCAACCATCGATGGCAAACTCATGATGGGGTATTCGAACCCTTACACGAGTGCAACGGGTCTCAACTTCCTGCTTGCGGCCCTTGCGAGCAGCGGCAGCGATACGATTGTCGATACGGCTGCTGTTGAGAACTTCCAGAAATTTCAAGCGAATGTCCCTCTCGTATCCTTCACGACCCAGCAGATGGTCCAGTCGGCGGACAAAGGCATCGTGGACGGCGTTGTGATGGAGTATCAGTCTTATCAGAATGACCCGACCTTGCAGCGCAACTACGAGTTCATTCCGTTCGGTGTCCGGCACGATAACCCTCTGTATTCCATCGGGAATGTCTCCGCTGAGAAAAAGGAAGTTATTGCTGCCTTCGTTTCCTTCTGTGCCCAGAACCAGGCAGAGGCGACGAAGGACGGGTTCAATGGTCTTGACGACTATACATATACCGGTAAGGTATGACGGCAATACCATCGCACAGGCTCAAAGTGTCTGGAAAGAAGAGAAGGATTCCGGCATTCCTATTGTGGCAGAATTTGTCGTCGATACTTCCGGGTCAATGCGCGGCGAACCTATCAATGCACTGAAAACAGCCATGATTAACACCATCCAGTATGTGAACTTCCCCCATCTAAGCCTTTCGGCTATAGTTGGGAGCTTCTCCGTGGGTTGTAGCCCCACGGTAAATCTCTGCGTTACCCGAAGGTAGAGATACGACCCAAACTTAGCTAACAATGCCTGACGGCACTGGTCACCACATAGGGGTTAATCTCCCGCAAAGTTCTCGCAACACAGTATAATCCCAACAGATGGGCCCTGGCTGTCGAGTCGCCACGGGGGACTCAACAGTGAATGCAACTGTTTAAGGGAATACAATGTGCATTGGGTTCTGCGCTCAATGTCAGGAACTTTAGCCTTACACTGAGACCATGCCTTCTTTGACATGGGTTTTGTTACCTCGCGGATGAAATACCGGGCACCAATGTTATAGCACGCATTCAGGTCCGCATTGTATTGTTTGCCGCTTTCAAAAGTGGCAAGGGAATGGTTGTTTTGCGCACGGGTCACTTTACCGCTGCCATCGAACGCCAACTTACTGGTTCCCCAAGCGCAGATATGCGAAACACGGATACCGCAGCGGTGTGCTTTATGCTCCGCAATGTGCTGGATACCGTTCTTTCGCCACATCTGAAATCTTCTGCCTTTTGGAAGATGCTTTCTTGCCCTTTGAAATCCAAGTGCTCGAAAACAATTACATCAGCAGAATAGAGAACCGCAAACTCAACAATGGCAGAGGCAATCTTTTGGACAACTCATCATTGATGCGTTTGGCATACGCCCAAAAATTATGTGCCTCGCGAGAGCCGTGCAGTCTTTGGAACTTCTTAATGCGATTGAGCACATGATACAGATGGTCTTTGTCACTTGCGAAATTGATAAACTTTCTTGCAAGGACAGTTCCATCTGCGGTCATGATGCAGCAAGTCGCGTCTGTATTAAGACCTAAATCGACTGCACAGATTCGTTGCTTTTTGATAGGTGTTTTGCTAAGGGATATATTTTCCTCAAACGAAAAGCGCAAACTGTATTTACCAAAGCGCTTTTCGAGTACAGGCGCAGAGGTGCAGGCGTGCATCCAATATTTACGCAAATAGGGCAATATCGGTTTTGCGTAAACGACAGTGGCCCACACCCAATCGTTCTTTATGGTGAGACCTTCGAAGTGGGACCGTATGTTTTGTCATTTAAGGCTGTAATCTCATTTTGGGAATTCTTTAACTGAGCAGCCTGCTGTTTTTCCTTTTCGATTTTCTTTTCTTCCGGTGTAAGCTTGTCTTTTGCCTTTGGATTCTTCGGAACTTTTACCTTTTCAGGTGCGCCTTCCACCTTGAACATGTCATCGCGGAAGAATGTAGGAAGCGACTTTCTTCTGTTAACATGAAGCGTAGGTGCAGCCGTCTGCTTGTCTGTGTTTTCCCAGTTGGCAAGATTGCTGCGGTAGCTGTTCACTGCACCAATGGCCGCTGTAATGGTTGCACGGCGCAGGTACGAAGGATACTTATGGAATTTTTTATCGAATTCCGGATATTTAGCTTCACGGTTTTTATTGCCATGAACCAGCTTTTCAATGTAGCGCTGTTGCTCCAAGGCTCCGGTAGTTATGCTTTTTACGGCATCCCAGTTCTCATTGACTACGCCAATCAGGTAGGAGAGTGCTTGCTGATATAAACAAACCGTATCGTCAAGGCTGACACTGCATCTGACAATTTTACTTGATAGCTGGATGCAATTTGCAAAAAACACACTCACCTCCTTTTTACAACGATATTATTTCATAATATGATTATATCACAAAAAGCTTTAGTTGTAAAGGACGTATTATGAGTAAAAATAACCTATATAGGACAAATAGACACTCCTGTTACCTGTTGGAATACCATTTGGTTGTAGTAACAAAAATATCGCCATCCTGTGCTTCAAGGTGCGATAAAAAGATTATCTGCTTGACCAAACAAAACAATCTTTGATTCATGGCGTTGCACCATTAAGGCTGTCAATATACCGATTTGTACAAGGGGTGCTGTAAAAATTCCCTCGATGCGAACGGCAGCACCGCAATGTACAACGGTCTTTGTGTGGCAATGGACCGCATTTACAAGAAGTATCAGGAACTCGGCGGCAACTGCACGCCCATCATCTTCGTGTTGACGGACGGCGATAACAATACTGGGTATGAGTTCTCTGATACGAAGAACATCATCGCTGGCATGGATATCCCTATCTATACCATCAGCTACAACTACGCCGCTGACAGTCTCTCGGAACTCGCGTCTATCAATGAGGCGGCAGCTATCGTCGGTAACAGCGAGGATATTACCTATAAGCTCCGCAATCTGTTCAATGCGGAGATGTAACTCAAAAGCGCGGTTTTGTCCGCGCAACTGCTCAAAAAGACAGCCTCCACGCGGCGAGCAGCGGGCAACGGGAAACAGTCCCGGCAAATCGTCTTTCAGAACGGAAGGTGGGATAGCACTATGCGAGTACAACAGGTCCCGAACTCTCCCTATTTTATCCATTACGACGATAACGGTTATTGCAGCGTGTCCAGAGATAAGGACGATAAGGAACCAATTCCGGAGTCAGAGATGCAAGCGTTCCTTGATGCAGTAGCCAATGGCCTACTTTATATCGAGCAGGAACGAAAGAGCAGATACCAGCGCATCGAAGAAGCCGAAAAAGCAGCTTTGCCAGAGGTGAAGCGAAAGGCAGGGAGGACCAGCTCCCTCTCCACGGTTAAGGCACTGAAAGAAGAACAGGCGTTAAGGGAAGAGCAGGAGAGCAAACTATACCACGAAGCGCTTAGTCACACTATATCTTTCAGAAGCACGAGAACAGAGTGGGTTCGCCTTTCACGCGGAGGATGGTGATTCACATGATAGGGAGCATTTCAATTCCAAACACCAGATTTTATTTGACCAGCATAGACGGCAAGAAATGGTTTGTGACAGAATATTACAGAACCGCACCGTTCAATCCTGCAAAAGAAACATATGGCTTATACAAAGCGTTTGCAGAAGCATTCAGAAAGAACAACAAAATAGAAGAGCAGGAGTTCCCGGAAGAACTCAAAGAGGCCGTCAACAAAGCTTACGGAAATGGCCTATACGCTGGGCGGCATAGTGTTGATTTTGGCTGAGCCGAGCAAGAAAAGAAGAACGGCACAGGAAAGCGGCAGAACGAATATGAGCATAGCAAAAATCGAAACGGCATCCGGCGTAACGCTGGTTCTCAACGGCAAAACAGTTTTTCGCCTCAGATGATACCTCCTCATACTGGATGCAGGGGTCTAAAGTCATTGGTGACGATGGCATGTCTATGGCCATGCTGAGACTATCCGAGACGCCTTGTGTATAGTCCTAGCAAAGTACGGCGGGCTGCAGGGAAGCAATGCAAAAACAACCAAAATCTGTAAAGGCGGTGAGAACATGGTAGTGTACACGAAATCCGGTGTGACGATAAATTGCTGCGGCAATCTCCTGATTGCATCTGATGGCAAGACCTACAAACCTATGCGGGAGAATGTTGACCTGCGGCGGCAGAATTATCAGCAACAACTGTCAATCGAAAGACGAAGCGCTGGGTACGGTCGTGGGACTGTACGGCGGTCGAAGGTTTTAGGAGGTACAACAATGCAAATGGTCATGACAAACAGCGGCGTGGAGCTGCGTGTGGAAAACAGCATCATTTACACAACAGACTCCAAGGCATTCTGGCGCAGCGGAAATATGCTGGTTGGAAACGGAACGGTCATCAGCTACCAGTGCCGTTCGATGGATGAGGCGGTCGATATGGTTGCGGCCTTGTACAACGGAAAAAAACCAGAAGTAGCGCAGGTGTAAACCCCCCTGCAAAAAGTATATGCCGTTCACTTCCGGGTGGACGGCTTTTTTGTTTTGTGAATGTAGCGATTCGGGGAAGAGCAAAACGATTTTTACCAGCACTTTGATATTCTGCGGCATGATTTCCAGCAGTTTGATATTCTGTGGGCAGTTGCACAGCCGTGCAAATTGCATACAATGGGAATTGAAAACAAAAAGAGCGATGCAAGGATGTATTTGCAATAAATATGGCTGCTGTTTTTGGTATTCACGAAACGACACGAAATTCAACAAAACGCGAAGAGAATACAAGAAAAAGACGAATGAAATCCGGCTGAGGCGGATAATACTTGTGCCGAGTAGTTTAAAGTCCGGACAATGGGACAGCTAAAGTGGTAGACTGAAACAAGGAATACCTAAAATCAGATTTAACCGAAAAAGCAAAAAAAACATGAATGATTAGTTGCTAAAAACGTAACTGCTCGCATATATACCCGGCCAAAAGAAATGCCCCAAATCTGTTAAGGAAGGATAGGTAAAAATGGCAAGAAGAAAAAGCAAGCGACTTGGAAAACCAGATGTCGCTTATGGATATGATGGCATCAGAAAGTCCCGAATACACCGAAGAAGGTCCGGAAGAACTCCTAGACCCCGGCGAGGATACGGGAGATGGTGCGGGGCAGACGGATAAACCTTTCAAACTTGTGGCAAACAAGACCACAAAGGCAAAGGCGAACATCTCCACGCAGGCGCTGAGTGTTGTGAAGGCGGTATATGCCGACACGGTTGAAAACAAATTGGGAAGAATTGTTTGATGGTTTTGACAGGCTTTATGCTATCACTTTCTCCTCCGGTATCGAGTTCGTGAATAGGGTCATCAACAAGTTCTCGTATGCGGAAGTCGTGTTCGGCTGCGAGAAAATCATCGCCAGCGACATCGCTGCCATCATGTCGGTACAAATCGACAGCATCCAGCGGCTCACAAAATCCAAGTCGGCAGGAAACCTTGCGAACCGGCTCGATGACGGGACATTGCAGCTGTATGTGTCGCGGGACACGAAATCGCACGAGAAAATCTTTATCTTGGAGAGCGCTGACCATAAGCGTGTCCGAGTCATCACCGGAAGTGCGAATATGTCGGCATCGGCGTTTTGTGGCATCCAGCGAGAAAATATCGTTTGCTTCGATGATGAGGCGGCATTTTCGCATTACAAGGTTCTGTTCGAGACCTTCAAGGAGACCTGCTCCGACAATGTCTCCTACAAGGCAGTCGTGAACACCATGAATCAGGAAGATTATCTGAAAGAGAACATCAAAGAAGTGCCCGTCTTTCAGTCCATCGAAAAACAGAAGCTCATCTTCCTGGAACAGGCACAGCCTGAGGATGAGGTCGAATACTAGATAGTCGCCGAGGTCAAGAAGATGCAGGAACTCGTCAAACCAATCATGCCGAAAATGCCGGTACAGGCGAATCGTATTGTGGTGGCAGCAGAACCGATGCGCGTTTTTACGAAACGATATACAGAGGTGCGGCGTGTGGCAGCTGAGGCAGTTAAGCAACTCCCGAAACTACATATCGACTATGATGCCGGGACTATGACCTTCAACGACGAGAACATCGACCTCAACCCGAATCTCAGCGAGGTAGCCAAGAACATCAAGAGCATCCAGAAGTTCTTCTCAGGCATGGACTACTTTTTACGGCGATGTCGAGCAGGCTAAGAAAGACTACTTTAAGTACATGACCTGGTATCTGGCTACTCCGTTCATGGCGTATCTACGGTATTTTGCATCGAGGAACAACTACGATACCAAGCTGTTCCCGATGTATGGCGTTATATACGGCGACTCAAATGGCGGCAAGACGACCTTTATCAAGTTCCTTGTCAAACTCATGTGCGGTGAGACCGTCAAGATGAACACAACGGAGGATTTCACAGCCACAAGAATCGACGGCCTCAAACGAGTATGTGAGGGACTGCCGCTGAACATCGACGACCTCGCCAAGACCCAGTTCCAGAACCATTCAGAACGGGTAATCAAGAACGATGAATGGGGTATCTCAGATAGGCTCGTGAACTATCCTGCCGTATCTATCACATCAAATAAAAATCACTTCTCTGACAAAAGACCTCTCGAAACGTGCTATCATCTGTCGAATCGGTGCTAAAATCGACAACGAGCGCGGTGCCAAGAACTCGAAGCGTGTGAATGAGAGCATGTCGGAGCTGACAACCGCGTTCTATGGCGAATATGTCCGCCGGATGCTTGTTTGCATCGATGAGATGACGACAGAAATGCGTGAGAATGCGAATGGCAAGGAATACTTCCCCGGATATCTTCCACGCTTCGTCCAGTGTCATTGCAGATATCTTCGAGGCTTGCGGAATCGATTTGCCGGACTATGTGCGTATCCTGTATTACAATGACTACATGGGTGATGAGAGCATTGGTCGTGCTGCGATTGAGAAAATCGAACTGGCATGGCAGGCAGACCCGAGCAAGTTCAGGGTGGACAAGAAGCAGAACCGACTCATTTATACCCTACCCGCAGGATGGACCCTGGTACGAACTGAAATACATTGCAGACGAGCTGCCGAACTCCCTCGAAGCAGAGATTTCCGGCGGCAACCAACTTATCATGAACTACGAGCAGGCACAGGAATTGTTCGGTATCAAGTTTCGGCGCTGGTTGGGAATCTTCAACCTCTAATACTTATGGCAGGTTCTTTTCTGAGCCTGCCTTTTTTTATTTCGCAAAGATAGTTGCCCATTCGTGCGAATTGCGTACTATGAAGTATACAGGCAAGCGGTACTGCCGCTGAAACCGACTATTGCGAGAAAGGAAAGAGCACTATGAACGAGCAAAATTTCGTTGAAGATACGCAGGATTCTACTGAGGATATTCAGTATCAGGCATATGTGGCACTGGTCGAGGATTTCAAAGAATTCATCGATACGACAGTAAAGGCCGGCAAGGATTCCTATAAGCATGTAGACTTGTTCAACGGCAAGCCTTTAGAGGAGTCCGTGACGCATACTGTGCCGCTGGAAGACGACAAGGCACAATTTCTGGCAGCGGCGTGCATGGACTTGGCAAACTCGACTCTGTGGCTGTACTACCACCAGAATAAGTTCAAGGATACGGAGTTCGCCGAGGTCGTCAACAACAACTATCCGAAATATCAGGTCCGAGTACAGCAGGAGATGAACCAAGAGGGAGGACAGTTTTATCTGCGCAGCTGGTATCCGCTGGCTCAGAAGATTTCTAGAGAGTGCCAGCTGAAAGCATACGAGGGCTATAAGCCCAAGGAGCAGATGACTTATGTGAATGTCTATCTGCTCGTCTATGCTGCCATGAAGTCCCTGAAAAAACGGGTCTTTGAGCCGTATCATGGCAAACATCGAACATGACTCCGATAAAATCGGGGGAATCTTGCTTTCTACTTCTTCACCTACATCCTCGACGTGTTAGAGAGCCCTCTCGGATAAAAGAAATTGCCCTGCACATGCCGTTTTGGTGTGTGCAGGGCTCTTTTTGTTTGTAAGAAATGGCACTACTTACTTTTTCGCAGCTACTTCAACCTACCCAAAAAAAATTACAAGTGCCCCTTGCATCCGTGCGGCTTGAGGTATACTATTTACGGAATCAAAAAGAAATATCTTTTGCGAGGACTCCGCTAATGGCGCAGTTCTCGTTTTCTTTTTGCCTGGATTTCGCAGAGCCGTAGAGTACCAGCACTGCTTGCCGCCCACCGTCCGCCAGCAGGGTACTCACGGGAAAACCGGCAGAAGGGCCCCGGTGTGGATGCCGCTGCGGGATAATGCATGTCCAGAACGGAAAACAAAAATGCTGCTACCCAGATAATGGGTAGCAGCATTGTTTTTGTCTGGGATAGTCAGGGCTATCAGGCAGGTATTAGACGCGAACGCCCATCTCGTCAGCCTTGTCATCCTCGACATCAAGATAGTAGTACATGTCACCGAACTCTAAGCCCAACTCATCGGCATACTTTTTCAGAGTGTCAGAGAACACTTTCATGTTAAAGACCATTACCGGGATGCTCTTTCTGCCATGCTTCGATTTCACGCTTCGAGGCGGCGACGCAGAGTCTATCATCCTTGTCATCATCGTCAAAGGTGAATCCGTCTACCAGACGACGGTAGGTGTCGTCAGAAGCCTCATTTTGGATTACATAGGCAATGATAGCAGCCTTATTGTCGTAGTCTGAGTTCTCCGCAAAAGAAATCCTCGATATCGCCATGGCGCACAACGACATTTTCGTAAAAGTCCTTGATTTCGCTGTCCGCATACTCGTTCGTCATGACCTTCTTATGATTTTTTTAAGGAACTTTATGAAGGTCTCATCGCTCAGGTTGTCAGCATAGAATCCGAGTGCATCCACACGAACTTTCACAAGACTGGTCAGGAACTTCTCCATTTTCGCAAAGACATGCTTTGCTGTAAATGCCTTCTTCAGGTTTATAGTATAGTAAAAAACAGGGAAGTCTTGAATATCTACACCGCTTTCCCTGAAATTCTCTCCTACTTTGTCGATAGCCTTGCGCAAGAAGGGTGCATACTTGTACAGTGCATCGACATCGGTGATGTAGTCGGTAATGTACAGCTCATTGTTTTTGCTGTAATGACCCAAGAGCCCGACGGCCACAGAAAGGCGGATGCCACGCTGAAAATTTGTCAAATCGAAAGTAACGGGGTAAATGACATTCGCAACAGTACCGTCCTCAGAATACTCGACGGGGAGCCGAGCAGCGATGAATACCGAAAAGGTCATAGCCGTCCTTGTGGATGCTCATGTACTGATTCTCGAGGATGACGAGATTATACAGCGGTAACGCCATCGGAATCTGCGCTTTCAGGAATTCAAGGAAATAATTGACATTCTCGTGAATCCATGTGTAGTCGTCCACGGTTTCGATGCGTTTCTTAGACTCCACGACATCCTCACCTGGAAGCGGCTCGTAACCGCATGCCTGACGAAGCTCGTTTTCAGTCACAGCATCCGTTGCCTTGGCGATTTTCTTCAAAGTCACCTCGGTAGGCTGAGACTGTGTTTTGCCGTTCGCAAGACGGTTCACATATACACGACCAAGGTGTGATGTCTGGGAAAACTGCTCCTGTGTCCGCGTGCCGATGGCTTTCTTGACGAGCGCCGCTAATTTATCAGGGTCATACCCGGAATTGTTTTTGCCGTCACTCTCGAAAACTGAATCATTCTTGTTCAGCCAGCCGTCAAGAATCGAATAACCGATATCATGCAAGGAAAGCATATACATGTCCGTCTAAGTCTTTGGAGGGGGGACGGCATGTGTGCGTTGTCTTCAAGGCACTCCACCTTTTTGCACAGGTGTGCGCACTCGCTGGCAACAAGAATGTACGGCGCATTCAACTCTTTTAGCCTTGGAATGCGGTCGTTGCTGTCGCGAGCAGTTTTGCCAGATATACAATATCTGAAAGCTGGTCAGGAGCCATCTTCTTGAAAACATCTGTACAGAGTTCAATTTCAGTGATGACAGGTAGAGTAACAGAGGCATCGATGTCTTTGGCGTATTGCAGGATAGCATCAACGACAAAGTAGTAGTTATCATATGCTTTGTAATCGATATGGACAATGGTATCCGTTTTCTTTTTATCGGGACAATCGTACCTTTGCCATCTTTAACTCCATAGAAAGCCGAAACGGATAGAAAATCGTCAAGGACCTTCTCATCAACATGCAATGCCTCGGCAATCATCGGCAGCTGCTTGCGAAACAGGACAGGGGCATTCAGCTTGACAGAGAACATATAGCGACTCCTTTCGCGTGTATCATTTTTGTAGCTTTGTGTATCTTACTGTAACTATTATACAGAAGCGCTGGTGGAATTGCAATAGAAAAAACAACAAAAAGATACAAAAAAGTACATGAGGATACAAGAACGAATGGCGCAGAAAGGGGTTCGCCTTGTTTCCGTTCTGGACGAAGCAGTTTGGGATAGGCGTCGCGCTGGGAATCCAGCTACTGCCGTTCGGTAGGTTGCTAACGGGCTGCGGAAAGGAAGGCGGCAAACCCGGTGACTGAAAATTTTCGTGTTCGTCGCTTGGCAGTTGCACATTCGTGCGAATTGGATACAATGGAGAATATAAGGTGATTTAGTATGTATGCCGCAGGGGATTCGTTCTCTGCGGCTTGATTTTTCTCGAAAAGAGGTACAAAATGATGCGAAATCGGAAGAAAGCCCAGAAGGTAGCTTCGCTTGTCAGGGCGGTCATGATGACTTTGACCTTGGTGCTGGGTACGGTGGTGCCGGTCGTTTTGCAGACGGCAGCAGTTTTCTAAAATCTCATAGTTTGTTCTAGCCCCGCGTGGATGAAATGTCTGCGCGGGGCTTTTTGTTTTTGTGGAGGAAATCATGGCGGAAAAAGAAGCGGCAATATTCACGAGCGCTCGCACAGAAACGGTGTCTGGAAGCGATTGAGCGGGCCATTCTCATCAATAAGAGCGAGGCGGAAAGACCTTTCGTGTTTCAGGTACAGGAATTGGTCGTGTTCGGACCTCTGGTCGATACCGATGCACCCACAGTCCACGGGGTAGATATCCTTGCAACTACGGCGCGGGCATCACAGATACCGGAATCGGGACGACGCATTTCACAGCGACAGCGAGGATTTTATCAATAAGTACGCTCCGTTCAGAATCTGTTCGTGGCGGTTCCGGGAAGAGTTCCCGAAAAGGATATAGCGAAAGCATATACCCCTAAACCACCCTTCGGTCAATATGCTGCAAGGAGACATCAAAGATTTGTCCGAAGATGTCCTCCGTCAAATGATAGGAAACCGGACAGTTGATGTCGTAGTCGGTGGTCCGCCGTGTCAGTCGTACTCTACGCTCGGTAAACGCCAAATGGATGCGCGGGCAAATCTTTTCATGGAATACAAGCGCGTTCTCTGTATCCTACATCCAAGAGCCTTCCTGTTCGAGAATGTCAAAGGCATTCTGAGCATGGATAAAGGAGCCCTGTTTGAGCATGTCCGCAAGGAATTCGAGGATATAGGGTACAGCCTCCAATACAAAATCCTCAATGCCGTAGACTACGGTGTACCGCAGCTACGAGAACGGGTCATTCTAGTTGGGTTCTTGGGTGAGAATCCCTTTCAGTACCCGGACCGACACACGGAGAAGGACTACTGCCGTATGTGACGCTGCATGATGCTCTCAAAGACTTGCCTGCGCTCTCGTGCGGGGAGTAAAACACCGTGTATGCCGCTCCTCCCGATAACGATTTTCTTTCATGGGCCCGGCAGGGTGGCTCCGATACGCTCACGGAGCATAAAGCCCCGAACAACAGTGCCCATCTCCGTAGAATCATGGCGGCGCTCAAAGACGGGCAGGGCAAGGATGATTTGCCGGAAGAACTCAGACCTAAAAGTGGGTTCAAGAACACCTATGCGAAACTCTGGTGGGAAAAAGCCCGCCACTACCATCACACGGGAACTTTGCCTGTCCGTCCTCATCAAGATGCATCCATCCGAGAGATTCAAGGGCACTCACGATACGAGAAGGAGCACGGTTGCAGAGTTTTCCGGACAACTATCAGTTTTACGGCTCGGATTGCCTGAAACGCTTAGAAATCGGCAACGCCGTCCCGCCGCTGCTTTCGGTGGCATTGGCTGAACAGATGCTGAAAGCACTTGATACAGAAAAATAACATTCCTACAGATTCTCGGCACTAAATAGCCGGGGAGCGAGGGCTTTACATGAATAATAAAAACGCAGAGTGGCAACGCGAATTCTACTTGACGCATGACAAGTACCGGATGCAGGGACAGGGGACGGATTGCTATAAGGTCGTCAAGGGTCTTACTCGTATCCTGCAGCTGCCTACCATTGCGAAACTCACGACAGACAATGAATCGGTCATCGGTGATTTCCGGCTGAATCATGGCGAATATGGGCTTGAACCCTACGATGAATACGCTATCAAGGTAGATGATACCTACGGTGCGTCATTCTATATCCTTGTCCATAGAAAGGCGGATACGACCTTCCTATGTCCGATTCTCGTGGGCTTTGAGGGCGAGAACACCTGTGCTATGGTCAAGCCTACCGATAACTGGCGGATGCGGGAAATGACGGCATTTGTCGAGCTGAGAAGGGCTGAGAAGGAATTCGGCGTGGACGGGCTGATGATGGCAGTGAACACCCGGAATGGGGTATACGGCTACCTTTCCGTTCTGAACGAGTCTGGCAACCTGCTGGAACGGTGGCTGCGAACCGAGCGCGATTCCCTGCATATACGGAACTCTGTGACGGCTCCGAGCTCAGCGGCGCTGATACTGCAAATCTGGCTGCATACGATATGTCTCTGGAAACGGCGGTGTCTGAGTCGGAAAGTCGAGCAGCGCATCGTACACGCAAACGGGGAGCAGGAAACGGTCGGGGATGTCAGAGAATGCCTGAACACCTCCAAGCAGACCATCGTAGACCTTAAAAAGGGCATCGTTGTCTATGTGAATGACGGTGCCGGGAAACGGGCGTTTGCCGGGTTCTGTGTGCTCCAATCTGAGCGCTGCGGGCATTTCCGGCACATGCAAAGCGGCAGGGTCGTCTATGTCCGACCTACGACCGTTCACTACAAGAAGCTGAACCACAACAAGGCTATCAGTCAGACTGCCAAGACGGTAATCTATCGGAACACGGAAGATTTCCTGCGCGAGAAATCTTATCTCGAAAACGATGTTGCTCATGATGCTCAAATGCAACGGTATCGAGTATCAGCGAGAAAAGATGTTCCCGTGGATGGGGAAGAAGCGTCTGGATTTCTTCCTGCCGGGCAAGAACATTGCTATTGAGTGTCAGGGTGTGCAGCACTTTTACCCCTATGGCAGCGATGACAGGGATTTTGAGGCACGAAAGCAGCGGGATACGGACAAGTACAACGAGTGTACCGGCAATGGCGTGCAGGTTCTTTTATTATATGAGTGACTTGATTCCGCTGCCGAAAGAGATGGCAGGGAAATACCGCTATGTGACCAGCCTCGATGAGTTACTGGCAATTTTGACGACAAATGATTGATTTTGAAACCTCCGATGTTATGGCATCGGGGGTTTTGTTTTTTGGAGGATACTATGAGTAAGGGAATGTAACCAAGAAGGCAGGCATCATTCCTTGAAGCAAAGGCGGGCATACCGCCGACAACAACCTGCAGATGCTGTGTAAAAAGTGCAATGCGGCGAAGTCGGATAAGTGACGTACTTTCATCCCTTACAAAGGGACTCCTTCAATAAAATGGCGAATTATCGATGTAGTCGTAAGAAGGGAAACACGATGAAATTAGACACACTGCTAGAGGCGATAAAAGTTGCAATCGAACACATTGCAGATAAGATAACTGTAAACGGAGTCATTTTTTCGGCATCTTTCGGATTTGCATTGTATGGTTTTTGGGGGGCACAGCAAAATTTCTCTGTGTATAGGTTGTGCCACATGCGTGCTTTTTTCTATCAACATTATATTTACCCACAGAAAGAGTATCGTTGATTGGTATGTGAGAAAGGAAAACAAACGTTGGATAAAGAAAAATGGGAACCGCATAATAGAAAAGCAAACAAAAGAAGCAAAAGTAGTTATGAATACTATTTACTCCAATTACCCGAACGCAATCTTATTAGAATCAAACTGCCCACCTGTAAAAGAACTGGAATTACTAAAAATAATATATCCAGCAATAGGGGGAGTTTGCCTATACGATGGACGAGTTCCAAAACAATATTATTACCTTAACACATGGGCAAAAGATATAATTGACGATAATAAAAAGAAAAAAGAGAACCACAAAAAGTGATAAAATTTGTGCTACATTACTCTGACCGCAAATCATACACAGCCAGCGAGATGAAAGACAATGTTTAACCCTAAGATAACCACCCACCAGAGCACTCACTGAAACGAAGTGGCTTACTCCGGAACCGTGACCACTGTCACCCACGAGACCATCGTGGTCCTTATTCAGCACTCGACGCTGAGGAAGATGTCTTGAACCAACTCCAATACATCCGTCCAGAGCATCTTCATCCTCACAAAGGACTTTGGTAACTGGGACATTGACTGAATTATTAAGATTGGTCTTGAGTAATTCACGAAGCGTGGTATAATAGGACTATCACAAAAGGTTTTGAGCCTCCCATCGTAATCAGTAGCATGCTGACTGCGGTGGGAGGCTTTCGTTTTAAATAAGAAATGAAGGTGATAATCGTGATTGAATCTGAAAAGCAGTTGATTCGCAGATTTCAAACAGAACCATCGAAAGGGATTTGCTTACTTTGTGGCACAAGTGAAGAAATAGAGTTGTGCAATATTATCCAAAAGCGGAGATTTTTGGAAAGAATGGGTAGATGCTTCCGCACATGATGCGCCGCCTCCAGATTTTTACTCAAACAAATACGGCTTAATGATGGATGTCATGAAAATTGATGACAACACAAGGAAAACAAAAAAGGGAAAATTGCGAAACCCAAGAGCAGAGTTGGAAAAACAAACTGTTTAGGGAATTAAAAAGAAAGCGGTGTTGTTACTGATGAAACGCCCGATGTCCTGATAAATGCTGTAACAGATTTGCCAACAATGGAAGACCATCAATTCAAATGGTACTTTGATTCGTTCAAAAAGAGTTATTTTGGGACACAACGCTAAAATACCTCTATACCAAAGCAATCACAAAAACTTCAAAACGGTGTTTTTTGTGTTTGATGAATCCGTTGCATACGCTCAACTTTATGCAGGTCAAACCTACTGCGTACCTAAAAAAGGGCAGAACTTTGCACTCAGCTCAGGTCAATTACATTTCTATGCTCATGATGAGGAGTTTCAGGGCATTTTAAAAAAAGTGTAACGCAGATTATGTTGTTTGGTATGCTCCGTATAAATACTATGATAAACTGTCCGTTAATCGCAAAATGTTACAGCCTATCTATAGGGCGGCAATTATTGATGTAGAAGGGCTGAGAAATAGCAATGGCACCTCGAAAAAATATTTGCACGGTCTGATGGTAAGCGCAGAAGAATAACCATAAATATCTCCCTCATTATTGGTTCAAGATTGTAATTTATAACATGAGATGATATAATAAATTAAAACTGTGTCATAATGTTTGATTATATTTAACGGCGGAGTTCCAATACCCCAAAAATAACAATGACCCAAACAAATCCCATGACGAAAGGAGCCATACCATGTCCACCCTCAAAAACGGCGAGTTCGGTATCGACTTGGACAAGGAGAAAATTCTCTGGACCGACAGAAAACGCCACACCATCTTTTCTCTGCCGCTGTCCTTTACGAAGTACACCCTGACCGAGACCAAACTCATCATCCAGCGTGGCTGCTTTAACCTGCGCGAGGATGAAATTCAGCTGTACCGCGTCCGGGACATCGCGTTCAAGCAGAACTTCTATGAACGCCTGTGCCGGGTCGGCAGCATCCATCTCTGCTCCACGGATGCTATGACACCGGAAATCGACATCCGCCGTATCAAGAACCCGCGCGATGTCAAGGAAGTGCTTTCTAAGACCATCGAGGCTTGCCGGAAAGCAAACGGTATCCGTACTTCTGAAATCATCGGGGACCATGGTCGCTTTCCCGAGCCTAACCCGCATGGTATGCCGCCTGAACCTTGCCACGAACATCCCCATGACTAATAATAGCCCGCACAGATTCAGTTCTGTGCGGGCTATTTTTTTTCAAAAATTTCGGAAAATCCGACCTGGCCGGATTTCAGGGTAGTAGGGTGGTTGACCGACTATGCGAACGGCCTAGAATTGAAAAGTGTAGCAAGCACACATCAATACAAAGGAGAACATATTATGGAAACTAACATCCTGAAATTTGAGCTCACCGCTACTCGTCATTTAGGCGACAACAACACCAGACACCATTACTATTTCTATCGGCATTCCTGTTGAGGGCTAATGACGAAGCGGTTAACGATGCACTGAACAACGATGAACTGGTTGCGAATGCTGTCGGCGTATTGCGACCTTGCGGCCTATATACGCCCGCAGTGGCTGGATGGCGAGGACACCGGCATGAGCCTCGAAGTTTATTTCGGTGACAGCATATGTCAGACCCGCAATGGCTTCGTGACGATGGATAAGAAAGGGGTACAGTTTCGACCTCGAAGATTAAGCTGAGCCAATTAGGAAGTCTTGCCTGCATCAGCGGGTGAGACTCTTTTTTTGCTGTGTAGCTGCAAAACAAAGTTGACGACCCGTGCGACCAGCATACAATAGAATATGCCAAACAGCGTTTGTGACGCTGCTTCGGTAAAGACGAATAGGGTCCAGAGCCGACCTTAAATGCTCACTGCGAAGAAAAAGACCTGCCTGCGGCTAACAGGCGGGTCTTTTCTTTTTGCGGGCATTTTTTTGCTTTGCCAAAAATGTATCTAATCCGTGAACATATAGCGTTCATCGTTGTATTCAATACAACTTCATGGTATAATGCAAGTATCAAAACAAGCAAAACATTCCGTATCATCGAAGATATTTCAGAGGCATGTCTATGAAGCGATTCCTCTCGTTTATCCACAAAACGCTCTTCCTTCTTGCTGTCGCAACAATTTCTGTAGCGTTCGAGGGATGCAGTGAGGTGGCAACAAGACGATTGACGGCATCAAGGACTTGCCTGCGCAAATCATTCAGATGGCAACTCCTGAGACTGTCGAGTCGGTGGGTTCGGAGAAAAACATGACGCCTGAGACCGCAGCCACGGAATACAACTACATATACTTCCGGTACAATAATCAGTGGGTCACGAATAAACTCATCAGCTACGAGGTAGTCGATGACGGGCAGAATATAAAGTTTACCGTAGAAGGTAACAGTGTAGCCAGCTATTATACTAGCATGGCAAATGTCGTGTTCATGCACAAAGACGAAAACAACACACGCACACAGAATATATACGAAAAACTGGCGGAGGGGACAACATATGGCTGATGCACAACGAGGACAGTTTGTAGTTGATTGCAAAAAGCGGAGAAGCGGCCGGCATTATTTATGGCTTGGTGCATGATAAGACCCTGTTCCGCCCGGAACTCGACCTTGCAAATGCGCATCCGAAGAAATTCGATAACGAGCATGTTTTCCCACTCGACATGTTCATCAACAGCGATTATATGCTTAAACTCAACAGGGGAAGAGTTTGTAAAAAGAATTAAAGCGGCTGTTCGATGAGGATAAAATCGGGTATGCTCAGGTGGTTGTCGCTACTGACATCCATGATTTACATCGCATCGTGGTCCTGACAGACCCTACACAGAAGGATAAACTGAGTCGGATTGCTGTATCTCTGTTCGGCGTACCGAAAAGGGAAGCAAGACGAATTATCGCCAAGTATCAGGCTCAGTAAAAAAGCGAGGAGAGGATAAAAGAATGCTGGCAAAAATATCGCAGTTTTACGAACTGTTAAAGCAAATGTAAATGAAGCAATTATGGTTGCGTTGCCCTCGATTTTGTTCGAGAGTTCGCACGACAAAAAAGATACACAGAAATACTATCTGCAGGGTCCGGCGGCTGAATATATTCCTGTTGAGATACCGGATACTTATGCCAAGAAATTCTCCAAGTGCGCCACGGCATTGGCGATGCAGTTAGTCCTTCTCAGCAACAAGACGAAAGGCTTCTTTGGTCCTGAAATCTGCAATGTGGAGGGCAAAGATATCGCGACTGCCCGGAGCATCATAAACTCCATCATGGGCGAGACAGGCAAGGTTTTATAGCGCAAAGCTGAACGATGAAGTGTATGATACGCAATATGCGGTCAGCGAATATGCGGTTGAGAATTGGGCAGACGACATTGTGCCGCCCGTTGTCATCAACAGCTGCATCTGGGCTATCGTGGCAAAATACCGCAGCAGATGGCAGAAGGACAACCGTTTCCTGCGCAGAAAGGAAATCTGCGATACAGAGTTTTTTTTGAAATCGCGACCCGCATTTACAATGAGTTGCTGGGGTTTGCAGCGAAAAAATACGAAATCTTAGACATTGGTGAATGACTATGAGTGTCAACCTTATTGAGGGCAATATCTTAACACCGCCGACTCGTAACGAGAATACTATCATCTGCCATCAGGTGAACTGTCGTGCCGCAATGGGTGCGGGTCTTGCCAGACAGATTCGTGATAAGTGGCCCGTCGTGTTCGACGAATATGTGAAAGTTTGCAGTCCAAAAGAAACTCGGTGACTTTCAGGTGGTTCAGGTCGCCCCGCAGCTATATGTCGCCAACCTGTTCGGGCAATCAAGCTTTGGCAGAGATAAGCGTCAGACGAACTACGCGGCGCTGGGAACGGCTCTTTTCAGAGTAATGAAAGAACACCCTGACGCAAATTTCCGCGTTCCTTACGGTCTCGGCTGCGGGTTTGGCAGGCGGAAACTGGTGACAGTGCTGAATCTCATTGAAGAAGCCGCCAATGCTTGGAATGTGAACGTTGAGATTTGGGTGCTGCCCAAAAAGTAAAGCGATTAGCATGTACAATACCAACTACAAATGCGTCAAGCCGTTCGATGTATGGCTTGATGCCATCGGTCAAGATGGCAAAAAATTCCATATCGGGTAAAAGCGCGGGACCATCTGGGGCTTGGAATGGTGCGGCGGCGAGCAGAACTTCAAGGAACTTTCAGGTCCGGATAAGATGCACATTACGCTGCCGGATGAATATATTGAACAACATTTCAAAAAGGTGTAAGTATGGGTAACTATTGCCCATATACGAACGGAAATGTCGTTTACTTGAAATGTCTGGAGTGCGAAGACAAAATCTGTGAAAAGGGTTGGTTCTTCTGCGGGCTAGGCGGAACGCCCATGTCAATGACAAAATCCCGCAAGCAGATGTCGGAATACCTCGACAGAATGCTGGGCAAAACGGGAAAAAGGTCGTCATTGTAGCAGAATCCGGTAAGAAGATGGCTGCTTTGGCAGCTATGTACGCCAGCGAGCGGGGATACTCTTTCATACCTGTTGCAAATGATGATTTGCCCACATACCTCGCCAAACAGCAGCAAAAAGACGATGTGTAGTGTTTGATGGAGCCGAAAACGAACGAGAAATCGAAAACACCTGTCGTGAGCTGCGCATACCGCTGCGGCACTGTAAATTGGAAGGAGCGTAAAACTATGATGTACCAGAAACTGGTTCGGGATAATATCCCGGCAATCCTTGAGAAGAACGGGGAGACCTGTGTTAGGCGCACGCTGTCTGACAAAGAGTACGAGGACGCTCTGACGAACAAACTGCAGGAAGAGGTCGCCGAACTGCTGGAAGCCTACACTGCCAAGAGCGGGAGCGCTCTGGACTGCGCGGAAGAGATGGCGGATGTGATGGAGGTCCTGTACGCTATGGGCAAGACCCGCGCTGTTTCCAAGAGGGAAGTGGAACAGGTCAGAAGCCAGAAGGCAGCAGAGAAGGGGACTTTCTCCAAGAAAATGTTCTTGGTTTCGACTGAGGAGGAAAGGAGAGAGCCTTGACACAGCAAGACGAAGTGCAGTTAATCAGAAAACTGATTTTTGCCAAAAACAGTCAGGACCTCACGCATTTTAACCGATGTGTTGACGAAATTGCTGAAGTCTTAGACAAACAAGGCAATAAAGAAGGTGCTCGCGCCATTCGCAATACTTCCCGTGACGGCTATGTAAAATCGTACTACGAGGCAAGTAGGCAAGCACAGCCTCTCGTAGTCCCTTTGTCAGCTATAAACCTGCGTTCGTCATCGACAACAAGAATATCGCGGTGTGGCATGCGAAGAATGATAATCCGCCGATGCGGGTACGACACATTTTAGAGTACATCGAAAGCGGGGAAATGGTCGGAAAAGATGTGCTGGAATACGATGCAAGCACCGATAAATGGCACCGTGTTGAGGCGGAATGTATCGAGTTGGTATAGGGACACTACATCACCCATGCTCCTCTAACCCCTTTCTGCTGGCGGTCAGCAGATGAAATAAAATATACAAACAGCGATTTTTATCCACAGCCCCTTGTACATTCGTGCGAATTGCATACAATCTAAATTATAGACTAAAAACTGTACCCTGGCGGCTGTTTAACGGCTGTCAGGGTCTTTTTGTTGCCTGCCATTCTAGTATTCGGAGGGATTACAATGACGCTCAAAGACTTGTCCAGCGAACAGCAGGACCTTGTACGGCTGGCGCTTGACGGTAAAAATGTGTTGTGCGATGCCTGTATCGGAAGCGGTAAGACGTCCACAATCAATGTTTTGTGCAACGAGTTTGATTCCTCTAAGGAAATTCTGTACCTGACCTATAACCGGCTTTTGAAACTCGATGCACAGGAAAAAGATTCTGAACGATAATGTCACGGTTCAGAACTATCATGGATTTGCCTCGAAAATTCTGGTACCGGCGCGGCATCAAGAATGTCGGACAGGGCGAGCAGATTGGGATGGTCTTGAGGAAGCGCGTTCCTGTCGGGCACTTTGATGTGCTTATCATCGACGAGTATCAGGACATCAACGAGGAAATCTCGAAAATGCTCGAATACATCAAGGAATCGAACCCCGGTCTTCAAATCATCGCGGTCGGGGACATGAAGCAGAAAATCTATGACCAGACCTCGCTGGATATCTGGTCGTTCATCCATAAGTTCTTAAGGCGTTAACACACGCAGGTCAATTTCACGCAATGTTTCCGCCTGTCCCATGACCTTGCACAGCGGCTCGGAAATATCTGGGGCAAGGATATCAACGGCGTGAACAAGAACTGTAAGGTATCGACCATGTCCCGCGAGCAGGTGGTAGACTATCTGGATACCAAGAACCCGAAGGATGTCCTGTGTCTCGGTGCCAGAACGGGGGTCTATGGTCAAGGTCCTGAATGAACTGGAAGCAAGACCCGGCAACCTCTATGACAAGAACCATGTATATGCCAGCATCAAGGAACCGGACGGTGAAAAGCATGTAGCACCCGGCGCAGACGTTGGTATCTTTACAACCTTTGACGGCAGTAAAGGTATGGAGCGCCCCATCTGTGTTGTCTTTGATTTCACGGAATCCTACTGGTGCTCCCGTGTATTTCAGCCTACGGCGCGGTATGAGATTCTGAGAAACCTTTTCTGCGTTGCGGCGAGTCGCGGTAAGGATGAGGTCATCTTTGTAGAGCCTCCGAAAAAAGAGGACAGATTTGGGCTGGTCAGCGATAAGACCCTGATGACTCCCGTCAAGATGAATCGGGAGTTCAACACAAAGTTCGATATCTCTGAGATGTTCGACTTCAAGTTTGATGAAGATGTAGAGCACTGCTACCAGCTTATCAATACGACGCCGGTGTTCCATAAAGATGTACATGAAATCGAAATCAAGCATTCGGACGCGATGATTGACTTGGCTCCCTGCATCGGGCATCTACCAGCAGGCGAACTTCTTTGACTACTACGATATCGACAGCGCGATTGCCTTCTACATGTACCTGCATAACGACAAGAAGGTAGCACTGCCTGCCAGCTGGAAATCCGTGGATGAGAAGGTCCTGTTCCTGACGATGCTGATGACGAGTCAGGACCGGTATGTGAAGCAGGTTGAGTTGCCCTTTATTACGAGAGCGCAGGAAACCGACCTGAACAAGCGCCTGTCTATGGTGTTCACTCCCGATGAGTCCGTACAGGAACGCTGTGAGTTGACTGCCGTGGTAGATACCAAGGCGAAGAAGAAACTCGTTATCAGCGGCATGGCGGATGTCGTGAAGGACAACAAGGTCTATCTGCTAAAATTCGTGTCTTCGCTTGCACACAAGCATTTCCTGCAATGTGCCTGCTATATGCTGGCTACCGGGTTAAAGCAGGGTGTTGTCTGAATATCCGCGATAACATGATGTATGAAATTGAGATTCCGGACCCTGACAAAAAGTTCCTGGACGCGGTAATTACCTGTATCACGAAGCAGGTCTTTGCCAAGGCAGAAAGCTATACGATTTCCAAGGACTATACGCAGGACCTCGATACCATCATCGAGCAAAATCATGACAGATGATTCGCTGCCGGAATTCGATGTCGGCGGCAATGTCAAGGAAAGAAGAAAAAACGGCTGATGAAGGTATCTCTATCATCCGCCGTGGTGAGCAGTATATCATTGTGGATGCTGCGAACCGTCAAATCATCGATAACAGCGCCATGAACGGCTACGATTCGATTCTCGCTGCCTGTGAGGATTATGTCCGGAAAAACAAGCAGCTGGCAGAGGAATCCATGTCCAAGAAGGAACTGCTCAGCGTTATTGAGGATTGGCTCGGCAATCACAGGAATTTCGAAGCAGCTATGACCAAGACCGAGGTGGATATCAAACACCATATCGGAGAATATGCAAACTACGCGTCTCTTTCCACCTATGTCGTTCGTAAGATGCTCAAAAGACCGTGGTCTTATCATCAATTTCAGCGAACGTCAACTGTTGAAGGTCTGGAAAGAGCGGAAGAAGAAGGATACGAATATCGTGGAGAATACGCGGTACGAGACCCTTGCCTCTACGCTCGAATCCCTCGTTAAGGCAGGGGTCGATGTCCAGCTTGAAATGCCGGAAGAGGAGAAGGTCGCAAAGCCCGAACCGGACCCGGAAGAAGAAAAGCCTCAATTCGATAAGCGCATCCCCTATACCGTTATTCGTTCGTCCCGGCTCTCTATGCCCAACGATGTGCGGTATATTGTCGTCAATCTCAACGACAAGGACCAGGTGCTGGACGATGCAAGCGGATACGGATACAAGTCGATTTTTGCCGCACAGAAGGGGGCTACGGATATAAATGCCGGAATCTCGCCAAGTACGGGGAAGTTAAGCACTCGTCAAAGCCCAAAACCAATATTCCGGTCTCGCCGAGTCGTCAGCTCTCGTTCGGAGATTTCTGAGAATGAGGTGACATCATGACATACAACGAGGCATTTCCTTTATGGGTAGCGGAGGTGTACCGGGACCATGGCTATGAGCCGGATAAGTGGTACGGGTCAGAGGTTGCCGAAATGGTGTATAACGAGGCGATGGCAACCTATAACGGCCCTCCCCCCACGATGCAGGACTATATCGAAGCCATCCGTCTGCGGATGAACTCGCGTATTTTGACTATGCGATTGAACGGCTGCGCCGCGATAACATCAACCCTGAACGCACTTTCCGACAAAGAGCGCTGGGCTTTGATGGATAAAATCGTCGCAGAGTATCCGCAGTACAAGAACGCTCGCACATCCCGTGCCAAGCAGGTACAACAGACCTCGATGCAGGCGGCACTCAATGCCGAGCGTGATGTTCTCTTGCATGCTGCTCGGCGCAATGTGAGCCGGTACAGTGAGGCAGAGGATGCTACAAAGAATTTTGTAATCAAGTAAGGGGGCAGTAACAGAATGGTCAAGATTTACGGCTATAGCGATGATATCGTTTGTATCGAAAAAATCTCGATACTTCGAGGATGAAATTGGCTGTTTTGATGTTGCCGGAGTCCGGCTTTATTTAGATGACGGCACGATTCTCTTTGTCTGCTACTCCTCTGGCGTCTGGCGCATTTTCATCGAGCAGGAAGGCTCCGCGCCGCACCGGCACAAGGTCTGTCAGGAAACGAGTGAGGACGACTACAGCGATGAGTTTTACACCGAAGCTGAGGTTGTTCGACATGAAATTGCATCGGCGAAACTGAAGGAAGGTGAGACCCATGAATTTCTCAAAAATTCGTATGGCGTATTCGAACTCAAAAAAGCAGCTTTGGGGAGGGCATCTTTGGAACCCAAGAACTACTTTGTTGCAACCGTGAGCGATAATACTCGTACTCAGATACAGGAATACATCGCTTCACAAAAGATGAAAGACTAAAAGAAAGGAGGCTTCACGATGAAGATTGTATCCAGCTACGGCATGAGATTAAAAAGCAGCATATGTTTGATACCACGATTAAGATTTATCGTGAAGCCGTATCTTTCTTGATTAACTGCCTTAACAACGAGTGGCCTTATATTCAGGCTATCGACAAAGCAAAAACACGGTTCAACTTTTGCCGAAAAACTTGTCCATACAACAAAGAATAACGCGGCAAAATATGATTTCGATGCCACGTTTATAAGTTTCCGAGTTATCTGCGCCGTGCCGCCATACGGGCGGCTTTAGGTTCTATTTTGCAGCTACCATAGCAACTATAAAAATTGGGAAACAAACGGCAAGATTGGCAATGAACCAAAACTACAATGCGACAGGTTCTGCTTTCCAGCTTTCTATAGAACTGCTATGTACACAGAAAGCAAAGACCTGAACCGTTGTTGGCTAAAACTCTATAATAAGAAAGACTGGGTTTGGGTTTCTATAAAAAATGCGTTCCACTGATGTCAAATATATCACAAAAATACTGGTCGCATTGCGAAAAAAAGAGTGTTCCT
>VOFK01002492.1_pt1 | contig 26328 bp, 41 predicted proteins | sample 5384121 | NCBI WGS metagenome assembly VOFK01 (sample SAMN12384730, study PRJNA508395) | human gut metagenome | isolation source: healthy gut J | host: Homo sapiens | reverse complement strand
TCTTCGTTCAGTTACGTAGCCGATGCGGGCGGCGATGTCCGTGTTATACAATGTCCCGGTGATGCGCGGCTTGGCGGTCGCCCCTTGCGCTCGGTGAGCAGGTTATCGTACAAGTCTGTGTTGAGAAATGATTTGTTCTGCCATGGTATTCCTTTATTAAGTGATTACTGCCGGCAAAGAACGGGGTTCGGGGGTAAGAATGAGAGGACAAATCCGGGAAAAAAAGAGGACAGATTTGGGAAAAAAATGATACCTTTGTGGGGTGTCAACAACAAAAAAAGGATGAAAATGGAAAGAACGGTATTTAGCGCGGCTCAATTGGAGATATTGGACTTGATGTCGTATGTGGAGAGCGATGATACCTTGAACGAGATCAAGGATATGCTCTCGGCGTATTTCGCCCGGAAGGCAGAGATAGCGATCGATAAGCTGTGGGATAGCGGCAAGCTAAACGACCAAGTGATAGATCAATGGAAGAATGAGCATATGCGTATCCCTTATAACGGACAGCGATGAGGCGGGTAGTGTTGGATACGGAATTGCCTCTTGATCTCCCTTGTCTAGGCAGGGGGGCCTATTATACGGTGTGGAAAGAGTTCTTCTCGGAGAAGTACATCTTGTGCTATACCAATGAGATCCTATCAGAATACGAGGAGATCCTATCGCAAAAGATGGTGTGGGGATATCGCCGGCAATGTTATCAAGGCGATAATCTCCCGGAAAAATACGGTAAGGCTTGACGTGCACTTTCGTTTTAACTTGATACAGGCGGATCCGGATGATAATAAGTTCGTGGATTGCGCCATCGCTGCGAACGCTTCCTTTATAGTCAGTCAAGATCATCATTTTGATGTGCTTCATGCGATTGATTTCCCAAAGTGGAACTTATCGGTATCGATGAGTTCGTGTCGTTATTGACAGTCGACGGCGAGGGTGGTAAGTGAAAATGCTCATTGTTGCGCCTGCCGCCGGTATTGGGCGGGGGTGACTCCCAGTATTTTCTGGAAGATACGCGAGAAGGTGCGGGAGCTGGTGAAGCCCGCGCCGACAGCGATCTCTTTCCATGCTCCGGCTGTCGCCCGGCATCAACAGCTCGGTACGGGCGTGGTTCACCCGGTAGCGGTCGATGTATTCCTTGAGCGTGATGTTCAGCTTGTCCTGATGGAGGTGGAGAGATACTTCTCGTTGGTACCGAGGGCACGTACTAGGTCTTGCCGGCTGAAATTCGGTTGAGGAAGGGTGAGGAGCTGGCCATATAGTTTTGCGCTTGCTGGAACAACTCGTCCTCCTCGATTTCCAGCAACCCGCCGATAAGATCCTCTAGTCCATCCGGTTGGGATCGGTATCGGCGTCAGCTTGGGGCGGTTGAGCCGCAGGTATAGTTGGTCGTACGTGTAATGGTAGTTGGCGTAGTGGATCGATACCGAGGCGTAGAAGGGGCGAACACGAAGTTGACCGCCGTGTTATAGTAATATTCGGGAAGAAACAGAGGCTCACGGCGGCGATGCCGATACCCAGCGCCCATAGGAAGGCACGGGTTACCCAGCGCAATTCCAGTCGCTCGGGTGATTGGGGTATCTGTTTCAGGTTACCTAGATAGATCGCCCGCTCCCGGAAGAAAAAATGTGTATAGCCCCCCTAGCTGGACAAAGGTATACGAGGCACGAGCGTACGTATCAGCAGGGGCGGGTTCCCAATATTATCCCACCATACGTCGAAACGATACGTATGGACATCCTCCCGGAAGAGACAAGCGATCGTGTACGCTACGGTAAGTGCGATCGTAGGCATGGCGTGGAGGAGGATATTCCTCCGGGTCACGTTCTTTCCCCTGAATAAGGGGTGAGCAGGAACGTGAACAGCAACGCTTGCGAGGCACTGATCAGCAGGATGGGGAAGTAGAACAACTCCATGATGGTTCGCTCGTCCGTGCCGGAGGACAAGATGAAGATATGCCCTATGCCTACCAACAATGCCGAGGCCAAGGCGAGATACTTGCAGGCCGTCCGGTACTTGGGGATCGTGCTTTCCCGCAAGGTCTTCAGCGACAACAGCAGTCCGCTGACCAGAAGGCAGGTAAAGGCTACGATCCCTGTCGAGGCTAAGTAGAGTAGGTGGTCGTTCATGCTGGTTCGCTATTGTTTTTTCAAGTCCGGATAGCTGATTCGGGTATGGAACATGGTTTTCAGTTTGTCTACGAATACGCTCTTTATGGTCTCCACGTCCTTGAAGGTCAGCGGAGCGCTTTTAGTAAGTCGTCGGCGATCTGCCCGTCGATGATCTTGTTCACCAAGGCGCTGATACTCTCTTCGGTATGTTCCTTCAAGCTGCGGGAGGCGGCTTCCACGGAATCGGCCATCATCAGTACGGCGGTCTCCTTCGAGAAGGGATTCGGGCCGGGGTAGGTGAATAGCTCGTCGTTAATCGGCTTGTCCGGGTATTGGTTCTTGAAAGAGTTGTAAAAATACTTCGCCTTGCCACGTCCGTGGTGCGTACGGATGAAGCTGATAACCGCCTTGGGTAACAGGGGCCTTCTCGGCGATCTTCACGCCCTCGGTGACGTGGCTGATGATGATCTGCGCGCTTTGGTCGAACGATAACTGGTTATGCGGGTTCACGCTCGATTGGTTCTCGGTGAAGAAGACGGGGTTGCTCATCTTCCCGATGTCGTGATAAAGGGCGCCGGTACGTACCAGTTGGGCGTTGGCGCCGATCTTGGCGGCCGCCTCGGAAGCGAGGATGGATACCTGCAAGGAGTGCTGGAACGTACCCGGGCAAGTCTCCGCTAAGCTTCTTCAAGATCGGGGTTGTTGATGTTGGACAGTTCCACCAGCGTGATGCTGGACACGTATCCGAACGTCTTCTCCAACATATATACCAATACGTAGGTGAACATCAGCAGGATGAAGTTGATACCGAAATAAAGCATCATCATCCAGTTGATCTTGTTTAAGTTCGCCTCTTGATACAACGTGAGACTGAGTGTAGCAGGCGGCGTAGAGGAGAGGAAGATGAAGACGGCGCAACGGATCAGTTGCGAACGTTCGCTCAACTCCTTCAAGCTGAACGTCACTACCATACCCGCCACGATCTGCAACAACAGGAACTCATGCGGGGAAAGGTACCATCAACGAGCAGATCCAGCACTGATAATAAGGTGCGTGAAAAGCGCCGTCCGGGAATCGAAGAAGGTACGTACCACGATCGGTACGATGGCGAACGGCAATATATATACGTTGAATAACGCGTAGGTAACACATAGTTCCGTAAAGATGCAGCTCACGAATATGCAGAGGATCAAGAATAGTACGTTCTTCCGGTTATGGAATATCTTCAAGCGGAAAGACCATAGGTAGAGCCAGAAACAGAACATTAGCCCGAAGACGAGCACGAATTGTCCGGCCAATATGATGCCTTTGCGTCTGCGTGCCCCCGGTCTTGGCCTCGTGTATGGCCTTTAGGGAACGGAGCACGTTGTAGGTATGGTTGTCGATGATCTCGCCCCGGTCTACGATACGTTCTCCCGGCTTGTACCATGCCGTTGGCGATCGATACGCCCTGTAGCATATCCTCCTTGATCTTGTCGGACATGTCAGCGGCATAGGATATGTTCTCGGTGAGGTAGTTATTGATGTCACACGATTGCAGGATGGATTTGTCCAGCCGTGACGGACAGTTGTTGATAATGAACTCGTAGGCGGTGCGCACGGTGAAGAAGTCGCTCACGTAGCGGGGCTGTGCGACGGCGTTCTCCAAGAGGTTGACACGTGAGTATTCCTCTTTCCGTAGCTCGTCCAGATCCCTGCGACGAGATGATACCGTTCTTGTATAAAGTTGATCAGGCTGCTCTCTATATACTGCATGTAAGCGGGGGATACTTTGCTTCGCAAGTTATTGCCGTTATTGTAGTTGGCACGCAGTTTCTCGACCTCTTGCTTCTGGATGTCAGGGTTCATGCGGTAATAAGGCTCGAACTTACGGAGTACGCTGTCTTTCTCCGCTTTTACCTCGTCGTCGGTCTTGTAGATCGGGAAATCGCTCGGGGCGGTGAGCAATCCGTACCTCCAAGGCTTGCCTTCATAGAACTGATAACGGAATTTTCCCTCCGGGGAAGAAGTAGGCGATAAGTAATGCGGTCACCACGAAGTAGACCACGGTCGGTATATTGTAATTCTTTTGTTTCATATAGATTCCTTTTAGCGTCCGAAATATACGTAAAAACTTCACTAAGCGGAAAAAAAGGCGTACTTTTGCCGCATTATTATAGAATGTAAGTATTATGACTCAAAGAAAAGTAAGAGTACGCTTTGCGCCTAGTCCTACGGGGGCGCTGCATATCGGAGGTGTCCGCACGGCTTTATACAACTATTTATTCGCTAAACAGAATGGCGGTGATATGATTCTCCGTATCGAGGATACGGATTCCCCAACGCTTCGTTCCCGGGGCAGAAGACTATATCATCGAGGCCTTGACTTTGGCTAGGTATCAAGTTCGACGAGGGCGTGAGCTTCGGCGGCAACTACGGCCCGTATCGCCAGAGCGAGCGTCGTGAGATCTACAAGAAGTATGTCGATCAATTGCTGAACGATGGCCATGCTTATATAGCGTTCGATACGCCTGCCGAGTTGGAGGAGAAACGGAAGGAGATCGCCAATTTCCAATACGACGCCTCTACCCGTTCGCTAATGCGCAACTCGTTGACACTTTCCCCGAAGAGGTTCAGAACCTAATCGAGTCCGGTCATCAGTATGTGGTTCGTGCTAAGATCGAGCCGAATGAGGATATCCATGTGAATGACTTGATCCGTGGCGAGGTCGTTATCAACTCCTCTATCTTGGATGATAAAGTATTATATAAATCGGCTGACCAATTGCCTACTTACCACTTGGCGAATATCGTTGACGACCATTTAATGGAGGTTACCCATGTGATCCGTGGTGAGGAGTGGTTGCCAGCGCGCCGCTTCACGTATTATTATATCGTTTCTTCGGTTGGGAAGATACGATGCCTAGTTTCGCCCAATCACCTGTCGTTGCTGTTGAAACCGGAAGGTAATGGTAAGTTGAGCAAGCGTGACGGCGATCGTCTGGGCTTCCCTATTCCCCTTGGAATGGCACGATCCGGAAGACGGGTGATGTCTCATCGGGCTATCGTGAGTGGCTACTTCCCCGAGGCTGTCGTAAACTTCCTCGCTTTGTTGGGTTGGAACCCGGGTAACGATCAGGAGGTGATGAGCATGGATGATTTGATCCGTTTGTTCGACCTGTCTCGTTGCAGCAAGAGCGGCGCTAAGTTTGATTATGAGAAAGGCAGATGGTTTAACCACCACTATTTACTGGAGAAGAGTAACGCGGAGATCGCCGACCTGTTCTTGCCGATCGTGGAGAGCCACGGTATCCAGACTACCCATGCTTATAGAGAAAGTAGTCGGCATGATGAAAGGCCGTGTCAATTTCGTGAGTGAGTTTATGGGATCTTTGCTCTTTTCTTCTTTATCGCCCCGACGGAGTACGATGAGAAGACTCGCAAGAAACGCTGGAAGGAAGATTCGGCTGTTCAATTGGGTGAGTTTATCGAGCAACTGCGTGCCCGTGAGCCGTTCGACGTAGAAGGTACCGAGAACGAGTGCAAGGCTTGGATCGAGAGCAAGGGATATCATTTGGGGAATATCATGAACGCCGCCCGTCTGGCCTTGGTTGGCGAGGGCAAGGGCCCCGGCATCTTTGATATTACCGAGGCTTTAGGTAAAAGAGGAGTCTATCCGCCGTATCCAACGGGCTATCGAGATATTAAAATAATCATGTACAGTTTAGCGATACATCTCTACGCTTTTGTAGTCGCTTTTGATCTCGCCCTTTCCATAAAAAAGGCGAGACTGATGCGATTCGGGCAATGGAAAACAAATTCCATACTTCGTGAGAAAATCGACCGGAACGCTAAATACATCTGGTTCCATGCCCTCCTCGCTGGGCGAGTTCGAGCAAGGGCGTCCTATGATCGAGAAGATCAAGGCGGAACATCCGGAGTATAAGGTGTTGCTGACTTTCTTTTCTCCCTCTGGCTATGAGGTACGGAAGAATTACAAAGGGAGCGGACGTGATCTGCTACCTTCCTTTCGATACGCCTTTCCGGGTGAAGAAGTTCCTGAATTTGGCGAACCCGGCGATCGCCATATTTATCAAGTACGAGTTTTGGGGAACTATTTGCGTGAGTTGGGAAGCGGGGAATACCGGTTTATATCATTTCCGCTATATTTCGCCCCGACCAGCTATTTTTCCAATGGTTCGGAAAGCCGTACCGGAAGATGCTATCTTATTTTTAATCATCTTTTTGTTCAGGACGAGCGTTCGATGAAACTCTTTGAACGAGTTCGGTATCACGAATGTGACGGTGACCGGCGATACCCGTTTTGATCGGGTGTTGATGTCCGTAAGCAAGCTCGTGAGCTTCCGTTTATCGAACGTTTCTTGAAAGCAAGGAAGGTAAGAGGCCGATCGTGATGGTGGCCGGCAGTTCATGGCCTCAAGACGAGGCGATCTTTATCCCTTATTTCCATGAGCATCCGGAGATGAAGTTGATTATCGCCCCGCATGAGATTCACCGGGAACATCTCCTTTCTATCGAGGCGATGCTAAAACGTCCGTCCGTCCGTCTATCGGAGGCGCATGAGGATGATCTGGCCGATAAGGATTGCTTGATCATCGACAGTTTCGGACTCTTATCTTCCATTTATCGCTATGGACAGATCGCTTATATCGGTGGTGGTTTCGGAGCGGGTATCCACAACACGTTGGAAGCCGCCGTTTATGGGATGCCGGTCTTATTCGGCCCGAGATACCATAAGTTTAAGGAGGCGAAGGATCTGATCGCCGTAGGTGGTGGTTTCTCCATCACAGACGATTCCTCTTTCCGAACGAAGATGGACGAGTTATTGACCGACCCGACAGCCTTGGAAACCTCCGGGCAAGCTGCCGGTGATTTTGTGAAAAACAGTGTAGGAGCGACGGATCAAATCTTGCGGCAAATCCAAATCCATTCGTTGTGAGGTTTGATTTTTTGATTTATATATGGTCTAAAGCATGGAGCTATTTTTTTATTATTGTAGGTTGAATAGCCAACCTTGTTACGGTAATAGAAAATAGTTCCACGCTCGAATCTCATCTATTCTACCTCTTCTACTAATATCTCTCTTTTTTACATTTGCGGAATCGTGTTTGCCATAGGTTGTAGCTTATAGGAGAATGGGCTTATAATGTCTTTATGTACAAATGTGACGGACATTCAAAGGAGGCTTCAGTTCTGGTGTTGTGTATAATACATATAGTTTATGCATAGTACGGGTCATCGCTACATATAGTGCCTTTTGGGATTCTGTGTCGTCAGTACCATTGTATCCGGGTAAAATGACAATATCAAACTGTAATCCTTTGGCGCTATGGTAAGTCATGATCTTTGGGGTTAGGGTATTGAAATCAAGTTTATCAACGTTATTATAATCACCTTCATTGGCATTATATTTAAACTCGCATGGAATACCTCGCTCCGTCATCTGTAGACTGAGTTGTAGCACAGCTTCATTAGAGTGATAAAGAATGCCTATGCTTTTTTCTGGGTTTGAGGTTATAATAGAACTTATTGCCGTAAACTCCTCTTTTTCATTATTGGTATGAACAAAAATGCGGCAATTCTGTTTCCTTGTTTTGATAGACTTTTTCTTTATACTCTTGTACATCCACTCCCACATAATTTTGGGTTTTTTGCGACAGGTCGGGGCAGTCGGTAGTTATTAAATAATAGGAGCGTATTTAATCCGGTCATTTCTGCTATCTGAGCCTATAGTCATAGTCTGTTTGCCGTATTGCCTATAAATCGATTGGGCCGTATCACCAAAGAAGAAATAACATTTCCTTGCGGCGTTGATAAACTCTTGGATCTCTTCACGTGAAATCCTGAATCTCATCTGCAATAATATAGTCTGCTTTTGGCATATTGTTTTTCTTCCATTGATAATGATAGTAGAATCGAAAAGAGGGGTCTTGTTTACCCGCTTTCATGAAACTATTCAAGGACTTTGTAAATGCGATCAGTATAACATCCATACCCTCTGCATACAATTGCTCAGCTTTTGTGCATTGCGATAACTGATTTTCCGCTACCAGCGCATCCTGCCACAAGCATTGATTTATCTTTGTTATATTCTATAAGATCTAATTGATCATCATCCATAGAATCTTCGGTTACGTCCCAGTTGGTTCTATGAGCTTGCATAATCTCTTTAAAATGGAGAGCCTCTTGGTTTATTGGTTTCAATTCTTCTTTTTCCTCTGTAGATGCTATTCCTTCATTTGTGTTTATCGGGGACTGTTGTGCCAGTTGTCCCTTGAATTCCGTAATTTGTTTCTGCAACTCCTCGAGCTGTGTCTCTACGGCGGCTGTGCGCAGCTCCGCTTCCAATCGCTGTTGTTCTGCCTCCGCTTGCATTTTTTTTGAGCAACGATAAGAGCAGTTTCTTTACTTTCAAGATCCTTTATTAAATCATCTATTTTTTGCTTTGATTCCTCAAGCATCTGAGGATTATCATATTGGAACGCATTAAGGTTCATGAGAAAAAAGAGAGGGTGGATGTAGATAAGATCTTATTGCTACTCAAAAAAGTCATAATACCCCATGAAAAAAAAGCAGCGCAACTTATTGCCTGTACGTCTACTTTCATTGTAGAGCTACCTGTATGACTGCCAAACTCACTTGCGATACTATAGTAACGGGAAAGAGCTCCGGCACAACTATCTAATCCTCTTTTTAGACGCTTTTTGTTTTCATCTTTATTGGTTGTTACACCACTATGTTTATAATAATATACCTGAGGTACAAGGTCACAAAATTCCCTTCCCGTGGGTTTGCGCCGGGCCGGGTATTCTATGAGCTTATATGTTTTGCTTCCTCTTTCCCATTCAATGGAAATCTCACCTTCAATCAGCTCAACTGCTTTATCCTCGCCGAGGACATCGTAGATGATCAGTTTACTTAGTAATTCTATACATGGACGAATGTTACGAAAAAAATGATGTGTAATCTTTCTCGTTGAATGATTTCACCGCAAGGTTGTAATCGTGCTTGAAATTATCTTTTTTACTTGTTCCATAACGATCTGTTTTATATCGGACTCCCGAATCCTGCTATTTGTACTACATAAATATATCCTTTATTCTTCGCCTCATTGCACCACCGCTTTGCGAACTCGCTATTGTTGGCCTCATCAGCATGGACAGTGTCTTCGTAAGTCCATACAAAGACATTGCTGACAAAATAATTCTTCAGTAGGGTAATTTTGATCGTTTTTTGCCCTACTCAAGATTGTACTCTTGCCGGACAATCTACCTATACACTGTCTGTTATGTATGATGAGGTAGTTCCCATATTCCATTCTTATCTCTACAGGATCATCTTTCCTTTTTACGCTATTGAATATATATGGATCAATACGTGTAAATATATTATTCTGTGCGGTATATGATATATAATATTTGTCGATCCCGGCCTTCGGTTCCGTATATCTAAGGGCGGCGAGGTCTGAGCGAGAAATATTTCTCCATTTTTAAGTGCCAATTCACGTCTACCTTTGAATATATACAATGCCTTTTTTAGCACGTGTATAAGCTACGAACATCAATCGTTTTTCCTCTTCCATATCAGCGAGATCATCCTCCAGGGGCTTTCACCCTCATCATATGTGCGATGAGGAACTAGAGGCAATTTGAGAATGATGGTGTTATCAAAACCACATCAAACTCTAAGCCTTTTTACTTTATGCATGGTCGTAAGCACAAGTGTTAGCATATCTCCTTGAAGAATACGTTCGGTACGATAATTATCATATATTTTATATACCTGTCCACCATCATCTTTTGCTTGCGATCTCCTTGATGTACTCAACCATGTCTTTCCAAGTATGACTTTGATAATCCGACCGGATAGAGTCAATATAGTTTAACGCCAATGTATAGGTTACATCCAGCATGAACTTGTCCCATGCTGGCGAGGTCTCCATCTGTTTTTTGATAAACTTACGAATGCCATTAGCGGTCTTGTCATTGTGTAAGTCGATAGACTGGTTAGATGCTTCATGAGTGTATCGATGAGGTAATAAACTTCACGCTCACGCCATAACTCGCAAAGACTCTCTCTTGTATACGGATACGTACACCTTCCGGAAGTTGATTCTTAATTTTAGAGTACCCCGATAAACCTCGCTGTTTGTTCGAAAGAAAACAGCAATGCTGTTAATACGCCGTAGGTTTGCAAGCCGATCATTGTCCGTAATTCTTTTAGCCTCCTTATTCTGTTGTTTAGCCCAATTTATCACTTTGGGTAATTCCGTAAACCAATAGTGTTTATTATCAGCATTATTATCAATTTCAAAAACGTATGGTTCTTTCGGCTCATACTCCATAATACACGATGCTGATCTCGGAACATCTGATTCTAGTGGGAGATAATCCTTGGATTTATCCAAAATGTATTGATAAAGAGCGATAGTTGGTAAGCATGGTCAACTGACCGGGTGTAATTCTGCGTCCAATCTGTCATAATATGGTTGAGGATTAATAACTTGTGCGTAATGAGTCGGTGAAACTGGCACTTTCCTACCTCTAAAATCCCTGGGTACCCCTATCGAATCCGTAGATACTTTTTGGTTTATGTCGCCGATGGTGAAGAATTTGGCATCTGGAAATATTTGGTGGATATATAAAAGAGCATCGAGCCTTGTTGGTGTGATATCTTGAAACTCATCAACAAGTACAAATTCAATCTGTGGCAGGTGGGCTATAAATTCCCTTTGATTATTTCTCAAATAATTAAGGAAGGACTTTTCCCCATTGTTCGGTAGGTAGGTCATCGAGTCTCTTGCCCATGCTCTTCTTGGCGAGAGCATGGAATGTATATACATTGATTTGATGTGCGATACGGCTCATTCCTAAACGAGTGAACAGAGAGTTAAGACGATTTCTCAGTTCGACAACTACGGCTCTGTTATAAGCGAGTACCAATAAGTGTGAAGGGTCTATGTGTTCCTTATATATTAATTGGGCACAACGCATTGTTAACATATGTGTCTTGCCTGCGCCGGGCCTGCCTGTACATTTATATGTACGTTCTTAGGCTGTTCGTAAATGGCAATCTGTTCTTTGTTTACAGGAATTTTTTAGCCTTATTACCGTACATCTTCTCTTCTTCCTGTATTAAAGCCTCCTCTGTTAACTCGTCCATGATGTCAGAGTATTCGGGGAGCATAATCACCGGCCAAGGATAGATAATCCTCATAATTTCTCTGCTCTGAAAATAACGTTGGATGAATGTCCCTTTGTTGTTCGTTGGGTACGGATGTGAATATATTCATACATGCCAGTCGTACCTTCTTGATGCGCTCACCGTATCAAATTCCTGTCGGAATTTGTACAGTGGCGATGTTTCCTCATTACCGTTATCAATGGGCTGGTTGGATGTCGGGGTTGTAAAAAATTTCGATGCCTGTTTCAATTAATGGAGGATGTTCGACATATTGCAGATGCTGTAGTACGGATAATACATCTTCAAAATACCTTACACCCTTGCTTGTCCAGTTCAAGTCAATGATTGTCTGTGCCCAACAGAACTCATCCGTTTGTTCGATAACAAACTTGATCATCTTTAGGCAGTCATTCTCCAGCATATTCAGGTATGAACTCCATTCATTATTTTTAATGTAATCTCCACAATGATATCCTCTTCAATCCTGGTTGTCCGGTACGTTACGGAGGGAATATAATGTAGGATATTAAACATCTGTGCCCCCATGCGTGTAACGATATTCTTTTTTGAATGTATCAGCGATAAGTTACCGCTAGTCTAGGTGGGTTTCGGTGTCTCCATACCAGGGCATATATACTTTACCGTTTTCGTGCTTTAATTCATTTTGAAATGATACGTCGTCTAATAAGTGTTTATAGAGTTCTTTTCGCGTTCTCCTTGGATATATATATACTTAGCTCTCCCTACTTTTACAGCTTGAAAGTAAGTTACGGAGACCTTCCATGATGATATGTAGGGCATAACGATTATCTGTATGATTGATCATGTAATGTGATTCGCAATATCTACGTTGAATCAACCGGCATCGCATTGTATTGTGCAGACGTAGTTTGCCTATCTCCATCCCTTTTTTATTAGTTGGTTGATAATCTTTGGCATGGGTAGCTTCAAGGATTCTTGTATATCTTTGCTCGAAACAAGGCTCCTGCTTTCTTTTGATTTTTATACCTTCGCAAAGGTACCGATATACGACACTGGTATACGACCTGTTATGGTAGTTGTTGTGTTCTTCTTTTTAACGTTACATCCAGATATGCCTGTCCGAGATATCGCTGCTTAATGCAGCCGATATGGTCAAGCCAATGGAAAGCGAGTCTGGATGCGGTCAAAATCGTTTAGGTTCTCCGGGTTCTTCATCCACACGCTAAATGGGACAATGATCGGATCTGTCATTGTCTTCTCGATACTCTGGAATTGTTGTATGAATGCAAGTATCTTTTTCTTTTGCGTCCGTAAGGTTCGACCAGCTCATTTGGCTTTTAAGAAGTAGTTCTTTTAACTTACGGAAATCATCATTCGAGGTTAAGCACATAGCGGGTATCTTGCTATCATGCGTAAAAGCGTCTTTATACATTTTCTCGCTTCTGCCCGCACGCCCCACCTCCTGTAAGTAGTCTTCAAGTACTGATGGTGGGTTATAATGAACGACATAGTGCACATTGGGTATATCCATACCCATACCGAATGCTTTTGTCGAACATAATATGTAGATTGGCTCCACCCCTTCCTTACGCTTGAATTTATCGTATATATCATTCCGGTGGTCAGCATCCAGTCCAGCGTGATAATAGCCAATCTTATCAACGCATGTGGACAGAATTGGTCCTGCGTTCGACGAATTACAAATATTAACAAGAGCGTCCATCGTCTCCTCGCATTGCCTATGCGTACGGCAGAATATAATCATGCAACTTTTGTGGAAGTCAATATTTTTTTTCGTTGATATAATTGACTATCTCCTTGATTCTGGCGGCATCTTCATGCTCGGTTATCGTAAAACTAATGCTGATATGCTGTCTGATCGGATTATAGTCCTCTGGAGCTTGCCCTAATCGTTGTATGTTCGGTAGGAATGAGCGAATATCCGATTCGACTTGCGTGTGACGGTGGCAGAGAACAAGGCAAATTGGAAATCATATTTTTGCGGGAAGTCGATACAAGTAAGTACCGCATTGCGATAGTCTGGACGAAATTCTTGTCCCCATTGAGAGATACAGTGGGCTTCATCAAATACGACATATTCCAAGCCTCCATCCATCTCCATTCGTTGATAGAGCACGTTGATGAATGAGCGTACACGAAATCGCTCAGGAGTGATATATAACAAGGCTAAGTTACCGGAGCGTATTTCTCTATAAATATTTTGAACTTCTGGGTAAAGACGATCTCCACTCAGATAGTCTACATTGTTGATAAAACCTCTCTTCTTTAATTCCTCTACTTGATCCTGCATTAGGGCTCGCCCAATGGGTGATAACCAATGTGAGCCTTTGGGTTATCATCGCCCTGCTTACCGCCGGGCCTTGGAAAAGTACGGATTTTCCACCTCCGGTGGGGATAGAGATGATACAGTCACCCTTTTTTTCCCAGCATATGGTCTACGATAGCTTCTTGTCCATCACGCCACCCTGCATAGTTCCATTGAGAAAGAATTAAGTTTTTTTTGCTGGGCTATATCCATATCTTTTTCTTTTTTTGGCGGCTATCTTGGAAGAATTGAGAGGCCTTGGCTAAAAGCGATCTCATAAGTCTCGTCATCTTTCCATAAAGAGACCTTGAATGATTGTGCGGAACAACTATGGGCTATGTCGTCATAGTCATCAAAATGAGGTCGATAACATATAGCTTCGTATCCTTACTGTTTGCCATCACCAATGAACAGTAATGCTCAAATATAGGCCAAGCGGCATGTATACATTGTCTAGGTGTTGTGTGGCGAAATTTATCATCTGGTTCTGTGTCAATATCTTCTTCGTAGTCATCATCAAATGGTAATTTTATCCCACATCAGCATATAGCGGTCAATATCCATATTGTCCCCATACATAAGGTTTGTCTGTCCGATATGAGCCAATACTATCCTCAAACTGTTGTTTGCTGATAATTATCATACCCTTGGGATGATTGCCAATATACTCTAGCTTGCGGAACCAGAACCCAGTTCGGGGATGAAATAGCCGAGTGAAGACGCATAGGCCGTAAGTTCGTTCAGCTCGTTCAAGTCGTTTACTACATACACCAGCGGAAGGCTGGGGTTTTCATCATGTATCTTGCCGAGAATCTCCATCTGGAACAACCAGTATTTGCTACGTTGTGTAGTCGATATATTTACGTGCTACATTGGAAGCGCTCCGCTCACGACTTTACTTGAGTAAGGCTTATACCCTCCCGATCCTCTCCATCAATTTCCCATTCAATTGTTATCGGTTTTGCCTTGAAATGATCAAGAATCTTTTACGATAAGCTTGATATTGATAGTTTAGATAAAAAGCGAACTTACTATCTCTTTGCCTTTCCACCCACTACATTTGCGCTGAGTTCAGGCATAACGATGCCTAGTTTATCCCCGTTCTGCTCCCTTCACGGGGGGCAAAGTTGGTGTTTGCCATGATAAATGGCAGTTTACTACCAGATGCGATAAGGTCAGCAAATGATTTATCTTCGATTATTTTGCGTTTATGCACGCGGTCGTGTAGTTCCGTCCCAATGATATAAATATGTTTATATGGTTTGTTTGTTATCTTCTCATTGTCGAAGGCATTGATGTCGACACATTCTATATGGCTCTCACAATCGGTAAGGTATTCTTGTAAGCGCTCTGCTGTAAAAGAGATTTTTTGTACCATCCTTTGCTTTCCGCTTTGAGATATTGAGCTAGATTCTCAAGAATAGGGGTCTTTGATACCGTACAGAACCGCTCAATATTTTTTTTGTTCTATCGTATCAGACAATGGGCATTCCACAAGTATCTTGTTGTCAATGCGTCGGTATTTTCTCTGATTCTGAATAACGGGGGAACGAGAGTTGTACTATTTGTGCGATACGAGGCCATAAGTTTTCGGGTGCGATGATCAGCGTTGGTTCACCGTCAGGGATTGCCGCAATTTTCTGTAAACTGTTGATGAGTTTCTTGCTGAGAGGCCGCAGTTCTTGGAAAAAGCGCTGATTGGTTTTTGCTGTTTTCCGAAAATACTCGGCGAAATAGTCTGCCTGCAAACTCTCCAGTATTTTGTTGACCTGTTTGGGTAATACGGGTTTGAGTTGCTTGACGAGTTCTTGGTTCTCAGAGAGCCTGTAAAAGCTGATTCCAGAAGAGGTCATTGACAAGCTTTTGTATCATTCTCCGCATTATGCGTGGTACGAAGAGAGAGTACGCATAGCGACAGGGATTCAACAAACTCTCAATCTCCAATGTATCCCATATCCACGCTCTCGTTTCTAACCCTTTTTTCGCTAAAATGGGGAGATCCCATTGTTTTATATTATGGCCGACAATCAGCTTCTGTTTCTTTAGTTGTCTGATGAGTGACTTTAATTGATCCTCTCCTTCGTAAACCCTTGTGTTATTTTTGGAGTAGAATAAAATTCGATTTATGCCAACAAAAGCCACTGATAGACAAATATTTCTTTTGTCAGTGATTTACGCTGTATTTTTCATTGCTTTGCAAAATGAGTAAAACGCAAAATTATGCACATCGCAGAAACGGTTAGGGTTTCCAAATCGTAACCCTGCAATTTTGCATATTTGTTAGCCTTGTGCCAGTTTTGCGCCGTTCTGCGTAGGTTTGCTTTCAGCCATTTAGCGCATGTGAAACTAAATTTGCAACCAAAAAAGAACGGTATGAGAGCAACATTCAAAATCCTGTTCTTCGTGAACAGAAGCAAGGAGAAAAACGGCGTTGTCCCCATCATGGGACGAGTGACAATCAACGGGACGCAGGCGCAGTTCAGTTGTAAGTATTCCATTGCGGTTGAGCAGTGGGACACCAAGGCGAACAAGGTGAAGGGCAAAGGCAAGGAAGCACGTGACATCAACTATGCACTCGACAACATCAAGGCGCAAATCATCAAGCATTACCAGCGTATATCGGACAAGGAGGCGTATGTGACGGCTGAAATGGTTCGGAACGCCTATCAGGGTATTGGCACGGAATATGAAAACCGTGCTTCGTGCCTTTGACAAGCACAACGAGGATTTTGCCAAGCGGCATAGGTAAGGACAGGGTCAAGGAGACATACTACAAGCATACGATAGCCCGAACCCATGTCGCCAATTTCATTAAGTATTATTACAAACGAAACGACCTCGGCATGAACGAGCTGACAGAGGACTTCATGAACCAGTATTGCATCTATCTTCGTAATGAGGTGGGTGTCCAGCAGTCCACCGTCAGACTTTATTGCACGACTTTGAAGTCCATCGTTTCCCCATGCGCATAAAAACGGGCTGATACCGAGAGACCCCTTTCGTCAACTGCCGTGTCAGCGGAGGGACGAAAGAACGTGAATTCCCTGACAGAAGATGAAGTACAAGCGTTGATGTCGCACCGTTTTTAATGACCCTGCGCTGACACAGGTACGGGACATTTTTCGTATTCGGATGCCTGACCGGAATTTCGTTCATTGACATAAAGAACCTGACTACAGACAACCTTGTCACCATAAACGATAGCCTTTGGATTTCATCGGCACGTCAGAAGACGAAGATACCGTTCCGTGTGAAGCTGATGGAGAGTGCCCGTAAAAATCATTGACCGCTACGAGCCTTTCCGTTGTGGCAAAAATCCGCCTGTTCAATGGTTACCGCCACGGATGGACAAATGTCCTGCTGAAACAGATAGCGGAGGAATGTGGAATAAACAAGAAGTTGACCTTCCACATGAGCCGCCATTCGTATGCGGTGATGGCTATCTCAAACGGTATGCCGATTGAAAGTGTGAGCAAGATTTTGGGACATACCAAAATCACCACCACCCAGCATTATGCAAAGATAACCACCGAGAAATTGGACAAGGACTTGTCCGTTCTTGAAAGTAAAATCGGTGACAAGATGAAACTTGTATAACATAAGCAGAAGCGAGCATGAAAAGGGGTATCATAACAATGGACGAATCCGGCAACATCATCATGTCGGAGAATGTCACCGATATTTGGATGAGTGAGCCGGAATTGGTGAAACTGTTCGGGGTAATAGCCCCGACACTCCGGGCTTCCATCAGAGCCGTGTATAAAAGTGGGGGGCTTGAAAGAATACGAGGTACAGAAATATATCCGATTGGATAACGGCTATCATGCCGATGTGTTCAGCTTCCCGATGGTGGTAGCACTTGCTTTCCGTATCAATACCTTTGGTGCGAAACAAGTGCGTAATGCCATTTTTGAAAGGATGTACTTGCGAAAAAGAAAAAACAAATATCTTCTTTTCGCTGGGTATAAACGGCATGGAAGCTTCTAAGTATCAGGCATGAAGTTTATCAATATGACGACATGAAGTAGTGAGACCAATGCGTATTCCCATTGCCAAAAATATGTTTATATCGATAATTGAATAGGCATATTGCCATTCACACATACGAATATGACACGCCCGAAGAGACTGCCATTTGAGTGGTGCTTCTTCGGGTTTGTTTTTGCTTTTTCACTTGTTTTTCATCCACGGATTGCTCACTTTTTGATTGCAAGGTATTTTTTGCAGTGTTCTGCTGTGATTTGCGTATCAACCTATCCGATAAATGCCTATACTTTTGTGGCTGACATTTTTCCAAACTAAAATCGAATGAAAATGACAGCTAAAGAAACGAAAGACAGCCACAGACCGCCAACGGATAGGGCATCGCAAAGGAAGAGTTTATCCGAGTGGGAACAACCCTCTACAAGTTGGTAAACCAGCCCCGTCTGAACGGAGGCTATGTGAAAGAAACGCATCGTGGGAACAACGAGACACCCGGCAGGATTACGGCAAGCACTATCTCGCCACCGTGCCGAAGTATGACGGTTTCTGCACCGTACCCGAACACGTGAACTATCAGCCCGTGGTCGGCACATTCCTCAACCTCTACGAGCCGATAGACCACCAACCACAAGAAGGCGATTTCCCATTTATCCGTTCGTTGGTTGAACACATCTTCGGGGGAGCAATACGAGTTGGGGATGGACTATCTGCAACTATTGTATTTGCAACCCATACAGAAGTTGCCCATACTGTTGTTGGTATCGGAGGAACGCAACACAGGCAAAAGCACCTTTCTGAACTTCTTGAAAGCTCTGTTTCAGAACAACGTAACATTCAACACCAACGAAGATTTCCGCAGCCAGTTCAATTCCGACTGGGCTGGAAAGCTCCTTATCGTAGTGGACGAGGTACTGCTGAGCCGCAGGGAGGACAGTGAGCGGTTGAAGAACCTGAGCACTACACTTTCCTATAAAGTGGAAGCCAAAGGTAAAGACCGTGACGAGATAGCTTTCTTCGCCAAGTTCGTGCTGTGTTCCAACAACGAGTATCTGCCTGTAATCATTGATGTGGGTGAAACCCGTTATTGGGTACGCAAGATAGACCGCTTGCTGTCGGATGATACCGACTTCCTGCAAAAACTGAAAGCGGAGATACCAGCCTTTCTTCACCATTTGCAGCACAGGCGACTATCCACCGAAAAGAAAAGTCGTATGTGGTTCGCTCCCTCACTGCTGCATACCGAAGCCTTGCAGCGCATCATCCGCAGCAACCGTAACAGATTTGAAACCGAGATGTACGAACTTATACTTGACATTATGGCAAATATGGGTGTTGATACGTTCTCGTTCTGTCCCGAAGACATTCTCCATTTACTGGCAAATACATACGTCAAGGCGGAGAAATACCAAGTAAGGAGGGTATTGCAGGAGTGCTGGAAGCTGAAACCTGCCCATAACACCCTCACATATACCACCTATCAAGTGGATTATAACCGTGAATGCCGTTACCCCCGGTTCGGAAAACCGGACGATTCTACCGTAACGAAAGTGTTTTTGGAAACACTATGATTCTTTTTTTGATGAATTGATGAATAAGAATATAACAGCGTTGAATATCAGTAGAATATACCATCATCAAATCTTAATCAAGAATAAGATGCTGATGAAAAGAGAACACAGCACGGACAGACCATGCGCGACATTGCAAATGATGACTTTCTCTTTTCGCAAGCAATTTGATGAATGTATGATGAGAGCATACAATACTGTATATCAATATATTAAACATACAAATCATCAAAACATCGTTTTTATCAACCATCATCAAATCCGTAAGAATATACACTATGACAATTCAGGAAGCAAAAACAAATCAGCATCGCAGACTATCTGCAAAGTCGGGCTATTCGCCCGTGAAACAGCAAGGCGAAAAGCCTGTGGTACAAATCCCCGTTCCGGCAGGAAACGGAAGCGTCATTCAAGGTGAACGTAAACCGCAACCTGTGGTTCGACTATGGGCTGGGCAAAGGCGGCAACATCATCGCATTGGCGCAGGAATTATATTTCTCCGACCATGTGCCTTACCTGCTCCGTAAGATAGCGGAACAGGCTCCACACATCCGTCTTGTGTCTTTCTCTTTTCGCCAACAGGCATCAGAGCCGTCCTTCCAACAGTTGGAGGTAGGGGAACTCAAGCATCCTGCACTCCTCCGATATTTGCAGGAGCGTGGAATAGACACTGCACTTGCGAAATCGGAATGTAAGGAACTGCACTTCATCCATAACGGCAAACCTTATTTCGCCATCGGCTTCCCGAATGTGGCAGGAGGGTTTGAAGTGCGCAACCAATTTTTCAAGGGCTGCATCGCACCGAAAGACATCACCCACATCCGACAGTCGGGAGAACCGAGGGAGAAATGTCTGGTATTCGAGGGCATGACGGACTATCTCCCTTCCTCACGTTGAGGAAAAGGAACTGCCGGACCATGCCGAACCTGACGGGCAGGATTATGTCATTCTCAACTCCACCGCCAATGTGCCGAAAGCCATAGATGTACTGCACGGGTACGGGCGTATCCATTGTCTGCTTGACAATGACGAGGCAGGGAGAAAAGCGTACCAAGAGCTGGCAATCGTGTTTGACGGACGCATCCGGGACTTCTCCCACAACTATCACGGGCATAAAGACCTGAACGATTTCCTGTGTGGTAAGCGGCAGAATTTAACCGTCAATCCACCTCCCCCGAAATATTGTTAAACCGAAGAAAAAAGGACTGGGATTATAAAGCATCAAAAGGGAAAAACGGAGTTGCCCAGGAAATTGATTCGGTTAGAATCGTGGGTAGCAAGTTTGTGTTTCGGGACACCCGAAACTGCTTGCCACCCGTCCCCGAATATCAGGGAGCGGCATCCCGTTGGTCTATAATTAACTATACTGACAACACTTGAAAATGAATAAAAAGGAAGATAAGAAACATAACAAAGGAGGTCGCCCGGAAGAAAGGGGCTACCGAGAAACTGACATACCGTGTAGCGGGGAAGCTGGCAGCAGCTGACTATTTCCGTCTGATGACACGGGCGTATGAAGCCGGAGTATCATCGAGCGAATACATGAGGGAATGTTTCGAAACGGTCATGTGAAAGAACGGTTGTCGGAGGAACACGCAGCCCATGTGCGGAACCTGTGCGGCATGGCTAACAACCTGAACCAGCTTGCACGCAAAGCTAATGCAAATGGCTTATATGATGAAACGCGACGAGTGCAAGGTGGCGGTGGCAAGAATCCATGAACTTCTAAATAAGGTAGGAATATGATGGCAAAAATCGTACACGGCAGCAATTTCAAAGGTGTGGTGGACTACATCCTTGACAAGGACAAGGGAGTGCAGTTAGTGGCTCATGAGGGCTTGTTCATGGAAAATAAGGACACCATCGCAATGAGTTTTAACATCCAGTCGCAGATGAACGGCAAGGTGGCGAAGCCTGTCGGACATATTGCCCTGAGTTTCTCCAAAGAGGACGAGCCTCGATTGACAAACCGTGTCATGGCAGGGATAGCACTTGAATATATGGAGAAGATGGGCATCCGTGACACGCAGTTCTTCATCGCCCGCCACTTCGACAAGGAGCATCCGCACGTGCATATAGCCTTCAACCGCATCGGTAATGACGGCAGAACCATTTCGGACAGGAACGAGCGTTTGCGCAGTACCCGTATCTGCAAAGGAGCTTACCTTGAAATACGGTCTGCACATGGCTGGCGGCAAAGAGAATGTCAAGCGCAACCGTCTGAAAGAGCCGGACAGGACGAAGTACGGGCTGTACGACATACTTAAAACGGAAGTTGGCAGGTGCGGCAACTGGGACGTACTTGTCGCCAACCTGAAGCGGCAGGGGCGTAGAAGTCCGCTTCAAGCACAAGGGGCAGACGGACGAGGTGCAGGGGTGGTCTTTGCCATGAATGGCTACCACTTCAACGGTTCCAAAGTGGACAGGCGTTTCAGTTACTCCAAGATTGATGCGGCTTTGCAGCATAACAAGAATGTGGAATGCATGAACCTAAAGTCGAAAAAACTATACGATAAATACGCCAAGTGCAACTTCCGACACAGCAAGAGGTGAACTTTTCAGCGGTTCATTGGGATTGCTGAACGCTAACGGCTCATCCTGCAACGCCACCGATGCGGAATCTAATCAGGAGTTGGCGGAGATATTGCGCAAGAGGAAGAAAACGCAAACGGGGAATGAGATTATAAAAGAAAGAAGCAAAAGTTATTTTTTTTCCATACTTTTCTCAAACAAATCGTAATGTTCTTCGCCCCATTTGAGCATGGAGTCTATAATTGGAAGTAATGATTTGCCAAGTTCTGTTATTTGATATTCAGAGCGTGGCGGCAATTCGGGGAATATAGTCTTAACTACAAGACCGTCCTCTACCATTCCTTTGAGTTGTATATCAAGCACTCTTGAAGCAGCCTCTGGCAAACATTTATGTATTTCACTTGGGCGCATAGGTGTACCCATACGCAATTCATCCAGAATGCATGATTTCCATTTGGATTCTATTAAGCTCATTGTCAATCGGAGTGGGCAATCCAAATCCACAGGTATTTTCTTTTCGTATCCCATATTACATTTTTTTGCGCTGCAAAGGTAATCAATATTACTGAAAATCAGAATACCGAAAAATTATTCTGTATATGAATAATTTTTTTTCGGTACTTGTGTGAATTAAAATACCATTGTAATTTTGCAATCAAATAAACATTATAAATCAATTCATTATGCGAAGTGAAATCAAAAGGAATATGCAGTTCAGGAAGCTGCCGAGAAATTTGTAAAGAGCGTTGCCGAGGGCAACAGCGAGTATGCCAAGACACTGTTCACCAATGATGCCGTGCTGTTCGGTATACTTGATGGTGTGTTGGAACATGGTTCAATTGAACAGTTCTACCACAATGTTGATACGGTTGGTGCAGGTAATGACTTCAAAGCTCGTATTGACGTGCTTTTTGCCGTTGAGGAAAGCGTTGCTGTTGTCCGTGTGCTTGAAGAAAAATGGGGTGGTCGTATTGATTTTACCGATTTCCTCTTGTTGCTCAAACTGGGTGGAGAATGGAAAGTGTGTTGCTAAAGCCTATAACCAAAATTCCAACACAATCAAGTTATGAAAATCACGGTAATCACGGGTAGTCCCCGAAAAAAACGGCAATACCTTTTTGCCATGACGGATGCCTTCATAAAAAAGGCAGCAGAGGCAAAGGTCACGAAATAGTGCGTTTCGATGCCATGATGAAAGTTGGCGGTTGTCGTGCTTGCATGACTTGTTTTAAGACTGGTAAGGCCTGTTCGTTTGACGATGATTTTAATGCCATCACGCTCCACACATTCTCGATTCTGATGCCATTGCCATGCCATGTATATTGGTATTCCATTCCTACACAGATAAAAGGTGTGATTGACCGTGTGTTTTCATTGGTTGTTGGAGGCAAGGGGAGGTGGCAGGAAAAAAAAATGGGTCTCATCTGTTGTTGCGAGGAACATGACCCAACAGTGATGGATGGTGTTAGGATTCCTATGGAACGTACCGCTGCATTACTCAAATGGGAGGTCGTGGGTGAAGTTCTTATACCGGGAGTCTTTGTAGAGGGCGATATTAATAAAACAGACGGTTGCAAACAAGCAGCCGCACTTGCTGATAAATTCTGATATGAAAGTCCTATTGATAAATGGTAGTCCCAACGAACATGGATGCATATACACGGGCTCTTGCGGAAGTTGCCGACACCCTGCATAAACATGACATTGCGACCGAAATCGTATATCTTGGTAAAAGCCGATTGCAGGGGTGTATTGCTTGTATGAAATGCTTTTGAGACGGGATATTGCTTTCGTGATGACATGGTAAAGGAACTTCAAAAACGCCTTCATGAATTTGACGGTATAGTTCTTGGCTCACCTGTTTATTACAGCAACCCAACCGGTCAGATACTTTCTTTTCGCACAGCGTCTTTTTCTTCTGCAAAGAAGGATATATGGCAGGGAAACTCGGAGCATCCGTAGTGTCGTGCCGTCGTGGTGGGGCATCTGCCACATTTGAATCACTCAACCAGTTCTTTACCATTTGTAATATGCCTGTGGTATCATCTCAGTATTGGAACTCTGTGCATGGGTTCACTCCTGAAGATGTACGCAAGGACAAGGAGGGCTTGCAGACCATGCGCTCTCTCGGTGAAAATATGGCATGGGATGCTCAAGGCATTAGCCGGAAAGCCGCATCCTGAATACGAACAACGCCAAAGAACTCATTTTATACAAGATAAGTATTGATTATGAAAAAAAATATCTTAATATTGGCAGCGGCTTCAATAATGTTGTCGATAGCTTCTTGCGGCTCAAAAACAAGCGAGAAAGCCGATTCATATTGTACCATGTGACAACACTCTGTGTGAGCCAACTTGTAATGCCAACACAGAGGATATTATTGCCATATGCAAAACTCTTGATTTATATGTGGAAGCCGCAATACAAGGTGATAGCAAAGTAGCTGAACCTGCATTTGCCGAAAACGCCACAATTTCCCATGTAGAGAATGGTGTATTGGTATGTGTCCCCATTAAAGAACTATTCACCTATTATGATGCGACAGGACAACAGTCTGCGTCATACGAAGTAAGCCAATATAGCATAGCTGGGAATGGCTATGGTAAGGATTGAGTCTAAGTTTGGTGAGACCGAGTTTTTCCGATATGTTCACTCTTGCCAGAAATGGAAAAGATTGGAAAATAGTCAGCAAGGTCTATTATATGAAATAGGAATTATACTTAATAATCTTTTGATAGATGCTTTTTTAACTTCATCTAAGAATAAAACACTATACAAAAACAACGGATGCATAGACAGTCTTATGTAGTTCGTTGTTTTTTGTTTACAGAATAAGCATAAAATGAAACATGCACATACAATAATAAATATCAGCTATGTATCAATCTTTTTAATTATCAGCGGAATTGTATATACATGGTTTCATGAATGGCAGGATATAGAAGTATTGAAAGTTGGCAATCAACAGATAGATGAATTCAGGAAGGAGGTAAACCGTATTCATATCCAACTGATAGAGTTTTCTTTAATGGGAGAAACGGTTTTGGATTGGAATGAAACGAATCTGGAAAATTATCATGCTAAACGTATAGAATTGGACAGTATATTATGCAGTTTCAATGCAACTTATCAATTGAGAGAACGAATTGACAGTGTGCGTGGTCTTTTAGAAGACAAGGAACGGCATATGCGCAGATTATGCAGGTGCTTGATGAGCAACAATCCATCAACGAGAAGATAGCCAGTCAAGCACTGGTTATTGTGCAGAAAAGTGTGCAGGGACAACCCAAGAAACCTAAAAGAAAAGGTTTCTTAGGCATCTTCGGTAAAAAAGAGGAAGCGACATCATCGGCAACAACTATCATGCTTCATTCGCTCAATAGGACTTCAATCAGCGAACAAAAAGCACAAAAAGTCGCCAATTGTCGGAACAAGCCGACAGCCTTGCGGTTCGTAATGCAGAACTTAATAGAAATCTGCAAGGATTGATTTATCAAATTGAAAATAAGGTGCAATCCGTCCTGCAAAGCCGTGAAGACGAAAATAACCGCCATGCGTGAAAAATCATTTATACAGGTAGGCGGTTTTGATGGGATTTGTTCTTTTTGCTGTTGATTGTTTCTTACATTATCATACACGTTGATGCCAGACGTATCAAGCAATACAAGCGGAAAAACAGAAGATTTGATTTCACAACTTGACAGATTCTGTCAATCAAAATAAGGAACTGATAGATTCACGCAAGAAAGCTATGCACAGCATTACCCATGAGTTACGCACACCGCTTGCAGCAATTCACGGATATGCCGAACTGATACAGAAAAAATAACGCTGAAACGAAGATAGACCGATATTCGGAACATATCCGTCTGTCCTCCCAACGTATGCTTGCCATGCTCAACTCGTTGTTGGATTTCTTCCGGCTGGATAACGGCAAGGAACAGCTTGTCTTCATTCCATTCAGATTATGTGACATTGCCCATACCTTGAAAAGCGATTTTCAGAATATGGCTGAAAGCAAGAACTTATGTCTTGCCATTGAAAACAATACGGATGTTGTACTGACGGGTGATAAGAACCGTATTCTGCAAATCGGGAACAACCTGCTATCAACGCAATCAAATTCACGGAAAACGGTGGCGTTTCCATGACAACCGACTATAATAACGGGACTCTGACACTTATCGTTGAAGATACGGGTACTGGTATGACTGAAGATGAACAACAACGGTTTTTACTGCATTTGAAAGGCTTTCAATGCCACTGCACAGGATGGTTTCGGACTTGGATTATCTGTCGTGAAAACGGATTGTAGATATGCTGAAAGGTACAATAGACTTGCAGAGCGAGAAAGGAAAAAGGCAGCCGTTTCACGGTCAGACTACCGATGTCTGTTGCCGAAACAGCATCGGAAGAAAGTCACAAAGATATGATAAACTGCCATATCACAACCCCGTGTTCCGTTTGGTTCTTGACGATAATGGAAACGTTGCTTTCCATGACAAAGGAAATAGCGTGCCAGCCGAGGTGTATCTGTTGTGATAGCAGCGACAGCCAGCCAGGGCATTTATGATGGTGTCTGCGACATGAAAATACCGAGAATGAACGGCTATGGTGTATTGGAACTTAACAGCTACGCCGGC
>VOFK01003130.1_pt1 | contig 26330 bp, 28 predicted proteins | sample 5384121 | NCBI WGS metagenome assembly VOFK01 (sample SAMN12384730, study PRJNA508395) | human gut metagenome | isolation source: healthy gut J | host: Homo sapiens | reverse complement strand
TAAATTAAACTGTGTCATGCTCTATTCTCATTCAATCTCATCGGTCGGGGAACGGCCAGCGCCAAGGGCAGGACCACCCGTCCCGACGAGTGTAAAATTACAACAATTTAAACCTGTCTCCAAATTTTATCGCCAGTTGTTGTGCAATGGCTCCCCCAGTTAGCCAGTGGCATGGTCCATTTCTTGCGTATATTGCGGTAAGCGAGGTAAACCAGTTTCTCAAGGGCGGTGTCGTTGGGAACACGCCCTTGTTTTTGTCACTTTTTCCGTATCTGGCGATGATAGCCCTCAACTGTATTTGTGGTATAAATCATACGGCGTATATCCCGATGTGAACTGGAAGTATTCAGTAAGTTTTTCCCAGTTGTCCTGCCATGACTTGATGACAATAGGATATTTTTTTCTCCCCATTTCTCATTCAGATTAAAAAGTTCCGTTTCAGCTGCTTCTTTACTTACCGCACCATAAACCCGTTTCAAGTCTTTGAGGAATTCCTTCTGATGCTTGCTACCGACATATTTAATGGAGTTACGTATCTGGTGGACGATGCAAAGTTGTACTGTTGTGTTCGGGAAAACACTTTGGATGGCATCCGGAAAGCCTTTCAGACCATCAACGCAAGCAATAAGGATATCATGAACTCCACGGTTCTGCAAGTCCGTCAGTACGTTTAACCAGAAATTGGCTCCCTCGTTTTTAGAGATATACATGCCAAGCAAATCCTTGTGCCCTTCCTTGTCGACACCTAAGACGTTATAGATTGCGCGGGTAACGGCACACCCTCTCTCGTCAGTGACTTTGTAATGGATTGCGTCCATCCAGACTATTTCGGATAGACAGCATCAAGGGTACGGGAACGCCAGGCCTTTATTTCCGGGAGAACACGGTCGGTTATGGAACTGATCGTTTCGGCAGAGACACGGTTGCCGAGATTTTCCTCCATCCAGTCACTGATCTCGCGTGTGCTGTTACCAAGGGCATAAAGTCCGATGATACGGTCCGCCACGCCCTCCGCCAGGATGGTCTCACGTTTCTTTATAAACTGAGGCTCAAAACTTGAATTACGGTCACGAGGGGTAGACACTGTGACTTCACCCAATGGAGTCTGGACTTGCTTCTGCATTTTACCATTACGACGATTGCCCAACTGACGTTCTTCATCGGTAAGATGCGCATCCATTTCACCTTCCAAGGCTGCATTCAAGATACTTTCCAATAAGGGGGCAAAAGCACCATCCTTACCTAACAAAGGCTTACCGGCTTTCAGCTGCTCTATTGCCTTGTTCTTGATACTTTCAAAATCAAATTCTTCTTTCATAAAAAAACTGTGTTAGCAAAATTAATATTTTATTCCTTGCTGACACAGTTTAAATTACATCTTCGTCTATGATAGATAATTTGTTAGAGTAATAAAATAAATTCAAGAAAAGGTACGGAGCAAACAGCTCCGCATCTTTTTCCGTTTTATCGGCGCATTCCGCCGCTGTACTCTGCTTCTTGTAGCTCTTCCCGGTATTCCTCCATATTATTCAGCTTTTCGTTCACGGTTTGCAGGTTGGCATCCAACGAAGCATTATGGTCGTATGGGAAACGATGTTGTGCGACAAGTCCCGCATTAGTAACCGGCCCGATATCTATCATGTCGGATTCTTTATTATAGCTGACATACAGCACATCACCATTCGGCATTTCAAATGCAGGAATCTTTTGTTGTGTCATGATAGCGAATTGTTCCGCAGCCATCTCCTTGGCTACCCCTTTTAACGTATCTCCAGCATGTTTGATACCATAACGCCTGATATGGTCGCGTACTTCCTTTTCCGTGAATTTCAGCATCACTTCATAAGTTCCTCCGACACTCCCATTGTACACCACAGCAAAATCCTTGTCCTCAATCAAAAGATTGTCTCCTCGGTTCTGTATGGGAGAAGAATAAGTATATTCTTCGTTAATGCCGTTACCGTCATAATACTCCTTGGCGAGAGTCAGCAGTCCTTCGTAGTCCCCCTTATCCTTGAATGCGTCCAACCGCATCGTGTCATCGGTAAGCTGAAGATAGGCCACGGAAGAATAATACACTTTTTCTTTCGGTGCTACTGTTTGCTCTTCATCAATGTTCTGCTTCAATTCCAGTGCAATCTTATCCACCTTTTGGGTAATCAGAGAAGCCGCTCTTTTCACATCCAACAGAGTTGTCTTGATGAATTGTGGCGATTCCTTCAATTCGTCGAGCCATCCTTTGAGGTAGGCACAACTGTCCTCTTTTATATGTTTCGTCATGCCGTAACGTTGGGCAACCAATGCGCTACCTAACTCGGCTACCAATTCTTCGCGCGCATACTCTGCCGAGCCGAAAGTTGTCGGCTTGATACGGTCGAGAACTCCTTCCGCACCGGTCGAGTGTGTCATCTCATGGAATAGTGTTCCATAGAACGCCTCTCCAGATTTGAACTGTTCCTTTTCCGGCACAACGATTTCATTTCTCGATATAGAGTAGTAAGCGTTATCCTGATGCTGTGGTTTGATCGGACAAATCCACAGATTGTCCTTTATCAGCGCATCGACGGGAGCGAAGCTGAAATACTCTCCGTTCTCAATCTTCGGTAGCGAATACTCCTTTTCGAGTTTTTGCCACAGCTCCGGTCTTGCCTCCTGCAAGTTGGTCTGTAGGCTCGGTATGCAGCGCCTTACCGCCTTACGGCGGCAGGTTTCCGCATACCTGCCCCTAAACCGTACGTACACGTCTCCGTGTATACGGCTTGCCATTAGTAAGCTCACATTATTTCCCATGAAACTGAATTATAGCATTACAAGATTCACACACTACAAGCGTCTTACGATGTCTCGACAACATCAACTTGCCCCATGGAGTTTCTCCCTTTACCCCAACAAGAGTGCGTATATGATGCATTACGACGTTAGTGTCAGTTGCACCACACATTTCACAGGTTTGCTGTTTCAACCTTTCTGCAAGGCTTGGTTTGGGAACATACATAGTGCATGGGGTACGGTCGAGAAAATCGTCCGTTAATGAGCTTTTACGTTTGAATCCCTCTTTATAGAGTGTTCTGAACCGTTCTTTGCCTTTTGCATCCTTATATGGGATGACAAAATTCTTGCCTTTACGGTACTTGTCTCTGATTTGCCCTACATGTCTTCTTAATTTTTGACCAAGAGTCATATAAAGACTATACTCCATAATGTAGCCGAAATCGGCACATGTTGACGAAACATTGTTGGCTATACAGTAATAGTTGTAGAAGCCTTTGATTTCCAAGTTGAATTGTGCAAGGATGTCTTCGGGTTTCATACCGACCATTTTCTCCCGTGATTTTGGCTTCCATACATCTTTGCCGTTTACGTTCGTAAACTTTACAGCATCGTAGCTAAGAAGCTTCTTTTTCACTGTTTCAGAAGAGAGCATAAGCATGACCTTTCCAACAAATTCTCGCTTTTTGATTCCTTTGCTGTTCCTTTTAAACACATCCAATGTCCTAACGGTGATGTCAAAACCGAGGAATTTAGCGTTCTCTTTTGCGTGAGTTATGAGTGTCTTCTCAGCAGAAAGTTCGAGTTTAAGGTTGTTCATCATATATTCTGTGATGTCTGCCTTGATTCGTTCACAATCTGCTTTTGACCCTATAACTCCAATCAGAAAATCGTCTGCGTACCTCACGTATTTCAATCTCCGATAATTCTCATCCATTGGAAGTCTGTATGTCATCTTATTTTTCTCTTCGTGCATGGCTTTTATTTTCATCAACAGTTCTGCTTTTACAGTTTCATCTGTTTCCGCTTTCCATTTCTTCCTTAGGTTTACTGTTTTCGTGTTGAGACAACAGTATTCTTTGTTGTGAGCCCTTTCTTTCCCTTTGTCGAAGTGTGAAATATACTCTTTCATGTACTTGTCGAACCTGTCAAGATAGATGTTTGCCAAAATAGGACTGATTATTCCACCTTGAGGAGTTCCCGAATACGTGTTGTTGTACTTCCAGTCTTCGATGTACCCCGCTTTGAGAAACTTTCTGATAAGACGAAGAAACCTTTCATCTGCAATACGCTCTTGCATAATGCTGACGAGTACATCGTGGTCTATGTTATCGAAGAAGCCTTTTATGTCTCCCTCAATAAACCACTTTGCACCTGTAAAAGTCCTTTGAATGCTTGTCAGAGCTGTGTGGCAGCTCTTATGAGGTCTGAAACCATGAGAGGTGCTTTCAAAGTGCCCCTCATAGATGGCTTCAAGAATCATCCGAACTACCTCTTGCACAAGCTTGTCCTCTACGGATGGTATACCAAGAGGGCGTTTCTTGCCGTTCTTCTTTGGTATATACACCCTTTTAGCAGGATGCGGCTTGTAGGATTCATTCCTAAGTGTTTCGATGAGACGTTCAATTCTTCCAATGCTCATTTGGTCGATAGTCTGACCATCTGTGCCTGGAGTCATATTGCCTGGCTTCGCATATATGCGCTGATAGGCAATGAAGAACATCTCTTTGTTGAACAGAATGCGGTACAGTCGCTCAAACTTATAGTCCGAGACCTTACTGTGCTGGCATAATGTGTTTAATACAATCTCTGGATTTCTCATAACGAATCTCTCGTTTTCTTTTGTTTGTATTAAAGTTACTAACTACTCCCCTTCGCCATGTACAAGGTTTTCCCTTGCTCAGACTACTACGGGAGTTCCGTTACCTTGTCGGATATTCAGAGGCAAATCCTCATAGCCTTACGGCGTTCCGATTTAGGTAATCTCCGTTTAACCACGTAATAACGTCTATCTTTCGATAGGCAACAGATTGTCGGATGCGACTTTCGTTCTTTTCTCCACTTACTGCGGTCGTGTCATGGCTTGTTCTTGCTACTTGCCCTCGCGCAATGGGCTGTAGTACCATGATGTGGCGTATATAACTGCCTTTCGCCACAACTTCAACTTCTGTCACTGAACTATCATTCAACCAATCAGGCTTCATCCTCATATCTGTCTTTCCCCTTGCAATTCAGTCGTAGCATGGCAATTAGCTAACTTATCGCTTTACTGACGTGCTGTGTTCCTCTTTGAGTTTCCTCTCCGAGTAAGTCAGTCGGGGATAGGTCTATTGTTTATTTCTAAACTTTGAACACTAACCTAATCTCTTATTATCGAGATATTTATTACGCGACCATTACGGACGCACGTGCCACGTTAAAGACTCGGAATACCTGCATCTTAGGATAAACATTGTATTCCTTCTTCTCGTTATCAGATAGTTTTTTGTAGTCATCATACTTAATCTTCTCACCAGAATCCTTGTGTATGCAGGTGAATGTAGTCAGCATGATTGGGAATGATTTTTCTCCACGAAGTACAGAAACACGAGGTTTCTCCTGATTGTCCTTATCGGATTTGTTGAGCCGTTGTACACACTCAAAAGTGCAGAAGCGCGGAATCTTGTAACCTTCCTTTTCACAATGTATAAGCAACATAATGGCATTCATGCCATTATACTCGCGTCCGGAAAGATTGCAGGGCCATTGTAACGCTTCTTCCGTGAACCATGGCTTTCTCCAATCCTTACGGATACTCTCGATTTTCTCAATCATCATTTCAGCGAAGAGGTCTAATGCTTTATCTTCGCTGTTCGGCCCGTCCGTGTGCTGTTTTTTATATCCGGCCATATCCTTTACTGATTGGAATTAGACGAATCTGCTACATACTGTACAAGTTCTTCCACCTTGCATGAAACATTCAGCTTTCCGTTATATGCCGAAAGGGATATTTCACCTTTGGCATCCACTCGCACGCCCGGCTGTAACCATGCTTCGCGTTCTTTGCCAAAACAGAAAAAACGTACCCATTGGTATTCAAAGCCATCCTCTACTTTCTCCGTACTGAATGCCGAAAACATTGTGTAAGGCTGGTCTTTCTTATCCCTTTTTTCCTCGATATGCTGCCCGACCTTACCTCGAAATACTAATTCGCCCTTGACCGTATCTTTCGCATCTGCCGTAGCTGTACGAATTTCGTTAATAAAAAGATTGAAATAAAGTTTGTCACCACGGTGTTTGAGATACATTGTCCCCGAAACCTCGATGCGGGAACCATTTCGATATTTGGAAACCTCCTTTCCGGCAGTATCTTTGCTGACATCCACCTCAATAGGCATAGTCTTCCCGTCAGTGTCAGGGATCATTACTCGAAGAGGAAAAACCAGGAACGTTTTCCCTTCCTTATTGGTGCGTATCGACGCATCACGTCCGATAACGCCACATACCGTAACATTACATTTTATCATTTCTATTGTCTTTTAATGTGATACATAATCACCCGACAACTGTGTTGCCATGATTTGTTGTTGAACTGCTAAATCATTGCTCTTAATCGGGTGCTCGTATCATTGCCCAGATCAGCCATCCGGCAAGGAACAGTTGAACGCTCACGATAATGAGCGTTGCTACCCAGCCGAAGAGTTGGTAGCAGAGCAGGACATACAAGGCAAGGTAGGATAGTCCGAACAGACATCTGCATAGCTGTATCATCACGCATTTTACCATATCGCCACGCTTCTATCTTTTTAGGTTCTCTGTCTGTCCCTGCTGTTGGGACATCCCTTGTTCAAAATTCTGTGAAGCCGCTTCCGAGAGGATAACCGTATTCAGCATACCGGTTACACGTATCCTTTTGGCTTCTTCTGTGAGAGTATTGTTATTCAGTGTTGCCGACAGACGGCTTAACTCCGCAGTAGTCAACTCACGTGACATGCGCAGTTCTCCATTGTTCACTCGCAGAATAGCCTTTCCATTTTCACTGATTGCCAGTTCGCAGTTTTTCATGCCCGGTAATAATGATTTCAGATTGATGCGTCCACTATCCATTTGTTTGGATATGGCAGTCTTTTGCTCCTCCTCGTTCTTGTTGTCGATTTGTACGGCCAATAGCATAAGGGAACTAAAGGCTGTCATCGCCATCTCTACTATAGGGTCATTGCATCCTGACATTCCCACACCGCTATCCTCTGACGAAAGCAACTTCTTCATCCATCCGTCGGGTGAAAGGTTTTTGCCGGCGGCATTCTCTTCTGTTCCTTTATATCGGGTGAGCAGGCTGTTCCCGTTGTGCAACACTTCCAATTTGATATTACCTTTCTGTGCGATTTCAGTCAGATAAGCCGCAGGGTCGATGTCACGCTTTGTTCCGTCTGTATAGAAGTTTGTCACGCCGAAATGTAGATGTTCGCCCGTTGTACGTGTACCTGTGTTGCCCGATGTGCCGAGCTTCCCACCGGCTTGTACTACATCACCGACCTTTACAGTAACCTCCTTAAGGTGCATATAAGTACATTGTACCTTGCTGCCATCCGTTCTGGTATATTCCACAGTCAGCGATTTTCCACCGGGCGTGTTCTTATTCTGATTCACAGCCACCACCTTCCCGTTGTTCTCAGTAGCCAGTACCGCATCGCCATTGCAACGGATATCAATTCCCTTGTGCATCTGTTGTTTCGTGTTGTCCATCGGATCTTGCCGCATACCGAAAGGCGAGGTAACAAAAAAACTCTTCACGCTCTACCGGGAATGAGTACTTCGCACCATACTCTGAATTTTCAGACGTTCGGAGAGGATTATGTTCCGTACCGAACCGCTTACCCTGTGTCTCCATTTCCTGCATCACCAGTTTGTCATACTGCTGTAAGCCATTTTGCTCTATAATCCGTTGCAGACTCTCGGCATATTCTCCGCCTGTGGCATAACCGGCCTGTTCGATATTTTGTGTCCAACCCTTGTAATCGTCGGGCGAAAGTGCAAAACATTGGGCATAGCGGCTGTTTTCTTTTAAAAAACGGGAGTGGTGTTCGTATGAATCACCCACGCTGTCATAACTGCAAAACTTCTCATTCGGCTTATCGTCAGTATATATACCATACCTTCCTCCTTCGGCAATCCATGCAGGCGTAGCCTTGATGCCAAAATGGTTGTTTTTCGTTCTGCGCCAAACGGCTTTTGTCCCGTTGGCACTTTCCAGTATGCCTTGTGCCAGTGTAACGGAAGCGGGTATTCCGTACCGGCGCATTTGCTCCATAGCATACTCTGCATATTTCATTGCGTATAGTTGGTTCTTGTTCATTTCTTTACTCATATCTATGAAAACCTCTGTGTGTTTCTTGTTCCTCCATGTCTTATAGCAACCCGTGCCCCGGCACGGATAGAGCTTAGACAGATGGCTGTCGAAGAAAAAATTCCGTTGAAATTCCGTTGAAGCCGTAATGTCCCGTTCCGGATACTCTTTCAGGGCTTTATGCCCAATATCTTTTGCACCCTGTACCGCATCTTCGTTATAGAGCCGATAACCATCTTTCGTGCGAAGCAGTTGCAAGGCATCGAGGATGGTTCGCCCTTAAGTTTGTCCCACAGCAATGCGTATCGATTGACCTACTCTCTCATGTTGCCAATACTCCATTCTGCCCGCAGTGTTTTTGTTGTGCCATGGGTTGAATTTTATTGACTTCTTTTGATAGAAAGACAGAAGCGGCAAAAGGTCACTTCGTCCACTGGTGGCTGTTTAACCGGATCTGCCTGCCATACAAAGGGAAAGCTCTGCTTCATCCTCCACTTCTCGTGCCAATTCCAGATAAAGATGATTTTTGTTCTCTCTGTTTCCGCGAATATGAAGGATCTCCACCTCACCCTCACTGTCTGTCAAAGTAAAATCCCGCTGTCTTTTCCCACTGCTGAGTAAACCAGGAAGCAATTCTTAACATGATCGCAGGTAATGCTTCAGCCAGATTCCGCTTCCCTCCAGCTGGAAGCTCTTTCTTTCCGCTTCGTCTGTAACTCTTTCAACCTTTACAAGCTCAGGGCGGCTGATACTCTTCCTTTCCATTTAACACATGGGCACATTGCTTCGCCAGCTTTTCTCCAAGCGCTACATTAGCCTGTGCTGTATTGTGGATTCCATCGCAAAGGCTTAAATTGGAAGTTGTCAAAACAGAAACTCCCGGTATCTCCTTCGCTGCTGCTCTTGCCAGCATCACGCACCATTCCCCAGCACTCGTCATTGATTCCATTGATCTGTCTGTTCAGCTGCATGGTAAAAAACGGGATCTCATATCCCAGTTCTTTTCTGGTTGCTTCCACGTACTCCCTAAAATGCTCCAGATATTTTTCTGCCGGTCCCGGATTGGTGTCTGAGCATCCCTGATACCAGAGCACTCCTGCATATTTTCCCCGGTCTGATGAATCTTGTCCAACATATTTAAGTACAAATCTCCGTCCTTTGATTCCATCTTTCCATAGGAGAACCGCCAAGAGAGGTCTGAATCAATCCCACAGGCATTCCCCGTCATTTTCCCATAAGTCTTTCCAAACGCAAGATAAGGAGATACTCCCGGCACACCCATCTCTTCATTGGCCAGAGATCCGGCAAAAGTGCTTTCATTCATAGGGTGGCTTGCAATATCCCACTTGTTTCTGTTACGATACAAATGCACATCCATGCTAGGTGGGTCAATGCAAAAATCCCTGCTGTATCCCGCTGAATTAGATTGACCTGCAATAATAAACAGGTTTCCCTACTCCCAGATGGAGCACACAATCTCCACGATAGAGCCATGTAAGATCCGGAACAGTGCTCTTTGTTTCCAGGCTGGTGTCAATCCTGTAAGGTCCCCCGGCCGGAATCTCCAGTGTCACCTCAAATTCCCCCCCCGAAATTTCTCATTACATGTAAAATGATCTGCATTTGTCCAGGGAATCACCGTCATATTGTCATCCTCACGCATAACTCTCACAACCGGGTAACCCTTTCAACACCCACTTCAATTGCTGCCGGATGAACCTTGAAAGTTTCCCTTTAAAGCTACAGATGCCTTACCATTCTCCTGCTGCAAAATTTCCCAATCTGCAGGAGCCTTCGTCAACGTAATTCCATGCATTTTTAATTCAACCTCTCTTTTCCAGCTACATAATCTATATCAAGCAGATATTCCAGGTCCGCTTCGCTATTGCTCATAACTGAATAACTGCTTCGCAGTTTATCAGAAGGAGACTTGCTCTTTCGTCTTGTTTTTCATTATAAAAGTCTTTTTCAATTTCATTGGTATATTCATTTTTCAGACCATTATGTAAATTTTTTCAGATAAATGAAACTGCCTGCGCCTCTTACAAGTAGTCAGAAACCAGAATTTTATGGACATAGGACAAGCCCCATGAGCACCGTCCCGACCCCTTTATAGGTCAGCTTGTTCATGGGGCTTGCATATAGGAGACGGACTAAACCATCTTTTAAATACCAATTGTTATTTATTTGTGATCACCGAAGCCACAGCCTTCTTCCATCCGCCGGCATACTTCTGTTCTCGTTTCTTGGCATCCATGTCCGGCTTATAGGAAACCCGGTTCAATTTTCCGAAGATACTTTCATCCCAGACACCAAGCTGCAATCCTGCCGCATAGGCCCGGTCCAATAGCGAAAGCTCCTCGGAATCCGGAACCAGAACTCCGGCATCTGCAATATTGCTCTGGAACTGCATCAGATAGTCGTTTCGGGTCGGACCGCCATCTACGCGAAGCTCCTTCACCGGAACACCAGCATCCTCAGACATAGCCTGTACAACATCTGTAATCTGATAAGCAATACATTCAAGTGCCGCTCTTACAAACTCAGCCTTGCGGGTAGTACGGCTCATGCCTACAACAGAAGCTCTCGCCTCGCTGTCCCAGTAAGGCGCGCCAAGACCACTGAATGCAGGAACCAGATACAGGCTGTCCCTCCCTGAATGGCCTCTTTTCGCCAGTTTACCGGTCTCTCCAGGAGAAGAAATAATCTGAAGATCGTCCTTCAGCCAGGTAATCACAGCGCCTGTATAGTTCAGATTGCCTTCAAGCACATAGTTAACCTTGCCGCCGATTTTCCATGCAAGAGAAGTAACAACACCATGGGTGCTGAGGATTGGCTTCTCGCCAATATTCATCATAATAGAAGAACCGGTTCCATAAGTGGACTTGATCATGCCAGGCTGCAGGCATCCCTGGCCAAAAAGAGAGCCGTGGGAATCTCCAAGTACGCCATGGATCGGGATTTTTATGAGGAAGAAGTCCCTCGAAATCCGTCTCGCCGAAGCAGGCATCGGAATCTGTAACCTCTGCCATATTTACCGGATCAATGCCAAATAATCCGCAGATTTCCTCATCCCATTTCAGGTCAAAAATATTGAAAAGCTGCGTTCTGGAAGCATTGGAATAATCGGTTCTGTATTCTTTGCCCCCTGTCAGCTTGTAAACCAGCCAGCTGTCAATAGTGCCATGGCAGATTTCGTGACGTTCTGCCGCCTCTTTGCACCCCTCTTCATTTTCCAGAAGCCATGCGATCTTGGAAGCCGGAAAATAAGGAGAAAGATTCATCCCGGTTTTTTGGCGGATCATTTCTGCTGCGCCGGCCTTTTCCACGCGGGAACAGATATCTACTGCGCGGGCGCACTGCCATACAACTGCATTTCCGTAAAAGGTTTGCCGGTAACGCGGTTCCATGCAAGAGAGGTTTCACGCTGGTTGCTGATTCCCAGACCAACTACATATTCCTTCTCCTACTCCCTCCAGAAGCTCTTTTCACAACCTCCAGAACATTGCTGTAAATTTCCTCTGGATCATGGGAAACCCAGCCCTTTTCATTGATGATCTGCCTGTGAGGGCGGTCTGTACGGCGCATAATGCTTCCTGTCTCATCAAAAAGGAGCGCCTTGGTACCCTGGGTACTTGATCAATACTAAATAATATATTTTGCCATGTTTACTATCCTCTTAAAACTTTTATATTCTCTAAAAATCAACATCTCTGTACCTTAAAGTCTGTTTTGTAATTAAATAATAAAGCGTGCGACAGACTGCTCACCGGAATCTGCAACACTTCCTGGTTCTGCATCCACGCAGTCTGTCAGTCACGCTTAAATTTGTTTCTTATTTGATTATTATTTCAGAGCTTCCACAGCCTTCTTCGAATACCCTCAGCATTTAATCCATAGTAATCAAATACTTCCTAGTGAGTTACCTGTGATAACCGGAGCATCCGGAAGAGCCATGTTCAGCACTTTTCCGGGCAGTTTGCACCAACAACCTGTGCTACCATGGAGCCAAGTCCGCCAAATGGAGCGTGCTTTCTTCTACCGTGATCACTGCCTTTGCATTCTTGGCAGCTTTGATAACGCCTTCAGTGTCAAGAGGTTTCACGCAGTACATATCCAGTACAGTTGCGGAAAATTCCCTGCTCCTCCAGTAACTTTGCTGCAAAGCTGCAAATGCCGGACGAACCATCTCGCCGCAGGCAATGATTGCCACGTCTGTTCCTTCTTTTCAGAACAGTTGCCTTGTCCATCTCAAATGGGCAGTTGTCTTCTGTATATAAATATCCTCAACCGATTTCTTCCAACACGGATGTAAGATGGTTTCTCATCCTTCAACAGAGCCTCGATCAGATGCTTTGTCTGATGACGGTCACTTGGAAGGTAAACTCTCATATTCGGGATTGCGGACATAGCTGCGATATCCTGTGCAGAATGATGGCTCATTCCAAGCGCGCCGTAGCTCACACCGCCGCTGATACCGATAAGAGTAACATTTGTATTGGAGTATGCCACATCAACTTTGGCCTGCTCAGCTTCTTGTGGATAAGAAGCAGGCTGGTGAGCATGCAAATGGTTTCTTTCCACATTTTGCAAGACCTGCGGAAATACTTACCAGATTCTGCTCTGCAATACCGGTCTCAATAAACTGATCCGGGAAATTATCTGCAAATGGTGTCATGGAAGCGGATCCTCTGGAATCGCTGCAAAGCACCATAATATCTTTGTCCTTTTTGCCTTGTCCATCAAAACTTCACAGATGGCCTGTCTGTTTTGGAATCTTATTCATGAAGAGCGGCCTCCTTTCTTGCTGCAAAATCCGCGATGATCTGATCATATTCTTCCTGTGTTGGAACCTTGTGATGCCAGTTTGCCTTTGTTCTCCATTACGGAAGAGCCACAGCCTTTTACAGTGTTGGCAATTACAGCGGTTGGTTTGCCTTTTACAGTTTTTGCTTCTTCAAAAGCAGCATTTAACTGGTCAATATCGTTTCCGTCTTTTTACATCGATCACATGCCATCCGAAAGAACGGATACGCTCATGGAGATCATCATGTCCCATAACGTCCTCTGTATTTCCGGAAATCTGAAGACGGTTACGGTCGATTACTGCGCAAAGATTGTCCAGCTTGTACTGATGTCCTGCCATGAAGCCCTCCCATACAGACCCTCTGCCAGTTCGCCATCACCCATAACGGTGTAAACACGATAATCTCTGTTGTCTTTTTTGCCTGCAAGAGCCATGCCACGCATACAGGAAGTCCATGTCCCAGAGAACCGGAGTTCATCTCGATTCCAGGAAGCTTATTGTTCGGGTGTCCGATATATTTAAGAGCCAAATTTTTTGAAAAATGTGCTTTAATATCTTCCAGGTCCAGAAAGCCCTTTGCTGCAAGTACAGCGTAGTAAGCCTCTACAGAATGACGCTTTGCTGAGTACGAAACGGTCGCGATTCGGATCATCCATGTTTTCCGGAGAAATGTTCATCTGGCAGAAATACAGGCTCATCAAAGTATCGATCACACTCATGTCGCCGCCGATGTGGCCGCCCTTTCCGGCAACGATAATATCTACAGTATCTTTTCTCAAGTCAAAAGATTTTGCCTTTTAAATTTTTCCATTCTCATTCACCTCTTAAATATGCTTTCACATCTTCTTCAATAGGATCATATAAATCAGGAGTGATTCCCATGTATTTGCATGCCTCGTAAAGTACCGGAACTACATCTTTATGGATACCTACACAGTGATGGATGTATGGTCCTTCTACAATCTTGGCTTCCAGACGTTTGATGTTCTCAACCTCAACCCAGAGATAAGTTCCCATACCTTTCGGTCCGTCAACGCCTTTTTGCTTTTCCAAGGAGCATGGAGTATTCTCCGTTATCACCGTCGAAACGTGCCAATGTCACTTCGCCATGCTTTGCTTTGCTGTAATGCTTCCCGGATGGCTGAATGCCAGCGGATAAGTAAGTTCGGTGTCTCTCTTGCAACAGAGATCGGCCATGGTCCACAGTGCTGAAGGAGCTCGCCGTTTTCAATGTCAGGATGGCGGATGGTCCAGTCTGCAAAGAAGCTTCTTGTGTCATCAAGTGCTGCCGCCTCAACAAGAAGAGCGGTAATTGCACCGTGAATATCTGTCTCACATACAACCGGAATTCCTCTTCGTTCAGAAGTGCGTTTGCTGCACATGGCATGATTCCGATCTCGCTCTGCAGCTGGTTCCAAAGCACTGGATTGCAGCTGCCTGACAGCCGTAATTTTCTTAATAAGATTTCATAGCAACCTTCAGAGCTGCTACATTCTCAAGCTCGTTGTCTTTTACACAGATTTCCATGTTCTGGCGGCAGTATTCTCAACCTTTGCAACCTCTGTTCCTTCTGCTTTTGCTTTCTTCATCTCATCTGTCAGCTCTGGCATTGGGATTGGTGTCAGCTGGATGTTGAATTTCTCAAGAAGTTCACCCTCGTTGCACATGGTGGACCAGAACTCGTATGGTCTTGTGGAAATCTGAAGAATTCTCATGTTGCGGAAGGTTTTTTTACTACATTACAGACAGCCATGAAATCACGAAGGCCACGCTCGAATACCGGATCATTCAGTCTGCAGTTTGTCATATATGTAAATGGAACGCGGAAATCTTCTGAGGACTTTACCTGTTGCAAAAAGTCCGCACTGTGTATCACGAAGACGGACACCGTTCTCGTCTGGTCTCTCATCAAGAGGTCCCCACAGGAGAACCGGTACATTTAACTCTTTTTGCAAGTCTTGCGCATTCAAACTCAGTTCCGAAGTTGCAGTGCGGAAGGAAAAAGTCCGTCGATTTTCTCTTTTTTTGAATTTCTCTGCAATCTTGATGCGGCCTGCCTCGTCATAAAGAAGACCCTCGTCATTTACGTCTGTGATGTCTACAAAAATCGATTCCTAATTCTTTTAATCTGTCTGCAGTAAGTCCACGATACTTAACTGCATCCGGTGCACTGAAAATACTTCGTCTGGTTGGCGCATAGCCGATTTTGATCTTTGCAATTCTGGTATTCCTCCTTGTTTATATTTATTATTTTCTTTTTGGTTTTCTTAGCTGTAAAATCTTTTTCTTTATTACTTACCCAGATATTCTGTTTGCTTTTCTTTATAGCTTTAGTATAGGTCTCCTCCAGCTTTATTCCAATAAGAAATAAAGTATTTTTTTGACTTTATTTTTTTGCTTTATTTTTCGCAAATATATTGTTTATTTTTCAATTAAGAAGTACAATATATACAACAGAAAAAAACTTCTGCCAAAGAAATATGAACAGTTTCCACAGGAAATCCTTTTACGTCTAAAAACAGGTAAAGCTTTATCTTTTTGCTTTACAATTATTACTCTGGGAGGTGCCGCAAATGTCCATTACCGCAAAAAGAACTGGCTGAAAAACTGAATCTTTCACAGACTGCCGTCTCCATGGCGCTGAACAATAAGCCCGAGTCAGCACGGAAACCCGCCGGATGGTGATAGAAGCTGCTGAAAAATACGGCTATGACTTTACCAGACTTTCTCTAAAGAAAAATAAAGCTGGAAGCATTTACGCGGTAAGCTATCGTTCCCATAATGCCATCATGTCCTATTCTCCTATTTTTTTGATGCTATGGTGGAGGGTATGGAATCCGTAGTGCAGAAAGATAATTATAAACTGAAAGTAATCACATTTTATGAAAAGAGGGATAACCTGGAGCATTATCTGGGGGATTTAAGAACTACTGACTGTGTGGGAATTATTTTGTTTGGGACTGAAATGCGGGAAGAAATGGTCCGGCCTTTCCGAAAACTTCCTTTTCCGGTGGTGATTCTGGACGCCTATTTTGAAAACCTTGACTGCAATTATGTCGTTCCCAATAATCGTCAGGGAGCTTATCTGGCTACCGATTATCTGATCAGCCGGAGAATGAAGCAGCCTGGTTACCTGCAGTCTGCTTACCCTCTCCGCAACTTTTCAGAGCGTCTGGAGGGATTTTATCATGCTGTCCATGATAACGGAATGTCCCGTTCCCGCTGTATCATCCACCAGCTTTCTCCAACCATTGATGGTGCAATGGCAGATATGCTTGCAATTATTGACAGAGGGATGCTCTGGCAGACTGTTATTTTGCGGACAATGACCTGATTGCAATCGGAACTATCAAGGCCTTGCGGCTCAGAGGCTACAAGGTGCCGGAGCAGGTGGCAATTGTAGGCTTCGACAATATCTCCTTGAAGGACGTATTATCGACCCCCCCTCCCTTACCAGTATCAGCATCCCCCGTCATTATATGGGACAGGTTGCCGCCAGAGAGCTTCTCTCTCAAATAAACGAACCCCGGCAGCATACCTGTAAAATTGAAGTTTCGGCAAATCTGGTAAAACGATTTTCAGTTTGACGCAAAAAGGTATCGCAACCTTTCACTTCCGGTTGTGATACCTTTTTAATTACTTATTGCAAAGACGTTTAATGCCAAAAACCCCCTGTCTTTTTACAGTATTTATGATATATTTATTTGTTCCGAAATTATTTTCGAAAATATCATATTTTATTGTGAAATTATCACAAAATTTACTTTTCATTTATAATATCCGCACATTTTTTTCATCTGAAAAAACGGATTTTCTGCGCTCTTTTCACCCAAAACAAATCACGATGCATACAGATCATGCAGCCTTATATTTTACCCAATTACACTGGTAAAAAATCTTTACGTTTATGGTATATTTATTTTCATTATCTGCAGATAGCAATGTCAGAAATATAGTAACCTCGACATCTTCTACCTTACACTAATAACCGGAGGGATATTTATATGGATGAAAAAAATCATGAAATTTTTAAGGAAAAACAATATCCATATCAGTAATATTAAATATCTGCTCAGACAGGCGAATAAGACCTGCATTTATATGACCGATGGACGAGTTGTGAAAACTTTTATCACAGTCAAAGATTTATATGAAATTCTTATACCTTTATGATTATATTTCCATAAATAAAGGCACCGTGGTTTCCAGAGGACAGATTGATCATATTGAAAACTGCACCTATCATATGAAGGATGGCGTACGTCTGGAAGGACGTAAGGTGGCGCAGCCACTTTCTGAACAAATCTTTGCATCAGATCCTGCCAAGACTTTATCTCCAAATATTCGTACGCGTTTTTCTGTAGTAGATGATATGCCCCTTGCTTTTTTTGTGTAATCGAAATGATTTTTTAATAAAAACGGAACTGGAATTGACTTCGTTTTCCGCTATTGCAATAAAGAAATGCTTCTTCTGGAAGGCATGGATTTGCAGGAAATACTCGACCAATCTTTTTATCGCATTTCCCAACGGAGATAAGAAGCTCCTTGCCGCATATACAGATGTTGCCGTGAATGGCGGAAGCTGTCGTCTCAAGACTTACAGTGCCAGGATTCATCGTGAACTTATTATCAAATGTTTCCAGCCATTGGAAAACTTCTGCGCATGTATATTGATTCCTGCCTATGAAATAGAGAAATAAACATTTTCCAGATTTCCATATATACATGATATGAGAGTTAAAAGGTCTTTTTGCCACTCATATCCTTATATTTATTGATAAAATATTGGGGGAATCGACTATGCAAAATCCAGTTTCTCGATGAAAGATATTCTGTAGCGGATGAAGCTATTCTGGGTGCTTTTTAAACTTGTAAAGAAAAAAACTACTGACCAGATCACTGTATCCGATATCACAAAGACAGCCGGTATCGCGAGAAGCACTTTTTATAATCATTATCAAGACATTCCTTCTCTTGTATCCGCAGTTGAGGAAAAAAACGATCCAGGATGTTTTTTCTATAATGGAAAAAAATTCCATCCTGAAAATAACCGGGATATCTGTCAGCCCTATTTTCTGACACTTTGCCGCTATACAATGGAAAATCCTTTTCTTTCCAGTCTTCTGAGTACGCCTCATGGAAATGATCTTTTTGAAAAAATGCTGACTAGGCTTCATCACTATGTCACCACTACTACCTCCAGTGCCAGACCCGGCAGGCATACAAAAGAGGAAATATCTTATGTGATCACCTGTGCGATCGGCAGCACAATCGGTGTTCTTCACAAATGGACCCGGGATCATTTTGATCTTGCACCAGAAGTCATTGCAGAGATTCTGACTCAGGTTTTCCTGACTGGCATGCTGCCTCTTTTATCATTCCCCGCAAAGTGGGGCGTGCAGATTGCGGGAATGCAGGCATAAGAAAAACCACATCTAAGCAATTCACTCAGACGGGTTTTTCTTATGCCTGTGGCTCATCAATCAGGACATCCTGTCTCCTGATTTTCTTTGTTGTACTGCGTATAAACGGATTTTTCCGGATCACCAGACCTGTAATACGACGGTAGGTCGGCTGATTTTTATTGTATTCATCCAGAAATGCCTGAAGCTGTAAACGAATCATCTCAGTATCCAGTGCCTTTGCCTCCACAACTGCCTGTTCCGGATAGATACGTGCTGTCAGACCATTCTCTTCACCTGTTACAATCACTTCCGCAACAAGTGGGATTCAGGGCAAGCTTATTCTCGATTTCTTCCGGTGATACATTTTCCCCATTGGAGAGAATGATCGGATTTTTCACACGACCGTTAATAAAGAGGTATCCATCTTCATCCATATAGCCCTTGTCTCCTGTATGCAGCCAGCCATCCTTCAGCGTTTCTGCTGTCTCATCCCGCATCTGTTAGTACCCTTTCATAACACTTGTACCCTTTACCAGAATCTCCCCGTTTTTCAAACTTTATCTCCACATTCTCAAGTGGTTTTCCAATAGAACCCTTTTTATGATTTTCCGGTGTATTGTTGCTGATAACAGGGGAACATTCTGACATTCCATAGCCTTCCAGAACTTCGACACCATACTCTGCAAAACGGTCAATATAATACGGATCCAGATGTGCGCCACCTGTAAAAATCGTCTGCAGTTTTCCACCGAAAACCTTTTCTGCCAGAACTACCTTCGGGATTTGTGGATCAGCTGCTGACAGTCTCTTATAAATTGTTTCAATCATCATCGGAACCATGAGCATGATATCTGGTTTAAAAATGCTCATATTTTGACCATATGAAGCAGGGAGTCATTGATACAGATAGTTGCCCCCAGAGAAAAATCCCTTCAGCCAGTCCATGACAAGGCAGAATGCATGATGGATTGAAGTACACTGAGCATGGCAGTTCCAGGCTCTGCTGAAATCTTAACTGCCTCAACGTTGATGCCAGATTATTCTGTGTCAGCATAACCCCTTTGCTCTTGCCTGTGGTTCCGGAAGTAAAGATAATAGTCGCAATAGCTTCTGCATCCGGACAGGAAGCATCTTCTGCTGCACTCTTTTCCCATATCTCTCAGCTCATTGATACTGTACACTTCCCCGAAGGCAGATCCTCCACCTCTTCCTGAAGCATCCACACTTTCTGGAGTTTCGGGCAGTTTTCAAGGAACGCATCCAGATATGGTCTGTGTTTCGGACTTAAGAAGAGTGCTTTCGGAATCGGATCGGTTTATCAGTCGATCAGTTCTTCACACGGGAGTGCAGCATCCAGCGGCACCGCTGTAGCGCATCCTGTAATAATTCCCAGATAACTTTCATCCATTCTACAGAGCTGGTTCCGATCAATGCAATATGCTTTCCCGCAAAGTCTTCTGCAAGAAGTCCTTTTCTGATGGAAATCACGTTTCTCATTATTTCGCTGTAACTTTTCTCCAGAACTTCTTTTTCGGTTAAGCCATTTTACTGCTTTTTGACTTCTCCAAATTTCTGTACACTTTCTTTCTAATATATTCCTCGATCAGCATATTTTTTCCTCCTTCACTGTTCTGTACTGACACTCTGTTGATTCTTACTGAAGCTCCTCAAGAAGCTTAAGCGCCTCCTCAAGAGTTGTAATTTTTGTCACTTCGTTTTCATCCAGTTCAATATCAAAGGTATCCTCAAGCTCACCCAGGAAAAGACATAAAATCCAGGGAAGTAAATCCCAGATCTTCACGAAATCTCATCTCGCCTGTCATCTCTTCCGGTTTCACTTTACTGTACTGTGCTACGATATTTTTTTTAAATTCTATTTCCTCGACTCATTCCATTTCCTCCTCGATTTTTTGATTTCGTAACTGTTCAGTAACTTCACAGTTACGAGTCAAAATGCATTCCAAATCACCTTCGGTGATGGCATTTTGTCTTGGCTTCCGGGATTTTGGCAAAAAACATGCCAAAACGCCTCGCGGGATACTACCTTCTGAATAGTTACTTGATTTTATTAAAAAACAATGCCGACAAGTTCTCTTTAACCGTTCTTACTCCTTTCAAGCTTTTTGGAACCTGTTACGCTTTATACCTGTTCCATAATCTCTCCAATGCTCATATCCGGCGCTGCAATTCCCTTTAAAAAGAATACGCATCATATAATAATACAACAATTCCATGTCATGCTCCTCCAGATGAGCAGTCTGATAATGATAGGAAAAGTTCATTCCCCATCCTCGGTATGAGATACGGTCAGATACATTTTTCTTGGTTGCAGCGCCGTTTGCAAACCATTTGGCATGCTGGCGGATAGTTCCAAGCAGTTCATTCTCCACCCTCACCGGCATTGGCTGATAGGTCAGATAGCAGCTTTCATAGCTGGTATGCTCCGGTATATGATATCTTTTTTCTCATCTCATCCACAATAAATGCCGGATCGTAATTGCTGTGCATATAAATAAATTCGATTCTGCATATTCTGGATTTCATAAGCTGCCGAGAGAAAATCTGTCTCCGGTGAGATCACTGTTCTGCACGGAAACATAATAGTTCGGCTTCCTCCGGAAGTCCATTCGTCATGGGTAGAACGTCTGGATATAAAATTCTGAATTGTAATATCTTCCTGTCCGTTATTTACTTTTTGACAGATAAGTACGGATACCAAGCAGAAGCAGATTCTTGTCATGGAAAGCTGATGATTCATACAGAAATCCATCAGGTTCTGTGTCGCATACGGTTCCAGATAATAATCCTTAACTGCCACAAACAGATCATTCATCTCAATATCAGAAGAACGAAGTTTTGGATTTCCATGACGTTTTCTTGCTTCCTCTAGTACGGCCGGTCCCCTGTATATCAGAATATAACGGCTCGCCCAGCGTATCCAGCTGGTCATCCCAGAATTTCTTATCTTTTGCAAAACGTTTTTCGTTGCCTGCTTTTGCCAGATCTTTTTTCAGGACTGTCTCAAAATCTGCCAGCTCCTGCGGGCAGGCTGTTCCATATCTATAATGCGTATATAATTGGAACAGGTCTTCGATCATAACTACAAGCCCACAGGAATCGATCAGTCTGTGATCCATATGTAAAAAGAAACCATTGTATCCTTCTGGAAGCTTCAGCATGGTAAATTCGCACATCGGGATATTATCTCCGTCAAATGTTTCATATGCCCACTGCTGCATCAGCTCATCTGCCTTTGCCAGACTTTCCATTCCAGACAGATCCTTCAGCTCAATATCTCGCGAATCCTGCTTCTCTATATACTGTTTTACATTTCCATCTTTATCCGGCTTTGTAAAACGGATTCTGGTGCATCCGGAACGTTCTGTCTCCATCTGAATACATTTTTTTAATAATCCAAAATCCAGTTCAGCCTGTACAGAAGCCACAACACTGACACCGGATACCTGCTGTGTACCATAATCCAGGATCCAGTTGTGATGCATTTTCTGAGCTGCCGTCAAAGGATAATAATTTCTCATATAATAGATAACCTCCATTGTCCCGATTTTCTTCTTTATCCGAGACAGAAAACATTGCATATATGCTTCGGTGAAAAAATATCATACCTTCGCAGGAAATACCAGTACCCCAAAGACTTAATGAACACTTTACAAAAAATTGACCGGGACTTATCATACATTTAACATAGTACATCGAATATTAAGTAACTGCCATATTGACTTGTCTGATTTTTCATCTGCTGCGTTGTCGTCAGTCGCCGTAGCCACCGCTACGCCTCCTTCCTCCGCCTTGCATATGAAGAAATCATCCTACGTCAATATGGCAGAAACTTAATTTTCGATGTACTAGCAGTTCAAAGGTATATTTCCTGCTATATACTATGTCTGATAAATCCCGGTCGATTTTTTCATTTAATCGTATTTTTCAAAAATTCCATCATCTTATGCTGATACAGTTCCGGATCTGCATAGGCACTGCACAGATGCCGAGCTCCTGGTATGATCACCAGTTCCTTCTCTGCCCTGCAGAGCATATAATTCTGAAAAGAGTTATTGGGATATACATAGGTGTCCTTCTCTCCATCGAAAAAGAGAACCGGTCTTTTATTTTTTTTTCATGGCTTCTGTAGTGTCTGCATCTTTCATATGAAATCCAGCCAGAAGAGAACAGAACCAGTCCAGTTCCATCAGAAGCAACGGAATATGATGCAGATGGAACCAGTTGTCGGCCATATCCCGCATCTGCCTTTCCATAGACTGAAAACCACAGTCCGTCAATCAGCCACTTTTCACCTCCGGTGGAAAGTGTATGTCCTCGATGCCATCAGCACAGAAAGCTGCACCCATGGACTGTCCATACAGGTAAATCGGAAGCTTCTCTTTGTTTCGTTCAGCCATATATACTGCCCATTGCTGCACATCCCATTGTTCCTTTGCTCCAAAAGTAATATAGTTTCCCTCGCTGTCACCGCAGCAGCGATGCTCTATAAACAGGACATCACACTGATGCTCATGCAGATATTTTGCCATAAACGACAACGTGCCAAACCGGCTGCCACGATATCCATGACTTAATATGACGATCCGCTTCGCAGCTTCTGCAGGAAGATATAATGCATGCAGTTTTAATCCGTCAATGCTTTTGATATAACAGTCCTGCATCTTCTGTTCAAGACACCAGGCCTTACTCTCATTATATACTCTTGCATAACCATTCCTGGGATGATTTTCCCTGATATGAGATAGTTCAAACCATTTCTTTCTTTCCTTTTTGCTGCTCTCCTCTTTTGCAGCAGACTACCATGTTAAAAAACGCCATCCCACCTCCAGTAATCCCAGAAAAACAGCCGCCAGTATTGCGAACGGCTTAATAAATTTTTTTTTCTTCGTCATGATTTCCTCCACAGTTCACATTTTGAATAAGAATCCTGCCCGTAAAACTTCAGTTATATCAGATAGCTTTAAGGTCTTTCACCATAGACTCGTGGCAGATAAGGTATCCCACTTTTCAAGCTGATAGCTCTCCGATGAAGATACTATTTTACCGGACCATCCCACGATGCAAATTGATCTGCATATGTATCCAGATCTGCCACACTTACCGTCAGTTTTTCCGTCTGTATTCTTATAATCTATATACATAGGATTGCACCCGCCAGTAGTTTCACCTCACACTGTCTGTCGTGAATACATTTCCACAATTCTGGCATACCAGTCTTCCGTTCTGTTCCTTAAAATACGCCCCTTGGCGATGGATTGCATACCTGACATGTATTAAGTGATAAGCGCGGAGTTCCATCCGAGCCTTTACAGCAATAAGCTGGATATTGGTTCCATTGGAATCGTAATTGATATACATTGATTCGAAGTCAATGTATCTGCATTAATTGAAATTTCACCATTCTCTACGGCAGGAGTTTCATATACCACTGTTTCCTCTTTCTCCGCATCTGATTCCGTATTTTCAGCTTCTGACGTATCCAGACTTCAAAACCAAGCATCAGAGGAACCGTTCCCAGACTGAACATCAGCATCGCAGCCGCACCTGAGACAGGATTTCCCGATCCAAGTGCTATAATCTGCATGGACTGCATGGGGCCACACGGCATCAGCCCATTCAACAGTCCGACAAAAAACGGTCTGTTCTCTCTTCTTCTTTTTCTTGTTTATTTTTATCAATTAAGCCTTTATTTTAATCGTTTGATTTCTTAAAATAGAATTCCATAACTGCCAGGGGATATTGAAAATAATAGCAGTTTGTTCATGGTGATCATGGGGGCAAACATGTTGAGCTGGTTGTGTAAAGAAAGTTCAAATCAGATTTCCCACAAAAAGCTGACATTAATGCTGAAACGAACCGCATACCGATCATGCGATGGCGCGGATCGGAAAATCGGTAAACACGTGTTCGAGGCAATGAGCTCGAAGCTGGCTGGTGCGGGCGCTGGTATAGCGGTGAAATTTCAGTCAATGCGATGACTCGATCAATATTATGTGCACATTCAACAGAACATTAACGGATGAACTCGCATGTAGAGCTATTCCGCCAGGCATCGGTACAAGAACAGACTGAAGCAGGTAACGTCTCACGATGGGCAAACATCTCATAATTACAAGGCAGGCAGATCAGATACATATGCGATCAATGAATGATCCGGCTGAAAGACACTATACCACTGATGAACTACTATCTGTTCTAACTGGTTCTGTTAAATAGCGGGCCTGTTGGCATTCGCAATACTGGCTATTTAAAATGTATGTCCGAAACGAAAAAGAAAAATGTTCGGCTGTCATATCGTCAAGCAACAGGCTGTGCCTGGCTGCCGGTCATTAAACTTCATGCGATATATCGTATGGTCAGCTCTCTGCATGACTCAGTGTGATGTCTGAAGCATCACGACGACTGCCTTCAGCCACTTTGAACAAGCTGGTATGCCGGCGTGGCTGGGCTGGGCTTCCGATTGCGCGAAACATGAGTCTGTTGCTGACCACCGGAGATGCCAGTGTCAGGTATAACTGCTGTTCCATCTGCGGCATCGCTGTTGCTCTGATAATTCTATGAGCCATGAAAAAAATTCCAATGGGCGGCACACCTCTCCCAATAACAAGTATGCAGGGGTGAAGGAGACTGATCCTTCAGGCTCTTTGTCTGGTACTCTGAATCCCAGAACTGTGTCGCTTATAATTGCTTGATAAGCAAAAATCTGACCGGGTATCGGACATAATATAACAATCTGCTGAAACAACAGTACATCAGAAATTAGGGGTTTCTGCTGCTGACGGGGATGATTTCTTTCATATGCAGGCTGAAATGACGTAATGTTCGTCATAATAGCGGACCCACTATTCGATAACCTTATGTTAAATGATCGATTTTGCTCAATTCATTAAGTCTCGGGGTGCTGAGAAGCGACTACTGGCTGCATGTGAATTTTGTTCAGCAGAAAACGGACAACCTCAGACCATCTATGAAATTGGCGTATCTTTGACAGCAACTTTCAGAAAATGCATCACAACTGAATTATGTTACAGCATGGCATTGAATAATAAAAATATGACAGCCCACCTAAGCCTAAAATATCTTCTAGTCTAATAAATATTTATATTTGTGGTGAAGCTATTCTGCTGGCTCAGAACAGATGGCTCATATGGACGATCATTCCAATGGTTTCTGGTTATGTTCAGTTAATTCTGCCGGCTGGTGAACGATTCTGTTGCGCCCGGTCGTTTAAAAAGTGCACTGAATTATGATGGGAGCTTCGCCTGATTGTGGTGAACAGCTGTTGTCGCAGATGGTTCTGTTGTCGTAGCGATGGTAACAATGGTTTCGAGGCATTGTCGAGGCTCTCGAGCCGTTTCGGGCGCTGTTTTCTCTGACGCTGGTATATCCGGGCGACTATGGCAAAGCCGATAGGTCGGCAGTTTCCACGAACAGCCATGGCCATGCGGGCGTCGATGGCGAGGTGTGCGCGATGTTCGTGACGTATAACTGAAAATTGCGGCTTTGTTGCGGTCAATCTCTTGACACATAAATCGGCGGGTCGTTTCAGGCTTTATCAATTTCATGAAGCCAGGCGACATTGATCTAAAGGTTTTAACAACAATGACTGAGCAACGTACCAATCCGGCGACAGCTTTTCGCGCCGCCAGCAACCGTTCGATCGCTGACGTCAGCGCTGATTCGTTTGTAATTTAACGGTACTTTACCGCACAGCAGACATATTTCATTTCATTGTTCCCAAGCGATATTTTGTTAGAGCGACCCCGCCACGAATGACCGGGCGATGTTATGTGCTGCTGGCGGTGCGGGCGGCGAAGCCTGTTTATGACTTGAATCGTAAGGTCCACCGATGGCGCTGTTTCAGTCGCAGAGATGTGAATCACGGCAATGCGACTCTTGTGACTCTGTGCCCGGGCTGGGCGCAGGCTGCTCGTCCGGACACCTTTCCGACTGGGCGTAGCCCTCTCCGGCAAAAGCTTAGACTCGTAAAACCGCGGCAATG
>VOFK01004096.1_pt1 | contig 26350 bp, 31 predicted proteins | sample 5384121 | NCBI WGS metagenome assembly VOFK01 (sample SAMN12384730, study PRJNA508395) | human gut metagenome | isolation source: healthy gut J | host: Homo sapiens | reverse complement strand
TCAGTACTTCCGTTCAGTTACGTATTGCTCTTCACAAAGCAGTTGTGCTTGAGTGTAATTGGCGAATCTGCTGAACGTGTTCAACCACCTAAAGCTAGAAAACCAAAGAATCTTATGATGATGAGCAAACTAAAATATTACTAGAAAATTTAGAACTATTATCTGGCGAAGATACTAAATACAAAGTTGCAATCATCCTTACGAGAGGAAGGTTATTTACAGGTGTTCGTTTAGGCGAGTTAATGGGACTAGAATGGCAAGATGTTGATTTTAAAAATGGAATTATTAATCGCTCTAGTCAGTATCTAGCAGATATGGGGAGTTTTTCACAAAAGGTTCCAAAAACAGAAAGTTCCATTAGAGAAATTGCAATACCTGAATTTATCATTTCTTTACTTGAGGAATATAAATTTATGGTATGAGAGAACAAAAAGGAGAATCGATTTACGGCGAATTATGGACGAATTCTGATGGAGTTATTTGTACAAGCAGATGGCAAACCAATGCATCCTTCTACAATTGGCAAATGGTTTTTGTTAAATATGTTGAGGGTCAAATAAGTTACCTGTAATTATGCCATCATAACGTGACGCGCCGAACTCTTATTAAGGATCGACTTCACTGTGACGGATGTGCCTGGAAGCTGGCTGCCAGTGGTGACGACTTGTCTGACGTCCATCAGCCATGCGAAGAACGGCATTAAGACGTTTATCTTTGCCGTTTATTTCCATAATGATGGGCAATTCCTTTCTGTTTTTAGATGTCGGCTGCTCTGAAACTGATGGCAAAGAGGCAGTCACACCAGAGAAACCTGAAACAGTTTCAGATGATGAAGTAACATCTGATTCTTCGAGTTGTTTCTGTAGCTGTGCGCCCTGAACTTTTGCCTGTAAAAAAGAATATTCCGGTTTTGTTGTGCTTCAAGTTCTCCTATTGTGACAAGAGGTTGTGTTGTTGCAAATGAAAAACCGGAGAAGAAAAAATATGGATGGAATAATGAGTAATTTACCTGACGCATAAATATGACCTTCTGAGGAATAACTGAAAGTACCGCCGTTTAATTCAAAATGGATATTGCTCAGACGAACGCCGGTATCCTGAAATAAAGGGAACAACTCATCAGGATTTACAGGCGTTGATAAACTGAACTGATATTCTTTCCATTTCTGAACAGGGGCTGGTTCACCATCGTTACCTGGTAATGGTTCCGGTATGGCTATTTCATTAATGGCCGGCGTTAACTGTTTTTTCTGAAACCACGTGAACACCCGCATCAGTTGTTCTTTCCAGGGGGTAGGGACTGCCTCATCCCTGCAGGGGCAGGGGAAGGCAGTGGCCGGGTTACAGAAGCCAGGCGTGCACCATCTTTAAGGTTAAAGTCAGGAATAATATTAAAAGATTTCTTTGCTTCTTGCCAGAAAGCCTTCAATAGTTCCTCCTGGCTGTCGTTCGTAAATCAGTGTGAATGTCTCGGGAGTACATGTTCCACCGGTAAGTTTCCAGCCTTCTAGCGCGACCGGTGATGGTTTTCGAAGGTCCGCGCAGGCTTTCAGAAAATCACTGATTACAGGTTGTGATGCCCATGGATGCGGGAGTTCTGGCGGTGGATCGGGCTTTTTAAACTGCAATCTTGCCCGTGCAGCTATCTCCTCGGGCGTCGGTACGACATCCGGCTCTGGCTGAGTCATCCAGAATACAGTGCCTGCGCCGGCTGCTACTAAAAACAGTACGGCAGGCAGTGTGAATTTGCTGCGATTACCGACAGTAAGTTTGCAACGGCGGAGATCTGCTGATGATAACCGGGTAATAATACTTTCCCAGTTATCAGGATGTTCCAGAGGAGATACGACCTGCCATTTTTCGGGGGGCTCTTCGTTCATCGTCAGAAAAAGACTGACCTTTTGAGCAACATCAGCATCATTTCCTGACAGATCAGCCATAACGGCAGGCTGGCCATTAATGGAGGCAAGGAATAAAAGCTCCTTATCGCTGTACCGGAAGACGCCGTATCCATTTCTCACCCATGAGCAGAAAGCCAGAGCAAAGGGAAAAATAATGATTGCGCTCCGGCCTGGCCAGTATTCCTGTGCCGGTAATGCGGCTGATCTTCCCACGGGAACTTCTGCTGCCTACAGTCACTTTCAGAGAGGTAAGCCGTCTGGATTTTACATGGGGCTTGTGTTTCTGATGAGAAGGGACTCGCTGTTTTTTACGACAGGACTCCATTTAAGACAGGCTGCCCACACGCGATGATTTACTTTAGGATCTGCGAGAAGCACAACCGGGTTGATATCTTCATCAGCCATTGTTGCCTCCTGACGGGAAAGTCGGGGTAATGATGATTACAAGCGTGCTGCGTTCATTTTTCCCGGTTTGTGAACCACCAAATAATGGATTTGCTGGCGTAAACGTACCGGCTTTTTACTTGTCGTCGTATTGTTCTGATCGAAACCAGTAACGACAAGTGATTGCCCTTCTTTCAGATTGACCTTCTGGCTCAGTGAACGCAGTTTGGTATACGGCATTTCGATGTAACTGTTTCCGTCTTTTGACGTAAAGCTACGGATTGTTGGGGGATCTGACAGATTAAAATTCATCTGCAACTGGAGATTGCCCGTTTTCTGAATTAAAGGCAGCAGGGTCATATTGAATCCGGTGGTGATCATGCCCGGCGTTAATGTTGTTGTTGCTCCTACATCCGTAGTCGTTGTTGTTGCTGACTGGGCGACGTAAACCGTCTGATCTGCCATCTGGATAGGTACCGGCGTCAGGTTTGTGACAGTGCTTTCTTGTGAAGTCACAACACTGACATCGCCCTGTTCACTCAGCGCTTTAATCAGAAGACTGGAACCGCTGAATTTGGCGGCATTCCCTGTTGCCGTATCCAGAATTGATACGCCTGCAGATGTAGCGCCTGTAAAATCTCCGCTTGCATTGTTCAACGTTGCTCCGGCGGAATGTAGCGATTTATAAACAAGGTTCCAGTCCAGACCGAACTGTTCGTTTCTGGTATTGCTGACGCTCAGAACCTGTACGTTCAGGGCTACCTGGCGGTTCATAATACTGTTTTGTTCGTCCAATATCGTGCGACGGCTTCCTGGACAGCTGGAGTATCAGTGACAGTCAGCGTTGAGCTCGATGCAGATAACCAGTAACGGCCTTTTTCTGGTGTCAGCATTGCTTCAATAGTTTCCGGATGTCTTCATACAGATCGTATTCCTGACCAACGGTTGTGCTCTGAGAGGACGTTGCATCACCGGATGCTGAGTTATCCTCGGCCTCCTGTTGCCCCCATTGTGCTTGTTGAGCCAGAGCTGACACTGGAACTGCTGCTGGTTTTGGTGTTCAGCATATGAAGTGGATACGTTCTGGTTTCAGTCAGATAGAATACAATCCGACCATTATCCATGCGCCAGTACAGACCACTCCGGCTGGCCATCAGATCCAGAAGACCATTGATATCTCCCTGCCACATGAGGTTATTCAGCGTTAATGGCTGAGTGGAGGTAGTCATTGTTGTGCTGCCCAAGGCTGCTTAACGGTAGACGCCCATTTTCATCTGGTGCTGGTAGTGTTCCTGTCATCTGGCGGGTAGCGCCTCCTTCAAGAGTTGAATTGGCTGCGTCAGGCGTGATGATCACAGGGATGCCGCATACGGCAGTAATACGTTGCCCCAGTTCCTGCAGAGTGATCTCTCCTTTTCTTGCCTGCGTGATGTAGCAGGCCGGAGCTGTTTGTTTTTTTCTCTTGATACCTGAGCGACCGGAACAGGGTTTATCCATTGATTATCGAGCCAGGTAAGAGCCTGCGATTTACGGGCCGAAAGGGCTGATACCTTTTTCCCGTGCATGTGCTGAGTCTTCCTGTGCTTTTTTCTGCATTTTGTTGATTTCGCTGAAAGTACATCCGGAGATGGAAAGAGCGACGGCGATCATGCAGGGGGAGCACCGCCAGCTTCATTGAACGCTGGTGTGATTTTTTCATGAATATATCCAGATTAGTTAACGTAGACGACAGAACCAGCAGTAATGCCTGCCGGGGGGTGTCAGACCGGTTGCAGTTCCTGATAGCGGTGAGTTGCCCGTTTTTGGAAGATCCCCTATTAGTGCAGAACCACGACTTTTTGAACGCAAAGTTTCAACAAGACACTGGTTGTTCAGGGCATCCATACCCACAGACGCCCCTGTTGTAACTGATGTTTAATACGGGAGTCCGAGTGACAGGGAGAGCCAGTTTATCTGAGGAAATTACTCCGTCCTGCTGGCCTGATACGTATCTGATATCATTGATTCTGTTAGCAATCATTAGTATCTGACTTGCCCATACAGACGCACTTGCATATTGCTGGGCGTTTGTGGTTTCAGACATCTTCTGATTCTGGTAGCTACCAGTGATAATCAGAATGGTCAGGCCGACGGCCATGACCAGCCATCCCATTAGCGACCATCTCTTGTATCAGAAACTGTAATGATGCACTGCATGCGAGAAGCCTGTGCGTATAAAGGTTTTTGCGCAGTCCGATATAACTCAAATACCTGCTCCATGGCTGATTCAAATGATCCCCGGAACATTAAAGGCGCATCCAGACGGTAATCGGTTACAGAAAGTGGCCATATGACCATCCAGTGCGTTGATGCCATGCTTTCGCATTTTGTTTCTTCTGCCCACTTGATAATGTTCTCTCTTAATGTGGTGCCTGCCGGCGCACGCCACTCTTTTACCCTGAGATACCGGTTTAACAGGCGTTCCGGTCATGAGCGGGATAGACTTGACTGTGGAGCCGGTTGGAGTCGGGGTGGCGGCGGGCGTTGACGAAGATACGCTGTTTCCCCTGAATGGATTTCGTGGTTTGTTTTGGCTATTTGCTGTCGTTGGAGATTCAGGGTAAGTGGATGTGGTTACCATGGCTGCTGGCGAGATAGTGGTTGCCGTGTCCTGTGCCGGTGCAGCAGCTGATGTTGTGACGGTCAACGTTTTATTATTCCAGTCCAGATGGCCCCAGAGGTGTTGTTCTTCCAGCAACCGGTTCAGAGAACGGGTCCACTGATCATTGGCAGACCATGAAACCAGTTTGGTATTCAGCTTGGGCGTGGCTGCATTCTCTTGTCTGAATTTCCATCCTTCCGGTAGTAATGTTTTTTATCCACTGACTGACGGTCCGGTTACGGGCCGTCGGCGATAGTGTTACAGGGGCGCTACCAGGCTTGCCTGTAATGATTAACCGGGAGAAATTCTGACTTATTGTTGGTGAAGGTAACGGTCGGGATTCGCTAACAGGCTGTGCTGTTTTTACTGTCTCTGGCACGCTGACTCTCGGGGGGAGTTATTTTAGGTGGAGAAAGACGTTGTTGCGTAAGTGCCAGAACGCCAGCACTTTCACTGATTTGTCCGTCAACAAAAACCAGAGCAGGCGTATCTGATGGTGCCACGTTATTGCTGCCGGAAATTCCGGCACAGCCGGACAATAATGACGGCAGTATAAGTGTCAGACAGTTTTTTTCATAACGGAGACTCCGTGTTCGTATATACGTGTTTGTTAATTGGTGTGAGGCGGCTGGAGAGGACGAATGACGACTGTCATTCCGTCCGAATGCAAATGCGGGAGAGACCACTGAAATAAGAGATATACAAAAGGAATTGATAATTTTTCATACAGACTTGTTTTCCGTGGGCATGTAATAACAGAGAAATTCAAACCATAAGATTCCAGTCTCTTTATAAGTTTATTTATTCTTGCAGGAGTAAAGAGATGTGAATGCATAACAATGGTTTCATCATTATTAATTGCTTTTGATATCAGAGAAAGTAACACATCCCAGTGTTTCCTCATTGACTCCGGGCAACGTGTATCGGCATAGGGGCTAAGATGTATGCTTGATTCTTTATTGCCATTTTTTTTTCGCAAAGAATGTGAAGTTGTATTTAGATACAGACCTTACGATAAGAAGCACGCATCTGAAAAGTAGTGGGGAAAAGCAAATAATAACCACTATACAGAAATATAATATATAAGATAGTGATATGTGGTCAGTGTATAGATAACGGAAGTATTGCCACGGGGTAGTGATGTACAGGCAAAAAACGTACACCAAAGTAACCATAGATATAATGGTACGTTATTATTTTTCATGTTAGTTGATGCCGGCGACTAAGATAACAGAGTAAGGGGGATTAACTGTTTAATTCTTTGGAACGAAAAAATGCAGTTCCTGAACATCACACACCATTATTTCCACAGGCTTACCATTTTTATCCAGTAAAATTTGAATTGGTTTCAAAAAGATTTGCAGTTGTTTTTTTACTTTTTAAATGAATCAAGGTACAGGGGTGTTAATGTCAGATTCGTCATCTGTTGTTTCTCTTGAAATAATACTGTTTTCTATCACCACATTTTCATGTACCTCATTTGGCATTTTGTACTGTTGCAAATATTGTTGGCGGCGGATGCGTGCCTGTTCACTGCTTTCTATGAACACCACCGTGATGATTGCCCAGTACATGATAATCAGGAAAACCCAGAAATCTTTTGGTATCTTCCAAAAAGTGCGGACAGTTTGTTATCTGATGAAATTAAAATCGGAAAAAGGATTGCAAAGACAATCAAAATCGCGATGGTTAATTTAAATAAAAACGACATGGTCCCCTCCCTGTTTTGACGAGGGTCTTTTGTTTTTTGTTGTTTTTTTACGACAGCCAGTCCTGCAGGTGCTGATGGCGGGAGCGGCTACCCTTGCGCCAGCGGCAGTGGCTACCGGGTGCACGTTCCAGGCGGAACAGAAATCGGTTGTTGCATAGTACCACCACAAGGCAGTTATCCGGCGTGCAGAAGCGTCGGGCAAGCTCATCGGGATCTGTCTGTGTTTTCGTTGAAAACAGCTTGCGTTTGCAGTGCGTGTCGACGACCAGTACCTGTAGTCGTCGGGATGTTGCTGTGGCATCAAAGACTCCTTCGGAACGGGGAAAAAAGCAGCTGTACCGTCATAACTGCAGGTACCGGTTGCGAAAAAACGGCACAAGCGAGTGGTGACAGAAAGAATTCCGGAAACGGCAGAAAGGGCGGTACAGGCTGCGAAGACGGGAAACGGGTTGTGTTGGGAATTAACGCACGTGAGGTGTGATGAGAACGACGCGCTTTTCGCCAGCTCCGTCTCCGGTGAATCCATTCACGACAAGGGACTGTTCCGGTCTGAGAGAAATGCTTTGTTCAACAGTCTGTTTTCGTTTCTGGTCTGTGGTCGAGAGTCGCAGAGTGATATTTCCGGGCGCACCGTGAATATCCGGTGATACCTGCATTCTGACACCGGGAGAGACATCTGCAGTGAAGGTATCCGGACCTACGGACGTTACCAGTGATTCAACACAGGGCGTATTCTGTATCATCCCGTGGAGCGTTTCAGGTGTCAGCGTCAGGCTGTCATTAAAAAATGCACTGCGTGAAAATACTCCCCTGAGCACCGGCAAACAGGTCCGGATATGGCGCTCATTAAGAAGGCTTCCGTATTTTTCCGCCAGGCAGATTGGGTTGCTGGCCGTTGTGTCTGTTCGCACGGTATCGACCGTGAATGTCCTGCGGGTGATGTTCCCTGTGTGCAGCCGGACAGCAGTGCGGCGGCTATCGTCATCAGCTGCTGTTAATTTCCTCTCAGGGTAAAAAAAAGACTCGCACCGTCATGTCGATGGGGGCCGCTTGCGAAAAAATGGCACAAGCGAGTAGTGACAGAAAGAATGTCGGAAGAACGGCAGGAAGGGGGCGGTACAGGCTGCGAAGACTGGAAACGGGGTATGCCGGGGATTACACATCCTCAGTGTAATGTGATAGTCGTCTGCTCCTGTGTTGCACCCCAGACATCTTCTGGCAGGCTGGGCAGCCCGATAAATAGGGTGTGAAAGAGGGTTTCTCTGCGTTCGATCCCGAATTGATGTTCGTATCCTCTCACCACCTGAAATCCTTCGTCGGAGAATATTAACTCTGCCGTTTCCAGAAGCTGCATAGTTTTGCGGTGTAGTGGAGTGATCAGCTGCAACGTAACTGGTGCCCTCATATCGCCTGTCGGTAGAAAACACTCTTCGGTGCGACTTAGTTGTAGCAGATGACGCCGGAACAGGCCCGTTCAATGGATTCATTGAACACCCCTCTCAGGCCATGGGCAGACATATGTGCGCCAGCCTGCTTTCTGTAATTTACCCAGTGCAGCCCGAAAACGAAACAACGGACATTCCCCGACAGTGGCAGAGCTGAGAAAGAGCGTATTCAGCGTTCCGATGATGGGAATATTGCGATCTTTTTCGGTCAATGCTTTTAACGCCATGATTTCGCCAGGGTGACTACGGAACTCAGGATGTCTGCTGGCACCAGAAAGCCATTCAAGCAGGTAATGCCGTAATCCGGTTTCACTGGTTATATTGTGGTTTTCCTGTGCCGTTTTCAGGGCATTCAGTGCACACCCAGAGCAACTGGCGCACGGGATGTTCTGTCGTGGTCATACGAATGTCCTACTGTGAGATGAAAAGAAGACCGGTATCCGCTCTCTCCGCCACACGTGATGGCACGGGCCGGCCTTTGATAAAACGAATCAATACTCTGGGGTGAAGCCTTTTATTTCTTTCGCCATTAAGAAATACACGATTCCATCAAAAGACAGGGGGAGTCCATGGTGGGGATGGCTTCGTGCAGGCTTCACTCCAGAATATTCTCTGAATTGAAAAAAGCCCGGCCCGAAGGCCGGGAAATACTGGCTATGGGATGTTTACAAGGCGCTCCATAAAGCCGTGATGTTCGGCATTTGATACCAGTTCCAGGAGCAGGGATATCCTCGACTCAGGCTGGAGAGTATTTTCCATTCTGAGGGAGAGATACTGATATTGTGCTTTTGTCAGCCATATGCTGGAAGCCGCATTCAGCTCTTCCCCTTTGGTCCCCGGATTTGCTTTCATAAATAATCCATCAACAATATCTTTATTGACGGGTTTTTATTTCACCGCCAAACTTCACGAAATCAATGAAGGCGCTATGGCGACGTAATGCCGATACTGGTTGAATGTCAAAATTAGCCAGAATAAAAAGTACCCTGCGAAAAATAGCGAATATTCTTTCACGGTAACAGCGCCTGGAGTCTGCCCGTCTTATCTTTCTTGTTATTAATGGAGTCCATGGTACGACGTTTTGCTCATTCAGCCATGAGAATAAAGATTCTCTGTTTTTTGCCGGCTGTATTATATTGCGCAAAGATACCAGTTCCGGTTATTCAGGTGTTCTATATTCACGAAGTTCAATCGCTCCGCGCAAAACCGATCCATGATGGACGATTTTGCGATGTCAGGCGAATATGCTAAATCATATGTCTGAAGCAGTGTCCAGCCCATATCTGGATAAACTGCAGTTCTGACAGGCATATAAGCCAGCAGACTCTAGTACGTTCTGTATCGGTGATTTGGCGAACTCACAGATAAAGAACGGCTAAAGCTAATATCAGCAATACAGTGGCACAGTATTGTGATACGCGAAATAAAACATCAGCACGTCAGTTCAGAGTAAGATCGCCATATATCGGGCATGAGCCAGATACAAATAACTGGGACACCGTCTGAAGTGATTTGCTTTATTAAAGTCAACTTGTGCTTTGGTGTTTATGTTTATCAATTTGGGATCGCCTGTAAAGTGCAAAATGCAATTTCCATGAAAGTGTCCCCTTTAATGGGGACACCTGTTCACATTTTTTCGTTTTCTTTAGCTGTATTGCTAATCATGAAAACGAAAGTTCGCATCAGCACAGCAGAGCGAAGTGCATCATATCCTTCCAGATTTAAATTCTTCAGGCTTCGCTTCAGGTAGGTTCGTACCGTTTCGGGAGAAAGCCGACAGTTCTGAGCTAATGGCGTCGTAAAGGAACACCCATTGCGTAAAAAACGCAGACTTTAAGCTGGTTTGTTGATAGCTCGGGAAACATGCCTTTCCAACAGAGTGATGGCCGGGGTTTCTGTATCAGTTGAGGTGACATAGCAAAGGTCTCCATGACAACTAAAAACGCTATCACCGAGTTCCTACGCTCATTGGTGATAGCCACAGACGTAGGAATACCGGCGTCATCGGGAAACCGGCCAGGCTAATGCCTGCCCCGCCTGAGCTACCATAGATGACGACAAGAAATACAAGTTCCTGTCTTTATGGTATGGCAAAAAACGACGCCAAATGAAGAAATTAACTTCTGCGCCGACGATGACTACGCGGGTTCCCTACGCCCGATCACAGTTTTGCCTGTGACCAGTAAAGGGTACTTAGTATAACGCACCGAGTCAACTAACAGCTTAAAAAACATACAAAAAAAGCGTCAAAACTTAACGCTCCGCGCCGAAGCGATCCAGGCATGATGCTTCTGCTTTGTGGCGTTCGAACATGCTGGTCCATATGCACGAAACGGTTGTCTGACCCTCGTCCAGACAATCCGCAGTTCTGACGAACATATGAACAAATATGCTCTTGTAGAGGCTGTTGTTACACAATTGGCGGGTTGTGTAACAAATGGTTTTGTATCATCTAAGAATTATTCTATTTACGATCGAATGATCTACAAAATGATTTTTTAAAGGTTTTTTAGATCGTTTAATTGCATTAAAACAGAATATTATTCTGTTAGGTGGATCGGTTGTAAGATAAATGATCGTGAGTAGGACAAAAGTCGATCTTTAATCCAAAAGAAGGATCAAAGCAAGAAAAATCTGCTTTTAAAAACAGATTTTATTTTTTTGACGCAGGTCAAGATTAACTTATTAGAGGTATCAGTGAGGAGGCACTGGAAGAGAAGAGATCGTTGTAATGCTTTTCAAATTAACGTAAAGCGGGTATATTTCGGCTGTTATTAGCTGTGCAGGGGGTGGCACTCTGTGGAGCAAAGCGGCGAAAGCCGGACGGCAGAATGCGCCATAAGGCATTCAGGAGATGGCATGTACGGGCAGTAAGTCAGAAGACTGAAGATGTTCCGGAAGCCATAAAAGGAAAACCCCCACTATCTTTCTTACGAACTTGGCGGAACGACGAAAGATAGTGGGGGCCTCACAGAATACGGGTAAAGTATAATGAAACCGTACCAGAGATTCAACCCTGTGCAGTGTATAAATACACGGCACAATCGCTCCGCCATAAGCGACAGCTTGTGGCAGGTCTGAAGAATACTCCATATAACGCAGTACACTGGAGTCAGTTAGCACCCGAAGAGCAGATCCGTTTCTGGGAAGACTATGAAGCGGGAAGGGCGACCACTTTCCTGGTTGAACCGGAAAGGAAGCGCACGAAGCGTCGTCGTGGTGAGCACTCCACCAAACCCAAATGCGAAAATCCGTCCTGGTATCGTCCTGAGCGCTATAAGGCGCTGAGCGGGCAGCTCGGGCACGCCTACAACCGTCTGGTGAAAAAGGACCCGGTGACCGGCGAGCAGAGCCTGCGCATGCACATGTCTCTGCATCCTTTTTACGTGCAGAAACGAACGTATGCCGGTCGCAAATATGCTTTCCGTCCGGAAAAACAACGCCTCCTCGACGCCGTCTGGCCGGTTCTGGTCAGCTTCAGTGATGCGGGCACACATACCGTAGGCATGAGTGTTTCCCGTCTGGCCAGAGAAATCAGCCCGAAAGACAGCAGGGGAAGGTTATTCGGAACTGGAAGTGACGGTCTCCCGCCTTTCCCGTTTGCTGGCCGAACAGGTACGTTTTTTTGGTGTGCTGGGTGTTTCAGAGGAAACCCTGGGGACCGTGAAACCCGCCAGCGTCTGCCACGTTACGTCTGGATAACACCGGCAGGCTGGCAGGATGCTGGGCGTCGACATGGTAAAAACTTCACGAACAGCAGCAGAAACGACTGCGTGAAAGTGAAATCCGCCAGCAGCCATTCGGGGAAGGTGTTCTGCGTGAGGATGAAGAATATCTCCGTACATGCGGCCAGAAAAACGCTGGTATCTGCGCAGCGCAGTCAGATGCGCTGAAACACCGTCGTGCGAAAGCAGCAGCCAGTAAGCGCGCCAGACGCCTGAAGAAACTGCCTGCCGACCAGCAGATTCATGAGATGGCAAGTATCTCAGGAAGCGTCTGCCTCCTGGATGAAGCCTATTTTTTGTTCCGATGACCATCTGAAGCGAATGGCCATCAGGGAGTTGCGTCGGGAACTGACGCTGGCTGCCCCGCCACCGCACTAGACAGCACCATTCCCTCAGCACTGAATCATCACCAGCCCCTCCGGGGCTTTCGGCGCTGGTTCCGCTCAGCCCAAAATCCGCAGTAATCACCTTAAATCCCTCAGAGGGCATATCTGCCCATAAAACCACGCATCAGTCATCCAGAACATGGCACGTTGTTTCAGTTATCCACTAAATCCGCAAACAAAGAGCACAGAAGCTGCAAACCTGAAACAGCAAACCTGCAATATAGTCTTAACCATTATTTAATCCCTGCGTTGCTTCGCCGCAGGAAAATCTTTATCTCTGAGACCACTGTGAACAAATACAAAGAGGCCTTCGCTTGCAGCGGCCAAGGCCGCGCCGCTCAGAATCTAAAAGCACCTCCCACGCTGACGCGCGGGCCCCGAACCTCACCGTTCTGAAACCACAACAAAAAAACATCAGGAATAAAAAACACCACACAAACGCAGCACCGTGCCCACCCCTCATAACTGAAAAGCGAGGCCGCCCCCGCCCAAAGGGCGGGAACAACATCGCTTTTAATTATGAATGTTGTAACTACATTGTCATCGCTGTCAGTCTTCTGGCTGGATGTTCTCAGTACACGCTCGTAAGCGGCCCTGACGGCCCGCTAACGCGGAGATACGCCCCGACTTCGGGTAAACCCCTCGTCGGGACCACTCCGACCGCGCACAGAAGCTCTCTCATGGCTGAAAGCGGGTATGGTCTGACAGGGCTGGGGATGGGTAAGGTGAAATCTATCAATCCGTACCGGCTTACGCCGGGCTTCGGCGGTTTCACACCTGTGCTACATGTAAACCACCGTATGCCGCCTTACATGCGCTGACGCGCATTATTTGCCTTGTTCCGTCTGAAAGTAATCACTATGATTAAATGTGATTAACAACTAATCGGATATGCAAATGAAAAACAATACCGCACAGGCAACAAAAGTAATTACCGCGCATGTGCCATTACCTATGGCTGATAAAGTCGACCAGATGGCCGCCAGGCTGGAACGCTCCCGGGGCTGGGTTATCAAACAGGCGCTTTCTGCATGAGGAGGAGGAGCGTATCGCCTGACGCTGGAAGCCACGACGATGTGACATCCGGACAGGTTATCGACCATCAGGCTGTACAGGCCTGAGGCGGACAGCCTCAGTACTGACAGATCCGTTACCGGTGCCACGCTGATGGAACTGAAGTGGACCAGTAAGGCGCTTTCTGATTTGGCGCGGTTATATGATTTTCTGGTGCTGGCCAGTAAACCTGCGGCCGCCAGGGCAGTTTGATCCCTGACACAGGCACCGGTCATTCTGTTAACTCATCCACGTATGGGAGAAGCAGTTGTTTCAGTTCAGACGGATTTTTGCTGGCAGTACGAAATCCGTTACGAACTTAATGGCCAGACTATTTATGTATTGCGCCTGTGGCACACACGAAAACAGGTAGATTGTTGACTGTGGGGGACAACTTAACACTTTTCCATTGACAGTTACAGTGTTTATTCCATTTCCTGTGATCATCATCTTAGCCTTTTTTATCTTCATTTAGTACGGTGCTTTTCTTCGGAATATCACTATTCGTTAACTGCTGTTCATCAATAAAATTCCTGATGATATTCAGTTCACTCTGACGGATTTTTTCTTCTTCATTTGTTCTCAGAAGACGGCAGATATCCATTTCATCCCGCCCGGTCATTCTTTTTCCGGAAAAAGGCGGTTAAGCTCCTGCTTTACATCTGGTGAGTCTTTGGTTGCATCCATGAGGTTAAGCAGACTCTGACGATCGAGAATAAAGAAAACTTTTGGGAAATAATGTAAAAGGAAAAGAACCCAGAATACTGTCCATGCAAAACAGAGAAAAAGCTGTAAGTACGTAATTGTTGCCTGATATGTATATAATCAGGAGAACCACTGAAATCCAGAATGCCAGTTCCAATACAGTATATACAGGCTTCAGGCGTCTGCATGCCTGTTCATGTTTATTCAGGATAAATACGATTTTATCTGCATCTGATTTACTCATAATCATTCTCTTCCCATTTTTCTGATACGTAATGTCCAGCTGTTATCAGGAGTGTTTATTGCCCAGAAATATTCTCCTGCTGTGCCTGCATCCTGAGCCACTTTTGTTCTAATGTCGCCAGTCTGCGACCGGCACTCTGTGCTTCAGATTCTGAGACCTGCCCCTTTGGGGTGACCATCCAGACCATAACGTGGGACGCCGGCGACAGCTGTCCGTTGCAGATATACACGGCGTGAGGTAATGCAGGACACTGCACAGAGCCATTCGTCCATGGTCAGTTCTGCCTCCGGGTGTTCTGCCAGAAATGCCGAAATATCATTGTTTATGCCAATTTTCAGGGGAATAAATCCACCGCCTTCAGCACGAAGATGAGGAAACAGAATCTTTATTTTTTCCACGCACTCGTGAGTATACTCTCGGGTCCAGTGGGAGGGACGTGGGGAAACGGTGTTTTTCTTTTTCTTTTTCTTCTTCTGGCTGGCGCTTCAGGTATATGTTTTTCGACGGCAGATGAATTTATTCCGGCGGATACTGATTCTGTCGCCTGTTCAGTAAATACAGGTGCGCTAATATCTGTTTTTTCGGATAGGGAAGGTTCCGAAAAAGTTCGACGTTTTTTCACCACAATGACTGGTATTTTCCTTTCTTCCTGATGTTTTTCCCATAAATACCTCGGCTGTGTTGTTCTACTTCCTTATAATATCATAGTTCAAAATTTAATAAACTTTCTGTTATGTAATATCCCTTGATAATTTACGAAGATGACTCTGTACCCTGCTATGTGAATCAGGAACGTTTATAGCAGGATACAACGGTTGTTACTTACACAGTAAAGATTTACTAAGGTTTGTTTTCTTCTTTTCTTATATTTATCTGGTAATCCTTATCAACAATGCCTGCTCTACTGTTTGCATTAATCATTGCTGGTCTGATCCATATTAGTTTGTTATTTTCCTGCGAATATGTCCTCTGCGTAAGTGCATCCTTTTCGTCCCACCGGATTTTCCTGTTCCAGTATGATTACTTTGCACCTTAGTTTCAGACAGTTGCAATACTTTATAAGTATATGAAGGGCGTTTGTTTTTTTCAGGTGGCTGAACTTTACGACCATTTATGAATTTTCTTTCTGGTTTAGTGCTAAGTGTGACAGGACACACATTTTCGCAATTTAACACGCTACATGCCTGTATGAAAGCCTGTAGTTCATCGCGGTCTCCATAATAATTTGCGCATATAATCTTTCAATACTTCCCACCTGCTTTATCAAATCATCTTTAAATTCCATGCTTGTTATAAAAGGCTCTGCTTTTTGAAGTGTGCTGCATTATATTTGGCTACTCCATTCTCTTTTAATGTGTCGATTACAAGCCTGGATGCAGGCAATGTCCTGTCAGGTTCGTATTTAGTGAGTTTGTTGTTATATGGGAAAAAAACATTCCACCGACACCAAGAATCCATATTTTTAAATCATCAGACCATGAAACAGGAAGTATAAACACTCCGCCATCAATATAAGTGTTAAGGATTGAATTACATCCCGGGATGGGTTCAAAAAACTCTGTCTGGCCTCCCAGCACAGGGCAATTCTTCTGGATGATGGTGATATATTAAAATCACCTATTTGGGTTTCTACATTGTCTTTGAACCATGGTATTTCAAATGTTACAACTGGATATGGTAATCGTGCCAAATCGAAATGTGTCTGGCGGTATTCTTCTGGTTCAATAATATCGCAGCAGTTCGGTAAGATGAACTTAACACTACTGTCCAGCATATCAATGACCTGACGCATAATATATGATGTAAGAGGTGCATTTGACCTTAATCGCTTTTTCCATGACAGACAGGTCTTTTTATGGCTTCCTTTAGTGTAATTTAGTGGAGTAATTGTATCTTTCATTACGTTTTCTCTGGATATCTGATTACTATACAGGTACGGCTACTTACGTAGCTCTGCCACCAGAAATACTCAGCCAGTAGGTTCCTGGCTACGGAAGATTGGATTTAGCTCGTACACAGGAGGCTGTTACAGGTATCCACGATACCGAACTGACGATTATTCTTGAAATAATCAGCCATCCGCGCCGCTTTTACTCAGGCTCCATTTACGGGGCGCTACTTTCATTTATCTGTACGCGAACCTCTATTCCTGCGTGTCATGACAGGCCTGCAGCCACTGCGCCACTTCCAGCGGATCGCCCTCCCGGCGTACCACTCTGCCTTCTTTATTCCATAACTGCAGACAGGTGCTGCCGTCGAGACGCACCACAAAATCCCCACGGCAGGCCTGATACGTTATGCCGTTCAGATGCACCGCCAGATCAGTGGCAGAAGTGCCGTCTGCGGGCAGACCTGCTGCCGGGACCAGCGGCAGTACGACGACTTCTGCCGCACGCTGTTCTGCCCAGAGGCGGTCCTGTTCTGCCAGCAGCAGAGGCTGTGCCACGGAACGGCCGGCGTCCGTCAGCTCCACTGCCAGCTGCAGGTTCGGAGCGCGCAGGGTACGCAGCCAGCCGGCATCCTCCAGACGACGGCAGGAGGCGCGCAGGAATTTGGCCCGTAGACCGGGGCTTCCCCGCTTCGCTCCAGCACCCGCTCTATGTCCCGCGTCAGCACGGGGCCTGGCCGTTTTTCATCAAGGGCAGCCAGCACAATCAGCACTCTCCGCTGCAGTGGCGACGGTCGGCGGCTCTGAGTCATTTCCAGTCATCCTCCGGCCAGATGAGCTTTTGAGGCGCTGATAATCGGTATCGATGCGTTGGGCCTGTGCGTGATTGTTCTGTGGCGCACCATGAATGGCCTGTTCATACCACAACCACAGCAGAGCTGAGGCCTTCAGTTCACTGATGCACTGGCGATCTGGCTGTCCAGCCCACATTGACGGATATTTTTTTTTCCGCTATTCGGGTTAGTTGCTCATAGCTGAGTGAAAACAGCCTTTTCTTCATCCATCCTGCACGCTCCATCTGATAATGTTCTGACATGTAAAATCATATCCTGTATGATTTTGTGTATTATTGATTTCTGATAATATCAGATATTTTTTTTATTTTTAATGATTAAAATCATATCTGATATGATTTTATGTATAATTCTTAAATATCATATCATTTGCCCGTTTCCGCCGTGCAGATCCGGTTTCCGGCTAATTGGGATATGTAGAAAATGGTGTTTGCCAAACCGTACATTTTTAGATCATGTAAGACTAAAAGTAACCGGGTTGAACCGGTTACTTTAGGATGCTTATTTCGACATATTATTAAAAAGTTTAAGAGCCAGAGACTGACTACGTTCCACGACTAATTCCTTATTCCAGTTATTATGTGCACGGTAAAAGCTTATGAAATCACTGACACAGGCTAAATCTGATTCGCCATATAATGCGATTTTTTTGTCAACTGGCAATTTTCCGCAACGATCATTAATATCAACACTGAGAGGTATTAAGTTTCCTATCATTCCAACATACTCGGGATCAAAAAGAATGCTGAGGACCTATGTGTTCTAGATTGGTATCTTTTTAACATTATTTCTTCAGACCCCCGATTAATGGCTTCGAGTCTGTGATAAACATAGCTGATAAGTTCTGTGTTATTTCTTTTCTTTTTCGAAGATGTGTTTCTGGAATACCAGAGATGACCGACCATTCTTTTCAATGAACACCGATTCTGAAGGCATTTTTTCTGTAAAAGCCTTAACCATATCAGAAAGGGTCGATTTCATTTCCTGCTTGTTTTTTGCAGATGCGACTTCAGATGCATATTTCGCAAACATTGCATCCACACCGGAAGGCTTCATTTTACAGATTGTTGTGAACTTGAACTGAAAATCTTCGATGAACTGCAGAGTTTCAATTAGCGAGGATTCGCTAAGGTATTTAGCCGTTACCTTATTTTCTCTACCTCTGAGTAATGCCAGTACCAGAGGCCTTTGGATGGTCACGTTAAATGTGAAAAGATTTCTCAGATTCTGTATATTTTTTTCTGATTCAGACCTGGCCAGTCATTCTCCTGTGGATCGCATATTTTAATGAAGATCGATGAATCTTTTTCCATTTGACTTAAAAATGATTCTGGTGTAATGGTCGTGCTTTTATCAGCTATTTTTTTCTTAAATGAACGATATAACTGATCTTCACCAATATATCCAAAATTGGACATCCACCATATTCTGATGTAGTCAGACATAGTTATTTTAGTTTTCAGTTCTATAAGTCCGTTTTCGATTGCTGTCCATTGTTTTTTTGCAGTGTCTTCAGGATACATATCTGTTTCCTGGGAACAATACTGTAAAATTTTATTTTTTATCAGGTCAATCGAGCTCAGGCTGATACCTCTTGCATTCAGAACCTCGAATACGTCGTAAGCGTCATCAGTGGACGGAACCAGTATACGAACAACCTTAAGATAAGATGTTATCATTTTTAAGATTGCATCGAGACACTGAATATACTCTTCCTCTGAATATCTTACCCCTTTTTTGCTTTTGTTAAGTAACTTACATGCTTCCTGTTTTTCTAATCTTTTTTCAAAGTAAGTGTAGGTGTAGTTTATCTTTTCGTCTTCATCAGATTTAACCTTTGGATGACAATCCTCTTCGACTGACATTTAAGTTTAAAAAAGTCACGTCCGTTGCTTTTAGATATTTTTTTCTGTGAGATGTGCTGCTGAGATAATGGATGCCTTTGATACAAGATAGGTATTAACTATATCATCCGCGCTCTCTATATAGTTAAGAGCTCTGAGCTTTCTGGAAATGAGTGATATCAGAATAGTTATAACAGAAAGACGTTGCTGACCATCAATTATTTCCAGCATTGAACTGTCGGTTGTGCCTGATAAAACGACTGTCCCGAGGAAGTACTCAGCATGGCTGAAGCTCTCGTTCTCGTACTGACTGTTTCTCCTAATATCATCCCAGAACTCATCAAGCTGAAGTTTTTCCCAGCTGAAGTCCCGCTGATTTCGGGGGATAACGTAACGTCTGTTAACTGAAAGAATATCGTTTATATCAACCTGTACGGCATCAAAGTTCATGCTCCCTCACTTGTGTTATGTATTAGCATATTGTGCAGGTCTACCATACATTAATACTCTAAACTTACGAATGGTCTATCTGCTTTTTTGCTTATCGTTCCTGAATTATCAAGATTGTTGCTAAAATAGCAATAATCCCCTAATCACAACAATTCACCGTTTTTAGTGCTTATCCTGCAAAAATCTGTTTTTTCCCTTCCTGAGATCCGAAAACTCATTGTCACGGATCTTCTTCTCCCCCCACACAACGCCACCTCCCGTCAGCACAACATGTGGTGCCGGATTCAGCTGCTGATGACACTATATGTTGTGTCATCTCCCTGACCTGTGATGCGTCGCGCAGGGGCGGAAAAACAGCGATATGATGATTTCCTCAGCGTGGTACACTTCCGGAAAGTTGTGATATTCAGGAAAATCGGATCTGACGGAAACGGCTCTCCTGTAATTTACTGGTGTCGTTATGATGTTGATAATTATCATGAGATGAAAATGTTTTAACAGATATAATCACCTAAGTAACAGTGAGTAATGCTGTGCATTATAATTGCTCTGAGTGATTATTAACCTGAAAACCAGAAAGGAGGTCAGGATGGGACGTTCTGTTAAGGTCAAAATCGGTGGAAGGGAGTTTGCGTCCAAAAAAGCCGCTGTGGACTATTTCATGGATCAGCGTGAAGCTGTAAAGGGATCTGGCCTGCCTGGAAGGCCAGTTCTTTGATGAGCTGCTGGAGCTCTATACACGGTACTGTGAGGTCACAAACTGGGAGTTGAGTAACAGAGTGATTTACGCATTCAGTGTTGATTATGAACCACGCAAGAATGGCCAGACCTGAGGCATCGCATCTCTGCTACTGGTGCAGTTTTCACCGAAGGACAAATTATCCTTTTCGGTAAGGGAAGCAGTGGATGAGATCGCAAAAAGCTGCAGCTGAACAACGGTAGCTGAGGGCGGGATTTCTTCTTTATTAAGACACTATAAGAGGTCACAGCAATATGGGTAGCATGAAGGAATATATGCAGGATCTGGAAGCTGAACGGTTTGATGAATGGCTTGAGGAGAATTACCCGGATGTTACTCCCAACTCTGAAGAATGGGAGCAGGCCGCGAACCCTGTACTGCTGGGAGCAGGAAGCGCTGGCCGATCAGGCTCAGTGGGAACATGAACACGGGCTCTTTGTGGCTTCCCTGAACAATGTTCATCTGCGTTTACATACACGCAAAGGAGGAGCTGAAGAAGCTGTATACCCTACTCGATAAGGAGCAGCCTGAACTGGTGTACAGGATGTCTTTCGTCCATGCCGTGACTGTAATGGAGGCGTACCTGATGTACTAGCGCCAGGGCTCTGCTTGAGCATGACTGGCCCCTTAAACGTTTCCTTAATGAGTACTATCTGAAATCCGCACCTAAGGTCACTAATAAAGATAAAACCGCCGCCCGCACAATGGATGTTGAACTGTTCAGGCCTGCAGCCCGAAATTATGTTTCCCGAATGACATTTCATAACGTTAAAACCATTGAGCGCTATTTCGGGGTGCTGCACATCCCTCCCGTCTGGCCAACTGAGCCACTGGGCATCATCTCAGACTGGCGAAATGATCTTGTTCACCGCAACGGCGTGGATGAACATGATGTGCCACGGGGGGATATCAGGCACAGCAGCTGCAGAATACCCTGCAGAAAGTATCGGACCTGATAGAGGCTGCTGACATATCCCCTGCGTCAGAAGTGCTGACTATTTCGGTAACTGGCGTCATGAGGAAACCGGGCAACACGACCAGCACTGAATATACCGCCAGTCGGAGTCACACTTCGATGACCGGACTCGTTACCTTGGGGCAGCTGCCAGGAACGGCAGCTCAGTTGCCGTGTCCATCGATCTATCCCTGGCGGCGCTGGCCCTGCGCCAGATGGCTCGTTCAGGACGAACTGCCCAGATACCTGCTGGCTCAAGTGAAGCGCCCTGCTCCACTTTATGTTCCCGATCTGCACCGCAAGATGCTGCTGGCAACACTGTGGAATACGGGCGCGCGTATTAATGAGGCACTGGCGCTGACTCGGAGTGATTTTTCGCTCACGCCTCCGTATCCGTTTGTGCAGCTGGCCACTCTGGAAGCAGCGGACCGAAAGCAGCCGGACGGCAGGAAAGAATGCCAGCCGGTCAGCAGACTCACCGAAGCTGGTTCCGCTCTCCGACTCCTCGGTACGTCAGCCAGCTGCAGACGATGGTGGCAACACTGAAAATCCCCATGGAACGGCGTAATAAACGAACAGGCAGGACGAAAAGCGCGGATCTGGGAAGTGACGGACAGAACGGTCAGGACCTGGATTGGGGAAGCGGTTGCCGCCGCTGCCGCTGATGGTGTGACGTTCTCTGTTCCGGTCACGCCACATACGTTCCGCCATTCTATGCGATGCACATGCTGTATGCCGGTATACACTGAAGGTTCTGCAGAGCCTGATGGGGGGGCATAAGTCCATCAGCTCAACGGAGGTCTACACGAAGGTTTTTGCGCTGGATGTGCACGGCACCGGGTGCAGTTTTTGATGCCTGAGTCCGATGCGGTGTCTATGCTCAAAAAGAATTCCATAAGCTCTGACTTTTTTAAATCCCTTTCGGATATCTCATGGATGATATAATCGGTATTTCATATTATTCTGTTGACATGCAGGACCGGTATAGAGTAAAAAACATCTATTGGTACCTCTTGGATATCCGAAAGGTGTCTTAGGGGGTCTTTATGGGTATTACATGTGGATTCTGGAGATACACTAATATGCCTGTTATTGCTAATACGCATCCCAAAGGTGGTGTGGGTAAGACAACTTCATCCGTAAACATTGTTGGTGAAATGAAGTCTGATACAGTTGATCTGGATACTCATACCGGGCTTTCTATCATTCTGGGGCTGAGACCTGAAGGAAAAGAAATTTCCGTGAAAGTACCCAAAACAGTGGATGAGTTAATCGAAATTATGACTCCCTACAAGAACAGCGATAAGACGTTACTTATTGACTGTGGGGGATTTGACTCAGATCTTACCCGTACTGCGATTGCCTTTGCAGACTGCGTTATTGTCCCCCTTCAAAGACTCCCTGACTGAACGTATTGGTTTGATGCATTTTTGATGGAGTACTGGACGAAATCAGCTCTATCATGGGGACCGATATAACTGCTCACCTGTATCTCTGTAAAGTTAATCTAACAAGAAGAAATTCCCCTAAGCTTGATGCAATCCTGCCATCGTTCAAACATCTGAAGCTGATGAAGAGCCGCATTTCTGCTCGTGCAGAATTTGAGGATGTCATTGAGACTGGGATGGGAATCACTGAGTCTGTTCATGGGCGCTATTCGGCAGGAGGTAAAGGAAGTTTTTCATTGCCCTGATCGAAGAAATCAATCATCTGATTGAAAATAACAAACAGTAAGGTGTGTCTATTGGGTATCCATATAGTATCCTTTGGGCTTTTAATGGATATCTTTTAAGTATCTAACAAACATCCTGGGTTATCTCATGAGCAAAGCGAAATTTAGTGCAGGCTGAAAAACTGAAAAAACCTGGTGGATTCTGCCAGATTACAAACTTCTTCTTCTGCCGTAACAGCAACAGCCCCGTCTCAGTTTCCAAATGAAGGTGCAGAGAAGTTTCAGGTCGTCCCGTGGCTGCCGAGGACGAAGGCTAAGAATCTTAAGGCCATCCCGCTTGTCGTATTTTGAAGCTCATGCGGAACTTAAAGCGACCAGTAAAACATCTCTGGATTTTAGCTCATATATTATTGAGGCTATAAGAGAGAAAGCTTGAACGTGATGGTGCAATAGGTCAATAAACTATCGGATACCTTAAGGGTATCTGATGTGTGTCTTTAAATGCGTTATGGGGATTCTTCACGTACCCAAAGAGTCCCCATTAGACATCTTTCTGTTTATGGTGACATGATTCGTCACCGCTTTCCTTTCCTCTCAGTTTCACCATTTCATTCTTTTTCCCTTAACCTGAACCATGATGTCCACGATGTTTTTATATTGCATTTATGTATCACATATAACCTTCATAATGTTTTTGTATCTATGATTTCCTCTGGTCTTAAAGTTGTGTGTACAATGTACATGCAATTTATCGTGTTTTTATGTTGCATTTGTCCTTTCAGAAAGACCGTTTTTTCATTATAATTGAATATACATTGCATGTATGAAGTATGTTTGTTTTTTCTATTTGTTTATGAGCAACGGAGACTGGTTATGAAAATCTTTATTGATGATGGTTCTACCAACATTAAACTTGCCTGGTTGGAGGATGGTGACGTGAAAACGTTAATCAGCCCTAACAGCTTTAAACCGGAATGGTCTTTAGTTTACTGGATGATGCTGCTCCGGCTAATACGAGATCGACGGCGAGAAGTTTTCATTTGATCCATTAAGTGCTGATGCTGTCGTAACGACTGAAAACACGCTATCAGTACAGTGATGTGAATGTTGTGGCCATTCAGCATGCGCTACAGCAGACCGGCCTGAAAGCGCAGCCTGTTGATGTCATCGTCACATTGCCGATCTCTGAATACCTTGACGCCAACAATCAGAAAAATAAGTAAAAACATTGAAAGAAAGAAAAAAAAGTGATGCGTGAAGTACGGGTGCAGGGGAGTGATGCATTTGTTATTCGCAGTGTTTTCCGTTCTTCCTGAAAGTATTCCCCTGCTGGTTTTCAGTGTTCTTGCGGGGCTTGAGGATGACGAATCCCTTTTGATCGTAGATCTCGGTGGTACAACTCTTGATGTGTCGCATGTTCGTAGCAAAATGACAGGGATTACAAAAACCCTGGTGATCCGAATATCGGCGTGTCCCTGATTACATCCGGGGTTAAGGAACAGATGGCTGTACATGCTAATACAAGAGTGAGCTCATTCCGTGGCTGACAAATATCATTGTGCACCGTAATGAACCTGACTACCTTCCTTTCGTCGTACTTTCCAATGCTCAAAGCGTGAGTCTTATATGTTATCTGAACGGTGAAGCGTATTAAACGAGTTAATGATGTCATCAGCCTTAATACAAGTTATCAATGAACGGCAGAACAGCGTGAGTCTATCATTAAACGAGTTATTAAACGATGTCATCAGCCGTTTTCACTGACCATACACATGTAATGTGTGTTGGTGGTGGGCTGAAATTGTGGCCGAGCTGTGAAGAACCTGACTAAGGTTCCTGATGAGCGCTTTTTATCTGAGCTCATCCCCTCGCAGTTTGATTTAGTCATGGGAATGATAAAAATGAAAGGTGGTGTGACTAATGAGTGATGAAAATAAATCCAGACGCTGCTCATTTGAACTTTTCCCGGATGAACGGACAGGAGATAAGATAGCAGATGAGCTCATTGCAAAATGAAAAACTGAAGGAGCGGGGGACGTTTCATGCGCGCGATGTTAGTTACTGGTGCGGCGTTTGCAGCTATAGATAAACGTCTTCCTTTTGCTGATATCGGAGTTACTGACAGAAAATACGACTCTGGATGATATTAATAAGGTGATTTCCAGCGTAATACCAGGTGCTTTTTCGGTTGAAAAGAAATTAAGCTTGAATTACTGGAAAACAATCTGGTCTCCATACGTCTGTGGATTGCAGTACTCCTTTACAGAGCAGAGTCTGTCGAGAAATGACGGTGAAGACCAGACCAAAGAAACGCTGAAATATGTTCGGAGATGATGAACTAACCCAGCTGGCCGGGGAATATCTCGCCATTTAGTTGTATAACACTGACTCAACATTTCGTTTCATTTGCCATTCAGGGGCGGTTCCTCGCCCCGCAAACCACACTTTCCCTTTTCCCGACTGGTTCAGTTCATCGAGTGTTTTCATTAACTTTCACTGTTTTACGGGGCTGGATTTCATCAAATAATCCCGGCTGCGCTATACCCGATGGTGTGAAATCAGCCAGCATGACTCCTGCCTTCATATAGCGGTACCCTTCACGCCAGACATGGTTTAAGGGTTCTTGCATGTGGCGGTAATATCAAACCTGGTTGTCCCAGCAAGCAATGAAGCTTCTTCTCCACAGCGGCAGCTTTGCTGTAACAGGTTCTTTACCGCAAAGGGGATGTCCGCAGTAATAAATGTCGTCACCGCCGGCAATACTGACGCTCCCCACGTAGTTTCTCTGCGGCCCGCCATACAACAACAGCCTGGTGCATGGCATTTGTTGTGATTCGTTCACCAAAAAACTGCGACTACAGACAATCGCTGTTTTGCCGGTGGTGCTTCTTCCAGGGATATGCAGGACTCGCCGTTGAGTTCGCGTACCGTACGCTCAAGAATGACGCCGCCCGGATGAATGGTGTGTTAGCCTGCAGTGCTGTGTTATACCCAGCGCATTCAGCTTTTTCCGTCGTCTGCGTCCTACCCCAGACCACCAACTGGCTGCAGCCCCAGTAGCTTCAAGATCCGATTACGGTTTTCTGCCTCCAGCGCGACCACACCGGAAAACTGTGGCCATTGCTTTTGTTGCCCACTGTGCACTTTAGCCAGAGCAATGCCCACCCCCCATGGTGAGTCCTGTCCGCTCTTTACCTGTTCCCCTGAGCTGATGACCAAAAACCTCCGAGAGATGCAATGATTTATCCCCGCAAATCAATGAACATTTCATCAATTGAGTAGGGCTCAACTGCGGGAGAGACTCCAGAACAGCTATGACCCGTTGGTCATGCTGTGGTACAGCATAATTGCTGGAAAAATAAGCATGTATTTTTCTTCTCCGTGCGCATCTGTTCAAATCTTTGCAAAACCGTATGCCCCATTCTGATGCCAAGGGCTTTGCCTCCGTTGCAGCAGCGATCACACACAGCAGCCATCGTTATTGCTGAGTACGATGACTCGGCTCGCCGCGGAAGGCCTCAAGCGGAAATTTTTCTGCCATGAGGCGTAGAAACTGTTGATATCAGCCAGTGCAAACATCAGCGTACTCCTCGCGTCCTGTGTATCACGTGAGTGACAACACCAAAAAATACAGATGTTTTCCGGACAATACAGTGCGGAATTCCGGGCGTCTGAAACCGGCTCCAGTGCCGGGCGTGGGCGCAACAGCAGTCGTTTGACGGTGAACTCACCGTCGATCCTCAGCGATAACAC
>VOFK01001955.1_pt1 | contig 26398 bp, 49 predicted proteins | sample 5384121 | NCBI WGS metagenome assembly VOFK01 (sample SAMN12384730, study PRJNA508395) | human gut metagenome | isolation source: healthy gut J | host: Homo sapiens | reverse complement strand
GGCAATGCCAGCAATCTGCTTTCCAACGGAGAAACGCTGGATACAGAGCATCCGGAACAAGATCTGCACCGATATTTTTGACGATGCGCAATGGCTGATCGGTCTGGTGGAAAATCTGCTTTCCATCACCCGCATTGAAGATGGGCGGGTGAATCTGCAGATCTCACCGCAGCTGATGGATGAGATGATCGAAGAAGCACTGCATCATGTCAACCGGAAAAGCTGCGAACACACCATCACAACACAGTATGGGGACGAGATCCTCTTGGTCAATGTGGATGCACGGCTGATCATGCAGGTGGTTGTCAATCTGGTGGATAACGCCATCAAATACACCCCCGTAGGCTCGGTTTATTCAGATTTCGGCTTACCGGAAAGACCATCAGGTCGTAGTGGACGTTGCAGATAACGGTCCCGGCATTCCGGATCGCGCAAAAGCACAGGTGTTCGAGATGTTTTTATACCGGGCAGAGCCGCATCGCAGACAGCCACCGCAGCCTTGGACTGGGCTTGCCCCTCTGCCGTGCAATCTTGACGGCTCACGGCGGAACATTGACCCTGCGTGACAACATTCCCAATGGCAGTGTCTTTTCCTTTGCATTGCCGCAAAGCGAGGTGAACATTCATGAATAAGCCGTCCATTCTGGTCGTAGAGGATGATGTTCCTGTACGGTGTCTGATCACAACGACCCTGAAAACCCACGGCTATAAATATCTGACTGCTTCCAATGGGGAAACGGCGATCATGATGACTACCAGCCACAACCCGGACATCATGCTGCTGGATCTTGGGCTGCCCGATATAGACGGCATCGGGTCATCCGCAGCGTCCGCACATGGTCGAACCTGCCCATCATCGTCCTGAGTGCCCGGAGCGAAGATTCTGATAAGATCGAGGCACTGGACAACGGCGCAGACGATTATCTGACAAAGCCGTTTTCCGTGGATGAGCTGCTGGCAAGACTGCGTGTAACGCAGCGCCGATTGAATCTGCTGGCTTCTGACGGCATAAACAGTCCGGTTTTTGTCAATGGTCCTTTGAAGATCGACTTCTCGGCAGGCTGCGTCTGGCTGAGCGAGAATGAATTGCATTTGACCCCATCGAGTACAAGCTGCTGTGTGTGCTGGCGCATAATGTGGGCAAAGTGCTGACGCATACCTCCCTCACGCAGAAAGTATGGGGCAGTACGCAGGAAAATGACATTGCTTCCTTGCGAGTTTACATGGCATCCCTGCGCAAAAAATTGAACGATGCCGGATGCGCCGCATCTGATCCAGACCCATGTTGGTGTCGGATACCGGATGCTGCGCGTGGAAAATGATGAATCATAGTAAAAAACAGGGTGCGTCCACTTGCTGGGTATTCGTAAAACAGTTTTCGAGAAATGACACGGCAACTGCCTGTCAGGGTTGGTTACAGAGTACCCGGCTAGCCGAGGAAGCATCAAGTCCCATGTCCGCACCGCAAAGGTGTTGGGCATGGGGCTTTTTGCATTTCAGGAACGTATACACCTCTGAAAGGTGTAACACACTAGACTTTGTACCAAAGTCGTGTGCCAAGGGTGCTGCGCCCCTTTGGAATCCCTGCTTACATCGCCTGTGGGCGATGTAGATTCGCCGCACAGAAAGCTCTCACAAAAGGCACACCCGGCTGTCTGCGGCGAGGAGAAGGCACTTCTGCGGAAGTGTAATAACCCACTATGACACTTTCATCCCTGTGGTCTGCAAAGTGTAGTGGGCTCTCCGAGGGGGAACGGCTGTATAGAGTGCGTTTCGGGCAAATCGCCGCATACGTGTATACGGAAGATGGGTACGCACGTACGCAGTAAATCGGCCAAGTTCTCCCATGTAGAGGGTGTAATTTCGATAAAGAACGTGGTATAATTGACTCAACAAATCGATTTGTGGAGGCGATTATTTATGAAAAAAAAAGAAACCAAGAAATCTATCTTATTCTATGCAGCTTCTGCTCTGTTATATATGGCTTCACTTATTAGCTTCATAAGTGGAAATGATAATTCTATGGCTGTTGTATGGTTGTGTCTTGGTTCATCATTTCTTTGCCTTGGCTCGACGCATCTTTGTTTAGGTTTGTCTCGTAAGAAAAAGGGAAACGACAAAACCGATGCAAGCAATAAATAAATTCCTAGTATATCGCACTCACTCCTAAGCAGGGTTTGGGGCAGGCACGCCCCAACAAGAAGCTGTCCCAAAGGGCAAGAATTTTTCAAGAATTGAAAATTTGTGGCCACGGGACGATTCTTGCTTGCTCACGAAAACCCATACTTTTTGAAAACCGCTTTCGCAGCCAAAGGAGGATGCACCATGAAAAAGAGATCGAAGCCTTCGTCAACGCAGCCAACGAGCAGGAGTTGGAAGCCGCATGGAATAACCTCTCGGCAGAGGAACAGCGAGTTTTCGAGCAGCTCATGGAGGAAGACCACCCGAAGATGCACTGGCATTTTTTTGCCCAGCTGTATGACGATGCCCCGAAGGAGCAGCCAGCGAAACCGTGAGCATCTCCGCAAACGAAATCTATTTCAAGCGGCAGCCCTTGACCGAAGAGCAGAAGAAGCACGGCTCCTATGTAGATGAGAACGGCAATCTCCATGTCAAGAACCTGTCTGCATTCTGGATTCCTGAACTGACCACCACGGAGAAAGTCGGTCACACCACCTACACCGTGACCGGCAGCTATGAGGGCAAGGAATCCTTTTGAAGAAACTGGAGCGCATTGTTGCCAAGAACGCCCAGCAAAAAATTTGAAGATGAGGGTGCAGACGAATGACAACTGCGTCCAATTCTGCTATACTTGATCCGGTAACCAATCCTGTACTGACAGTTGCTCCACACAGAATAAGGAGGACACAACAATGTCTGGAGCAACGAATAAAATCACCGCACTTTACTGCCGACTGTCGCAAGAGGACGCACGGCTCGGCGAAAGCCTGTCCATTGAGAACCAGAAGGTCATCCTTCTGAATACGCCAAAAAGAACCACTTCCCCGAACCCGGTGTTCTTTTGTGGATGATGGCTACCCGGCACGAACTATGACCGCCCCGGCTTTCAGAGTATGCTGGTCGAGATCGAAGCAGGGCGTGTAGGAATCGTTATCACAAAAGACCTGTCCCGACTGGAGGCGCAACTCTGCCTTGACGGGTCTGTACACAAACTTCACCTTTCCGCAGAACGGTGTTCGTTTCATCGCCATCAACGACAACTACGACACCATTGACCCTAACCGTGTGGACAACGATTTTGCGGGCATCAAAAACTGGTTCAACGAGTTCTATGCCCGGGACACCAGCCGCAAAGATTCGGGCTGTCCAGAAGGCCAAGGGAGAGCGTGGAGTGCCGCTGACGGTCAATGTCCCCTACGGCTATGTGAAAGACCCGGAGAACCCGAAGCATTGGCTTGTTGACCCGGAAGCGGCTGCGATTGTGAAGCGCATCTTCTCCATGTGCATGGAGGGCACGTGGGCCGACCCAAATTGCAAACCAACTGTGGGTGGATAATGTTCTGACTCCTACCGCCTACAAGCTGAGCCATGGCCGGAGTACAAACGCACCTGCCCCGGAAGACCCTTATCGCTGGGATAAAAGAGCAGTAAGTTTGATTCTGGAACGCCGGGAGTACACTGGCTGCACAGTCAACTTCAAGACCTATACTAACTCTATCTGGGACAAAAAGAGACATTTGAATCCTGTGGAAAATCAGGCTATCTTCCCGGATACACATGAGCGCATTATTGACGATGATGTGTTTGAAAAGGTTCAGGAGATTCGTAACCAGCGTCACCGCATGACCCGGACAGGCAAGAGCAGCATTTTCTCCGGTATGGTCTACTGCGCTGACTGCGGTTCTAAGATGCAATATGGTTCGTCCAACAACAGGGACTTCAGTCAAGACTTCTTTGATTGCTCTCTGCACAAGAAGAACGGGAGCAAGTGCAAGGGACATTTCATCCGGGTAAAGGTTCTGGAAGGACGTGTACTGAGTCATGTTCAGCGGGTGACGGACTACATTCTCCGTCATGAAGACTACTTCCGCAAGGTCATGGAGGAGCAGCTTCGGGTGGAAAGCACCGAAAAAGCTGACCGTCCTAAAGAAGCAGCTTGCCCGGAATGAGAAGCGGATTGCAGACCTCAAACGGCTGTTCATGAAAATCTACGAGGATAACGCCAGCGGAAAGCTGAGCGATGACCGCTTCGACATGATGAGCCAGAGCTACGATGCCGAACAGAAGCAGCTGGAAGAGGAAGTTCTCTCTATCCGGCAGGAAATCGAAGTACAGGAACAGCAGATCGAGAATATTGAGAAGTTCGTCCAGAAAGCGCACAAATACGTTCATATTGAAGAACTTACGCCCTATGCTCTCCGTGAACTGGTGTCGGCTATCTATGTAGATGCCCCGGATAAGTCCAGCGGAAAGCGGGTACAGCACATCCATATCAAGTATGATGGGCTGGGGTACATCCCTTTGGATGAACTGGAAGCAAAAGAAAAGGCGTGACCGAAGTCACGCCAAATCTTCCCCATTGTGGGAGTTTTTGCAAATACTGTTTTATGGGAACTCTGCTCCCCGGACGCACCCCGCCAAAAAGCCACAGACAATAGCGATAAAGCTGTAAAAAGCATGGACGCCCCCGGAAAAAGGAGAGCGTCCATGCTTTGCTGTATCTGAATGGAGGAGATTGCGAAATCAGTGATTGTCCGGACAGACGATTTCCAGCATCTGATCGAAAACCTCTTCCATCTGCCGCACCAGTGTGAACTGGGTGCGGGCGCGGTCGAGGTTGTGATCCGGGCGAGCAATATGGAAATAATGGTCGCCCTCCAGATAGTCAGTCAGAAAACGGATGCCGCATTCCAGCGTCATGAGCCTTGCACCCCATGCAAGACTCTTTTTTCTGCCATGCTCATGGATGCCCCGGCAGTGGAGAGATACCCTTTGGCGAACACTTCGTACAGATGCAGGTCAAAATGGACTTTGCTCTGGTCAGGTTCGTCCTCAGCGCAGTCGTTGGCACCGGTGCGGATGGAATCGCCGAAGTCGTAGGCCGAAAGTCCCGGCATCACGGTGTCGAGATCACGACACAGATGCCTTTTCCGGTAGCGGCATCGATGAGGACGTTGTTGATCTTGGTGTCGTTGTGGGTGACGCGCAGAGGAATTTCGCCAGCGGCCAGCTGATCCAGCAGGACATGGCAGTCCTGCTCCCACGCATGGATAAATTCGATTTCCGACGTGATATTTTTTGCCCGGCCCAGTGCATCGGCGGCGAGGGCTTTTTCAAAATTGGCATAGCGGTTGGGCGTGTCGTGGAAGCGGGCGATGGTTTCGTGGAGGGTGGAGGCCGGGTAATCCTCCAGCTGGTTCTGGAATTTGCCCAGTGTCTCGGCCACGGTGCGGAAGTCGGTTTCGCTGCCGACCTGCTGCAAACAGATGGTATCTTCTACAAAGTCGTAGGCACGCCATGCGCCGCCGTCTGCATCCAGATAGAAGTCGACCCCGACAAAGTTGGGATGACATTCAGCGTTTCCGTGCTGGGTCGCCGCCCTCGGCAAGAATCTTCTTCCGCAGATGCCGGGTCACGCCGCAGATATTCTCCATCAGGCCCACCGGGTCGGTAAAGGTATCTGTGTTGATGCGCTGTAAGATAAAGCGCTTGGAGTGGTCCTCCCGCCAGACCACAAAGGTGTCGTTGATATGCCCCTCACCGTAGTGGTTGGCATCGCAGAGCACGGGCCCGCCAAAATCAAAAGGCATTTGCAGCAGACTGGAGCAGAGAAAAGGTAACGGATTTCATCATAAATTCCTCGTTTTCGTTATACTTCATGCCGTTTTGACGGGGCAGGGCGTTGTCCCTGCCGCACCTGACGGCGGTATTCATTGGGGTCAAGCCTTCCGCCTTGCGGAAGCATTGGGAAAAAATAGCTGGGAGAGGAAAAACCCATCAACTCGCTGATCTGCGCCAGACTGTAACCGGTGTTGCCCAGCATATGCTTGCTCTCCTCAATGCGGCGGCGGTTCAGGTAAGTAATGGGGGAAATGCCGTACTCCCGCTGGAAGGTGTGGGCCAGATAGTATTTGTTGATGTGGGCGATTTCAGCAAGGATATCCAGCGAGATATCTTCGCGGTAGTTGCTGTCCAGATACCGCTTGATCTCGGCGCACTCCCGGTTCTCGGTCGGGGCAGCCTCCTCCAGCTGCAGCGAAATGGTGGTGCAGCGCACCAGCCAGATCAGCAGTACCTCCAGCAGGTCCTGACAAACGGTCTCGCAGCCGTCTAAGCTGCGGTCGGCCTCGGCCAGCAGCATGTGCAGCAACGTGACCATCCGCTCCCGGCGGTTCTCCCGGCAATTGAAGATGGCGTAGTTCGTATCCGCCTTTGCTGAACAAAAAACTCCATGCTGGCAACGCCCAGCACGATATACCCAAGGGCGAGGCGTTCAGGCTAAGCTCGGTATGCTCCACCTGCGGGTTCACAATGACCATATCGTCCGGCTTTTTACCGGGAACAGCTGCCCGGCAAGGTAGAACTGTCCCTCGCCGCTGAGGCAGTAGAACAGCCCGTGCAGGAGTGGGTGTGGGGGTACTGTTCCAATCGCCGCCGAATCTGCTCTTGCTGATGTACAGCAGCCGGAAGGATTCCCGTGGAGCGGGAGCATGGCGGATATCAAATCGCTCGGTACTCATAAAAGGCTCCTTTTGAGGCAAAACGCAAAAACTATAAAAAATAAAAGCAAGATACTAAAAAAATAAAGCCTAAAAAACGATGCGTTGCTTCGTATGTTTTTTTTCTCATTATAGGGGCAAATAAGAAAAAAAATGCAAGCCCTGATTTTAGGGCTAATTTTTATATTTTTGTTTCTCAAGTCCCTTCGAATATGTCAAAATGGTTACAGGTTTGGGATTATGCTGAAACTTTTAAAAGATTTTTAGCACTTTTGTTGGAAGAATTTTTCAGAAAGCAATATTTCTAAAAAATGAAACAACAAACCTCTTGAGCAAGGAAGCGAAAGAGTTTATATTGAGGCAGAAAACACACAGCCCTTCGGGCAAAGCCTGTTTGCCCGGCTGTGTTTGAACGGAACAAAATGATGGAGGCAACACAGTATGAATCGTATTTCTCGTCGTAATTTCCTGAAGGCGGCCGGCGTTGGCGCCGCTGCACTGGGTCTGGCTGCCTGCGGCGGCTCTTCCAGCTCCACCGCATCCAGCGTGGCATCCTCCACCGCCGCTTCCCCGCAGCGGCGGCTGCAGACGTTACCATCAAGGTAGCCGCCATCGAGACCGGCTACGGCGCTGATATGTGGAAGAAGGTCGCCGAGGCCTTTACCGCCCAGACCGGCATCAAGGTAGACCTGACCACCGACAAGAACCTGGAGGACGTCATCGGCCCCTCCATGCAGGGCGGCGACTACCCCCGACGTGGTCCATCTGGCCACCGGCCGTGAAGCTGCCCTGACCGAGCAGTTCATCAAGGGCCACCTGATTGCCGACATCACCGACGTGCTGGGCATGACCGTGCCCGGCGAGAGCAAGAAGGTGAGCGAGAAGATCGCCGGCGGCTTTACCGACACCTCCTGACCAACCCCTACGGCGACGGCAAGACCTACCTCGCCCCGATGTTCTACTCCCCCTGCGGCCTGTTCTACAACGCCGGTTTCCTGAAGGAAAGGGCTGGGACGTGCCCAAGACCTGGGACGAGATGTGGGCACTGGGCGACAAGGCTGCCGCTGAGGGCACCTACCTGTTCACCTACCCCACCACCGGCTACTTTGATGCATTCTTCTATGCTCTGATGTATGCCGCCGGCGGCCCGGAGTTCTTCAACAAGGCCACCCACTATGAGGAAGGCATCTGGGACACCCCGAGGCAAAGACCTGCTTTGATATCGTGACAAAGCTGGCTTCCTACACCAACCCCATCACCCCTGCACAGGCCAACGATCAGGACTTTGCCAGAACCAGCAGCTGGTGCTGGACAACAAAACCCTGTTTATGCCCAACGGCACCTGGATCGTGGGCGATGGCCGAGGCCCCATTAAGACGGCTTTGAGTGGGGCATGACCGCCCTGCCCGCTGTCAAGGCTGGCGGCGACAGATGGTTACACACCTGGTTCGAGCAGGCATGGATCCCGGCAGGGTGCTGAGCATCTGGATGCCGCCAAGCAGTTCGTGGCGTACCTGTACAGTGACGAAGCCTGCAAGCTGTTCGCCGAGGCGGTGCGATCCAGCCCGTGTTGGGCATTGCCGACAGAGCTGGAGGGCGACAACGTGATGTTCTACTCCATCTACGACAACGGCGCCAAGGCAGCCATGGGCAACTTTGCAGCCTTTCAGCGCCATCCCCGGCGTGGAAGTCCGCACCGTGTTCTTTCGACCCTGTCAACTCTCTGGTGTCCGGCAGCATGACCGAGCAGGCGTGGATCGACGGCATCAAGGCCGCCAGCGACCAGATGCGTGCCAATATCGTTGAGTAATTAAACCCTGCCCAGCGGGGCGGTTTTGACCGCCTCCGCTTTTTTGGGTTTCGGGTTTCGACTAGAAAGGAACGGTTTGTCTATGAAATCTGACAAAAGCCGCAAACGGTTTGTGTTTCTCTGCGTGGCACCGGCCACCATCCTGTTTTTCATCTTTATGATCCTGCCCACCCTTCAATGTGTTCCGCATGCATGAGTTTGTAAAAACCTGAGCGGGGGTGCCCAGTTCATTCGCCCATGCCCAACGAGATCCTTCGCCTTTGGGCTTAAAAACTTTTTCCAGCATCTGCTGCGGGACGCCCAAAATGGTTCATCAGCATTATTGGTCTGTTCCATATGACAGAAAGGTAAAACTGGTCATCCCCCTCCATCATCATTGTCGATGGTGTGGCAGGCGTGGGCCATGGTCATCAGCCTGCCCATCAGCCTGTACGAGCGCCATCTGGACGGTGCCGGGCGGTTGACCCAGTTTTTCCAGATCACCATCCCCCTCATCTGACCAACATCCGTACCACCTCACCTTTTTCATTCATCTCCACCCATCAACATGGCCTTCCTTTTTGTCAAGGCCATGGTGAGCGGCGGCCGAACGGCGCGATGTGGGCCTCAGCTTCATGTATAACCAGAAGGACGCGGGTCTGTATGGCTACAGCATGGCGGCGTCGGCGTGGTCATTTTTCTCTTCTCCTTTCGCGCTGGCCGGTCTGGTGAACTGGGTCACCCGGCGCGAGCCGCTGGAATTCTAAGGAGGCGTCGCAGCATGGATCACCACCGAAAATCTTACGGTGCGGGGAAGGTCTGTACAAGTTTTCATCTATTTTGTGCTGGTTCACCTGGCTATTATCATCGTTCCCGTGGCGTGGGTGTTCATGGCATCCGTCAAGCAGAATGCAGAGTTTTACGGCAACCCCTGGACGCTGCCTGCCGGGTTCTACTGGCAGAACTTTTACCGACGCCTGGAATGCCGCCCGGATGGGTGAGTATATGCTCAACTCGGTCATCGTCACCGCACTGGCGCTGCGCTGCTGCTGGCCGTTGCCCTCCCGCCGCCTACTGCCTGTCCCGCTTTCACTTCAAGGGCCGCCGGTTTCTGAACACCCTGTTTATGGCGGGCCTCTTCATCAACGTGAACTACATCGTGGTGCCCATCTTCCTGATGCTGCGGGACAGCGATGTGGGACGCAAGCTCATTTCGGCAGCGGGTTTCTGCTGAACAATCTGGTGGTGGGCGGTGGTATACGCAGCCACCGCCCTGCCCCTTTACCATCTACCTGCTGTCGGGCTACTTTGCCACCCTGCCCCACGATTATGAGGAGGCGGCCTACATCGACGGCGCCAGCTATTTCTGGACCACCATGACCCGCATCATCTTCCCTGTGGCCCAGCCCTCCATCATCACCATCATCCTCTTCAACTTCCTGTCCTTCTGGAACGAGTATATCATTTCCATGACCCTCATGAGTTCTACCAAGGCGCACCCCGCACCCCTGCCGGTAGGTCTTTTGAACCTGATGCAGGCGCAGCAGAGCGCCGCCCAGTACGGTACGATGTATGCAGGTCTTGTGCTGGTAATGCTGCCCACCCTGATTTTGTACATCTGCGTGCAGCGGCAGCTGACGCAGGGGCATGACCGTGGGCGGCCTGAAAGGTTAAGGTGACAGACGATGAAAGCATATTGGAAAAACCATCCCGCCCTGCGCATGATCCTGATGCTGGTGCTGTTCGTGCTGGCACTGGTGCTGGTGGTGTCCGCTGGAAAATGACCGGGCAGCTGGCAGGGCTTCATGGCATCATGCTGGTGGGCGTAGCGCTGCTGCTGGCAGTGCTGGCCATCTACAATGCCCCCTATCGGGATTGAGGATAAGAGAGAGGTAAAGGAGAATCCCATGGATGAAACAAGAAAGACCGGGCGCGTGACCATTCCCACAGACTTGGACGTGGTACCAGAAACGCTGGAAATTTTGAAAAAGTGGGGTGCTGACGCCATCCGCGACTGCGACGGCACCGACTTCCCGCAGCAGCTCAAGGATGCGGACGCCAAGATCTACTCCACCTACTACACCACCCGCAAGGACAACGCATGGGCAAAGGCAAACCCGGACGAGGTGCAGCAGTGCTACATCATGACCGGCTTCTACACCGCCCCCGGCGACACCGTGACCATCCCGCTGATGCAGGGCATCAGCCCGGAGCTGATGGCCGTGAACACCCACGATGACATCAAGCGCTGGTGGGAGGTCATGGATCGAACCACCGGTCAGCCCGTGCCGCCGGAGCAGTGGAGCTACGCCGACGGCAGTGTGACCGTACAGGCCGTACCGTTTCATGAGTATACCGTCAGCTTCCTGGCTTATATTATGTGGGATCCGGTGCATATGTACAACGCTACCACCAACGGCTGGACGAACTTTGAACACCAGATCACCTTCGATGTGCGCCAGCCCAAAACGCACAAAGTTCACCATGCAGCGCCTGCGCAAATTTATCGCCGAGCACCCGTATGTGAACGTCATCCGCTACACCACCTTCTTCCACCAGTTCACCCTGATCTTCGACGAGCTGAAGCGGGAGAAGTACGTGGACTGGTATGGATACTCTGCTTCGGTCAGCCCTTATATCCTCAACCAGTTTGAGCAGGAAGTGGGCTACAAGTTCCGCCCGGAGTACATCATCGATCAGGGCTATTACAACAACCAGTACCGCGTGCCCAGCAAGGAATTCAAAGATTTTATGGCTTTCCAGCGCCGCGAGGTGGCCAAGCTGGCCAAAGAGATGGTGGACATCACCCACGCGTGCGGGTGCGAAGCCATGATGTTCCTCGGCGATCACTGGATCGGCACCGAACCTTTCATGCCGGAGTTCAAGACCATCGGACTGATGCCGTAGTGGGCAGCGTGGGCAACGGCTCCACCCTCCGCCTGATTCTGACATTGAGGGCGTGAAGTACACCGAGGGCCGTTTCCTGCCGTACTTCTTCCCCGACACCTTCCATGAGGGCGGCGACCCGGTGCGGGAAGCCAAGGAGAACTGGGTTACAGCCCGCCGCGCTATCCTGCGCAAGCCCATCGACCGCATTGGCTATGGCGGCTATCTGAAACTGGCCTTGCAGTTCCCGGAGTTCGTGGACTACGTGGAGAGCGTCTGCAACGAGTTCCGCGAACTGTACGAGAACATCAAGGGTCACCACACCCTACTGTGTCAAGCGAGTGGCCGTGTTGAACTGTTGGGGGTAAAATGCGGGCTTGGGGCTGTCACATGGTGCATCACGCCCCTCTATTACAAGCAGAACTATAGCTATGCCGGTGTCATTGAGATGCTGTCTGGTGCGCCCTTTGATGTGAAGTTTATCAGCTTTGAGGATATCAAGAACGACCCGCATCTGCTGGATTCGTTGGATGTCATTATCAATGTCGGCGATGCCGACACCGCACACACCGGCGGCATCTGGTGGGAAGACCCGGAGATCTCCTCTGCCATCCGCAAGTTCGTCTGGAACGGCGGCGGCTTCATCGGCGTGGGAGAGCCCTCCGGGCATCCGGATCAGGGCCACATTCTCCAGCTTGCCAGCGTGCTGGGCGTGGAGGAAGAAAAAACGGCTTCACCCTCAACTACGACAAGTACAACTGGGAAGAGCACCCCGACCACTTCATTCTGCAGGATGCCGACCGGCCCATCGACTTTGGCGAGGGCAAAAAGAGCATCTACGCCCTTCGAGGGCACCGAAGTGCTGGTGCAGCGGAACAAGAAGAAGTACAGATGGCCGCCCACGACTTCGGCAAGGGCGTGCCGTGTACATCAGCGGAGTACCGTTACAGTTTTGCCAACAGCCGCACCCCCTGTACCGCGCCATCCTGTGGAGTGCCCACAGCGAGGAGGAACTGCATACATGGTTCAGCTCCAATTATAATGTAGAAGTTCACGCCTACGTCAAAAACGGCAAGTACTGCGTGGTGAACAACACGTACGAGCCGCAGGATACCACCGTTTACACCACCGGCGGCAGCAGCTTTGCGCTGCATCTGGACGCCAACGAGATCAAGTGGTATGAGATCTAAGTTCTCCTTTTCATAAACGAACAACGGGCAGCTCTGGTAACAGAGCTGCCCGTTGTGTTTGCTGTATTTGCCGATAACTCAACCTGTGTCAATCGAACGCTGCAATGGAGATGGCTGGAAACGCAGAAATTCAGTAATGCGAGCGTAATAGACCTGCAGAAAAAAAAACTGCCCGTGCGAGTATGCGTAAGATGGTGAAACACTTACTGAAAAATTTAAGTATCCACCGGTGGAATATGATAAAATTTGTATACTTCAATACATTAAAGAAAGTTTGGAGAACCATTCAAAGAAATGCTCTGAACAAAAACTGAATACGGTTATTTTGACATAGCAACGCTGCTTATATAGAGCAAAGCACTGCTTATAAATAGTGGCGTCAGGAATTGAGATTTTTTGGAATGCCAAAAAGACACCCTCACTTTTGATAGAGAATCTCATGCAGGGATGTCCTTATCTCAACGCGAAGGTGTCTTATAACGAGGGTCAGATGCCACGGAACGTAAAGGTGAACTCCACAGGCTTGGTTACATCAGGAATATACTCCGGGTGGACATTGGCACCCCAGCTGTCATCACCGCCGACGCCCATCTGCTCGCCGATGGCACGAATCACCGTGTAATGGACCGGGGGCAGTTCGTAGGGATGCTTGGCACTCTCCATTTCATGGGGAGTGTAGGGCAGCGCAGAGAAAAACATGGGCTTTGCGGCATCTGCGGTAAACAGCAGCCCGCGACCCTTGCGGTCCACTACCTTTGCCCAGCGCACAGCGGTCTTTGCACCGCACTCCTGCGGCACAAAAGGTACTGTGCCATGTTGTCTGCGACCTTGTTCCGGTAAATGCCCAGCTTTTTGCACCATGCTGACGATCCCAGTAGGTCTCCGCAGGGCCGTTTCCGTACCACTCCACCGTGTCGTAGTCAGCGTCGATCTTGAACAATACGCCGAACTCCGGCATTGCTGCAAGTCCTTCCACCGGGTCATAGTGCAGGGTGGTCTGGATGCGGCCATCACCGAACACACGGTACTGCAGGCTGCACTCTGCTGCGGGGCTGGTCTGGAGGTTATAGAGATAGGTCACGTCCACGCTGTCGGCTTCCACCTCGCAGGTGGGGTTCTGGAGGATGGTGCCGCCGTGAACAGACGGAATCTCCTTGCCGATGCCCTTGGCGCTAGCGTACAGGCTTGCCAGCTTCCACTGCCCGCGAACGCCGCCCATGTTGTTGCCGAAGTCGTTGTCGGTGGGAGCGCGCCAGAAGTTGGGACGGGGGAATCTCCTGAATCATCTCCTTGCCGGCATAGCGGTAGGAAGTCAGACCGCCTTTCAGATCGGAGAACAAAACATCGAAATTCTCACCCCGGACACCGATGTTGTGTGTACCGTGCGTAACGGTAAACGGCGTGACCTTCTTGCTGGGAATGGAACGAACCACAGCGACCACACCCTGTCCAAAGGCGGCTTCATGACCTTTCTTTGCCCAGCTGGTGTCCTCCTTCAAAACGGAAGCTGATGGTCACTGCATATTCACCGAGGGGAGCGCAGGGACCATAAACGGCAGCGGGAAGCTGGAACGCTCTTCGGGAGCAACATCAATATTGGTCAGTTCCTGCTGCTGATACAGCTTTCCATCACGATGCAGCAGAGCAACGCAGTCGAAAAGCACCCGTAGAGGTGAACAGGTTCTTATTCCAGACTTCGAAGCCAGAGTTGTCGATGGAAATGGCGATGTTCTGATAGCAGAACTTGACCTCCTGCATCTTGGGAGAAGGAGCACGATCACCACCGTAGGCAATGCCGTTCCCGCTGAAATTATAGTCGGTAGGCCGCTCACCGAAGTCGCCGCCGTAGGCTTGGAACCACTTGCCGTAGCGGTCTTTTTTCCAGATGGACTGGTCGATGTAATCCCAGATGAAGCCGCCCTGATAGCCGCAGCCCTTCTGGTCGGCAAGTTCCGTGTACTTGTGCAAAGCACCGTTGGAGTTGCCCATAGCATGAGAGTATTCGCACTCGATATAAGGCCGCTTATCGCCCTGTGCCAGATACTCTTTAATATCCTTGACCGTGCTGTACATGTGGCTCTCGATATCGGTGGTTTCGAGGAAGCGGGGATCATTGACCACACCTTCGTAATGCACCAGACGGGTGTCATCAAAGCGGCGGACCATCTCTGCCATCTGGAGCAGAGTCTCGCCGCCAAACGATTCGTTGCCCAAAGACCAGATCAGAACAGCAGGGTGATTTTTGTCACGCTGGTAAGTGGAATTCATGCGGTCAAACAAGACAGCTTTCCACTCCGGCTTATCATTGGGCAAAAACGCCCTCGATGCCGCGAATGCCAGCCTGATGAATATCCCATGTGCCATGGGATTCCAGATTGTTCTCTGCGATCAGATACAGACCATACTCGTCGCACAGGTCGTACAGTGCATCCTGATTCTGGTAATGGCTGGTGCGGATGGCATTGATGTCATTCTGCTTCATGGTGATGATATCCCGAAAGCAGTTCCTCATGGTGTGTACGCCCACAGCACGACCCGTAATGGAGCTGAACTCATGACGGTTGGCACCCTTGAACACGATGCGCTTGCCGTTGAGCAGCATCCGATTGTTCTTCAACTCGAACTTGCGGAAACCGACTTCCTGCCCAGTCACCTCTACCAGATGGCCTGCATCGTCCAGCAGCTCGATTTCCAGTTCATACAGAGCCGGGTCCTCTGCACTCCACAGGTGGGGGTTCTCCACCGCATGGCTGAACAGAGCAGAGCCGCCGTTCAGTGCGATTTTTCGGAGAACACTTCCAGTTCACTGCGGCGCAGGGTCAAACGGGCCGCGCCCTTTCCCTCCACCTGCAGTGCAACTTCCAGCGTGGAATGAGTAAAATCATCCCCGGCAAACAGCGTTTTGACGGATAGATCTTCCAGATGCACGGTGGGGATGGCGTACAGCCACACGCTGCGGAAGATGCCGGAGAAAGCGGAAGAAGTCCTGATCTTCGCACCAGCTGGAGGAAGTCCAGCTTGTACACCTGCAAAGCAAGTTTGTTCACGCCCGGCTGGAGATAGGGAGTCAGATCGAATGCGTGTGCGGAGAAGCTGTCCTCGGTGTAACCCACATAAGACCCGTTCAGCCAAAGAGCCATGCCGCTTTCCACACCCTCGAACTCGATGTGGACGGGCTTGCCCTGCATGGATTCCGGCAGCTCGAAGTATTTTACATAGCTTGCCACCGGATTGAACCGCTGCGGGATCTCGCCCGGCTGTACTTTCTTCACGGCCATCCCACGGATACTGAACATTCGCGTACTGGGGAATGTCGTAGCCCTCCATCTGGATGTGTGCCGGAACATGAATGTCATCCCAGCCGCTGCAATCGTAATCCGTCTTTTCAAAGCCGGGGATGGCACTGGTGTAGTTCTTTGCGTAGGCGAATTTCCAGATACCGTCCAGCTTCAGCGCCAAAGCGAAGATTCTCCTGCAAGATATTCTTCGCGGGAAGCGTAAGTACGGAAACTTGCATGAGCATTCAGTACGTTTTCCTTGAAAAAGGTGGGGTCTTTTAGCTTTTGCAAAATCAAATGCAGCCATAGTATTTCCTCATTTACCTTTTTATAATTTTATAATGTTTCTCCAGCCTCCCCGGAGGAATCGCTGGATTCCTCCGGGGAACAGCAGATGAAGGAGAAATGATAATGGCTTCTTATCAGGATGCTGCACGCAGCTTTTCATTTGCTTCTTCAACTTTCAGACGAGACAGAGAATGAAAGTGATGATGGCATCAGAGCAAGCGGAATCACCAGATACATGATCTTCAGCATCGAGATGCAGGATTCGGGCTGGACAGCCAGCGCACTATCGAAATGGCTTGCTGCCAGCAGCCAGCCGGTGATGGCAGTACCAAGACCGCCGCCCAGCTTCACACCGAGAAGTGCAGGGAGTACATCGTGCCATCCACGCGCTTATGCTTCGTCAGCCAAGTATATTCAGAGCAGGCTGCAATCGCAGCGTTCATATCGCCCCCCGCCAAGGACCCTGACCAAGAGCTGCGATTGCAGTAAAGAGCAGCATCAAGGTCACATTGCCGCTGCCCATGTAACCAGCTACAGCAACCAGTGCACGAGAAATCGTTGCCAGAGTATAGCTCATGACGTTCAGCTTATACATTCCATTCCACTTTGCAACCAAGGTCGGGGTGAACACCAGTGCGATGATCAGAGGAATGTTGATTGCCCAAGAGAATACACCGAACAGATTCTGGTTGCCAAGGATGTGGGTTGCATAGTAGGTGCCCATGCTGATCATGGCACCGTAGATCTGCTGCAAAATGTAGGTGACGCAAATCATCATATAATATTTGTTACCAGCAAGCAGCTTTGCGGCCTGAACCAGACTGTACTTTTCGTCCTGCTCGATTTCCTTTTTGTCGGTGGTATCCACCAATTCGCCTTCCGGCAGTTCCTTCACGGAGAAAACGGAGAGGGTGTTGACAATCAGACCGATGATGGCGTAGAGGATTGCAACAGTGCGCCAACCGGCAGCACCACCGCCCAATGCCGTAACAGCACCCAGCGTGATGGACTGGATGAGCAGGCTGGTGGCAAAGGCGAACATGAAACGCCAAGAACCCATCTCGACCTGTTCGGCACTGTTCTTCGTGATGAGCTGTCAGTGCAGAGTAAGCAATGTTGTTGGCAGTGTAGAGAATACAGCGTTCAGCAGAGTATATGCGATCAGGAACCATGCGTACTGTGCGAACTGTCCCAGATTGGTCGAGATGGCGAAAATTGCCACCAGCGTAATGGCACAGCCAATGTAGCCGTACAGCATCAAGGACGGGCTTTGCCCATCTTAGAATGCGTTTTGTCAATCAGGGAACCAAAGAAGACATCGGTTACGCCGTCCAGCAGTTTGGAAACCGCAATCAATGTGCCGACAATGCCGGGGTCCAGCCCTACCGTGTTGGTCAGGTAGATCATGACGAAGGAGGACAGGAATGCATACACCACGTTGCCTGCAATATCGCCTGAACCATAACCGACTTTATTATACCACTTTAGATAACGTTTCCCAGTCATTGTGCTTTCTCCCATCTTGCTTGTTTTGTGTGGGCGCAACCAATCTGCTGTGCACTTCAGACTGGAATTCTCATTACGCAAGTTGCCCAAATCTCTTGTGTTTCGTCTGAAAATATTATAGAATCTAATGAAGCGAAAAAGATATAGACAAGATGGAACAAAATATGCACAAAAAATCAAAGAGTTTGTAATTTTTTGATAGAACATTTCTCAAATCACTGTAAAATCTCTGAAGAGGAGGAGGATGCAGGGATGTATTTCAACTCAGGATATTTGAACAACTCCGTTTGGATTTCAAAGACTACTCAAAGCCACTGGTCGTAGGCAGTTGCGGCACGTATCGCTTGACAAAACGCCCTAAGCTACCTACTTTTTGGGCAAAAGGGTCGCAGAGACTATCAAATCCTCTATGTGGCATCTGGTAAAAGCACACTTCTGGTTCGATGGTGTTGAGGAAGTGGTGACTTCTGGACACATGGTGCTTTACCAGCCGAAAGAAATCCAGAAGTATGTCTACTATGTAGAAGATCATCCGGAGGTGTTCTGGATTCACTTTACAGGATATGATGTCAAAAACATCCTGAACTATCACAGAATACCCTTGGACAAGCATGTTTTTTACAGCGGCACACTGCCGGATTACAAAAATGCTGTTCCGAAAGATCATCCGGGAACTGCAACAATGTGAATATGGCTATGAAGACTATATTGCTTCTCTCTTCAACATCATTCTGCTTTTAGTAAGCAGGCAACAACAGGAAAGCGAGAAAACAACTACAAGCATCCCGGAAGAAATCGAAGCCGCCGTTGCCTACTTTAACGAGAATTATAATACAAAGGTCAGTGTGGACGATTACGCGGAATCGCTGCATATCAGTACGAACTGGTTTATCCGTAATTTTAAGCAGTACATGAAAATAAGCCCTGCACAATACATCCTGTCCCTTCGGATGGTAAATGCACAAAGCTTATTGGAGAGCACCGAATACAATATTGGAGAAATTGCAGAGATTGTAGGGTATGATAACCCACTCTATTTTAGCCGGGTATTCAAAAAAGAGTATGGTGTCAGTCCGGCACAGTACCGAAAGAATCTGGAAGAATCTACTGAAAAATGAGAAAAAATTCCTTTGGCTTTGACCATAATGCGGCGATTTTATATTGCGATAAAAAAGCGGGCAACCGTTTTGTAGCTGCCCGCCGGTGGATATAGAATGCATTATTTGTCCTGAAACCAGGAAGCCGAGTTACAGAATATACTCCATCTGCCGTTCCTTTGTTTTCATGCCCATTTTTTCGTAGAAGTGCTCTGCCGATGTGTTTCCTCGTCCAGACGTTCAGGGTTACTTCGTAGCAACCCAGCGCTTTTGCCTGCTGCTTTTACATATTCAAACAGGCTTTCCCCGATGTGCTGTCCTCGTGCCTGCTTGTCAACGCACAGGTCATCAATAAACAATGATTTAAAGGACACCATGTTGGTGGAAAAGGGCTGTTCCCTGAGCTGACAGAAGGCGTAGCCCATGCACACATCGTCCTCGTCCACCGCAACATAGATGGGCTTGTCCTCCTGCTTCAAAAGCTCTGCCAACTCGCAGACAGTGTATTTTTGTGGTGCCGGGAATAAAAATATCCGGGCGTATCTCTGCATGAATTTGCAGCACCTGCCCCAGCAGCGCAAGAAGTCGGGGAATATCTTTTTCTTCGGCTTTACGAATGTTCATTTGTACTTTGCTCCTTTCCATTTTTTAGCCTCTACGTTTCCAGTATACCACACCGGGCGGCACTGGAAAAAGAGAAAATGCAACCACAGATAAGCAAACAAAAAACGCGAGCGACCGTTCTGGCCACTCGCGGTTTTATATGTTGAACAGGCTGCTTACACGAGATATGGGTCCAGCAGATGCGTCCACTTTTTTTGCGCTTAGGGAGGGCTTTTTCACGGCGCGGCCACGGCAGACCACCAACTCCAGATGCTGCAAAGCCCGCAGGTCCTCCAGCGGGTTTTACGGTCACGATAAAATCTGCGCTCTTGCCGGGTGCGATAGAGCCGGTCACATCGCCGATGCCCGCCAGCTGAGCATTGCGCAGGGTCGCCGTGTAGAGGGCAAACCGATTGCTCACACCGCAATACTTATGGAAATAGCACAGCTCCCGCCAGAAATCGTACTGGGTGATGTAGGGGCAGCCCACATCGTTGCCCAAGCCCACCGGAATGCCGTTGGCAAGGGCGGTCTTTGCGCTTTCCACCACACCGTCAAACACGATCTTGCCGTTATACTGGTCCTTTTTTCCGAAGCGCCGGAAACCGCCGTATCAAACAGCGCATAAGGCAGCGCCGGGGAAATGGTGGTGCACAGAAATGCGTCCCCGCTCCTTGTACAGACGCACCGTCTCCTCGTCCATTTTTGCGCCGTGCTCAATGGAGTCCACGCCGTTTTCCAGCGCAGCCTTCACGCCCGCAGGGGGATTCGGTATGGGCGGCTACGGTATAGCCCAGCGCGTGGGCTGCATCGCAGACGGCTTTGATCATCTCCGGCGGCATCTTCATCTCGCCGGGGGGTGCCCTTTTCGGCGGCGTCCAGCACGCCGCCGGTGATCATCAGTTTGACAAGGTCTACCTTCTGTGCGCTGGCCTTTTTCCAGCTGCGCCAGCGCCTCGGCGTTGTTGTGCCGCTACTGCTACCGAGCCTGCCATGTGCCGCCGGGCACCGAGATGCCCTCGTTGGCGGCAAGGATGCGGGGAGCCAGCACCTTTCCGGCGGCGCTCGTCCCGGCAGCGGGTGTCAAAGTCCGCAATGCCGCCCACGGTTGCGCACGGTGGTCACGCCGCCCAGCAGTTCCAGCTTGGCATGTTGCATACCAGCCGGTATGCGATGGCGCGGGTCAGGCCATTGCTCAGGATCCTGCGCACCAGTGCGGCGTTATCCCGGGCTTTGCGCTGGGCTTGCCGTTGCCCGCCAGATGGACATGCAGGTTGATGAGGCCCGGGCACAGATACCCACCGTGCAGGTCGATGACCTTGTAGCCGTCAAGGCTTACACTCGCATCTGCAATGGCGGTGATCTTATCGTTTTCGGTCAGCAGCACCTTGCCCTGTACCGGTTCCATCTGCTCGGTACCGTCCAGAAGAATACCGTTTGTGTATGCGCGCTTCATGTGTTCCATCCTCTTTCCGTTGTATTTTTAGAGTGCAGACTGCCTTATCCGTCCAATTTCTCCTGTGCCCGGTATTGCAGCGCTTCCAGCAGAGAGTCCTCGTCCAGCAGGGTCTTGCCCGCAAGGTCAGCCACGGTGCGGGCGACCCGCAAAAAATGCGGTCATGCGCCCGAGCGGAAAGTCCCAGTGCATCGTAGGAACTGCGCAGCAGCTGCTCGGCACCGGGGGTCATGCGGCAGATGCGCCGCACCTGTCCGGCGTTCAGCTGGGCATTGCAATGCACCCCTCTTAAAGCCCGGCGCAGCGTAGCGCTTTTGGCCTGAATGGCGCGGGCGGCAAGCACCTGTTTGCGCAGGTCGGCGCTGCTCTCGGAGGGAGCCGATGTGTGCAGCTCGTCAAAGGCGATGGGATCCATCTCTACGCACAGGTCGATACGGTCCAGCAGCGGACCGGAAACCCGGCTGCGGTACTGCCGCACGGCGCTGGGCGAGCAGGTGCAGGGATGGGTCGGGTGGCCGTAATAGCCGCACTTGCAGGGGTTCATGGCCGCGACCAATTGGAAGCGACTGGGGTAAGTGGCGCTTCCCGGCGCGCGGCTGACGGTGATCTGGCCGTCCTCCAGCGGCTGCCGCAGAACTTCGAGACTTTCGCGGGAAAATTCCGGCAGTTCGTCCAAAAACAGAACGCCGCAGTCGGCAAGGCTGCACTCGCCGGGGCCGGAACTGTGCGCCGCCGCCGGCAAGGGCGGCAGGCGCTGGCCGAGTGGTGCGGGCTGCGGAAGGGGGCAGGGCAGATCAGCCCGCGTCCCTGCGGCAGCTGCCCGGCAATGGAGTAGATTTTGGTCGTCTCCACCGCTTCCTCCCGGGTCAGGGGCGGCAGGATGCCGGCAGGCGCTTTGCCAGCATGGATTTGCCGGTGCCGGGGCGCCCGTTAAAAAACGTTGTGCCCGCCTGCGGCTGCAATGACCATGGCGCGCCGGGCCAGCGATTGCCCCATTACGTCCGCGAAATCCGGCACCTGCTGCCCATGCGTCCTGCCGGGTCAAAGGGGATGACAGCGGCAGGGGAGAGGGGCGGATGCCCTTCAGTGCTTCCACCACCTCCCGGGCGGTGTGGGCGGGATAGACGGCATGGTGTCCACGGCACAGGCCTCGGCTGCCTCGGCGGCGTTCTCTGTCGGGACATACAGGGCGCGGATGCCGTTTTCGGCGGCGGCCAGCGCCATGGGCAGCACGCCGGATACCGGGCGCAGGGTGCCGTCCAGCGCCAGCTCACCCAGAAAGGCAGCATCGGCAGGTACTTCTTCTAACTGTCCGCTGGCGGTCAGCAGCGCCAGAAGCAGGGGCAAATCGTACACCGGGCCGGTCTTGCGCACATCCGCCGGGGCCAGATTGACCGTAATGCGCCGGTCCGGGAACTTGAAGCCCAGATTCTTGATGGCGGCACGCACGCGGTCGGCGCTTTCCACAGCGGAATCCGGCAGGCCCACGATGGAAAAGTGCGGGCAGACCGCCCGAAATGTCGGCCTCCACTGCCACGGCAAAGCCGCTCAGGCCGTTCAGGCCAAAGCTTCTGGTAACAGAATACATGGTGTCCCCTCCCTCCATGGCGCATGATTTGTCAAAAAATGCCAAAAGTGGAAAATAATAATGGATATATTTGCCATACTTTCGACAGTTTTTTACGTTTAAAATCATTATAGTAAAGCACAGAAAGTTGTCAATGCAGCAGAAAGAGAACGAGAGAATCCATGACAAATGGGGAATGTTGCCGCTATATCCGTACCTATTCAGAACTGGAGGCTTGCAACACGCCTGTACGCTGGTGTACTGCGCCGCATCCACCCCGCAGGGGGTGCTGGGCACAGCGGGGAGCAGGCGGCAAGGTGCGCAGCAGCACGGTGCTTGCCCCGGCGGACAGCTTTTGGCCGGGTGATGCGGCTGCTGCGCTACCTGTGTGAAAACGGCGTGGGTTTGGAGCAGTGGCTGGAGGTTCTGGAGGATGTACACCAGCCCTACCAGCTGCTGGATAAATTTCAAAACACCGGGATAAATATAGCAGAAAAACCGGTTGTTTGTGGCATTTGTCGGTTTTTAACTGCAAAAACTTGTTGCCATTTTACGCAATTGACACATGGATGCGGAGAGTTTATATTATAAGTAGGTTTAACCAAACCTGTTCTATTTTTGCGGAAAAATTTTTAAACAAAACAAAGGTAAGGTGTGCAATATGTATTAGGATGAGTATAAGCGCTGGATGGCTGCAGAGCTGGAGGACGCTGATCTGAAGCCGGAGCTGGCCAGGATCGAGGGAAACGATGACGAGATCAAGGACCGCTTTGCCGTTGCTTTGAAGTTCGGCACCGCCGGCCTGCGCGGCGTTCTGGGCGCTGGCACCAACCGTATGAATGTCTACGTCGTGCGTCAGGCCACCCAGGGCTCTGGCAAACTGGGTCAAGACTCAGGGCGGCAGCCAGACTGTGGCTATCAGCTACGACAGCCGCCTGAAGAGCGATATCTTTGCCAAGACCGCCGCAGGCGTTCTGGCGGCAAACGGTATCAAGGTGCGCATTTACGATGCTCTGATGCCCGTGCCTGCACTGAGCTTTGCCACCCGTTACTACGAGTGCAATGCAGGCATCATGGTCACCGCTTCTCACAACCCCGCCAAGTACAACGGCTACAAGGCCTACGGCCCCGACGGCTGCCAGATGACCGATGATGCCGCCGCCATCGTCTACGATGAGATCCAGAAGACGGATGTTCTGACCGGCGCAAAGTACATCTCCCTTTGCCGCTGGCGTGGAGCAGGGCCTGATCCGCTTTGTGGGCGATGACTGCAAGAAGGCCCTGTACGATGCCATCGAGGCCCGTCAGGTGCGCCCGGCCTGTGCAAGACCGCCGGCCTGAAGCTGGTCTACAGCCCGTTGAATGGCTCTGGCCTCGTCCCTGTCACCCACGTCCTGAACGACATAGGCATCACCGACATCACCATCGTGCCCGAGCAGGAGTACCCCAACGGCTACTTTACCACCTGTTCCTACCCCAACCCTGAGATCTTTGAGGCCCTGAAGCTGGGCCTCGACCTCGCCACCGAGACCGGCGCCGACCTGATGCTGGCTACCGACCCCGACGCCGACCGTGTGGGCATCGCCATGAAGTGCCCAGACGGCAGCTATGAGCTGGTGTCCGGTAACGAGATGGGCGTTCTGCTGCTGGATTACATCTGCGCGGGCCGTATCGAGAAGGGCACCATGCCCAAGAACCCCGTGGCAGTCAAGTCCATCGTGTCCACTCCGCTGGCCGATGCCATTGCCGTACACTACGGCGTGGAGATGCGCAGCGTGCTGACCGGCTTCAAGTGGATCGGCGACCAGATCGCCAAATCTGGAAGCTGCCGGTGAGGTGGACCGCTTCATCTTTGGCTTCGAGGAGAGCTACGGCTATCTGGCCGGTCCTTATGTACGCGACAAGGATGCCGTCATCGGCTCCATGCTGATCTGCGAGATGGCCGCTTACTACCGCAGCATCGGTTCCTCCATCAAGCAGCGTCTGGAAGAAATCTACGCGCAGTACGGCCGCTACCTGAACAAGGTGGACAGCTTCGAGTTCCCCGGCCTGACCGGCATGGAGAAGATGGCCTCCATCATGCAGAAAGCTGCGTGACCAGCCCCCCGCCGAGCTGGCCGGCCATAAGGTGGTCAAGGTGACCGACTACAAGAAGCCGGAAGAGACCGGCTTGCCCGCTGCCAACGTGCTGATCTACACGCTGGAAAATGGTGCTACCGTTGTGGTCCGCCCCTCCGGCACTGAGCCGAAGATCAAGACCTACTTCACCACTCTGGGCAAGGATCTGGCTGAAGCACAGGCACAGAAGGATGCTCTGGCTGCTGCCATTGAGCCGATCCTGAAGTAAAACTAAACTGCCTGCTGCACGTTTTGTGCAGCAGCCCTTTTTTGCGTTCAGCAGACAGTTGACCGGAGCAAAGTTTACCGTCACCGCGAAAAGCCGTCCCCTGGGGAAGGTGGCTGCGAACGTAGTGAGCAGACGGAAGGGGTCAGCGCCTGAGGGGGCGAAAGGCGCACACTCTGACTGCCCTTTCAGGACAGACCGCAGGGCTTTATGGATGCACTTTTGCTGTGAAAATCGGTTGAAGTTTGCGCTGTGATACGCTATAATAAAAACATGGTTTATTATAAGCAGCTGAATCGTGCAGCGCGGCACAGGGCAGGGTAGGTGGAAAGATGGAAAAAAACTGTATCCGCAGTACTGGTGGCCGCAGGGTCCTCCACACGGATGGGCTTTGATAAGCTCAGCTTTGATCTGGGCGGGGAGACGGTGCTGCAGCGCAGCATCCGCGCGTTTGAACAGGACCCGCTTGTCACGGAGATCGTGCTGGTGGCCGGTAAGAACCGCGCCTTTGTGGAGCAGCAGGCAGCGGACTGCACAAAGCCTGTGCAGATCGTAACGGGCGGCACCACCCGCGCCGAGAGCGCGAAAACGGCGTGCTGGCGGCAGCAGGGGAGCTTTGTGGCAGTGCACGACGCGGCAAGACCCCTTCGTCAGTCAGGCCGTCATCACAGCAGCGCTGGAAGCAGCGGCCAGGTGCGGCTGCACCCCGGCGCCGTGCCGGTGAAGGATACCATCAAGGCTGCAGCGCGCGGGCGACGGCAAAACCGTGCCGGATGCGCCTATGTGTCACAACGCCCGACCGCAGCACCCTGTATGCGGTGCAGACCCCAGTGTTTGACCGTGCCGACTATCTGGCCGCGCTGGAAGAACTGGATGCCGAAAAAGGGCCCGCCTCGTCACCGACGATTGCAGCCTGTTCGAGCTGACCGGCCGTCCCGGTGCAGCTGACGCAGGGCGACTACGCCAACCTGAAGATCACCACGCGGGAGGATCTGCCCCGCCCGGAACAGAAAGAAGGGAACACAATATGCGCATTGGTCATGGTTATGACGTCCACCGTCTGGTGGAGGGCCGCAAGCTCATCTTGGGCGGCGTGGAAGTGCCGTATGAGAAGGGCCTGCTGGGGCACTCGGATGCAGACGTGCTGGCCCATGCGGTGATGGATGCTGTGCTGGGTGCCGCGGCGCTGGGGGATATCGGCCAGCATTTCCCGGACACCAATGACCCGGCTACTCCGGTGCCGACAGCCTGAAGCTGGCCCGCCGCGTGGCGCAGATCCTCAAGGCGCACCGCTGGCGCATCGAGAACATCGACGCCACGCCCCCTGCCCAGCGCCCGAAGCTGGCCCCCCACATCCCGGCTATGCGGGCAAAGCTGGCCGAGGCTTTCGGGATGCCGGTGGACGCCGTGAGTGTCAAAGCCACCACCGAGGAGCATCTGGGCTTTTACCGGCGAGGGGCTGGGCATTGCCGCCCACGCCGTCGCCCTGATCGAAGCTGTGTAAACGGGGGGCACACGCATGACACTGAATGCGATCATCGCAAATTTTCAGACCTTCAAAATTGTCGATCTGCTGGATATCATCATCATCGCGTTCCTGATCTACCAGCTGCTGGGCATCATCAACCGCACCCGCGCCGGGCAGCTGGCCAAGGGTGCGCTGCTGGTTATGGTCGTGTATCTGGTAGCCAACACCCTGAATATGCGCACCGTT
>VOFK01001788.1_pt1 | contig 26421 bp, 38 predicted proteins | sample 5384121 | NCBI WGS metagenome assembly VOFK01 (sample SAMN12384730, study PRJNA508395) | human gut metagenome | isolation source: healthy gut J | host: Homo sapiens | reverse complement strand
CTCCTGCAGATCCTCGATGACTGGCCGCATCACCGGCAGCGCAGGGGCGCGTGGTGGGCTTTTGAGAACACGATCATCACATGACTCCAACGCCGGCTCCAACCAGAAGGGCGGCAGCGTCGGCTTCGGCCGCAGCCTCACGGAGCAGTCGAAGGAGAAGGCCATGGCGCCCTCGGCGAGTTCCTGCGTCCGGAGTTCATAAACCGCGTGGATGAGGTCGTCTGCTTCAACCAGCTCACGGAGGAGAACTTCCGCGGCATCGCGGATATCATGCTCTCAGGCTCCGCCAGTCGCTCGAGCCGCGGCATCGACTTCACCTGGGACGAGAGCGTCAAGGACTACCTGGTCAAAAAGTCCTACTCGGTCGCCTACGGCGCGCAATCTCCGCCGCGCCATCCAGACCGACCTCGAAGACCCGATCGCCGAGCGCATCATCCAGAGCTACGTCGAGCCCTTCCGCTCAATCAAAGCCACCTGCGAAGACGGCAAAGATCCGGCTCGAGACCCGTAAAAAAGCAAAAAAATACGCCTGACAAAGTCAGGCGTATTTTTACGATCGGGTCTATAAGCCGGGTTCTGTCATCGACAGTCATCTATCTAGCCGCATCGTTGCCGGTGCGGTCAAGCCACCTTCTCCGGAAGCAGCCGGGCAGGCCTTGCTTCCTCTGCGGTGTTGCTCCGGATAGAGTTTACAGCAACGGACGCTTCCGCACGCCATTGGGTGCGCTCTTACCGCACGTTTCCACCCTTACCTCGTCGACGCAAACTTCATATCCCTCGCCCTGCCGCAAGCGGCAGGTCTCGGTCATTCCGTTGCGCCTCCTCTCCCCACAAAACTTTCGTTTTGTGGGGCCCCCATTTCTGGGCCGCGGCGGTATATCTCTGTTGCACTTTTCCTCAGATCGCTCTGGGCGGGCGTTACCCGTTATCCTTGCCCTGCGGAGCCCGGACTTTCCTCATGCGCGGCCTTTCGGCGCTGCGCCCGCGACTGTCCGACCCGGTCGCGCATGTATTGTACTTTATTTGCAGGAAAAAGTCAAACAGATTGCAATTTCTTTCCCATGCGGATATAATACAGGCAGGAATCTTTTCAGAGAGGCTTTGGATATGAACCATCTTGTCGATCAGTATTTTGATTCGCTTTCGGATAAAAAGGTCGCCGTTCTCGGCATCGGCGTGAGCAACCGGCCGCTCATCCGGATGCTGCTTTCGCGCGCGGCATCCATGTGCTGGCCTGCGACAAAACGCCGCGGGAGAAGCTCGACGCGGAGGTGCTGGAGCTGGAACAGGCGGGCGCGGTGCTGCACGTCGGCGAGGGGTATCTCGACGATGTGCGGGCGGACGTCGTCTTCCGCACGCCCGGGATGCACCCGGAGATCCCTGCGCTTCGCCGGCTGCGTGCCGCCGGGGCGGAGACCACCAGCGAGATGGAGGCGTTTTTTGAGGTCTGCCCCTGCCGCATCATCGCCGTGACCGGCTCCGACGGCAAGACCACCACCACCACGCTCATCGCAAAGATCCTTGAGCATGCCGGGCATCGCGTCTGGATCGGCGGCAACATCGGCGCGCCTCTGCTGCCGCAGGCGGCGGAGATGACACCGACGGATCTGGCTGTCGTGGAGCTCAGCTCCTTCCAGCTCATGTCGATGGAGCGCTCGGCAGATATCGCCGTCGTGACGAACGTCGCGCCCAACCACCTCGACGTGCATAAGGATATGGCCGAATACGTCCAGGCCAAGAAAAACGTCTTTTGCACATCAGGACGGGGCCGGCAAGGTCGTCCTGAACTACGACAACGATATCACCCGCGCCTTCGCCGCGGACGCTCCCGGCGCCGTGGAGTTCTTCTCCCGGCAGGCAAGACCCGCGCACGGCGTTTATCTGGAGGACGGGACGATCTTCCGGGACGGCGGCAGGCCGATCATGGACGCCGCCGATATCCGCATCCCCGGCGTCCACAACATCGAAAACTATATGGCCGCCGCCTGCGCGGTCGAGGGTCTGGCCACTGACGAGGATATCGACGCCGTGGCCCGCAGCTTCGCGGGCGTCGAGCACCGCATCGAGTTCGTCCGGGAAAAGGACGGCGTCAAATATTATAACGACTCCATCGCCTCCAGCCCGTCGCGGACCATCGCAGGTCTGCACTCGTTCCACCAGAAGCTCGTGCTGATCGCGGGCGGCTACGATAAGAAGATCCCGTTCGACGCCCTTGGGCCGGAGATCTGCGGGCATGTCCGCCTGCTCATCCTCTGCGGCGCGACGGCGGAGAAGATCGAAGCGGCCGTCTGTGCCGCCCCGGAATATCAGCCGGGCCAGCCGGAGATCCTGCACGCGGCCACGCTTGCCGAGGCCGTGCAGCTTGCGCAGGCGCACAGCGTGCCCGGCGATATCGTCACGCTTTCGCCCGCGTGCGCGGCCTTCGACCAGTTCAAAAATTTCATGGTGCGCGGCGAGACCTATAAGCGGCTCGTGCAGGCACTGTAACACAGGAGACACAGGAGACAAGAGATATGAAGTTCAGCGAAGGGCTCCGCAAGGGCCTTGCGATTCGGGAAAAGCTGGGGCGGCCCTACTGTGCGGCCGTCATCGTTGCGGCGGGTTCGTCGTCGCGCATGGGCGGGACCAATAAGATCCTGACGGTGCTGGAAAAGCTGCCGGTGATCTGCCGGACCGTCGACGCGTTCGACCGCTGCAGCCTGATCGACGAGATCATCGTCGTCACGCAGAAGGACCTGATGGAAAAGGTCAGCCGCTACCTCGCGGCCTACGGCAAGATGCGCATGGTCGTCGCAGGCGGCGAAACGCGGACGGACTCCGTCATGGCGGGCCTTGCCGCCGTGTCGGACAAAGCGCAGCTCGTTGCCGTCCACGACGGCGCACGGCCTCTTGTGACCGACGAAGTCATCCGCGCCGCCGTCGTCAAGGCAAGGAAATTCGCCGCCGCAGCGCCCGCTGTGCGCGTCAAGGACACCATCAAGGTCTCGACCGACGGCGCGGTCGACGCCACGCCGGACCGCAGCACGCTCTACGCCGTGCAGACCCCGCAGGTCTTTTTGACCGCGATCTGCTCGCCGCCGCGCTGCAGAATGCAAAAACGCAGGGCCTCGCCGTCACGGACGACTGCAGCGCCGTAGAAGCGCTCGGCATGCCCGTGCAGCTGACCGACGGCGACGAGGAAAACATCAAGATCACCACACCGCTCGACCTTGAGCTCGCCGCGCTCATCCTGCGCAGGAGGGCCGAAACATGAGGATCGGCCACGGCTACGACGTCCACAGGCTCGTGGAGGGACGGTCTTTGATCCTCGGCGGCGTCCGCATCCCGTTTGAAAAGGGCCTCGACGGCCATTCGGACGCGGACGTGCTGACCCACGCCGTCATGGACGCGCTGCTCGGCGCGGCCGCGCTGGGGGACATCGGCAAGCTCTTTTTCCGGACACCGACGACCGCTATCTCGGCGCGGACAGCATCGCCCTGCTGCGCGAGGTCGACCGGCGGCTCACAGAGGCCGGCTACCGCCTCGGCAATCTCGACGTGACCGTCATCGCCCAGCGGCCGAAGCTCGCGCCGTACATCAATCAGATGCGGCAGAATCTCGCCGCCGCCCTGCGGACGGAGCTGCAGAACGTCAGCGTCAAGGCGACGACGGAGGAGCATCTCGGCTTCACCGGCTCCGGCGAAGGCATCGCCGCCCACGCTGTCTGCCTGCTCGAGCCGGTGTAATGTTTCCGGAAGAACGCCCCGCCTGCTATTGGGCGGTGTCTGTAAAACAGCATTGTGCCGAAATCAACGAAGCGGCACGAAACCGCATGGCGCTGATCGTGCCGGAGCTGGCGAAACGAAACGGCGTGACCGAAAAGCTGAAAGCCGAAAACCAAATGGAATGGGTGCGGCAGATGAACGCTTGCAAGGCGCAGGCAGAGGAAGTTGTGAAAAACAGAATTGATTTACGATTGAGCGAGGAAGTCCGGGCAGAAAACTGTTCGGGCTTTTCTCATATATTCCAAAGTTGCGGTAGAATTGTTCGCAAGCTATATGGTATAATTTGAATACGATAATTGTGCAACAAATCGGAATTTGTGGAGGTAAGTATGATAGTACCTGTAGATGAAACAAATCTTCTTCAAGCCGCAACCATCCATTCAATATCCTGAAGGAATCGCATCGTGCATTTTGTACTCCTGATTTCATAGAAACACAACGCCAGATCGGCAACGGGAGTATTTGAGAAACAAGATGAACAACGGAACAAAGCTTATATGCTTATAGAAGAAAACCAATTTGTTTCTGTAACAAAGGGTTTAATAGAGGATCTTTATATTCTTCCAGATATGCAAAACATGGGTTATGGAACGAAATTGTTACTATACGCAGTAGGCCAATGTACGGATACCCCTACGCTGTGGATTCTTGAGAATAATATAAATGCTGAGAGACTCTATCGTCGAATAGGCTTTAAGGAGACAGGGAGAAAGAACGCAATAACAAATAGACTTGATGAGATTGAGTTCGCATTGACATAAATTCCAGTTTGTCGAACCGATAAAAATCCTTGTGCATGAGCGTGACCGTAAAGGCAGTATACAGACCACACAGGAGGTCGAGATTTACTTCAATTTCGTTGGGCGATTCGTTCCCCGGCGTTTGGCGAAGTGGAGCTGACACCGGAAGAATTAGAAGAAATCCGCAAGCGTGAGGAGCGCAAGGACAGACTGCATCAGAACTACTTGAAGCGGAAAGCCAGCGGAGCGCAGAAGCGATACGAGGACAAAATCAAGGAGAGAAAAAAGGCAGAAATCGAAGCCAAGAAAGCCGCCATTCGTGCGGAGGACATTGCAAAGGGCGTGTTCGTCCCTGTCAGCAGTTTACCGCAGAGAGAGCCGCAGAAAGGGACGCAGATAGCGTGAACATAGCTTGTAGGTAGAACAAAGATTGTGTTATCCCGGAATGGTGGAAAAGTTCAAACTTCAAAGATATAATTTGATTTGAGAAGATGTAAGTAACACTTTCCAAAGGCATAGTTTGCGGGAGGTAGCGATATGAATAATAATGATTTGCTTAAATTTGGAAAATGCCTGCTCGTTGGAATCATTGTTGCCATAGGAGGCATGTTCTTTTAGCGATTTGTATGGAAACATTTTCAACGGATCGGGGGATTATCGTTTATCCGTTATATTTGGTATCGGTCTGTATCTTTGCATCGTTATTGTTACTTGCACAGGCTTGATACTTAACCGTTTGGATAAAGATAAAACAAACGACAAAGATGATGAACACACGGACGAGTAAGTTTTTTTTTCAGAAGCCGAAAAATCCCTTTAGGAACGAAAGGGCGCACTTCTATACTCTCTATATCGAGAGTAGTGCGTTCTGCGGAGCTTCATTCTCCGCCAGCGAGTTTGAATTATATGCAGAAAACAATCCTCCGTATGCCTCTGCAGGCATACGGAGGATTCGCTGTTTCAGGAACACGGCCCGATCCCGGCGGGGGGACTCTTTGTCTGTCAGATCGTTTCGACCTTGATGAGGTTCGTGTTGCCGGAAGCGCCGTTGGTGTTGCCGGCAGTCATGACGATGTTGTCGCCCTTGTGCAGGTGCATGGCCTTCTTGGCCGCGTGCAGGGCGTTGTAGAACAGCACGTCGGTCGAGGTAAACGTCTCCTCACACAAGATCGGCTGGACGCCCCAGGAGAGCGCGAGCCGGTACCACACGCGCTCGTTCGTCGCCATGCCGACAATATCGGTCGGCACGCGGAAGCGCGAGACCATCCGGACCGTCGCGCCGGAGAGCGAGCTGACCACGATCGTCTTTTGCGCCAATGTCGCAGGCCATGCAGCACGTCGCGTGCGAGATGGCGTCGACCATGTTCTTGATCTGGAACTCCTCCTTGCGGAACAGCGTCTCGTAGTCGATGTGCTTTTCCGTCTCCTCCACGATCTCGGCCATGGTCTGCACGGTCTTGACCGGATACTTGCCCGCGGCGGTCTCCCCGGAGAGCATCACGGCGCTGGTGCCGTCGTAGACGGCGTTGGCCACGTCGCTGATCTCCGCCCGGGTGGGCCGTGCATTGTGGATCATGGAATCGAGCATTTCCGTGGCCGTGATGACGCGCTTGCCGAGCAGGCGGCACTTGCCGATGAGCTCCTTCTGGATGGCCGGAAGCTCCGCAAACGGCACCTCCACGCCCAAGTCTCCGCGGCCGATCATGATGCCGGAACAGACCTCGCAGATCTCCTCCACATTGTCGATGCCCGTCTGGTTCTCGATCTTGGCGATGATCTCGATGTCCTGCCCGCCGTGCGCGTCGAGGAAGTTCCGCACATCCAGCACATCCTGCCGCCGCGCGAGACGAACGACGCTGCGACGAAATCGATCCCGTTCCGGATGCCGAACAGCAGATCGTCCTTGTCCTGTTCGCTGAGATAGACCTGCTCGAGCACCTTGTGCGGGAAGGACATGCTCTTGCGGTCAGACAGCTCGCCGCCGACTACGACACGACAGTGGATCTCCGTGCCCTCGATGCGCTCGACCGTGAAGATCACGAGTCCGTTGTTGACCAATACCGTATCGCCGACCGAAAGATCGTTCGCCAGCCCCGCATAGCTGACGCCGACAATCGTCTCGTCGCCCTCGACCTGCCGGGTCGTGAAGGTAAAGCGTTGCCGTCCTGGAGCAGGATCTTTTTGTTTTTGAAGGTACAGATGCGGTATTCCGGGCCCTTGGTGTCGAGCATGATGGCGATGGGCAGGCCGAGAGCGCCTTGCGGACCTTATGGATCATGTCAAATTTCTGCTGATGCTCCTCGTGTGCCGTGCGAAAAATTGAGCCGCGCGACGTTGAGTCCTGCCTTGCACATCTCTGCAAAGACTTCCTCCGAGCTGCTGGCCGGGCCGATGGTACAGCCCATCTTGGTTTTCTCCTGATAAATGCCTTCTTTCCCATGCTTCAGAACAATAAAAACGGCAGAACCACATGGTTCTGCCGAAAAGCTGCATGCGCTCCGATGCGAATAGGACGCTTTCCAGCGCCTATGACAGACTCCACCGCTCGCATCGCCCGCATTTTAGCACATCCCGGGCCGCCTGTCAATGCGGCGAAAGCCCTGATTTTCAGCCCCTGCCGCGCTTCTTCTGCCGGTCAATTTGCCGGTGCAGCAGGTTCAGGGCGTCGGAGAGCGAGCCGATCGCGTCCATCAGCCCTGAGGATACGGCCTCTTCGCCGTATAAGACCGTGCCGACGTCCGTCGCGATCTCGTCGGTCGCCATCATATAGCGCAGAAAATCTTCACGGGAAATATGCGAATTTTTTGTCACGAAATTCACGATCTGGTCCTGGATCTGGTTGAAATACTGGTACGTCTGCGGCGCACCGACGACCAGCCCCGTCATCCGCACCGGATGCACGGTCATGCTGGCCGTGGGCACGATCAAACTTTTGCGCGCCGATACGGCCAGCGGGATGCCGATGGAATGCCCGCCGCCGAGCACGAGCGAGACCGTCGGCTTCTTCATCCCCGCGATCAGCTCCGCAATGGCGAGTCCCGCCTCGATGTCCCCGCCGACCGTGTTCAGAAGCAGCAGCAGACCGTCGATGTCCTCGCTTTCCTCCACGGCCGCGAGCAGGGGAATGACGTGCTCATACTTGGTCGTCTTGATGTTTTCCGGCAGCGCCTGATGGCCCTCGATCTGGCCGATGATCGTCAGCGTGTAGATCGTCCCGCGGGAGGTCTTCGTGGTGGACGCGCCGAGATCGACCAGCTCCTGCCGCGCCTGTTCTTCTTTTTTCGCTTCGCCCATGTTCCGTGCTCCTGTCTGTAAGATGTAGATAGTTTGAGCGCTTTTTTTCAAATCATGCGTGTGGGTTTTGCTCCTTGCCAGAAGGCTGGAAATCAGGTATAATGGCGGTGAAAGAGGTGCTTCAAATGACAAAAACCAATGTGATGCGCCTGCTGGACGCAGCGAAGATCCCGTACCGGGCGGAAGAGTACGCAGTCGACGAAAATGACCTCAACGGCATGCATGCGGCCGAGGGCATCGGCATGCCGCCGGAGCAGATCTTCAAAACGCTGGTGGCGAAGGGCGAGCGCGGCGGATACGCGGTGTTCTGCATCCCGGTCTGCTGCGAGCTGGACCTCAAAAAGGCGGCGAAGGCAGCGCACGACAAAAAGATCGAGCTCATCCACGTCAAGGACCTGCTGGCCACGACCGGCTATATCCGCGGCGGCTGCAGCCCCATCGGCATGAAAAAAGCAGTTCCCCACCTTCATCGACGAGACCGCCCAGCTCTACGACGAGATCGGCGTTTCCGCCGGCTGCCGCGGCTGCCAGGTCCTGCTCGACCCCATGCAGCTCACGGATTATGTAAATGCAACCCTCTGCGACCTGACCGAATGACGAAAGGAGAACGCCATGAAATCACGAATGATACCTGTGCTGTGTCTTCTTCTGCTTTTCCTGACGGCCTGTCAGAAGCAGACGTCGGACGACCCGATCGTCGCGTCCTACAAGGACACGCAGATCCACGAGAGCTTAGTCGCGTATGAAAAGCAGAACCAGATCAATGTCACAGGAGACAAAACCGTCAGCGACGCGGACGCACTGGATCAGCTCCTGCTGAACCTCATCATGCTCGATGAGGCGGAGCAGCGCGGCCTTTCCGTTACGCAGGAAGAGGTGGACGCGGAGCTGGCCGGCCAGCGGAAAAATTACGAAGAATACGAGGAAGTGCGAAGCTACATCGATGATTACTGCACGAAAATGGGGATCACCACCGAGCAGTATTTTGACACGGTCGCGGAGCAGCTTCCCCGCGTGATGCTGCGGCAAAGACTGCGCGATACGCTCGGGCAGGAATACTGCCAGCAGCACGGGCTGGAATTTACAAAGGTGAACCCGCCGGAGCAGATGACCGAATACGTCGAGCAATATCTGGGACGGACGGTCTTCTGCAGGCGCACCGCTCGGAGATCAAGTATTACTAAGAAAGAAAGGGTGGCCGCTGTGAAACGCTATTTCCGCAGAAACCGCACGTCTGTCGTGCTGTTTCTTGTGTCCAATCTTCTCGCGGCCGTCTCGTCCGTCCTCATGTCGTTCCTGCTCGGCCTGTTCGCTGACAGCGCCATGGAGGGCACCTCTCGCGTGTGTGGAAGATCGCGCTCGTGACGCTGGTTTACCTCTGCGTTGAGACGTTTTTCGCCTTTCTGCTGGACTATTCGCGCGATATCGTCGTCCAGCGCGTCGGCCGGGACCTCCGCGCCGACGCCGTGCGGAAGCTCGAGTCGCTCAGCTATATGCAGAAAAGCGAGAAAGACGACGGCGCCTGCCTGTCTCTCGTGCAGAACGACGTCGACACCATCCAGCAGGATTACGTCGCGTCGCTGGGCGAAATTTATTTTCAGATCTGCTGTTTCCTTTTGGCAGTCGGCTCGGCCCTCAGCCATTGCTATCCAGCCGGTCATGACCCTGATCATGATCGCTGTCAGCGTGCTGACCGCCGCGTTTCCCAAGCTGACGGAAAAGCGCCTGCAGACGTATCAGGAGAACGAGCAGCAGGCGAAGGCCGGCTATCTGACGGCGATCACGCAGATCTTCTCTGGATTTTTCCAGCTGAAAATTTTCAACGCATTTTCAGGTGCCAACCGCGCCCATGACGAAGCAAACGAAAATCTTTACCGGAAAAAGCTCCGCTCCCGCCGCATCCGCAGGATCCTGTACGCGGGCGCGTATGGCTGCGGCAATCTGGTCGTGCTCGGCACGTGGGTGCTCGGCCTGTTTTTCGTTGCGCGCGGCGTCATCACGCTTCCGGCGCTCATCACCTTCGCGGGCCTCATGAACCTCGTCGCCGGGCCGGTGCAGATCATCAGCGAACGCTATTCCTCGACCATCGCCGCCTCGGCGGTCTGTAAGCGCGTGCTTGCCTTCCTGGACGAGCCGACAGATGAAGCGTCCGGCTGGGGCAGCCAGCCGCTCACCCGCGTGGAGACCGTCTCGCTCCGGGATATTTCCTGCCGTAGAGGGGAACGAGAAATTTTAAAGCACGTCGATCTGACGCTCCAAAAGGGCGACCGCATCGCGCTGCTCGGCGAGAGCGGGGCGGGGAAGTCGACGCTTTTGAAGGTGCTGGCCGCCATGTGCGGCGCGGAAGGCGAATACACCATCAACGGCCGCCCCTGCCATGCCTACCGGTACGCGGATTTCCGCCGGCAGGTCACGCTGCTGGCCCAGAAGACCTTCGTCTTCAGCGCCTCCATCCGCGACAATCTCACCATGTTCTCCGGCACGGCGCAGCAGGATGAAGCGCTTGTAAAGACCCTTGCCGCTGCCGGTCTTTCCGAATGGTACGCCGACCGCGGCGCGTCCATGGATGCAGCGATCGGCGGGGAGGCGCACGCGCTCTCCGGCGGCGAGGAACGCAGGCTCGATCTTGCGCGCGGACGCTTTGGCGGCAGGGCAGTCTTGTCATGCTGGACGAGCCGACTGCCGGACTGGACGAAAAAACGCGCGTCGAGCTGGAAAAGCAGATCGCGCAGCTTCCATGCGACATCCTGATCGTCGCCATGCACAATTATTCCCCGGAGTTTTTAGACAGCTTCACCAAGGTGCTCCGCATCCGGGACGGAGAACTGGAACCGTAAACCATCGGTCAATGATCGAACAGAATAAAAGGAGAAACCATCATGCATTTTACCTACAGAACCAGAGGCACCTGCTCGCAGCAGATCCTGTTTGACGTCGACGGCAAGACCGTCCGGAATATCGAATTCATCGGCGGCTGCAACGGCAACCTGCAGGGGATCTCCAAGCTTGTCGAGGGGATGGACATCGATACCGTCATCGAGCGGCTGGACGGCATCCACTGCGGCATGAAAGAGACCTCCTGTCCCGACCAGCTGGCGACCGCGCTGAAGCAGGCACGCGAAAAGCTGGCGGAAAACGCCTGATCTAGGTTGTCTCTGAAAACTGCCAACGCACCCGGACAGCGGGCCTTTTCACGCTGTGCTGCGTCATTTTTCCTTGAAATACGTCAGTATTCCTGCGAAAAAATGTCTTGCCCAGCGCGAAAATTCCTCGCTGCCGGTCACATCGTCAGTTTTCAGATACACCCCAACAAAAAACGCGCCCGGACGGCTCAAAAACCTCCGGGCGCGTTTTTTATGTGTTTTCCCTGACCCATTTGACGGCGAATTCCGCAAACCGGCTGGCGGCCGGGCCTGGCGCATCGGAGGCGGCGGCCAGCGCGATCGTGCGGCTGGCGGGCGGATCGATCGGGCGGATCTCCACGCCGTCCGTGTTGCCGCGCAGCAGCAGCGACGGCATGATGCTCACGCCCAGCCCTTGCCGGACCATGGCGATGACGGCGTAGTCGTCCTTCGTCTCGAACCGGATGTTCGGCTTGACGCTGACCGCGCGGAACGCGCGGCGCACATCGTGGTTGGAGGATTCCAGCAGCGAGATGAACGGCTCCTTTGCCAGCTCCTCCACCGGGCAGACCGGCCCCGCCGCCAGCGGGTGCCCCTCAGGGCAGGACTGCGGCCAGTGCATCCTCATATAAAGGCACGCAGCTGCAGCCGGGGCGGGCAGGGAGCGTGGTGAACGCCAGATCGACGCTCCCTGCGCCGAGCCAGGTGTCGATATCGTGGTAATCGCCGTTGAACAGCTGAAAATCCACCTGCGGGTGCGCCTTCTGGAACTGCATCATCATCGCCGGCAGCCAGTGCGTGGCGACGCTCGTGAACGTGCCGATGCGGATCTTGCCGGTGACGAGCGTGTGGAGCGCGGCCGCCGCCTGCCGCAGCAGCTTTTCCTGCCGCACGATCTCATGGATGTAGGGGCATCATCTGCTCGCCCTCGGGCGTGAGCCGCGCACCGGTGCGGGTGCGCTTCAGAAGCGGCAGCTGAAGCTCCGCCTCCATGGCGGCGAGCATATGGCTGACGCCCGACTGCGTCAGTCCGAGCTCCTGCGCAGCCTTCGTCAGCGACGACAGCTCGACCGTTTTCTCCAATACCTCATATTTCTTCGTATCCATGGAAAATTTCCTCTTGCATTTTTCACTTTAACGTGATATCATACGCGCATGTTATGCGATTCCTTGATATTATACATGATAAAACGTAATGTGTCAAGGGGAGAGAAAAAGGAGAAACAGTATGAGCGGAGCAAATTTGCAGCATCTGCTGGCCATGGTCCTGTATATGGCCGCAGTCGTGGGGATCGGTATCTATTTTGCCGGACGGGCGAACAAGGACGCGGAGTCCTATTTCCTCGGCGGCCGCAGCCTCGGCCCGTGGGTCACGGCATTCAGCGCGGAGGCCTCGGATATGTCCGGCTATCTGCTGATGGCCTGCCCGGCCTCGCGTATTGGACGGGGCTTGCCGACGCGGGCTGGACCTGTATCGGCCTTGCCATCGGCACATATCTCAACTTCCTGGATCGTCTCCAAGCGGCTGCGCCGCTATTCGATCGCCGTGGACGCTTTCACGCTCCCGGATTTCTTCTCGAACCGCTTCCATGAGAAGAAAAAAAGATCATCATGACGATCTGCTCGCTGATCATCATCATCTTCTTCAGCGTCTACGCGGCACAGTGCCTGTCGACCTGCGGCAAACTGTTTGCGAACCTGTTTGGCTTTTCTTACGGCGGCATGATGATTGTGGCTGCGGCGTTCGTTCTGGTCTACACCTTCCTCGGCGGGTATCTGGCCGAGAGCGCGTCCGATTTCATGCAGGGCGTCGTGATGGTGACGGTCCTCGTGCTGATCCTCGTCCTGTCTGTCGTGTCCGCAGGCGGACTGCATACGGTCATCAATAACGCGAAGAACATCGACGGCTTCTTCTCCATGGTCCGCACGGCCACCCCGTCGACCACCGAGGTCAATGTCTTCGGCGCCAGCAAGCCCTACGGCGTTCTGTCCATCGCGTCCTGCCTGGCCTGGGGCCTTGGCTACTTCGGCATGCCGCAGGTCCTGCTCCGGTTCATGGGCATCCGTTCGGAGCATGAGCTGGGCCGCTCCCCCGCCGCGTGGCGATCATCTGGGTCGTGATCTCGATGGCCGCCGCCGTGTTCATCGGCGTCGTCGGCCGCAGCGTCGCGGGGCTTGATTACCTCTCCAACAACGACGCGGAAAATATCTTCATCGACGCCGCGACGTCCTATCTGCCGCCCATCCTCGCGGGCTTTGCCTGCGCGGGTGTCCTGGCCGCGGCCATCTCGTCCTCTGATTCCTATCTGCTGATCTCGGCCAGCGCCGTCAGCCAGAACCTCTACCGCGGCGTATTCAAGAAGGACGCCACCGAAAAAGCAGGTCATGTGGTGCTCGCGCATCACGCTGGTGCTCATCACCATCGTCGCCATGGCGATCGCCTGGAACTCCAACTCGACCATCTTCGGCATCACGTCGTTTGCGTGGGCCGGTTTCGGCGCGGCCTTCGGCCCGCTGATGCTGCTGAGCCTGTTCTGGAAACGCACGACCTATCAGGGGCGCGATCGCCGGTATGGTCGCGGGCGGCGCGATGGTCTTCTTCTGGAAGCTTGTCCTGAAACCCCTCGGCGGTCTGTTCGGAATCTATGAACTTCTGCCCGCATTCATCTTCAGCGTTCTTGTGATCGTCGTCGTCTCCCTCTGCACGGCAGAGCCCGACGCACAGATCACGGAGGAGTTCGACAAAGTCAAGTCCGGCAAGGGCCTGCAGTAAACAAAAAACAGAAAAAATCGGCGGGGATCCGGCACGAAAGCCGGATACCCGCCGTCTTTATCAAAAAACCTACCCGTAAGCGTCTTACGGGTAGGTTTTTTAGTCGCTTGCCTTATGAAAACAGGTAATGCTTTTTACGAGCTCCTGTAACAGCTCATCGCGGTCGAGCTTGCAGATGAGGCTGCGGGCATTGTTGTAATTTGTGATGTAAGTGGGGTCCTCAGACAGGGAGATAACCGGACGATCTGGTTGATGGGGTTATAGCCTTTTTTCGCTGAGTGCGCCATATACCGCGGTCAGGATCGTTTTCATTTCCTCACTGCTGTCCTCCGGTACCACAAATTTGATGGTGTTGTCATTCATAACGGTTAGCCTCCTTCTTTTTTTGAGCTTGTGCCACTATCATAATATATTGTGCCCGGTTTGTAAATGCGTCCAACATTTCATTTGTGTTACAATTTCCCCAAAAGCACAAGATTTAGCGTCCGGCCGACAAAAGGACGTGCCCATCGGGCACGTCCTTTTTTCGCATAAAACTCAGCGCAGCGAAACGCCGAGGTCGTTTTTGAGCTTTTCGAGTACCGCGTTCATCACGCCGGTGGTGTCCTCGTCGGTGAGCGTGCGGTCGTCCGCGCGCAGCTCAAGGCTGAACGCAACGCTCTTCTTGCCCGGGGCAATGCCGGGGCCGCGGTAGATATCAAACAGCTGGATGGAGCGCAGCAGCTTGCCGCCGGCCTTCTTAATGCAGGCTTCGAGCATACCGACCGTCATCGATTCCTCGCAGACCAGCGCTAGATCGCGGCTGACCGTCGGGAACTTGGGCAGGCTGTGGAACACGCGCTCCGGCGCGAGAACGGCCTGCAGGCCCGTGAAGTCGAGCTCCGCAACGTAGACCTCGCCGCCGATGCCGTAGGTCTCGGCGACCAGCGGGTGGATCTGACCGATCACGCCGAGCTTTTTGCCGTCGATGACAATATCGGCGCAGCGGCCCGGATGATAGCTCGGATTCTTCGTGTCGGCGATATACGCAGCCGGATGCACGTTCAGCTGGTCGAGGATCGCGTCGATCTCGCCCTTGAGCGTGAAGAAGTTCTCATGCTCGCCATACGTACCGAAGATCATGCGCTTCGGCTCGTCCGGCAGCTTCTGGCCCTCGACCGGCAGATAGATCTTGCCGATCTCATAGAGCTTGACGCCCTTGTTCTTGAACGCATAGTTGCGGGAGAGAATATCCAGCATACTCGGCAGGATGACCGTGCGCATGATGGAGGTATCTTCGCCCAGGGGGTTTATGAGCTTGACGGTCCTGCGCAGCGGGCTGTCAGCCGGGACGCGGATGGCATCGAACGAAGCGGGGGAGACGAAGGAGTAGGTGATGATCTCGCTGTAGCCCATCGCTCTGGCCGCTGCGCCTGCAGCGTTTTCCAGCTTCTGCTCGTCGGAATAGCCGCCCATGGTGGTTGCGCCGCGCATCAGCGTGGTCTCGATGTTGTTGTAGCCGTAATAGCGGGCGACTTCCTCTGCAATATCTGCCATGACGCGCAGATCCGGCCGCCACGACGGGACCTGGATCATGCCGTCCACGACCGGCACTTCTTCGCGGCGCAGGTACTCGATCATATCCGCCTCGGGGATCTCGGTGCCAAGCAGCGCGTTGATGCGCTCCGGCTCGAGCTTGACCGTGACAGGCTGCGGGACATAGTTCAGCACGTCGATCATGCCGTCCATGACCTCGCCCCGCGCCCAGCATCTCGACCAGCTCGCACGCGCGGTTGACGGCGGGGACGGTGAGCATCGGGTCGATGTCCTTTTCAAATTTCGCCGAGGCGTCCGTGCGCATGCCGAGCGCCAGTGCCGTCTTGCGGATGGAGGAGCCGAGGAAGTTGGCGGATTCGAAGACCACGTCGACCGTATCGTCCACGATCTCACTGTTTTCGCCGCCCATGACGCCCGCCAGGCCGACCGGCTTGGTCTCGTCCGCGATGACGAGCATATCGGGCTGGAGCGCGCGTACATTGCCGTCAAGCGTGGTGAGCGTCTTGTCCTCGCCTGCGCGGCGGACGACGATCTTGCCGCCCTTCACGTAGCGGTAGTCGAACGCGTGCATCGGCTGGCCGTACTCGACCATGACGACATAGTTGGTGATATCGACGATGTTGTTGATCGGGCGAATACCGGCCGAACGCAGGCGCTGGCGCATCCACTTGGGGCTGGGTGCGATTTTGACGTTGCGGACCATATGGGCCGGGCCGTGTAGCGCAGGCACAGATCGTCCGCCTGTACAACGTCCAGCAGCTCGCCCAGATCGCCCTCTGCGCCGCCCCCTTTACGACCGGCTCATGGTGCTTCATCGGCACGTTGAACGCCGCGGCGGTCTCACGCGCCAGACCGATGAGCGAGTAGCAGTCCGGGCGGTTGTTGGTGATCTCGAATTCCACGATGGAGTCGTCGTTGCCGATGACGATGTTCATGTCTTCGCCGACCGTGCAGCCCTCGTCGTTCAGGATCCAGATGCCGTCGGCATACGCCTCCGGGCAGTCATGCTCGGTGAGGCCCAGCTCTTTGTACGAGCACAGCATGCCGCAGGACTCGACACCGCGGAGCTTGCCCTTGGTGATGTGGATGCCGCCGGGCAGATACGAGTTGTGCTGCGCGACCGGGACGAGATCGCCCTCGTGCACGTTCTGTGCGCCGGTGACGATCTGCACAGGCTCGCCCGTGCCGCAGTCGACCATGCAGACCCACATATGATCGGAATTTTCGTGCTTCTTCATCGAAAGAACCTTGCCGACGACGACGTTCTTGATCTCGGCGTCCATGCGTTCGGTCGTTTCAACCTTCTGACCGGCGAGGGTCATGACGGAGTCGTATTCTTTGTCAGTAGCCGTGATGTCAACGAATTCGCGGAGCCATTTTCTCGAAATATTCATGTCGTACCCTCCTTAGAACTGAGACAGGAAGCGGATGTCGTTCTCGAAGATCATGCGCATGTCGCTGATCTTGAACCGGCGCATGGCCATACGCTCAAGGCCGATGCCGAAGGCAAAGCCGGAATAGATTTCCGGGTCAATGCCACAGCCCGCGAGCACCTTCGGGTGTACCATGCCGGCGCCCAGCAGTTCGATCCAGCCTTCGCCTTTGCAGGTCGAACAGCCCTTGCCACGGCAGTTGAAGCACTGCACGTCAACCTCACAGCTCGGCTCGGTGAACGGGAAGTGGTGCGGGCGGAAGCGGACGACAGAGTCCTGGCCGTACATGGCCTTGATGAGCGTCTCAAGCGTGCCCTTGAGATCGGCCATCGTGATGCCCTTGTCGATGACAAGGCCCTCGATCTGGTGGAACATGGGGGAGTGCGTCGCGTCGACCTCGTCCTTGCGGTACACGCGGCCCGGGGCCAGAATGCGGATCGGCGGCTGGCCGATAGCTTCCATGGCGCGAATCTGCATGGGGCTGGTCTGCGTACGCAGGAGGACTTCTTCGTCGTCCGTCACATAGAACGTGTCGCTGCGGTCACGGGAGGGGTGATTCTCGGCGATATTCAGCTTGGTGAAGTTATAGTCGGCAAGCTCGACCTCCGGGCCGTCGAGGATCTTGAAAGCCATGGAGATGAAGATATCCCCTTGGCCTCGTCGAGCGCCTTGTTCATCGGGTGCCGGTGGCCCAGCTGCACGGGCGTGCCGGGGATGGTCACGTCGATGGCCTCGGCCTCGAGCCGGGCCTCGAGCGCCTTCTCCTTGAGCTCCGTGCGGACCGTCTCGATCTTTTCCTCGATGGCCGCGCGGACGTTGTTTGCAACCTGACCCATGACCGGGCGCTCTTCCGCAGACAGCTTGCCCATCATCTTCAGAACGCCCGTCAGCTCGCCCTTCTTGCCGAGGAACCGCACGCGCAGCGCGTCCAGCTCACCGGCGTCCTTGACGCCGTCCAGCGCGCCGAGCGCTTCCTGCCGGATCTTTTCCAGTTGTTCTTTCATAAACGAATGCTCCTTTTCGTCATAATACAAAAAAATAAAGCCCTCCGTCCTGATAGGGGACGAAAGACCAGGCTTCCGCGGTACCACCCGCTGTTCGCAGAAATTCTGCGCTGCTTTTGGCCCGGTAACGGCGGCCATGCCGACGCGTCCTAGTAGGGAAGACCCGTTCAGACGGCAGCTCCCGAGAGAAAGCCCCAAATCTCCGCCGGCAGACGGCTCTCAGCACCCCGTCCTCTCTGCAGCCGGTCTTGGGAACCTCGATCACAGGTCCCTTGGAAATCAGGACAGCTCGTTCCTCGCTTTTCCAGATATCAGATGCATTTTAGCACAAAACCCCCCGCTTGGCAACAGCTTTTTCGGAAAAAAGCCTTTCCCGCAGGGGAAAGGCTTTTATAGGCTCAGACGGGGTCGCCTTCCGGGGCGCGGGCGTCGCCGAAGAAGAAGACGGCGACGGTCCCGGGGCCGGAGTGGGAGGCGACGATCGTGCCGATGTCGCAGATGCGGACCTCGCCGTCCAGATGCGGGAAGGCGGCCTCCACAGCGGCCTTGGTCGCCAGCGCGTCCGACAGGCAGTTGGAGTGGCAGATGAAGACCTTGCCGGCGTAATCTACGCCGCCCTGCGCGTGGCGCTTCATGGTCTCGACGGTGCGGGCGACGGCGTTTTTCTTGCCGCGGACCTTATCGTAGGCGATGATGCGGCCCTTGTCGTCCAGCCGCATGATCGGGCAGATGCCGAGCACCGTACCGATCGCGGCGGCCGCGCCGGACATGCGTCCGCTGCGGCGGTAGAATTTGAGCTCCGTGGAGTAGAACTGATGGTGTACGTTCTGCCGCATGGCCATCGTCCAGTCGGCGATCTCGTCCATGCTCTTTCCGGCATCGCGCAGATCGGCTGCGCCGTCGACCAGCAGGCCGTAGCCGGAGGACGAGCAGAGCGAGTCGATCACGACGAGCTTCCGCTCCGGATATTTTTCCCGCAGGCTCTCGGCGGCCAGCATAGCGTTCTGCACAGAGGCGGTCATGCCGGAGCCGAACGCGATATGCAGCACGTCGCCCTGCTGCAGCAGCGCATCGAAGAAGGTTTCATACTGGAATTCGTTCAGCTGCGCGGTGCTCGGCAGCTTTCCCTCGTCCAGAAAGCCGTAGAATCGCGGCAGCGCCGCCGGGTCGCGGCCCATATCGTCCTCATAGCTGACGCCGTCGACCTGATAGGAGTAGAACAGCACGGGGATCCCGCGCGCTTCGCAGTAGGAATAGGGCAGATCGATGGTGGACTCACACGAAAGAATGAAGCTTGTGTCCATATCGCAACCTCCATAATGTTATTCCCTCTCTATCATAACCGCACACGGCGTAAAAAGAAAACGGGCAATCGGAGCCGAATGCCTGTATGCCGTTCAGTGGGACGCCATGTCAAGGCTCTGCGTGACCATCGCGTCGAAGCCGCCGCAGTAGAGCGTACACAGCCGGTCGAACTGCGCTTGGATATCATAGCGCATATCGTTCGACAGCCACTCGACGATCTGGCCATAGCATTCGCACTGCCAGAAACGGATCAGGATATCCTGATCCTCCTTGCTGATCGGCAGATCGCCGTAGGCGGCCGCCGCGTAGGCCTCGACTGTGTGGCGGCAGATCTGCATCAGATAGAACGCGACGGTGTCGTGGCTGATCGAGCGGTACATATGCATAACGGCCCGCCGGTTTTCCGTCATGAACTGGACGGCGGCATGCAGGCAGGCCGCCGGGGATTCCGGATTGGCGTATTCCCGCACAATGCTGTCCGCTCGTTCGGTGATGATCTCGGTCGCAAGGGAGGGGATATCGGCAAAGTGGTAGTAGAACGTGTTGCGGTTGATCCCACAGTCCTCCACGATGGCCTTGACGGTGACCCGACTGAGCGGACGCTCATTCAGGAGCTTCAGAAACGAGTTTTTGATGGCTTGCTTGGTGTAAGCGGACATATCAGACCTCCTGCGCCGCAATGCGAAACTGCATATGAAAACACGAGTTAAGATACTATTAAGATACCAGACGGGACGCGGAAAGTCAATCGGCCGCGCTGCCGGCTTTTCGTCTGCCGCCCGGATGACAGAACTTCCTTGTCAAGCGGGAAAAACTGTGATAGAATACATAAAATATATGGACACACAGGTGGGACAGAGATTTGGACGGATTTGTTTCGTGGCTCAGGCAGCTGCAGTTTGACGGCGTCTGGCAGACGGCGCTGCTGGTGGCGGCGTCGCGCTTTGCTGTGCATCACCTTTCATGAGACCTGCCACGGCCTCGCGGCTTACCGCCTCGGCGACCCGACGGCCAAACGCGCCGGGCGGCTGACGCTCAATCCGCTGCGGCACGTCGATATCGGCGGCCTTTTGATGATGGCGCTGTTCCGCTTCGGCTGGGCGAAGCCCGTGCCGGTCGATATGCGCAACTTCAAACACCCGAAGCGCGACATGGCCCTGACCGCCGCGGCAGGCCCGGTATCCAACGTGCTGCTGGCGTATCTGGCCGTGCTGCTGCGCGGCCTGTGCTCCGTATGGTACTACGTCTCCGGCTCTATGGCCGTGTATGCGCTGGCCCTGTTTTTCTACTATGTAGAGATCATCTCGGCGGGCCTTGCCGTGTTCAACGTCTTTCCCATCCCGCCGCTCGATGGGTCGAAGGTGCTCTTTTCCTGCCTGTCCGATAAAGCCTATCTCTGGCTCATGCGCTATGAGCGCTACGGCATGGCGCTTTTGATGCTCCTCCTGCTGCTGACCGGCGTTCTGGATGTGCCGTTGGAATTTCTGCGCGACGGACTTCTGAACGGACTGGAAGCCATCGGCACCTGGCCGGTGCAGCTGCTGCTTGCGCTGCGCTGAGTTTACTTTGGGAGTTCTTACTGCATGGATGAACCGCGATACCACCTCGGCAGCGTCGTACACGCGAAGGGCGAGACGCTGGAGGATTTCGACGGCCCGCTGGACGTGATCCTCCTGCTGCTGAGCAAGAATAAAATCGAAATACAGGATATCCAGATCTCCGCCATTCTGGAGCAGTATCTGGCCTATCTGGATGAAATGAAGCGGATGGATATGGAGATCGCCAGCGAGTTCATCGCCATGGCGTCCTACCTCATGTACATCAAGACACGCATGCTCCTGTCCAAAGCCGAGCAGGAAGAGGCACAGAGCGAGATGGATAAGCTCGTCGAATCCCTGCAGAAGCGGCAGCGGCAGGATGCCTATCAGCAGATCCAGAAGGCCGCAAAGCAGCTGGGCACGCGCAATGAGCTGGGCCTCGGCCTGTTTACCAAGGGCCCGGAGCCCTATCAGCCGGACCAGACCTACCGCTACCGGCATGACCGCGCCGACCTCACCGCGGCCCTCGCCGCCATGCAGGACCGGACGGAGCGGCGTCTGCCGCCGCCGGTGAGCAACTTTGCCGGCATCGTCGGCACGGAGCCCTATCCCGTCACCCAGAAGGCCAAACAGGTCATCAGCCGCCTGATCTCCCACGGCGTGATGCGCTTTCTCGCCCTGTTCAAGGGCAGCCGCAGCCGCTCGGAGATCGTGGCGACCTTCCTCGCCGTGCTGGAGCTGTGCCGCCTGCGGTCCGTATCCGTGGGCGAGGACGAGAACGGCGAACCGTCGGTCACGTATCTGAAAACACCGGATGCGGACGTGCAGACGGATATTTCCTGACAGGAGGCAAACCTTGGAGCAGAACGATTTACAGCGGGCCCTGATGGCCGTCCTGTTCGCCGCGGGCGAGCCGGTCGATGCCAAGCGCCTGAGCCAGACGCTCGAGCACGACGAAGATGAGATCCACGCGGCCTGCAAGGCCCTGATGGACGAGCTGAGCTATACCCGCAGCGGCATCCGCATCGTGCGGCTGGAAAACGCCTATCAGATGTGCTCGTCGCCGGAAATGGCGGAATATGTGACCAAAACGCTTGAGACCCGCAAGCCGCCGAAGCTTTCGCCGTCGCAGCTGGAAACGCTGACGGTCATCGCGTATTACCAGCCTGCGACCAAGGCGCTTGTCGAGCAGATCCGCGGCGTTGACAGCGCCTACTGCGTCAGTGCGCTTGTGACCAAAAAGCTCATCCGCGAGTGCGGCAGGCTCAACGTGCCCGGCCGCCCCATCGTCTATGAGACGACGCCGGATTTCCTGCGCGTGTTCGGTCTGGAATCCCTCGCGGACCTGCCGCAGATCGAGAAGGTCGATCTCCACGTCGACCCGTCGCAGATCGACCCGATCGAGCAGAAGCCGGATGCGCCGCAGACGGAAGACCAGCTGCCTGCGCAGCAGGAGATCCCGCTATGACCTGGACGTGGTGGATGACGCTGGCCGTGATCCTGGCTGTGCTGCTGCTGATCGGCTGCATCCCCGTGGGCGTCGACGCCGCCTACGGCGAGGGCGGCATCCGGCTGGCGGTGAAGATCTGGCTGTTTCGCCTGCAACTCCTGCCGCAAAAACCGAAAAAGAAGAAAAAACCGGCCAAAAAGGCTGCTCCAAAGCAAAAAAAGCCAGCGCCGGAAAAACCGGCAGGGGAGAAAAAGCCCAACCCGCTGCTCTCCGGCGGCGTGGACGGCATTCTGGAGCTGCTGGACCTCGGCGTCCAGACGCTCGGCGATCTGCGCCGCAAGCTCCGTGTGGAGGAGCTGACGCTCCATGTCTGCATCGGCGGCAGCGATGATCCGGCGGCGGCCGCTATGCGCTACGGCCGGGCCTGGGCCGCGATCGGCGCGATCACGCCCGCGCTGGACCGGCTCTTCGTCATAAAAAAACGTGACCTTCAGCCCGCGCTCGACTATAATGAGACCAGTATGAAAGTCGACGCGCGCCTGATCACCACGATCACCATCGGGCGTTCCCTCGCGCTGGCGCTGCATGCCGGCGTGCGGTTCCTGAAGATATTGAATCAACGAAAAAAGGCGGTGTAACTCCATGAATCATCCTCTGTCTGATATGATGACCAACACCATGAGCAAGATTAAAGATATGATCGATGTCAACACGGTCGTCGGCAGTCCCATCACCACGCCCGGCGGCGTGACGATCATCCCCGTAACCAAGGTTTCCATCGGCTATGGCGGGGGCGGCAGCGATTTCGCAACGAAAAACATGCCCGCGAACCGCGATAATTCCTTCGGCGGCGGAGCAGGCGCGGGAATCAAGATCACGCCGGTCGCATTTCTTGTCATCCGCGGCGAAAACGTGCGTATGCTCCCGGTCGCGGAGCCCGCGTCCACGTCGGTCGACCGGCTGATCGAGCTGCTGCCCGACCTGCTGGAAAAGGGCGAGGCCTATTTTTGCCGAAAAGAAAGCCGCGAAAGAGGCGGAAAAAAGCAGCCGAAGAGGCATAAAACCCACGCACCCTGCAAAAAGCTTATGCCAGGGTGATGGATATGCTCGATTCGTATAAGCACAGACTGCGCAAAGCGGCGGCGGCATTCTGCGCCGCCGCCTTTTTGCTTGGCAGCGTCCCGGCCGCGCGGGCCGCGTCCGTCTGTCCGCCTCCGCAGGTCAGCGCCGCGTGCGCGGCTTTGATCGATGGGCGGACGGGACAGACGCTCTATGAAAAAAGGACGCGGACCGCCGCGCCCTCATCGCAAAACGCACCACGAAGATCATGACGGGTCTGCTTGTCTGTGAGGCAGGGGGAGACGGACCGGCGCGTGACGGTCCCGTCGCTTGCCGTGGGACTGGAGGGCTCCAGCATGTATCTGAAGCGGGGCGAGACGCTGACGCGGCAGGATCTGACTCTACGGCATGATGCTGCATTCCGGCAACGACGCGGCGCTGACGCTCGCCATCAGCGTATCCGGCAGCGAACAGGCCTTCGTCCGGCAGATGAACCTGCGCGCGCAGGCGCTCGGCCTGCGGCAGACGCATTTCGCCAATCCCCATGGGCTCGACAGCGGCGAGAATTACTCGTCCGCGCGCGACGACTTGCCGCGCTCACGCAGGCAGCACTGCAGAACCAGCAGTTCCGCACGGTGGTCGGCACGAAGACGATCACCTGCGCCGGCCGGACGCTGACCAACCATAATAAGCTGCTCTGGCGCTACGACGGCTGCATCGGCGTCAAGACCGGCTATACACGCCACGCGGGCCGCATTCTCGTCAGCGCCGCGGAACGGGGCGAGAGCCAGCTCATCGCCGTCACGTTGGCCGACCCAGACGACTGGCGCGACCATGCAGCGCTGCTGGACTACGGCTTTGCCGTTCTGGCGGCCCAGACGCCCGTCTATCCGCAGAACAGGAGGATCGTATGGAAGAACGACTGCAAAAAATTCTGGCGCGCTGCGCCGGCGTCTCCCCGCCGCAAGGCTGAGGAGCTGATCGCGGACGGCCGCGTGCGCGTCAACGGCAATACCGCCCGCCTCGGCGAGCAGGCGGACGGGATGAGGACGTCATCGAGCTCGACGGCGTCCGTGTCAAAACGCGGCAGGAGCCGGAAAAAGATCTACCGCATGCTCTGCAAGCCGCGCGGCTTCGTGACCACCATGCACGACGAAAAGGGCCGCAGGACCGTGGCCGATCTCGTCGCGGACCTGCCGGAGCGCGTCTACCCCGTTGGGCGGCTCGACCTCAACTCCGAGGGGCTGCTGCTCCTGACGAACGACGGCGAGCTGGCCAACCGGCTGATGCACCCGAAAAAGCAGGTCGATAAGACCTATCTCGTCTGGGTCAGCAGCTACATAGCCGGCAGCGAGCGCTCGCTCGCGCAGCCGATCGGGATCGACGGCCGTATGACCAGCCAGCCCCGCCGAGGTGCAGCTGATCAAAGCCGACGGACCCGTCGCGCTGCTCCGCATCACGATCCACGAGGGCCGCAACCGGCAGATCCGCCGCCTGGCTGAGCGCGCGGGCCTGACCGTTACGCGCCTGCGCCGCATCCAGGAGGGCCCTGCTGCAGCTCGGCGATCTCAAACCCGGCCAGTCCCGCCCGCTCACGCAGACGGAGCTGGAGCGTTTATTTAAAGAAATTCAGAAGTAACCCTTGACAAACCGGAAACTTTTGTGTATGATATTAGGGCTGTCCGGGGTTTGACACGGCCAGCCGATATCATGGAGTGGTATCGAAGCGGTCATAACGAGCACGACTGGAAATCGTGTGACGGTCAAAAGCCGTCCGAGGGTTCGAATCCCTCCCACTCCGCCATAAGTCCACCGTAATTTTGATAGAATTACGGTGGACTTTTTCTATGCCCGAAAACGCCGAGAACCGCTTAGAATAGGGCTTTTTCGGCTGTTTTTGCACATTAGAAGTGAACCCCGCCGCAGAGCAATTCTGCGGCGGGGTTTTATGCTTTTTAAAGTAAACGAAGCAAAACGAATGCTCCGGCTTCTGCAGAGCGCGGGAGCAGTTATCAAATAAAGTCCGGCGGATGGGAGTTCCATCCGTCGGACTTTTGCGATAGTGCTTATGCCTTGGGGGAGAAGGCCGCGAACAGCGGGGCGTAGGTGTCGGCGTGGAGCAGGAAGCATTTGATCGTCGCGCCGGGCTGCACTTTGAAGGTATACGTGCCGGACTCAGCTGTGATCTTCTCGCTGTGTACGGCAAGCAGCCGGCCGTCCGCGTCATACTCTGCCACAAACAGTACAAACGCATCGGGCTTGTAATTGCTGCTGGTCGAGACGGTCAGCGTGTCGCCCTCCAGCGTGGCCGAAGGCTTTGCGCACAGGGTCAGCGCACTGCCGGAGAAGAGCACGAACGCGTCCGATCGTCGTGAAAGCGCGCTGTAATCCTGCTCCCTGTTCGCAAGCAGCACGGGGTACGAAGCGTCGGTGCTGACGCCGAGCTTTGCGCCGTCTGTCAGTTCGCCGGAGATCGTGAGCAGGGGATTGGTGCTGTCGACACAAACGTAGACGTTGCTGTCCTTTTGCCGCCCGCGGTGTTGCCCGTGACGACGGGGTTGCCCTGAATGTTCACCCTGCCGCCCGCTTCGACGTAGATGCCGCCGCCGAGGCCGGAGGCCGTGTTGCCGGTGATCTCGCCGCCATGGAGGTTCAGCGTGCCGCCCGCTTCGACGTAGATCGCGCCGCCATTGCCGGAATAGACGTGGTTATCCTTAATTGTACCGCCGTAAATGTTGACAACGCCGCCGGATTTGACGTAGATCGCGCCGCCCTTGCCGCTTGTGACAGTGTTGCCGGAAATCTCGCCGCTGTAGATGTTCAGAACACCCTTTGCATCAACGGTCACTGCGCCGCCGGTCGATGCGGAACCGCCGGTCAGCTTGATGTCATAGACCGAAAGAGTGCCGTTCTTCACATACGCGACACCACCGGAGCCGCTCGCACCTCGCTGCCGATGACCTTGCCGGTTTTGCGGCAATCGGAAAGCACCAGCGTCGAACCGCCGACGAGATAGATCTGGTCGTGGCTGGAGCCGATGACGTGTACGGCCTTGTTGTCACAGGCAGAGGTCGAGCGTCTTTTTCTGACTGAGAGCCAGCTCTACATTGACGTTGGCCTGCGCACCGGAGAGATAGCGGGTGGCCGTTCCGCCGGCGCAATGGATAAGCTGCTGCCATTCCAATCCGTATAGGTTTTCTCTCATCGTGCGTGTGTGGTTTGTTGATATACTTGTCGTCGTAGACGTAGAAAAACGAATTACTATCCGTTATGCACCCTGTGTAATTCAGGCTGGGTTCCACAACGGCGTAGACATAATAGCCATCTTCAGGATATGTGAAAACAGAATCCGCGGTCAGAAGACTCATCCAGCTCGGGGTCTGGTTTCGTAGCGCCCGGGCGC
>VOFK01003721.1_pt1 | contig 26425 bp, 43 predicted proteins | sample 5384121 | NCBI WGS metagenome assembly VOFK01 (sample SAMN12384730, study PRJNA508395) | human gut metagenome | isolation source: healthy gut J | host: Homo sapiens | reverse complement strand
AGGGCACCGGCTATCGGGCCAAGACCCGGTTTGCCAAATTTTTTTCAATCTGCCGAGCTGATGATGGCCGCTTTCAAACAGGTGGCCGACATCCAGACGGCGGATATGCTCCATCTTCCGTGCCAAAGGCCAACTTCCACACCGAGGTCATCAAGCCTTCCGAGCTTCAGCAGGAGATGGTGAAAGGGCTGGCGGAACGGGCGGAAAAAATCCGGGGCGGAGGTGTTGACCCCCATGTGGACAATATGCTGCGCATTACCAACGATGGGCGCAAAAAGCTGGCCCTGGATATGCGTCTTATCAATCCGCTGGCTGCCGACGACCCAAACGGCAAGGTGGCCGTCTGCTCCCCGGAACGTCTACAAAATCTGGGAAAAGACCAAAGAACAGCGTTCCACCCAGCTTGTGTTCTGCGACCTGTCCACGCCCACCAAAGACGGCTCTTTTCAACGTATATGACGATCTGAAAGAAGCTCATGGATCAGGGTATCCCGGAGGATGAAATTGCCTTTATCCATGACGCCGACAGTGAGGTAAAAAGCTGCTGTTTGGTCCGGTGAACCGGGCAGGTGCGGGTGCTGATCGGAAGCACCCAGAAGATGGGGGCGGAACCAACGTACAGAAAACACTCATCGCCCTGCATGACCTGGACTGTCCCTGGCGGCCTTCCGACCTTCAGCAGCGGCTGGGCCGTATTGTCCGCGCCAGGGCGAACGATAACGAGGAGGTGGAGATTTACCGGTATGTAACCGAGGGCACCTTTGACGCTTACCTTTACCAGCTCGTGGAGAACAAGCAGAAATTCATTGCCCAGATCATGACCAGCAAAACCCCTGTCCGGGTGGCGGACGATGTGGACGAAACGGCTCTCAGCTATTCCGAGATTAAGGCGCTGGCAACCGGCAATCCCCTTATTATTGAGAAATGCAATTTGGATATGGAGGTGGCAAAGCTCAATATGCTCAAGGCCAGCTATCTCAATCAGCGGTATTCCCTGGAGGAGTTAGTGCTGCGCGAGTATCCGCAGACATCGCCCGGATTACGGAACGGATTGCGGGCTATGAGAAAGGACGTGGCGCTGGCAAATCCGCCCATCCGAAAAGCCAAGAGGGCTTCTGCGGCATGGTGATCGAGGGCAAGCCGTATGCTGAAAAAGAGGACGCCGGCAGGGCTATCCTGGACGTTTGCAGCAAAATGACCGGTTCCGACGCGGTTCTGCTGGGAGAATACAGGGGCTTTTCCATGGTGCTGGCCTATGATGGTATCAGCAACGAGTACCGCATTACCCTGAAAGGCACCCTCTCCCATACGGTGACGCTGGGTGCGGATGTGTTCGGCAATATCACCCGTCTGGACAATGCCCTGGAAAACCTTGCGGGGAGCTTGCAGGCAGAGAAAAACAGTCTGGAGGAAACCAAAGGCCAGCTTGAAAACGCCCGCGCCGAGCTGGACACGCCCTTTGCCCGCGAGGAGGAGCTGGCGGAGAAAACCGCCCGATTGAAAGAACTGAACATCCTGCTGAAAGTGGATGAGAAAGACAAGACGCTCATCGACAGCGTTCCCGACGAGGGCGAGGAAGCCCCGCAGAGGAAGGTGATGGGATTGGGCGTTGAATTCCCCTGTGCCGATTGGAGCAATCCAGTCGGCTTTTTACATCAAGATGGACTTTTCTACAAAATGATGTATAATAAAAAAGGTTAGCTATAACTAATTTGTTTCGGAGGTGAGGGAAATGGGGCTGATTAAAAAATATTTCAGTAATACCCGGAAGCCGGACGGGATGTTTGGGAAGATGATGGTAAGCGGCATGAATAAAGCCCATGCGGAAGTGTCCGACTGGGGAATGGAGCATATATTTTCCATGCACCCCAAGACGATCATAGAATTGGGCTGCGGCGGCGGACGCAATGCAGCCCGGCTTCTCAGCAGTTTTCCAGAGGCAACATTGGCTGCATTGGATTATTCCGAGGTAGCCATAGAAAAAAACAAAACAGATTAACCGAAAGAAATCCAAAATAAGAGGTGCCACGTGTTGCAGGGGGATGTCGCTGCCCCTGCCTTTGCAGAAAAACAGCTTTGATCTGGCCGTCGCATTTGAAACCGTCTATTTTTGGCCGGGGCCTACGGAAAGTTTTCGGGAAGTCTGGCGGGTCTTAAAGCCTGGCAGCCTGTTTTTTGATTGTAAACGAATCCGATGGTACGAATAAAAACGATGAAAAATGGATGGACATTATCGACGGCTTACGGATTTTTGATAAAACACAGCTATCCACTTTTTTGAAAGACGCCGGATTTTCAAAAGTTACCATTGACCATGACGAGACAAAGCACCGGCTTTGTATCATGGCGGTGAAATAAAAAAATTTATGATTTTACGGGGCCGATTGGAGCAATCCAGTCGGCCTTTTCCATATCCGAAGAATACAGCCCCCTTTACATAGCCGGTTGCCCCACGCGGGCAGCTAATTTTATGGCTATGGGAAGGGGGCTGTATTTTTTATGCCTTTTTACAACCAGGAGGAGATCGAAAAAGCGCGGGAGGTGGACTTGTTCACCTATCTGCAAGCCTGCGAACCCCAGGAGCTTGTCCATGTTTCCGGAAACGTCTACTGCACCAGGGAACACGACAGCCTGCGCATTTCCAATGGCAAATGGTGCTGGTTCTCCCGTGGGATCGGCGGTTTCAGCGCGCTGGACTACCTCATCAAAGTCAAGGGCTGCTCCTTTATGGAGGCGATGGAATCCATCGTGGGCAGGGCCGCCATCCCGCCGCCGTCCCTTGCGCCCATTCCAAGGGAAGAAACGCCGAAGCACCTGCTTTTGCCGCCGCCTGCCCCAGACAACCGGGCCATGCTCCAGTATCTTGCAGGCCGTGGGATTTCCATGGAGATTTTGGACTACTGCGTCCAGACCGGGCGGGTTTACGAGAGCCGGAACAGGGGCCATGGAAATGTGGTCTTTGTAGGCTTTGACAAAACCGGCAAGGCGCGGTTCGGCTGCCTGCGCGGGATTGGCGAGGGCCGGTTCCACGGGGATTTAAGCGGCAGCGACAAGCACTATTCCTTTGCCCTGCCCGCCTGCGGGGAGAACCCGGCTGTCCATCTGTGCGAGTGCGCCATTGATGTCATGTCCTACGCCAGCCTTTGCAGGCTGAATGGAATCGACTGGAAACAGCACAACCTGCTGTCCCTGGCTGGAATCTACCAGCCGAAGAAAAGGATTGCAGAGAGCAAGCTGCCCGTGGCCCTCACCCGTTTTTTAGAGGATCACCCCCATGTAAAAACCGTCTATCTCCATCTGGATAACGACGGCCCGGCAGGATGGCCGCTGAAGCCATCCAGACGGTGCTGCCCAGGGAATACGAGGTCAGGGACTGCCCGCCGCCCAGGGGAAAGGATGTGAACGACTACCTGTGCCACCGGCTGGGGCTTCCCATCCGGGGTGCGAAAGAAAAGGAGCGAGAACGATGAACGAGTATGACATTGCAATTCGAGAGACGCTGGAAATGACGGTCACAGTGGAGGCCGAGAACCGCGAGGAGGCCCGCCGGATGGTGGAAGAGCGATGGAAAAACGGCGAATATATCCTGGACGCGGACAGCTTCAAGGACGTGGAATTTTACCCCAGAGGCCGCAGCCGCGACCGGGGCGAGCGATGAATTGTTTTTTCGGACGTTTGGGATTCCCCTGCGGGGAATGGAACGTGTATGTACCAGTTATCATGAATTCATAGTTATCACGAAATGAAAAAGGAAGTCCGAAAAAGATTGGACTTCCCAAAGAAAAGTATTGATAACTTTTGTGGCCGGCGGCAAGTAAATCGCCTCCTTTCTGCGCCATCGGCCACAAATTCGTGATAACTATGTAAAATACATTCCTTCTTTTATCGCTCAATGCGATAATGGGTATTACGGGATTACCCGAATACCAAATACGGAGGAATGTCAATGAACGAGAAGCTAACCGTAAGACAGGTAGTGGATCAAGCTGTGGAGGCAATGCTTGCCATGGGGCAACGCCCCAATACAGTGTGGAGAGCTTTTTATCCCCGCTGCACCAGATTGATCCGCTTCTATGAACAGCAGCAGATGGAGTTTTACGATCCAGAACTGACAAGAGCATATACGGCCATGTTATATGCAAAATTCCACGCCGGTGAATTGTCCCGGCAAAACTACTTGAATTATCTGAAAACAGCAGAGCGTGTTGACCAGATGTTTTTGACCGGCAGAATCGAATGGTCCTGCAAATCCAGGCACAAACGAGAACCACTGCCGTCAGATTTTGAGTATTGGCACCAGAAATACCTAAATGCCAATACGTTTCACCCAAACACACGGGAAGATATTAGCTGGGTAATATATAAACATCTATCTTGGCTATTGGAACAGGGGTACACTGATTTTTCCACTATGACAGAGGACGTCCTTGGAAAATATATCAGTTTTTGCGCTGGTACGCTCAGTCCTGGCGGTGTACGGAACACACTGTCTTATCTTCGTAAATTTTATGATTTTTTTGCAGATAAACCAGGCCATCTCTATCAATTACATGGGGTTCCTTGCGGTTTCTGTCCATCGGCCTGAAAAAATCCAGCCTGCAGCAACGCAAGAAGAGTTAGAAAAAATCTTGGCTCAGATCAACCGTGCAACTCCCATAGGGAAACGGGACTATGCCATGATTCTTTTGGGTGCAAGGCTTGGCTTACGGGCGGACGATATTGTACGCATGAAGCTGGATGAGATTGACTGGCAGGCAGGCCAAATCAAGCTCTTGCAGCAAAAGACGATGAAAAGCCTGCTTTTGCCGTTACCGGCTGAAGTCGGAGAAGCCTTGAAGGAGTATATACTTCACGCCAGACCAAAGACCGATTTCCCACATATATTTTTACGCGCACAAGCACCCTTCCAGCCGCTCAATGCTGGGTCTGCCGTGGGATATACCTATGCGAAGTATCAGCAAAAAGCTGGGATCGAACGTCGGCCTTTTGATGGGAAGGGCTTTCATTCCCTGCGAAGGATGCTTGCAAAAGATATGACAGTAGCTGGTATTCCCGTGACTACAACGGCGCAGATTCTGGGACATAGCAACCTGAACACAGTAAAACAGTATATCTCCCTGGACACAGTGCATTTAAAAGAATGTGCGCTTGATTTTCGGGGCATCCAGGTAGCGGGAGGTGTGTTTTGATGAAAAGCCTTCTTGCTGAAAAAATACAGGCGGCCCTGGCCTATCGGCAATCACTTGGAAAATCCACAAAAAGCTATGCACCTTATCTCCGCAACCTGGATGCCTTCTGTGCAGAGAATTATCCCGGAGAAACCTGTCTAACAAAGGAACTTGCCTGGGCTTGGGTTCATCAGGCTTCTCACATAAAGTCAGGTAGAATGAAGAATTGTATTTCAGCAATAAACTTTCTTGGGCAATATTTGCTTGCAACCGGTGAAAATGCTTATGTTTTTCCTGATTCTTTTGCTCCATACCGTTACCATCCTCACCCGTATGTTTTTACGGATGAGGAACTTTCCAGACTATTTGCCGCAGCGGATTCTTTCCCTTACTGCCCGCAATCTCCCCTGCGGCATAAAATAGTCCCCGTCGTGTTTCGGTTGATCTATACCTGCGGCCTGCGTCCCGGCGAAGGAAGGGCGCTGAAGGAAAAAAGCATATCAACCTGGACACAGGAGAAGTATTCATTACAGATACTAAGTTTGACAAGGATCGCCTCATCGTCATGTCGGACGATATGCTGTCACTGTGCCGAAAATATGATGCAGTGAGAGCTGCCGCCACTTCCTTCCGGCAAAGTGAATATTTCTTTCCGGCACCGGGTGGAAACTGTTATAGCAGGAATGCTTTTTCCCAAATGTTTCAGCAGTGCTGGAAGGCGGCGAACCCTGGCATCCACAATCTGCCGCGCGTCCGGGTTTATGACCTTCGACACCGCTTTGCTTCTGCTGTCTTAAACCGCTGGACAGATGAAAAGCGTGATCTTTACGCCATGCTCCCTTATCTACGGGCCTATATGGGGCACTACGACTTGTCCGCCACAGAACACTATATTCATCTGCTGCCCGACAATCTGGTAAAATCATCTGGGGTTTTCTGGGCAGCTATGGAAAGCATTATACCGGAGGTAGAGAAAAATGAGTAAGATTGCTGATGAAACCCTCTTTAAGTTAATCCATGACTTCCTGGTTATCTACCTTCCGACACAGCGTAATAGCAGCCCAAATACAATACGGGCCTATAAAACTTCCCTCGAAATGCTGCTTTTGACTTCATTAAGGAATACAATCAAACTTCCTTAAGCAAGGTAACATTCCGTATGTTGGACAGAAAGGCCGTGTCTGCATTTCTAACCTATTTAGAAGCAGAGAAAAGGTGCTGCATTTCGACCAGAAACCATCGGCTTAAGTGTATCAAGGCGTTTCTCAAATATGCTGCTATGGTTGAGCCTTCCACTGTTATATATCAGGCAGAATTATCAAAAATCCCGTTGAAGAAAGAAATCGCTTCACCTTCGGTTGAGTATATGAGTGAAAATGCAGTCAGTATTTTTTACTGAAAGAGCCTGATACATCCCAGAAACTCGGTATACGGAATCAGTTCTTCATGATCCTGGCATACGATACCGGGGCCAGGGTTCAGGAACTTGTAGATCTTCGGTTGCGGGATATACGCCTCGGCAAAACGCCAACCGCTATCCTATCCGGTAAAGGTGGAAAGGTTCGGAGCGTGCCGTTGATGAAAGCAACGGTCCAGCATTTATCCAGGTATTTATCCGTTTTCCATCATCAGGAGAATATGCTGTCGGATCGTCCTCTTTTTTATACGATCAGACAAGGCGAAGTACAGCCTCTGTCCTGCGATGGAATCCGCAAATGGATGAAACAGTATGGCCTCTCCGCAAAAGAAAAGTGCAATGAGATTCCTGATAATGTCCACCCGCACCTCTTTCGTCACAGTCGCGCCATGCATTTGTATCAAAATGGGATGGATTTGACACTGGTATCCCAATGGCTTGGCCATGCGAATTTAGAAACCACGCTCATTTATGCTCACGCTGACACAGAACAAAAACGGATGGCGATTGAAAAAGCTACTCCTAAAAGCAGCCCGGCTAATAACGAACAACTGGCTCGCTACAATGTTGACGATGATGAAGTTTTGAAACGGCTGTATGGCCTGAAATAGCACTTTACATAGTTATCACGAATTTGTGGCCGGCGGCGCAGAAAGGAGGCGATTTACTTGCCACCGGCCACAAAAGTTATCAATACTTTTCTTTGGGAAGTCCAATCTTTTTCGGACTTCCTTTTTCATTTCGTGATAACTATGAATTCATGATAACTGGTATTATCACGAATTCTGGATAATACCAGCAAGCATCGCCGTTGTGATACCACAAAGGCAGCTTGTTAGGGGGGAACGCCCCCTAATACCCCTTTATCAGAACGGAGGTTTTCTATGGAAGGATTGTTTTTTGCCATTGGGTTTCTGCTGGGCGGCGTGTTCGGCGTGCTGATTATGTGCCTGCTTCAAATCAACCGCTTAGGCAGGAAGGAGGATTCGGAGGAATGAGAAAACGCAACGTACACGTCCAGTTTTGGCTGGACAAAAAAAGAGGCGGAAGCCTTGAACAAAAAGGTGAAGCGCAGCGGGCTTTCCCGCGAGGTGTACCTGCGCCACCTGATAAACGGCCTGGTTTCCCCAGGACGCGCCGCCCCCGGCATACTTTGATTTTATGCGGGAGTTGCACGGCATGGGAAACAACCTAAACCAGATCGCCCAGAAAGCCCATGTGCTGGGCGTCATAGACGAGCGCCGCTATGAGGAAGAAACACGGAAGTTTGACCAGCTTCATCCGGGACATCACCAGGGCGGTGATTTTGCCAAAGCCTATGGAGTAAAGCAATGGCTACCACGTCCATCTGGCGGGTGAACGGCTGGTTGGGCAAGGTTCTCATCTATATCGAAAACCCGGATAAGACCGAAAACCCCGCCGCCTACGAGAAACAGGGCATGGACGGCAAGGAGGCCCAGGGCCTCCCGATGTAATCGAATATGCCATCCAGCAGAAGAAAACGGGAAAGATTGCGGTGGACGATGAGGATGTGCCCGTCATGCAGCGGTTTGTGTCCGGGGTGAATTGCAGCCCCACCACCGCCCGCGATGAGATGATTGCCGTCAAAAAAGCGGTTCGGCAAGGAGGAAGGCACCGTAGCCTACCACGGCTACCAGAGCTTTGCCCCCGGCGAGGCCACCCCGAAATGGCCCACGAGATCGGGCTGAAGCTGGCAAAGGCATTGTGGGGCGAGAAATACCAGGTACTGGTTGCCACCCATTTAGACAAAGCCCACCACCTGCACAACCATTTTGTGGTGAACACAGTTTCGTTTCTCGATGGGATCAAATACCACCGCACGGAAAAGGATTACTTCGACATGCAGAGGGAATCCGACCGATTGTGCCGGGAGTATGGGCTTTCTGTCATTGAAAACCCTCAGCGGGGAAAAAATCCAAACACTACGGGGAATGGCGGGCCGAGCAGGAGGGCCGCCCCCACCTATTCTCCCCATCAAAGCCGATGTAGACGCTGCCATCCGCCAGTCGATGACGGAGAGGCAGTTTTTTTTACCGCCTGCGGCAGATGGGCTACGAAGTCAAGGTGGGGAAAAGACATCACAGTGCGCCCTTACGACCGGCCCCATGGCAGGAAGCTGGCGCGCAATTTAGGGCGAGGACTACGCTCTGGAGAACATCCGCAACGGATTCTGGCCCAGCGCCGCCCCCAGAGGGTGGAAACGCCGGAGCCGAGGCGGTGCAGGCTTTTGGGGACTTAAAGCAGGCCAGGAAGGTCACGGGCTTTCGCGCCCTCCTCTACTTCCACTACTGCTACCTGCTGGGGGTATTCCCTAAAAAGCAGAACCCGGCAGCGGGGCCATGTGCCCCACGCGCTGCGGGAGGACTTGATCCGGGCGCAGGAATTGACGGACGAGGCGAGGCTGCTTTCCCGCCACCGCATTGACACCCTGGAGCAGCTCAACGCCTATCAATCCGAGGTAAAATCCCAGCTTGCCAGCCTAACCGAACAGCGGAAAAGGCTGTACCGGAAGCTGCGCACCAAGGCGGCGCTTGCCGACCCTGCCCGGCAGGAACAAATCCGGGCGGAGATCGCTGCACTTCCTCCGCCAGCTAAAGACCTGCGCCGGGAGGTGAAGCTGTGTGAGGACATTGCGGCGCGCTCCCTCTCCCTCAAAGAAAAGATACGGGCTGCCCGCGAGGAACAGCAGGCTGGAAAACAGAGAAAACCCGCGAGAACAAGGCCGGAGGAAACGGCTGGAAAGGAGATGATCGGTTATGAATCACGCAGGCGACGCGGCGGAGCAGGTGGTGCGCATGAGCCTTGAGGGCGCGGAGGTTGCCCTTAAGATCACCGGCGTTGCCGCTAAAAAATCTGGCCGCAGCCCTTTATACCATTTTGAAAGACCAGAAGAAAACAAAAAAGGCAAGGCCCGCATTGAGGCTATGCTGCGGGAAAAGCGGCCCTTAAAGGTTTACACCCTCAAAAAAAGAGGATTGCCCGGAGTTTGCCAGGCAGGCCAAGGGCTACGGCATTTTGTACGCCCCCATCCCGGTGAGGAAGGGGGACGATACCATCGACATCCTGGTGTTCGAGGACGACGCGGCGAGAGCCAACCGGATCGTGGATAAGTTCAACCTCACGGTGGTGGATACGGCGTCCATCAAGGAGGACATCGAAAAAAATCCCGCGAGGAGCGCGGCGGCGAGCCGCAGGCCCCGGAAAAAGCCGCCCCGGAAAAGAGCGAGGACGACAGGCTCTTAGACGAACTGATGGAAAAACCTGCCCAAAAAGAGAAAAGCCAGCCGGAGAACCCCTCTGCGGAGAACAGCGTCCCTTTTACCCCAGCGGAGGAAAAATCCCATCCGTCCGCGCCTATCTCAGAGAACAGCAGCAAGTCCGCAAGGGGTACTTCTGATGAGCCGCAGAAGCCGTCTGTCCGTCAGGAGCTTCGTGACATCCAGGCCCAGCGGAAGAAAGAGGCGGAGGCTGCAAAGAGGGAGGAACCGGCTGCACCCCAAAAGAAAAGGCGGCCCAGAAAACCACGCGGCACCAGCCGCCCAAGCCCAAAAAGAAACCAAAATCGAAAGAGAGGTAATCGGTTATGAATAACTTTGACGATCTGTTTGAACAGCAGCCCCAGCCGGAGGCCACCGAGAAGCCGGAGCCGCAAAAGGAGAAGCCGAAAAAACAGTGGTGGCAGATCCGCGAGGAAAAGCAGCGCAAGGAAGCCTACGCCACCCTGGACAGGGTGTTCGGCGCGTTTTCCGAAGGGCACGGCGACATGAAGGCATATCTGGACACCCAGAGCCGCTTCCCCTTCCACTCCGCCCGCAACGCCATCCTCATCGGGGAGCAATGCCCCAACGCTAAACGTGGGGCGGCTACAAGGAGTGGGCTTCCCAAGGCGTTGAGATTCTGGAGGAGGAAAAAGCGCCTGCCCATCATCATTTTAGAGCAGGGCAAGGCGTACCGCCGCGAGGACGGCAGCGTGGGCCAGAACTTCTATGCCAAGGAGGTCTTTGACATTTCCCAGACCACGGCGCGGGACGAGGCCCAGCCCCAGGTGAGCTACGACGACCGCCTGCTCTTAAAGGCCCCCTAATCAGCAATTCCCCCGTGCCCATCCGCGCGGTGGAGGAGCTGCCCGGCCAGGGGCGCGGGGCCATGTTCGACCCGGAACAGAACGCCATCCTGGTGAAAAAGGGCATGGACGCGCCGGACATCTTCCGCTGCGTCTCTCTGGAGCTTGCCAATGCCCAGCTTGCCCGCAGCAACCCAGAGTATTCCCGCGAAACCGAAGGCTACAAAGCCTATGCCGTCAGCTATATGCTCTGCCAGAGGTACGGCGCGTGGAAGCGGGAGGCTACAACATCTCCCGGCTGGACGGCGTGCTTCAGGGGCAAGACCCCGCGAGGAAATCCCGGCAGCCCTCACCGATATGCGCGACACGTTTAAGGAGATCAACGGGCGCATGGCAAGGGCCATGGGCCTCTCACGCGCGGGCAGGCAGAAAGAACAGGAACGGTAAAGGAGGCTGAATGAATGGAACGACAGGAAAAGGTTGTCCTCACGCTGGACAGATACGAGCATGGCATTATGATCCGCGCCCTCAACGAACTGCGGAACGATCTGCTGGAGGAACAGCGCGACCCCGGCCCGGTGGAGGACGTGCTTCTCAAAACCATTGACGCCCCATCCCAAAAAGACAGGAAAGCGAAGCGGCGGGATGAAGCCCGATAACAAAACGGGAGGCCCCCTGGCTCTATGCCCTGGGGCTGATCCCGGGTCTGGCTTGCCCTGCTCGTTGCCCCCCTCTTTCCGGGGGGCTTTCCGAAATCCTGGAGGCCCTGCCTGCGGCGATGAACGACCCATTTCAAATCGTATGGTGTGAGGACAGTGTAAAAGCTGTCCTCATTTTTATTGCCGCCTATGGGCTGGGCATTGGCATTTACCTTTCATCCAGGCGCAGCTACCGCAGGGGCGAGGAACACGGCTCCGCCAAATGGGGCGATCCGCGGGCCGTGAACCGGAAATACCGGGATAAAAACCCGTTTCAAAACCGCATTTTTACCCAGCACGTCCGCATGGGGCTGGACGGGAAAAAGCACCGCAGGACGCTCAATACCCTGGTATGCGGCGGCAGCGGAGCAGGAAAAAAGCCGCTTTTACGCAAAGGTCAATATCTGCCAGGCCAACACCTCTTTTTTCATCCTGGACTGCAAAGGAGAGCTGCTGCGGACTGCGGCGGCCTGCTGGAACGGCAGGGCTATGAGATCAGGGTGGTTGACCTTTGAACATGAACAAAAGCCACTGCTATAATCCCTTTGCCTATCTGAAGAACGACAAACGATGTGCAGAAGATGGTCACAAACCTGTTCAAATCCACGACCCCAAAAGGGAGCCAGTCAAACGACCCCTTCTGGGATACAGCGGCTTCCATGCTTCTCATGGCGCTGGTGTTTTATCTCCACTACGAGGCCCCGGAGGACGAGCGAAATCTTCCCGATGGTCATGGAAATGCTGCGTGCCGGTGAGGTGCGGGAGGACGACGACAGCTATCAATCCCCGCTGGACGAGCTGTTTGAACGGCTGGAAATGCGCTCCCCCGACCACATCGCGGTGAAGTATTACAAGGACTACCGCTCCGGCAGCGCCAAGACCTTAAAATCCATCCAGATCACGCTTGCCTCGCGGCTGGAGAAGTTCAACCTTTCATCCGTGGCGGCCCTTACGGCTACCGACGAGCTGGAGCTTGCCAGCCTGGGGGAAAAGAAGGTGGCGCTGTTTGCCCTGATCCCGACAACGACGCCAGCTTCAATTTTTTAGTGAGCCTTTTTTGTATGCCAGCACCTTCCAGGAATTGTTTTATTCCGCCGACCGGTGCATGGCGGGAGCCTGCCCGTGCCGGTGCATTTTTTGATGGACGAGTTCGCCAACGTTTCATTACCCGATGATTTTGACAAGCTGCTGGCCACCATGCGCTCACGAAACATCTCGGTTTCCATCATCATCCAGAACATCGCCCAGCTCAAGGCGCTGTATGAAAAACAATGGGAATCCATCATGGGCAACTGCGATGAATTTCTGTACCTGGGCGGCAACGAATCGTCCACCCACAAGCTCATCTCGGAAAGCTATCTGGGCAAAAGCACCCTCTGGCTGGACACCTACGGGAAAAGCACCGGCCATTCCGGCAGCTACTCTACCAACAACCAGATCACGGGCCGGGAGCTTATGACCCCGGACGAGGTGCGTATGCTGGACAACCGGCTGGCCCTGCTTTTATCCGTGGGGAACCGCCGCTGATGGATGAAAAGTACGAATTGCTAAAGCACCCCAACGTGAAATACACCACCGATGGCGGCGCACCGGCCTATACCCACGGCGGCACGGAAAACGCGGTGGCGGGCTTGACCATCAGCCGCCTTTTACCCCCGGCGACCTTGCAAATCTCAAGGAGCCGGATGTGACCTGTGAGCTTCTGTCCGACGAGGACATGGAGAAAATCTTTCAATTCAAGGAGGAAAAGCAAAATGAAACTGTTTAACAAGGAGAACAAGAACAAGGAAACCCGCAGCCTGCCCATGAGCAAAAAGGGCAAAAGCGCCCTTCACCGCCTACTCGGCCCTGGTGCTTATGCTGTGCTGCTGCACCACCACGGCCTTTGCCGCCAGCGACCCTTGACGGTTATCAACAACCTCAGCGACTTCATTTTCGGCCTCATCCGGGCCATCGGTATGATCCTGCTGGGCTTCGGCGTGGTGCAGATCGGCCTGTCCCTCAAATCCCACGACCCCAGCCAGAGGGCCAACGGCTTCCTCACTTTGGCAGGCGGCGTTGTGATTACGGGCCTTTGCCAAGGAGATTTTGACCCTGATTACCGGCTGATGAAAAAACGGCGGCATGGGGGCAGGTCAATGGTGGCCTGCCCCTGTTTCTGCCGGAAAGGAGGTCTTTGAATGTCCGATAACTGGGTTGTGCAAAACCTGCAAAACGCCCTCGACACCTGGAACAAGTACCTGTCTGAAATCTGGCAGCTCATCACCCAAAGCCCGGAACAGTTTAAGGGCGGCACGATCTGGGCGTGATCGTCAACATCCACGACGCGGTGCGGGCCATCGGCCTGGCGCTTCTGGTGTTGTTCTTTGTCATCGGGCGTCATGCGTACCTGCGGCAGCTTCGCAGAAGTGAAGAAGAGCCGGAACACGCCTTAAAGCTGTTCATCCGGTTTGCCATTGCCAAGGGTGTCGTGACCTATGGGCTGGAGCTGATGATGGCCCTTTTCAACATTGTCCAGGGCCTTGTCTCCACCATTATGAACGCGGCGGGCTTTGGAACCGCACAGCAGACCGGTTCTCCCACAGGAGATCGACACGGCGGTGGAAAGCTGCGGATTCTTTGAGAGTATCCCCCTTTGTGGGCGGTGACGCTCATCGGCGGGCTGTTCATCACGGTTCTCAGCTTCATTATGATTATGACCGTCTACGGGCGGTTTTTTAAGCTCTATTTATACACGGCCATCGCGCCGGTGCCCCTCTCCACCTTTGGCGGGGAACCCAGCCAGAACGTGGGCAAGAGCTTCATCAAAAGCTATGCCGCCGTGTGCCTGGAGGGGGCGATCATCGTGCTGGCCTGCATTATCTTCTCGCTGTTCGCGGCTTCACCCCCCTGCGGTTGACCCCAACGCGGCGGCAGTTACCCAGGTGTGGAGCTATGTGGGCGAGCTGCTGTTCAATATGCTGGTGCTTGTAGGCGCTGTGAAGATGGCCGGCCGCGTGGTGCGCGAGATGATGGGCCTGTAAAGGAGGAAAAGTCAATGTACGATACAAGAAACGAGGTTTGCCGCAAACAAAGGTGCTGGAAACGCCTCTTGCGGACATCCGGGAGGATGTGTTCTTCCGCGCCGACAACTTTCAAAATGAGCCGTGGTACGGCGAGTTTCAGATCTACCGCAGTCTGGGCGTTTGCCAGCCCAAGCCGAACACGTCCTGGAGGTGCAGAAGGCGCTGAAAGTCATGGGCTATCCCACCCACGCTGCCGAGCGGAACGGGAAAACCTATCTTCTCCCCGGTGAACAGCCCGAAAGAACTAAGACGCTGCGGAAGAATGGAAAATGACGCGGCTGGAGGAACGGAAAGAAGCTGCCTCTCGGCTGTTTCAGAAATCTTCCCGGCAAAAAGGCCGGGAGCGTTAAGAAACGGAGGGATATGTTTTGAACATGAGCAAGGAAAAAGCTGATGAGGCTTGCCGAGCGCGCCCTAAAGCGCACTGAACCCTATCAATGGAACCGGGGGCTGGACGTGCCGGATGAGGAAAACTACAAAATCGACTATCTGCTGGTCAAGGGAAGCAAGGCTTCCCCAGAGGACGTGATAGCCTATGCGTCCTTTGAGGACGATCTGGTGCGGTTCCATCCGCTGCTGGAAAACGACCGGCCTTTTGCGCATTACGGCGAGTGCTTCACCTACGATTCCGACCTGTTTGAGCCTTTGGAGCAAGGGTATTCCCTGGCTTGTATGTCGCCGGAGGCCCATGCCTGCGCCTGGTATGAAATCGAAGATTTACAGGGCGAGATCGAACACCAGTCAGGTATGCAGGGCTATCTGCACTACTGCAAGCAGCACGGCGTTACCAGGGAGCAACTGGCCCGTCTGGCGGACTATGACGGCATGGACGTGATGAAGCTCTATGACCGGCAGGCTGTCAGAGGGGCGCAGGGCAAGCAGAAAAAAGAGTTTGAGCGATAACGGGAGGTGGCATTTTGGAAGTCAAGATCAACCGCGAAATCCGCAACTACACCGAATCCATGTTTTTCGGTTTGAGTATGCGGCAATTCATTTTTTCCATTCTGGCCTGCGGCGTGGCCGTGGGCCTTTACTTTCTCCTGCGCCCTTACTTTGGCGTGGAAACCCTTTCCTGGGTTTGCATTTTGGGCGCGGCCCCTTTGCCATGCTGGGGTTCATCACCTACCACGGCATGACGGCGGAACAGTTCATCTGGGCGTGGCTGCGCTCGGAAATGCTGGAGCCAAAGGAGATAAAGTTTGAGGACGGCAACTATTACTATGCTGCTTTGAAAGACGTGATCGAGGGGCGGCAGACCGGGCGGCCCGTCAGAAAGCAGCCCAAAGAGCCGAAACACTTTCACAAGCGGAAGGAGGCCAACCATGATTAAGACCTTAAAAATCATGTCCAAGCAGGACAAGGAGCGATATACCGTGCCCCGCAAAGTGCAGGATGTGATCCCCGTCCGCCGTATCTGGCAGGACGGCATTTTTTCGACTGGAAACAAGTTTTCCAAAAGCTATCGGTTCAGCGACATCAATTATCTGGTGGCAAGCCGCGAGGACAAAGAGAGTATGTTTCTCATCTATTCGGAGCTTCTCAACTCTCTGGATTCCGGGGCGGTGACGAAAATCACCATCAATAACCGGAGAACGAATAAGGCAAACTTTGAAAACTCCATCCTCATGCCTATGCAGGAGGACTTTCGGGACGAGTACCGCAGGGAATACAATCAAATGCTGCTCGATAAGGCCACCGGGGCCAATGGAATCACCAGGAGAAATATATCACCATCTCTGTGGTGAAGAAAGATATTGAGGAGGCCCGCGCCTACTTTTCCCGCGTGGGGGCCGACCTCATTTCCCACTTTGCCGCCCTGGGTTCCAAGTGCGTGGAGCTGGACGCTTCCGAAAGGCTGCGTATTCTGCACGACTTCTACCGCCAGGGCGAGGAGGCAGAGTTCTTCTTTGATTTGGCGGCTATGGCAAAACGCGGCCACGACTTCAAGGACTATATCTGCCCGGACAGCATAGAGAAGAACAGCGACTATGTGAAGCTGGGTGACAAGTTTTGCCGGTGCTGTTCCTCAAGGACTATGCCAGCTATATCAAGGACAACATGGTGACGGAGCTGACGGATTTCAACCGCAATTTGATGTTCTCCATCGACATTGTGCCGGTGCCGACCGACGAGGCCGTGCGGGAGGTAGAAAACCGCTTATTGGGCGTGGAAACGAACATCACCAACTGGCAAAGACGCCAAAATGCCAATAACAACTTTTCCGCCGTGGTGCCCTATGACATGGAGCTTCAGCGCAAAGAGAGCAAGGAGTTTCTGGATGATCTCACCACCCGCGACCAGCGCATGATGTTTGCGGTGATTACCCTGGCCATCACCGCCGACACGAAGGAACAGCTTGACAGCGACACCGAGGCGGTGCTTTCCGTGGCAAGAAAGCACATGTGCCAGCTTGCGGTTCTCAAGTTCCAGCAGATTGACGGCCTCAACACGGCCCTGCCCATCGGGGGTGCGCAAAATCAACGCCTTCCGCACCCTCACCACCGAGAGTTTGGCGGTGTTCATCCCCTTTAAGGTGCAGGAAATCCAGGACAAGGGCGGCATTTACTTTGGGGAGAACGCTATTTCCCACAACCTCATCATGTGCAACAAGGCGAACCTGTTAAACCAGTCGGCTTTTTACCTGGGCGTTCCTGGCGCGGGAAAATCCTTTGCGGTGAAAGAGCTGATCGCCTTTCTTATGCTCCATCCCAATTACGCCGATGATGAAATCCTTTATTTGTGACCCGGAGGGCGAGTTCGGCGCGCTGGTGAAAGCCCTGGGCCTTGAAAAAGGCTACGGTGGCCCACCTGGTGGCAGGCGGCAAAGACAAGCTCAATTCCATGTATATGGTGGAGGGTTACGGCGAGCAGAATCCCATTGTGGAGAAGTCGCAGTTTGTTATGTCCCTCATCGAGCAGATCGACAAGCGCGGCGTGGGGCCGCAGCACAAATCCATCATCGACCGCTGCACCGCCCTTGTTTACCCGGAGGCGGAAAAAGAGGGCCGGGCCGCCACCCTCTGCGACCTGCGCCAAAAGCTGCTGGAGCAGCCGGAGGAAAAGGCGAAGGAGATCGCCCTTTCTTTGGAGCTTTACACCACCGGCTCCCTGGACATCTTTGGCCGCGACAGTACGGTGGATTTAAGCAAGCCCTATGTGGTGTTCGACATCCATGGCCTGGGCGAGCAGCTCAAGCCCGCCGGTTCCCTGGTTATTACCGACACGATTTTGAACCGCGTGACTCTCAACTGGAAAAGGGGTAAGCGCACCCACGTCTTTATCGACGAGTTCCATGTGATGTTTGAAAATGAGCAGAGCGGTATTTTTTTCAACAGCGCATGGCGGCAGTTCAGAAAGCGCGGGGCCTACCCCACGGCTATCACTCAGAATGTGGAGTATCTGCTGGATTCCGTGCAGGCCAGCACCATGCTTTCCAACTCCGAGTTTCTTGTGATGTTGAGCCAAGCCGCGTCCGACCGGGGAAAAGCTGGCGAAGCTCCTCAATATCTCCAGAGAGCAGATGAGCTATGTCACCAACGCGGACGCAGGCTGCGGCCTCATCCGCTACGGCAGCGCCCTGGTGCCTTTTGTCAACCGCTTCCCGCGCGACACAAAGCTGTATGCCCTGATGACCACCAAGCCCGGTGAGGGCGTGTTCGGCGGCGAGGAGGTTTTGGTATGAGCAGGCTCAATATCCGCTTTGCGTCCGCAGAACACCGCGATTTCTTTTTTCGGATGATGGATGAGGCACGGAAAAACGACTGCTATCACCAGTCTTTCTTTTATGTCATGGGGATTGCCCCGGAAACACGGGCCAACATCCGCCAGATGTTTGATTTCAAGCAGGACTGTATCAAACAGGAGGGTATGCACGGCGGTTGGCAGACCAGCGGCACCGTCCGGGTGTGCCGTTTGGCCTTTAACCTTTGGAACGGCTATACCGAGCCGGAACACAGCAACGCCTATTCCCCGGAAGATCTGTTCTGCTGTGAATTTGCCCCCCTATTTCATGGAGGGTATGAAAATCCGTTACCCGGAATACTGCCGGGAGCTGCCCCCGCCAAAAAACAGGCGGAACCGGCGCGATGATTCTTAGATGGGAGGAATGAAATATGGCTGAATTGACCTATACGCTGGGGAACATCCCCAGATCATCGAGCTTCTCTCCGTGCTGGAGAAAACAACCTTCAAAAGCAAAAGGAAGAAGTGCAGGCCCTGGTGGGGTATATCGACGGCATGGAGGATAAGCTGTCGCAGATGATGGAGGAAATGAAAGAAATCCGTTTGGAGGTTGGCAAGCTCCATGACAAGGGAATCCGGGCCAAATGCGTCCAGCTTGCAACGGCGGCGGAAGGCAAAATCCAGCAGGTAAAAGCGATGGTTTCCACCGCCAAGGCAAACCTCATTTCCTCTGCCGGGCGCATGGTGCAGACCTTTCAGGAAAAGGGGTGCGCTCCGCCCTGCGTCATGCGGTGCAGGCTTTGCGTATCCCCGCCGTTCTCTCGCGCATGGAACACGGCTTCTCTCATGCCGGCAAGGCGATGGAGCAATGCGCCGGGAAGCTGGATGTATTCCGGGAGGAGCTGCACCAGGCGGGAAGCCATGAAAAGCGCCGGGCGCGCCCTTGCAGGCAAAGAAGTACAGCAGGCCCAGGAGCTGGAGGCCGACAAGGGGCGTGATTGCCAGGCTGCGGGCCTGTTTCTGTCCTGCGGCAAGACCTTTTCCGATGGAGCGGGCGCGGCCCGTCTGGCTGAAAAAGCAAGCGGTGAGAAATCATCCGTAAAATCGGAGCTGCGGAACTGAAAGCGGCCCCGGACGCACCGCACCGGCAGGCGGCCAGCAAAGAGCAGGCGCGGTAAGGAGGGTGAAAGAAAATGAGTGATAAAGTGAAAACCAGATGGATGATTGCAGGGGCGGCCTTTGCGCCGCCCTTTTCTTTTCTCCGGGGCCATGCTGGCCCGTGAATATCTCGACCAAAAGCAGAGCGCCGAAGCCTTTGACGAGGTGGCGGAGCTGGTCAAGGAAGATGTGGAGCTGCCCACTTTGACGGTGGAAGGCAGCCCGCCCAGGAGCCGGAGGCACTCACAGCCTTTGAAAAATACGCGGACGTGTACGCCCAGAACAGCGACCTGGTGGGCTGGGTTTCCATCCCCGGCACCGGATTGATTACCCTGTCATGCAGACCAAGGACAGCCCGGATTTTTACCTCAAGCACGCCTTTGACAAATCGTACAGCAGCTATGGGGTGCCTTATCTGGCCGAAAACTGCGATGTTGGCATTTCCGACAACCTGGTGCTGTACGGCCACCACATGAGCAACGGCTCGATGTTCTCAGACCTGTGCAAGTATGCAAGCGAGGATTTCTACCGGGGACATAAGACCATCCATTTTGACACGCTGGACAGCTTTGGCGAGTATGAGGTGATCGCCGCCTTTAAGACGGTGGCCTATTCCGGGGAGGGGTTCAAGTATTACCACTTTTGTCAATGCGGAGAGCGCCGGAGGCTTTTGACGAGTATATTGCAGAGTGCAAGGCGCTGGCCCTTTATGATACGGGCGTGACTGCGAATATGGCGACAAGCTCATCACCCTTTCCACCTGCGAATATTCCCGGACAAACGGCAGGATGGTTGTGGTGGCAAAGCTGCTTGACGCATAAGGGCGCGCCCACCCTGGAAGGAGGTGAAGCCTATCGGGCAAGGGCATTAAGACAAAGAGTGTTGCAGAAAAGACGATCAAGGCGATTGATAAATCTGCGGTTGCTTCGGAGCGGATGAAAGAAGCATATATCCGCACCAAAGACAAGGGCGAGCATGGCCTGTATGCAGAGGAAGGCTCCCCCGGCGAGTATGCGTCCGACCGCATTTCTTCCGGGGTTGAAAAATACGGCCCGTGAAGCTGTCCACCAATTTGACAAGCAGGGCCGCAAAGGGGTTAAGACCACCAAAGAGAACATTTCCAAGGTCAAAGAAAAAATCCAGAAGCGCAAGGCCGCAGCCGAACAGCCTAAAAAACAAGCGGAGAAGCAGGCGGCAAGGCAGACCAGACAGGCCGCAGACCGTCTTTCGGAGCCGGTGAAAACCATCCGGCAGGAGCGCGGGGCTGTCAAGACCCCCTGGATCGGGGCAAGAAAAAGCATTAAAACAGTGGACAGGAGCCGCAAGACCATCAAGCAGGCGTCCTCTACCGCCAAAGGGACGGTGAAAACCGCCAGCAAATCCATCAAGACGGCGGAAAAGACAGCCAAAGCCAGTATCAAGACTGCCCAGCAAGCAGCAAAAACGGCTCAAAAAACAGCCCAGGCCACAGCCAGGGCCGCCAGAGCTGCCGCCCATGCTGCCCGCGTTGCGGCGAAAGCGGCTGTGACTGCGGCAAAGGTGGCGGTCAAGGCCACCATCGCGGCGGTGAAAGCCATCATAGCGGCAACGAAGGCGCTGATTGCGGCCATCGCTGCGGGCGGCTGGGTTGCGGTGCTGGTGATTATTGTGATCTGCCTCATTGGTATGATTGTCGGCTCCTGCTTTGGGATTTTCTTTTCTCGGGGAGGATTCCGGCACCGGGCAGACCATGCAGACTGCGGTGCAGGAGATCAACGCCGAGTACGAGGAAAAGCTGGAGGAAATCAAAACTTCCCACACCTACGATGTTGGAGATGTCCGGCAGCCGGGCGGTTTGGAAAGAGGTGCTTGCGGTTTATGCGGTGAAAACCACCACCGACCCGGACGCTGCCCAGGAAGTCGCCACCATGGATGACTCCAAAAAGCAGCTCTTAAAGGATATTTTCTGGCAGATGAATGAAATCTCATCCAGCACCTCTACCCAGACGGAAACCATCATTGAAACCTCAGACGATGGGAACGGGAATATCGTAGAAACGGAAGTCACCGTCACCCGCACCTATCTGTATATCACGGTCAGCCACAAGACGGCGGAGGAAATGGCCAATCAGTTCAGCTTTCACGAAGATCAACGGGAACAGATGGCAGAGCTTCTGGCCGATGAGAACAGTTCCCTCTGGAGCCAGGTGCTTTATGGCATTACCGGAGGCGACGGCGAGATCGTCACCGTGGCGCTCTCTCAGGTGGGGAACACAGGCGGTGCGCCCTATTGGAGCTGGTACGGCTTTGACAGCCGTGTGGAATGGTGCGCCTGCTTTGTGAGCTGGTGCGCCAATGAGTGCGGCTATATTGACGCTGGTGTTATTCCGAAGTTTGCGGCCTGCGCGTCCCAGGGCGTACCCTGGTTTAAGGAACGCGGGCTGTGGCAGGACAACAGCTACGAGCCGCGCCCGGTGACATCATCTTTTTCGATTGGGATGATGGAGGCCAGGATGGTTCTTCCGACCATGTGGGGATTGTGGAGAAGGTGGAAAATGGCCGCGTCTACACCGTGGAGGGCAACTCTGGCGATTCTGTGCGCCAGAACAGCTACCGTGGGATACTATGAGATTTACGGGTATGGCACACCCGCCTATTAACAGCCCCAAAAGAAGAAGCCAGCCTGCGCACAGGCGGCTGGGTACATAGAAATCAAATAACAAAATAAGAGTAGGCGTCCACTTGACAGCAAGACAAAAATATGCTATCCTATCTTTTGTTTGATAATTGGATTATCTTAAATAAAGATAATTATCCGAGAAGGGAGGAAATATTTTGAGTTACTGTTCCGACTTGAAAAGAGAGCGAATTATGGAATGTGCGAAAGTGGAATTCTAAAAAAAGGCTTTCAGGCAACGCAGCTTAAAGATATTGTTACCGCTGCAAAGGTTACAACAGGTGCAGTATATCGTCATTTCAAGGATAAAGAAGCGCTATTTTTGTGCTTTGATTGAAGATGTCTACCATTATACATTAGATTTTCTGGATAATGCAGAGCCTTACGATAAAGTTGGAATTAGAGAAGCCATTGAGAGGGATTCTGTTGAAGCGTCATATATGCAGGCCATGACATACATTAACTATATGTACGATCATTTAGAGGAATTTCAACTCTTGCTGAAATGCAGCAAAGGTTCTCGCGTCGAAAATTTTATAGAAGAAATTACAAATCAATATACGAAACAGAATGCCCTATTTGTAAAGGCGGCATATGAAGCGGGATATGCGAAATGTCTGCCAAGCGATATAGAAATACACATTTTGACGCATGGATATATTACTGCACTATGTGAGTGTATTTTGCACGATGTTCCTTATGAAAAAGGCGGAGGATTACGCAAAAAACATCATAAAATTCCAGCATTATGGATGGTATGGTGTATTAGGACTTCCGTTCAAAAATAAGTGGCTTTTGGCCATTTATTTTTTTACCAAATGGTTAGTTTTTGCTAACTTATTTAAGGAGGATTCTTTCATGGAGAAAAAAAAAAAAAACTGGAGCAATTCATCAACTGCTGGATTATGCCGGAAATAATAAAAAGCAACTATATCTTTCAACCTTTCTTGCAACGCTGGGAGAATTGTTTGGGATGGCTCCCTTTATTGCAGTGTCATTTATTAGTTGCAGAATTATTTAACAAAACAGCGACCATTCAAAATGTATGTATCTTGTTTGCGGTTGCTTTGGGTGGACAGATATTAAAGCTATGGCTTACATACCAGTCCTCTTTTCATGTCGCATAAGGCGACATATAAAATATTGAAAAAAATATCCGTAGCATGATTGCAGATAAAATGCTTCCGGGTGCCCATGGGCATTATGCTGGATACACCGACCGGCAATTTCAAAAATTTGATGGCGGATACGGTTTCAAAGTTAGAGGATTCGATGGCTCATTTCATGCCTGAGATAACCTCTAATATAGTGGGCTCCCCATGCTGTATACTACTGGTATTTATTCTTGACTGGCGCATGGGATTAGCGGCATTGATAACAATTCCTCTCGGACTTTTTGGGATACATTGGAATGATGAAAGACTATGTGAACAAAAGTACTACTTTATGAAAATCGCAAAACGCGATGAACAGTACGCTGGTTGAGTATGTAAACAGGATAGAGGTTATTAAGGCTTTTTAATCAAGGAAGCGCCTCTTATAGTAAAGTTACAGGTGCAATCAACTTCTTTCACGACAGCACTCTGGCCTGGTGGAAGGAAAGTTGGCTTTGGTCGCCGTGATTCAAGCTGTAATGCCCGACAACATTGCTGGGAACGCTGCCGATTGAGCATGGCTTTATATGAAACATTACCTCTGTCAGATTTTATCACTTGCATTATCCTTCCCATTGGATTTATTGCTCGCTTATGCGAGTTGGGAAGTATTCTGAACAATTTAATATGGTGGCTTGCCTCGACCAAATACGAGAGTTTATTGAAACCGGAATTGAGCCGTCAGAAAAAATGCTGTACTGGATGAAACAGCCTATCGCTTTGAAAATGTTTCTTTTTTGCTTATAATGAAACAGAAGTTCTGAAAAATGTGTCCTTTGAAATCAAACCCTGCACGGTTTCAGCGATTGTCGGCCCTTCTGGTTCCGGCAAATCAACGATTGCAAAAACTCATGGCTGGTTTTTGGGATGCTACAAAGGGAGGTCATTTCGGTGGAAAAAATATCAAAAGAGATTCCTTTTGCCCAGTTGATGGGTGAGGTCAGTTATGTGGCTCAGGACAATTTTTTGTTTGATGAAAGTATCCGTGAAAACATTCGTCTCGGAAAGCCAGATGCGACGAACGATGAGGTGGTAACTGCTGCAAAGCTGCCTGCTGTCATGACTTTATCGTAAATCTGGAAAACGGATATGATACAAATGCCGGAGACGCTGGAGAAAAACTTTCTGGCGGAGAGCGTCAGAGAATTACTATTGCAAGAGCGATTCTTAAAAAATGCAAAGAGTGATTATTCTTGATGAAGCTACAGCCTATGCTGATCCAGAGAATGAATATCTCATTCAAAGTGCTATCAGCAAGCTTGTAAAAGGAAAAACGCTTATTGTAGTGGCTCATCGTCTTGCAACGATCCAGAATGCAGATCAAATCCTCGTGGTGGAAAAAATGGAAAGATTGTCGGCTGCGGCAGACAGAAAGAGCTTCTGTCAAAATGCCCGCTTTATCAAAGGTTATGGAGAGATTATGTGAGTTCAGCAGATCAAGTGGAAGGAGGATTTTAATATGTTTTCAATTATAAAAAGGATTTTACGGTTATCCGGAAAAATATCGTTCCCGTGTAATTGTCGGGTTGATCTTCAATGCTCTAAAATCCGCTGCGCTGCCTTTGTATTTTTGCGGTGCTATTGGTATTGTTGAATATCGAACACTTGACAGGAACTTTGTCATTTTACAGGCATTTGAATTATTGTACTTAGTGTTTTAGGCCGTTTTTTATTTCAGTATCTAAGCGATGTGTTTATGAGTGCGTCTGGATATGAGATTTTTCGGGAAAAGCGTCTTGAGATTGGAAATCAGCTAAAACGGGCACCGATGGGGTATTTACAGAAAACAATCTCGGCACCGTACAAACGGTATTGACAACAACAATTTGATCTGGAAGGAAATTGTATGCTGAGCGCTTGCATTTTTGGTGGGGGGCTTTGTTCAGGCACTTTGCCATGACGTTAATGTTGGGTATATTTTGCTGGCAGATTGGCCTTTTAGCCTTTAACAACGGGAATTTTAGCAGAATTCTTGTGTTGGGCCAGATAAAAAAGCCGGAACCCGGAGATATACAAATGCCCAGAATTAAGCTGAGTGGGGAGCGCGTTAGAATATAAAAAAGGTATTTCTGTTCTGCGCATATTTGGGGAAGCGCGAAGGGAAAAGGGAAAGGTGGATCAAGCCTTTGAAAACAAGTGTCGCAGCGATAGCGGTTACAGTCTCTACTGCTGGAATTATGAAGATATATGAAGCCGTATTTAAAGATTACAAGCTGTCTATTATTTTTTGTTTTCAGCCCTACTCTATTTTATGGGGAGAGTTATTACCTTACCTATTGCCTTTTGTTTATCATCTGTGCATTTTTAATGTTTATGGAACTGGAACTGATGAATGATGGAGCTTTTTTGAGTAAAATGCTTGCTACGCAGTTAGATCGGCTGGATCTTATCTCAGATATACCAGTTTTTAGATGTTGGCGGAAAGGACATTGCTCTGAAATCATATGAGATTGAACTAAAAGATGTTACTTTTTATGACAGCCGTTCCATTTTGGATGGAATTAACTTAAAATTCCCCAAAACTCTACCTGTGCTATCGTTGGGCCGTCAGGTTCTGGAAAAACAACTTTGTGTAATATCATTGCAAGGTTTTTGGGATGTAAAAGTCCGGCAGTGTTAAAATTGGAGGGGGCATGACGTAAGAGAATTTACCTGCACGACAGTCTTTTTGTCATATGTAAGCATGGTATTTCAAAAAGTGTACCTGTTCAATGATACGATTGAAAACAACATCAAATTTGGCAAACTAATGCGTCTCATGCAGAAGTAGTGGCGGCAGCCAAAAAGAGCTTGTTGCCATGATTTTATTGAGGCACTCCCTCAAGGATACGAAACGATGATAGGAGAAGCAGGTTCAACCCTGTCCGGAGGTGAAAAACAGAGAATCTCAATAGCAAGGGCAATATTGAAAGACGCACCCATCATTATTTTGGATGAAGCGACATCCAGCGTAGACCCGGAAAATGAAAAGCCCTTTTGGACGCAATTTTTGAACTAACAAAAACAAAACATTGATTTCCATTGCTCACAGGCTATCCACCGTTCGACAGCAAAGATCAAATTGTTGTCATTGACCAGGGCATATTGTTCAGCACACGGAACTCATGCGAGGAATTGGCAAAAAAAAGAAGGGGTTTATCATTTTTCTGGAATGCCGGGAAAAATCCATCAGTTGGAAGTTATGAGGTGTGCCGCCATGAAAAAACAAATTCAATTATATCCTTTGAGCATACCTCTTTTTTTCAATATGAAGGACAGATACAGGAAAATCACAAGGGATAGCCAAACCTTACTATAAAATCGGGAGAATTTCTTGTTACGGGCAAAGTGGATGTGGAAATCGA
>VOFK01004418.1_pt1 | contig 26435 bp, 33 predicted proteins | sample 5384121 | NCBI WGS metagenome assembly VOFK01 (sample SAMN12384730, study PRJNA508395) | human gut metagenome | isolation source: healthy gut J | host: Homo sapiens | reverse complement strand
CACTATCAGCCTCAACTCCTTTATATTAAATATTCTCTACTGTCCCACCACGATCATAGACGATTTAAGCTTTTAATACAGATCCTGTGCCATACGCTATCAGATCATGAGCCAGTACATTGCGGATAGAACCGGAAGTCTCACTTCCGCAGTCAGTAACCCCGCACCTTTTTACGGGCAATACAGTTACGAACCACCACATTCTCCGTGGACGATTCACACGCAGTCCATCCGGCGTCACGCCCTGCCTTAATACAAATATTATCATCGCTGCAATCCACATCACAAAGTTTTCTACCAGAATATTGGTAGATGAATCAATATCAATGCCATCCATACTTGGTCCGTGACCTCCTACATTATTATTAATAGTAAGTCCGCTCACCGAACAACGAGATCCGAATACAAAAATCTGACAAGCCCAGAATCCCGTACGCACCAACGTAAAGTTTTCAACGCATATGCTTTTTGCTGTTGAAACCAGTACTCCCTCACCCGCTTGCAATCATAATCCATAATCCAAATTTTGCAGATTCTCTTCTCATATTCCTCCCGCATCGCCCAATATTTATCCCAGAATACTTTTCCGCGGCAATCGATAAAACCTTTCCCCTGTAAGAGCGGCATTTTCCGCATCCATTATATTGATAACGGCCGAAGGCCATGTCATTTCGATACCGGCAATGTGGGAAGGAAATTTTGGATAGTCCCAATATTATCACTCGCAAGCAAGGTAGTACCTTTACTAAGATGCAGGTTCACACCACTCTTGATAAACAAAAAGCACCTATTTTATAATACCCTGGGGCAACAACTACTGTGCCTCCTCCCTGTTGGTGACAAGCATCAATAGCGGCCTGGATAGCAGGGAGTACTGAATACGGAAAGTGTCATTCCGCAACCCGAACTTTCCGGCATCCCATTCTGTGTTTTTTCGGAGTCCTCTGCGCCCCCACCTGATCGGCCCACGATAAATCCGGCTTTGCAGACACACTTCCCCTCAATCATAAGCGGGAGTTGTCTTTTTCGAGTTGTAACACCAATCAAGGCCAATAGTACAATAGATAAAAGATACTTCATAATTACTTCTTTTTAGTTCATGTTGCAAAATTATCGCATATCATCAAAGAGGTAATGGACGGATGTACGCAAAAGATAGAATATTATATCATACGGACAATTAATTTGAAAGGGTGCACATATGTATATAGTCTTTGTACATTTCTCCATTTCATACATTCAAAAAAAGGAGTAATTTTTGCGAGTGAATAAATACAATAAGGTCCAAACCGATAAAACAAATATGAGAAGAATTGCAATTTATCTATTGTGCATATTCATGTTACTGCCTGTTGTAACAATGACAGCACAACCTGGTTATAACTACTCAAAGTTACAACGGGAGAAACTAAACCGCGGCGTAGTTGCCATTCGCGAAAACCCTTCAGAAGTAATCGTTTCGTGGAGGTATCTTTCTTCCGATCCGATACAGACCGGTTTCAATGTGTACAGAGACGGAAGAAACTGACAGACACTCCCATCACAGTCAGCACCTTGTTCCGTGATAAGAATAACAGTCAGAAAACGGCTGTTTACGAAGTGCGTCCTGTTCTAAAAGGAAAGGAGACGCATCACATTGACGGTACATACACACTCCCGGAAAACGCGCCTCTCGGCTATCTGGAAATTCCCCTGCAAAAACCGGCGGACGGAATAACTCCGGCAGGTGATACCTACACGTACAGTCCCAATGATGCTTCCATCGGTGACGTAGACGGTGACGGCGAATACGAAATTATCCTCAAATGGGACCCCAGCAATTCACACGACAATGCACACGAAGGCTATACAGGCGAAGTATACATCGATTGTTACCGAATGAACGGAGAACAACTATGGCGTATCAACTTGGGTAAAAAACATACGTGCAGGAGCTCATTATACTCAATTCATGGTGTACGATCTGGATGGTGACGGCAAAGCGGAAGTAGTGATGCGGACTGCCGACGGAACAGTGGACGGAAAGGAAAAGTAATTGGAAATGCTGATGCAGACTATCGCGAAGCCGGTACTTTGACCCAAGCAGGAATCAAATGATGAAGCAAGGACGTATTCTGAAAGGCAAAGAATACCTGACTGTTTTTTCAGGAGACACCGGTGAAGCCTTACATACCATCGACTATATCCCTGCCCGCGGCAACGTTGCCGACTGGGGAGACGCAAAGGTAACCGAAGCGACCGCTTCCTGGCTTGTGTAGCCTATCTTGACGGAGTACACCCAAGTGTTGTCATGTGCCGAGGCTACTACACACGCACTGTTCTACTTGCCTTCGACTGGAACGGAAAAGAACTGAAGAACCGATGGGTATTCGACAGCAACCATCGGATGCGAGGCATTACGCCGGACAAGAAACCACAATCTGCGTGTTATGGCGATGTGGATGGTGATGGATGCGACGAAATCATTTACGGTTCCCTGTGCTATCGACCACAACGGCAAAAAGGACTTTATTCTACCGAATGGGACATGGAGACGCCATCCACCTGACACATTTTGACCCTTCACGAAAGGTCTGCAAAGTGTGGGACTGCCATGGCGGCACAAACGTGACGGCTCCACGTTTATGCTGCAACGGGAGAAGTGTTGTTGCAGCTAAAAAGCAATACCGATGTAGGACGTTGTATGGCCGCCGACATTGACCCGACTCATCCGGGTGTGGAAATGTGGTCAGGAGATTCTGGTATTCGAAACGTAAAGGAGAAATCATAGCCCCCCAAAATGAAAATATGCCGACCAACCATATGGCTGTCTGGTGGGATGGAGACTATTGCACCGAACTATTGGATAGAAACATGATTATTAAATACGACTGGGGAAACAAAAAGTTTGTTTCCTTGTCAAGTCACAGGAACTCTTTTCAACAATGGAACGAAATCGAATCCTTGTCTCAAGGTGACATTATAGGCGATTGGCAGGGAAGAGTACTCGTACGCTCCGAGAACACAACGCTGCTCTCCGGCTCTACGTTTCAAACTATTCCGACGAATACAGGTCCACACCTTCCTTGAAGAACCGATATACAGAATCAGTATCTTTTAAAATGTAGGCTAACAAAACACAACAAGGATTCTATTTCGGACCGGACCTTATAAGAAAGGTACTTTCAGAGGATATCATCAACCGGCAAGTGTTATACTAAAAGTATCGTGCCAACCACAATCTCTCTTGCCCTTGGTATTTTTACTATACGAAGGGCAGATTTGTTTAAAACATCCAAAGAAATAACGGCCTTTTTGCCTGTATACTGGCTATAAACTTTCACTTGGTGAAGAAGAATACATTCTCAGCTTTATTGCCTTTAATATCTCTCATCCACCGTCGCCTCCGTGGAAATCTGCTCCAATAAGCTGACCAATGGAGATGGATTAGCAAATAATTCGACCCGCTATATGATTTGGTGACAAAAAGGGATTTATCTGGCTGGGAACTCAAACGATTAAGTTATGACGGCAATTCTTTCTGTCAATATCCATCCGATATAAATAACCGGCCTCATTAGCCGATTCCTGCATCCGAAGCATGGAAGCAAAGCGACCCGGAACGGCTTAGCGATTCCTTTCAACAATTTCTTTTGTCAGTTGCCATGTGGATTTGCATTGTTTTAGATTTCACCGGAAATGAAATGCTAAAGAAATTTGCTCCAAATTATTATCCTTTCCGACAACTCTGGTATTTGGTTATGGCATAATCAAAACGGTTGCCGCAGAGTCGTTTATCAGACGGCAATTGTCAAAAAGTGCAGTAAAGAGAAATCAGGCAACCTGCCCGATAAAGTACAATTCGTTCTGGGAAGTGCAAAAGGAGAAGTCTGATTGGTACGGACAAAGTTGAAGTATCAGAATGGTAAACGAACAACCTCGACCCGGCAACAACAGAACTGGGGAACACATCATTTCTTATGATAAATACACTTACCGATAAATGAAATCTACCGTCATACCTATTCCACGGACAAGCTGGAAAGGTTGCGTCGTTAACCGAGGAGCTTTGATGATATAGGCCACGTCACAGGCAACTTCCTCTTGCAGGATAAATGGGTATTGTTTTACCGTCAACGGCGCTATATACTACAGATATTCCGACCGGTAAACTAAGTCGTTACTCGGAACTGAATATCAAAAATGGCGCTGTCACCAGGGACAATAAGAAAAATGGCGGGTACATAACGGGCAATTTATGGTACGTCGATATAACCACCGGCAAAATCAAACCTTTCCAAGTTCCTCACTCCAAACATATCGGTTACATCGTGAACGTTACAGCATCGTACACGACCACGGGACATTCTCTGATATCGACTTACGGCAACGGGCTTTACGCTTATGAATTATCGACGGGTAACCTGCAACACTTCACATTCGAAGTCAATCAATCCAGCCATCAACTCAACTATCTTCAATTTGTAATGGAAGACCGTTCCGGAGGTATCTGGGTAAGCTTCGAATTCTCGGAGTTTATCTCAGTTTGGAGATTCTGAAGACAAAGACACCAGCGTATTCATCAGCCGGTGAAAGCAGTTCCGACCGCTCGAATACCATCCGCATGCTCTTTCAGACTCAAAACAGCTTAATATCTGTGGCCAGCCGCATGGGTGGCTTTGCTTTACAGGCCACAACTCTGCCCTGACCAAAGTGATCCGGCAGAGCTTCACCCATAACGTTTTTACAGCATGAACAGCGAATCAGGAGAACTTGGCACTTATGGCTGGGAATGAGGAAGGGATCGGCCTTCGCATCGGCTTTCAAACAAATGGTATAAGAATGACCCCAGAAGCAGCAACTCTCTCTATCCAACGATAAGGTTTACTCCATTTATCGCGATAAGAAAGGACGTATGTGGCTAGGCACTTTCGGTGGAGGATTAAATTTAGCAATTAAAACTACCGACGGCTACCAGTTCAAACACTTCTTACAAGAACAACTACGGTGAAAAACGCATCCGTGTCATCGAAGAGGGACAAAATTGGACAGCGCATGTGGTGGCACAATTTCTTGTGTTATATCTTCCATCCGGATTCACTGATTGCATCTGCCAGAGTACGTGATTTACAATCATGCCAACGGCATTCCCCCAGCAACGAAGATCCGTTGTTTGATGAACGATGACAGGTAATGTGGATTGGTACTTCCGGGGCCGAATTCGCAGTCTGCCACCCGGAGCAGCTATCAACACCTCGATCTCTCGATTGCTATGATATAAAAAGACGGATTATCCAATGCAAGTCGTACAATCCATTGTCCAGAATAAGGACCATAAAATGTGGATTACGGCCGAATATGGCATCTCCCTGTTCACCCCGGCTGCAAACAGATAGAAAATTACTTTTTTCTTCCTACACTTTAGGAAATGTATATAGTGAAAACACCGCTTTGCGTCAGCAATGACAGCAAATTATTGTTCAGGAACAAACTATGGCTTGGTAGTACTGGATGCCAACAAGATAGAGACGTTGGACAAGCCTGCACACTCCGTTATCTTCACCCGGACTTCAAATCAACGGTGCGCACATGCTTCCGGGAGTGGAGGATTCGCCTTTACAAACAATGCCTTACATCAACGAACTGAACCTGAAATATTATCAGAGTTCACTCACGATCTCTTTCTCTACCTTCAACTATCTGGACGGGGTATCCAAATACTCTTACAGTCTTCCTCCATACGATACGGAATGGAGTTCGCCCCTCCAGCCTGAACTTTGCCACTTACCGGAATCTGCCTCCGGGCAAATATGAGCATGTGGCAGAAAGCCTGCAACGCCGCCATTATCTGGGGAGAAGAAAATGTGATAAATCGTAATAGCTCACTCCTTTTTCTGGAAGAACCGGATGAGCTTGCCACACAGTCTATGCCATTCTAATAGCCATAGCAGGTTGCTTCGGTTGCCACGTATTATCAATTTCAATGCGCTTTGCAGCAATGTCGCTGTAGAAGCCAGTTGACTTTGAGTATAAACTGGGTGCTTTATCTCTCATATGAATTCCGCACTCCGTTTGACACTGATTCAAAGACTTTGGAAAGGAGGTGTCAACATGGAAACCACTCCAAGGATATGCAACACTCCCTGAATCATGGACAAGGCACGAAACAATGTTGAGGCTTATCAACCAACTACTGGAATTCCGGAAAATGCAGAAAAACAAACTCGCCCTCTCCCTGGAGGAAAACGGATGACATCGCTTTTTCTGCTATGGAGATATTCACTTAGTTTCAAGGACGTCAGCGGAGAATCCAAAAACATGGATTTCCGTTTCGAGCCCTTACAGAACTCTTACAAGATGCCTGGATAAGGGAATCTTGATAAAAGTGATCTATAACCTGCTCTCCCAACGCTTTTAAATATACTCCTTCCAACGGAAGATTATATTCAAAGTAGACATACAGGAACAGAAGAAACAGCTCTGCATGCAAGTGATCCGACACAGGACTGAGCATCCCAAAAAGCGGTGAACTGTTCAAACGCTTTATGCAAAAAGCAGCTTCTCCACACAGCAGTGTGAGCGTCCGGACCATCGACATACGGTCTGATCAATATACATAAAGGAACGATTTCTTATAATGAGAATGAAGGCGGCAGTTCCATCTTCACCGTCGAACTACCAACGGACGCCAGTGTTTATGAAGAAAAAAAGATTTCCCTGGTTCCTAACCAGTTATTGATTGAAAAAAGAAACAACGCCATAAGTTTGTCTGAACGAAAATACGGACGAACAGGCAGCACCTCCCGTACCGTTGAACAAGCGGGAAGTATTAATCATTGAAGATGATAATGATGTCCGCAATTCTGAAAAAGAAAGAAATCAGTCATTACTTCTAGTAGTGGCAGAAGCGGATATTATCAGTGGCTTTCGAACGTGCAAAACTTATATGATGCAGAATCTGATTATCTGCGACGTATTAATGGTATGACAGGATTCAGTGACAAGAAATTAAAAAGAATAATTTGCCACCAGCCACATTCCCATCGATACCGCCCTCAGCATGGAAGAAAAATATCTGGAAGGTATCGAATCCGGCGCGGACGCTTTATATCGCAAACCATTCAGCATCTCTTATTACTGGCCAGAATCTCGAAGCGATCGAACAGCGGGACAAACTGCGTGAAAAATTCTCCAACAAGGAATAGTTCATGCGGCTATCTGTACAATTTAACAAAGGACAGCAATATTGCCTTAAAACTGAATGAAAATGCTGAACGAGCACATGGTGAAGCTTGAATTTTCCGTGAATGACTATATAACCTGATGGGACGTACCGTGATCTACAAGAAAGTACGTGGTGTCACCGGATACTCTCCCAATGAATACCTGCGTGTCATTCGTTTGAAGAAAGCTGCGGGAGTATTGTTAGCCGAAGACCTGACTGTTTCAAGGAATTTCCTACAAAGTAGGTATCAACGATCTATTATTTCAGCAAATGCTTCAAGAATCCAATTCGGAATAGCCTTCTGTTTATCAGAAGAACGGTGAGTAAAGCTCCGGCTGTGTTACGACAGAGAACACAGAACAAGCTTCCGAAGAAAAAGAAAGAGAATGAAACGGATGTTTAAAGAACATGTGCTAACCGCAGATAATAATCATTCTCTATCAACGGGGAATGTGTACTATTATCTGAAAGTATACAAATACCAGTCGCTTTTTTCATCATCGAGATAAAAATTACATCCCTTTCCGTACGGTAGTATATGTATGTTTTCTCAATGTACTTCCTTTGCAGCAAGAACATTTTAATAGACTATCATGAAACACAAATTATTTCTTTTCGTATTTCTGCTGACTGCACTGTCTGTCATCAACGGACGGGCATCCAGGCGCAAAAAATACAATTTCAACAGTGAATGGCGTCTGCAAATCGGAGACTTTCCCGGAAGCTAAACAATCTCAAATTCGACGATAGCCGGTGGAAAGGCAGTCACTTTACCGCATGCCTTTAATGAAGACGAAGCCTTCAAAGTATCTATCGAACAGCTGACGGACACAGTGGTATGGTATCGCAAGAATTTCGGATTCCGGAACTGAAAAGTAATCAAAAAAGTATTCGTCGAATTTGAAGGAGTACGCCAAGCCGGTGACTTCTATCTCAACGGGACAATATCTGGGCAACACGAAAACGGTGTTATGGCGGTAGGGTTCGACCTGACTCCACATATCAAAGGGGTGAGAACGTGATTGCCGTTCGCACCGATAACGACTGGATGTACAGAAAAAAGGAACCAACTCCAAATTCCAGTGGAACGACCGTAACTTCAACGCAAACTTACGGCGGCCTATTCCTAAAAACGTCTTCTTGTACGTTACTGATAATGTATATCAGACTCTTCCCTATATAGCAACCTGAAAACGACAGGCGTATACGTCTATGCCCAAGACTTCGACATCAAGGACGCAAAGCTACGATTCATGCCGAATCGGAAGTCAGAAAACGACAGTAAAGCTCCCCGGCAATTCAGCTATCAAGTGAGTGTACTTGATGCAGACGGCAAACTAATGAAAACTTTCCAAGGTGATAAAGTGACTTTGAAAGCCGGAGAACTAAAACGGTAAAAGCATCCGCCACCCTAGATAATCTTCACTTCTGGAGTTGGGGATATGGTTGCTTGTATACGGTAAAAACCGCTTTGAAAGATGACAACAATCAGGTATTCGATGAAGTAAGTACCCGTACCGGCTTCCGCAAGACACGTTTTGCAGAAGGCAAAATCTGGCTGAACGACCGTGTGATCCAGATGAAAGGGTATGCACAACGCACCAGTAATGAATGGCCGGCGGTGGGCCTGTCCGTACCTGCCTGGTTGAGCGATTTCTCTAATGACCTGATGGTGAAAGGCAACGCGAATCTGGTTCGCTGGATGCATGTTACTCCGTGGAAACAGGATGTAGAATCCTGCGACCGCGTAGGTCTGATTCAGGCAATGCCTGCCGGAGATGCTGAAAAAAGACCGTGAAGGACGTCAATGGGAACAACAGGTGCAGAACTGATGCGCGACGCCATCATCTACAACCGTAACAACCCCAGCATTTTATTCTATGAATGCGGCAACGAATCAATCAGCCGCGAACATATGATTGAGATGAAAGCTATCCGTGATAGGTTCGATCCTTTTGGCGGACGCGCTATCGGCTCTCGTGAGATGCTGGACATCCGTGAAGCAGAATATGGCGGAGAAATGCTGTACATCAACAAAGCGTACACCATCCGATGTGGGCCACAGAATATTGCCGCGACGAGGGTCTGAGAAAATATTGGGATGAATACAGCTATCCTTTCCACAAAGAAGGTGACGGACCACTTTATAAAGGACAACCGGCCACGACTATAACCGCAACCAAGATGATGCTTGCCATCACCATGATAGCCCGCTGGTATGATTATTGGCGTGAGAACGTCCCGGAACGGGTAACAGAGTCAGCTCCGGCGGTACTAAAATTATCTTCTCCGACACCAATACCCACTACCGGGGTGCGGAAAAAACTATCGAAGAAGTGGAGTAACAGACCCTATGCGTATCGAAAAGAGATGCTTTCTTTGCACATCAGGTCATGTGGAACGGATGGGTAGATACGGAAGAGGATAATACCTATATCATCGGCCATTGGAACTATCCGGCAAATACTGTGAAACCTGTCTATGTAGTATCTACCGGGGAAGAAGTAGAACTTTTTCCTGAATGGTCAGTCGCTAGGTAAAGGCAAACGCGAATATAATTTCCTTTCACCTTTGATAATGTTGCTTTTAAAGCCGGTAAACTGGAAGCTGTCAGCTACAACAAGGCCGGTAAGGAAATAAGTCGCTATGCAGTAAGCACCGTTGGTGAACCTGCCAGACTGAAACTGACTACTATACAAAACCCGAAGGCTTCCATGCGGACGGTGCCGATATGGCATTGATACAGGTAGAAGTGGTAGATAAAGACGGAAAACGTTGTCCGTTGGACAACCGCACCGTTCAGTTCACACTCAAGGGTCATGCGGAATGGCGCGGAGGTATTGCTCAAGGTGAAAACAATCATATTCTTGATACAAACCTTCCGGTAGAATGTGGTATTAACCGTGCTCTGATCCGCAGCACGACGACTGCCGGAAAAGTAACTCTGACAGCACAGGCTAAAGGACTTCTAAGTGCCTCTCACATTGGAAACCCTGCCTGTAAAGTGACCGGAGGTTTGGAGTACCTATCTTCCGCAGATGACTTTGAAAGGCAGACTGGAAAGGCCGACCCTTCTACCCCCTTCTGACAGCAAAAAGGCATATACGAATTGTTTCGGCAAAAAGCCGGTTCCAACAATAATGATGCTGAAAAAAGCTACGATGATATCGAACTGACCGAATGGAAGAATGACGGCAAACTAAGCACTGCATGGATTACCCATATATTTCGAAAGATGCCGAAATAGACGATATATGTATCAAACTGAAAGATATGGCGTTCACGAAGTTACCTTTGGAAGTATTTGCCGGTAATACCATGATCTGGAGTGGAGATACGAATAAAAGCCTGCGGATATATTCATCTCAATGTGGAAAGCCGGTAATGTTCCAATCTAATTACCATAACCATCCGCTTGAAAGGAAACACCAGTGACAAAGATGCTTTCGGACAGATTATCGAAGTAGAGGCTATAGCGGCCAATACAATGGAATTGGAAAAAAGCAGTAGCAAACACCAGTTGAGAATCATCGAAGTTGAGTTTCTCAAAACAATCAAATAAAAAGTTCCGGCAATGTTGTTTATTTGCCTGCCATCAAGTATCTTTTGTTCATAAACTGAATTTTAACGCTTATGTGTAAACAACCGGATATCCTAGAAAGTGAAAAGATTCACTTTGCAGTCATGGCAATAGAAGCTGGAGCACGCGAAATGGGAATTTCTCCTATGGAAATGCGCCGACGTTTTAGAAAAATGAATCTAATCAAACGTCTTCTACTGGACAATTACCAAGTGATGCACACACAAAGTCTAAAACATGTAGGCGGGGGATGTGGTCGAGGCTTTGAAGAACTGGGAGGCACAGGAGGGCGAGAAGGGATGAAAATAACACTTATCATGGCTCCACCCCTTTCTATAGAGCATCCCTAGCCAAAGTGGGACATGCCGATTTAGATTTCAGTAGAGGTTTTATCTAACCTCACTACGCTCACAAGCAGAACGAGCGGGCTGCCCGCGTACAACTATTACGGGCAAGTACTACTGCATGGATTAATGTATACGAATTTGATATGGATGCAGCTATAAAAGCTGGATTCAAAACTACGTTACTGTTTTGATGCTTAATGATCAGCATTGGTTGAATTTTATTGTCGCCATTGAGGAATGGAAAAAACAGCCTTGAAAGATTATGATATTATGCAGATTGTCCCACGCCAGCTTGATGCGGTTATACACGTCACTGTCGATGGATGAGGGTGTAGCTGTAACCCTGCGCCGTGTCCTCGTCGATGTAGAGCGGCAGGAGCAGGCTCTCATACGGTTTCAGGCACAGTTTCCCGAAATCGTCATACAAGACGTAGACCTTACCGGTGTTGATGATGGTCAGGTCACTGGCATTGCCGAGCATATCGAAAAGCGTTCCTCTCCTCAATCCTCTGCGGGATTTTGTACTTGGTATCGGTCACGGTACCAACCTTGAGGCCGTAGTCCGCAGCCAGCATTTTCAGCACATCGGCGTAGGTCTTGTTCGTGTACGAAATCGTGTCCTTGGTTTTTGAAGTAGCGCAGCTGGTCGTAGGCCGTGACCTTAATAAGCCGATTGTCTGAGCGCGACTTCTTAAGGACGTATCCGTAGAACACATTCGCGCCGTTAAACCGAAAGCGACCGGATTGCCCTCGTGGAAGTTGAGGGTGTCGTCCTTGACCACCGTAAACGTCAGCGAGGACGCCGCGCCGCTGCGGGTGGTTTCCCCATACGATGTCGCCCTCGATCATCGGCTGCTGAAAGCTGACCGTTCCTGTTCTGGATGATCAGCTCCGCGCCCGGCATCTGGCAGGACGGCACATCCCGCAGGATCTCCTTGCGCGTGCCCGCCGCGCCGGTGACGGACTTAACAACAACGGTCGTGATGTTCTTCTTCTCTTTCTCGGTGCTCGTGCCCGAAGACGTTGAGCCGGACGAGCCGCCCGAGCCGCCGATGACGGCTTTGCCGTACTTCTTGCCCCAGCGGTTGCATTCAGCGTTCGAGGACATCAAGAGGTCGAAGTGGTACACGCCACCTTCAATTTGAATCATGCCGCCGCGGTCATTGACGGTGTAGGTCACGCCGTCAAGCGCTGTACCTGTACCCTGCACGGTGATTTTTCGTCCCGAAACGGTACAGACGGCGGTGCAGCACAGGTATGCTTGCTCGGGGTCAAGTTTGTTTCCCAGTGCGTCAAGAAACCCGCCCTCCATAGCGTTATTCGCAGGGATAGTATGCCGTAAACAACGCCTTTTTACAGTGTTCGTTGCCGTGCCGCCCGACTTCGCGCCGGAATACTTGGCGAGCGTATCGCCGGAAGAAACGTAGTTCAGCGGATTGACGGACGAGCCGTTCTTGTGCATACCGAAGTGCAGGTGACAGCCGGTTGAGCTGCCGGTTGTGCCAACGGCGGCAATCTTCTGCCCGGCGGTAACCTTCGCGCCCTGCTTGACGTAGAGCGCCGAGGCGTGCCCGTAGAAGCTCATCAGACCGCCGCCGTGGTCGATGCTGATGTAGTTGCCGTAGCCACCGTACCAGCCGGACTTCGTGACCGTGCCGGGGCCGAACGCGAGATTGGTGCGCCGCTTGCCGCCGCAAGGTCAACGCCGTCGTGGAATTCCTTGCCGTGGAACGGGCAGGTGCGGTTGCCGTAGCCGCTCGAAATACGCGAGTAGGACGGACACGGCCAAACATATTTACCCATGTTCTCCCCCTCCTTAACCCGGCAGCTTTGAGCACGGTGCCGGGTTAGATCCACCAGCCGTTACTGCTGCTTGATCTGCCGTACTTCTTTGCTGCGGCTTCGATGACCTTCTTGTTCAGGCTGTAAATGCTCGTCCACTTAGTACCGTTCCCCAGCTTCACCCGGGCAATGTCCCACAGCGTATCACCGGACTTGACGGTGTACGTCTTGCCGGCCGGTGCAGTCGTAGTGTCGCGCTTCTGCGTGACGGTCGCTTTCTTGGTGCCGCTGCTGCTGCTCTCGCTTTTCTTGAACTCGATAGACTTGGTATGGTACGGCGCGTATTGCAGCAATTCAATCTTTGCCATCACGTCAACGCCGTAGCTGCCGGCATCCTCAGCGAGCTCATAGCTTTCAAGGGATACTGTCATCGGCTGTGCGCTCATCAGCTCCTCGCCGCTGTCGTCTATACGGATAACCGAGAACTCGAACGGCTTGCAGGCGGTCTTGAGTGATTCCAGCTTGCTCATGTAATACTGTGCCGGCTGGTAGCCGTTCGGGTAGCACGCAAACGGGTATTCCCTGTTCGGCAGCAGTGCCGAAAAGCTGATCTTGGACAGTCCCGGCGCTTTCAGGACGTTCACCTGCCCCTCGTTGATGAGGTTGATGGTCTTGTTCTGGTTGGCTGTCTTGATGGTCAGCGCACTCGGCGTGACCGGAAGGCGCACACCGTCCATGTAAAACTCGTACATCAGATATGCACCCCTCTGCACTCGTTACCAATGCCTCGGTGACCTTGGCTTCCAGCAGATTGACTACGCCGTCCAGATCCATCTCGTTCGAGATGTTGTTGTGGTTGACCATTTCCACCTTGATCTCGGCGGTGGTGTACTTTGTTGATGACCTGCCGCTCGGCAATATCGCGCAGCAGCTTGATGTCGTCAGAGGATACGTTCACATCGTCCGCAATCTGTGCGGTGTTGTCCGCGATGTTGGACAGCAGGCCCGTTGCCGGATCGTCCGGCAGGTCAAGACCCAGCTTTTCAGAGATGCTGTTCTGGAGGTTTGCGCCCCAGTTGTAGCCGTTGGCGTAAGCAGTCGAATACTCGATCTTCTCCTTGTGCTTAACGTACTCCGTCCACCCGGACTGATCCTTAATCTTCTGGATGCTGTCGGTGTAGCTGTCGTAGAACGTGTCCAGACCGCTGGTGATGTTGATCTTCACACCCGGAATAAGATTGATGAGCTTCTCAATCGTCCTCACCATACCGCGGATGACGCCGACAACATACTGGCTGAGCTGCAAAAACAAAATCTCAATCGACGCAATCGGGTGCTGGAACACGTTGCCGAGGAAGTTGATAAGGTCGGCAATGACGTTGTAGACCGGCAGATAGAACATATTGTAGACAAACGCGCCCGCCATCGCAAACAGGCCGCAGATCACGCCGACGGCGCTCGTCGTTTCGTTCTTTGCCCGGTTCGTGTAGTTGATGTATGCCGCGATCACGCCGATCAGAATGATAATCGAGCCGATAATCAGCACGATCGGGTTGAGCGACATCACGGCATTGAGCATTTTCTGTGCGGCAGTCAGCGCCTTCGTAGCCGCAGCACAGATCTTCGTCCAGTTGGCGGCCACCGCAAACAGCGCAAAGGCTGCCGCAGCCGCAAGCACCAGCGGGCCGATGACCTCAATATTGTTCGCCACCCAGTTGATGGCTTCGAGCAGCGGCTGCAAGGCCATGATCGCCATGTTGCTGGCCTGCGTCCAGACGTCCGACCAGGTGAGTGGGAATCTCGTTGAACTTCTGGTTGGTTTCCTCTGCCGAGGACAGCAGCGCGGACTTGACAACGCCCGCCGTCAGCTCGCCCTCCTGCGCCATGCTGCGGATCTCACCGACCGACACGCCGAGGTAATCCGCAATCGACTGAATGATGGTCGGTGCCTGCTCGAATACCGAGTTCAGCTCCTCACCGCGCAGCACGCCGGAGCCCATCGCCTGCGTGATCTGCAGCATGGCGGCGGCCTGACCCTCTGCCGAGGTGCCCGCGATCTTGAACTGCTTGTTCAGCTGCTCGACAAACGCGATCGTTTCCTGATTGCTGCTGAATGCGTCACCGGCAAGCAGACCCATCTTCGCGACCGCATCCGCCGTAGCGTTGTACGCGCCGCGCGAACGCATAGCCGACTGATAGATCAGCTCCTGCAGGTCGGCGGTGCTTTGCAGACCCGTCGTTCATCAGGTTCAGACGCGCCGTGGTCTGCGTCATTTCGTCTGACATGCTCACGATACCGCTCACCAGCTTGGAACCGAGGAACGCTGTACCCAGCTTTTTGAGTGATGCCGTCAGGTTCTCTGCCGGCGGCTGCGCCGAGGTCATGCCGCTCCGCAGCTCCTCGACTTCGCTCACGGTTCGGGTGAGCTCTTCGCGCACGCCTGTCAGTTCACTGTTAAATTGTGCATACAGACCGGTCGGCGCCGCCTGTTCGGTCAGGTTCTGCATCCGCTCAAACCGGTCGTTGACCGCACTCAGGTTGGACGCGATACGGCTGAGTACATTACTCATGCCGTCGCGCAGCTGGACGGTATTGACAGTGCCATAGAACTCACCTTCCCCTCGTTTTGCTTTATCCAGAGCCTTTTTTCTTTTCGTCCTCGTTGTGCACGACACAAGACGCCCAGATAAATGCCCGTTCTTCCGTTTGGCAGACTTAAATATTCGGACGGCAGGATGTGAAGCTCCTGCAGGCAGAAATGTGCGACGGAAGCCTCGTCATCCCCGTCCCGAATCAGTTTTTTGCCTGTTCCACCAGATCCAGGAGCTTCACCGAAGCCGCAGATGTCGAACAGCTTTTCCGTGTAGTTCGTATACTCGCCCGGTGTCAGCATGGCCGAGATCAGCTCCTCGGCGCATTTCACGCCGTAGCTGTCCTGCAGTTCTGCATCGTTGAGGTTCGGATAAACCGTGCAGGCGGCTGCCAGCTGGCAAGGTACAGCACGTTGTCGAATTCCTGACGGAAGCTGCCGCGCTTGCCCGGCACCTTGTACGCGGTACTGGCAGTCGCGGCGCAGTGTTTCGTCCTCGCGCGAGGAAATGCAGCGCACCTCCCACTCGAGCGGCTTGCCATCCTCATCGGTGAAGCGGTCAGACACGACCAGCTTCACGTTTTTCTACCTGCTTGGCGTTCTGCGCCAGAAATGCGGTAAGATTACCCATTGTACAAATTCCTCCTTATTCCATACCGGACAGTTCGGTAAACTCCTCCGGGCATATCCCAGCCGTCGAACGTGCCGGAAAGCTCCTCGTCAAGCAGACTGTCGCCTGCGTCGAACTTCGCCAGAATCGAGCTGTCGATCAGGCAGCCGGTGTGTGTGATGGTCTGACGGCCGGCGGACGAGGACGGGTCCTCGTTGGACACCTGAATCTCAAACGGCGTCATCCTTTGCCGGTCTTGCAGTAGGTCAGGAACCAGCGGCGGAACACGCTCTGGTTAAAGTGCGCCGTGCCCTTCCACGAACCGGACCAGCCGGTCGGCTTCTTACCGATGCCGGTACGGCCGAGGATTTTCACGTCCTGCGAATTGACCTTCGCGGACGATTCAAAGCTGTACAGCTGCATCATATTATAGCGGTTGCCGTCAATGGTGACATAGCACTCGGCCATCGAACCGGATACCGCATCATTTGCTTCCATAACAGGAGCGTTCAGCATGACTTTTCCCTCCTTTATTCAACGATTACCTTCATGTAGAGCTGTTCCATCGCAGAAACCGGCTGTACATGGTCCTCGACCGCAACAGACTTCTTCATGTCGCCCTGCGACACGGTGACGCTGCTGCTGTCAAAGTTCTCAATGGCGCGGATGGTCTGGAGCTGCGTGTGATGCGCTACGATGTCGCTCCACAGGCTCACGCGGCCGCTTGCGTCGTTCTGCACCTTGCCGAGATACTTCGAGTTGAACAACGACGCAATATCGTTCGCGATCTGGTCGAGCACGCGCATGACCTGATTGGACGAAATCCGCGCTCTTTTCGTCCGTGATGGACACGAACGTGTTGATGTCGGTCAGCACGCGGGTCTGGTCGCCCACACGGTGGAATGTGAACTCACCCGCCTTGATCGCCTTTTCAAGCTGGGTCTGGGTGTAGTTCGTGTCGATGTCGTACTCGCCGGTGTAGGTCGAGTTGGTCATCGAGCGGTTGACCGCGCACGCAGATTCCGCGCCGGTCGTCCAGTAGACAGCCGAGGTATCATCAGATGCACCGACCAGTCCGTTCTTGACGGAAATCACGCCCTCATAGTCTGCCGCAGGGTAGCCATGCAGCACGCACTGGAACTTCACGCCCTGCTCATCACGCAGGCGGCGCGTCCAGTTTGCGAACAGACCCTTGACCGTGCTGTTCTTCGTGTCGCAGCCGACCGCGTTGAAAGCTGTACGGCTCGATCTTGTCGAGGAACGTCTGGTAGGCTGCATCCTGCACCGCGCCGGTCGTGCCGCCGGTGAGCAGCAGGCCCGCGTTCTCGGTCAGCGCCTCGCTGCCCTTCCAGTGCAGATAGTCGTTGTCGGTCAGGTCGGAAACTGCCTTAACTGCCTTCTGCGTGTCCACAAGGGTCGTGCCGATGTAGGTCGAAACGTCGTAGACCTCGTTCGTCGATGCCGTAAAGCCCTCGTTCTGCTGAATGACGATCTTCAGTTCGTTGCCGATCTTGCCCGGATACTTCGCCTCCGCGTACTTGCAGGCTGCCTTTGCACCGCCGCTGTTCAGACGGAACAGGTGCAGCGTCTTGGCATTTGCGAAGATCTCGCGCAGCGGACGCAGCTCGTCCGCCGTGTAGGCGTAGCCGGTCAGCGCAAGTGAGCCCTTCTGGAACTCGCTGTTCTCGATGGTCACGACCTCGTTCTCCGGTCCCCAGTCGAGGGACAGCGGGAAAAGCCGCCGTGCCGCGGTCGCCCAGGGTCGCAGACGCACGCGCCGCCGACACAAAAGTTGATGTACGCACCGGGCAGAACCTTGTTGTTCTGTACGGTATACATACCGCCGCCTAAAAGCCATTTAATTCACCTTGCCTTTCATAAAGTTGTCAATGAGCGCGTCCACCTCGGAAAAGGTGTAGCGCTGATCCTTGTCGAGCAGCACACCCAGCAGGTCGCGCCGCTCGCGGTATCTGTCGAAGGTCAGGAGCTGTGCGCCGGTAAACGCCGGTGCTCCTGCCTCGGTTTTGCGTTTAACTGCCATTTTTCGTTTCTCCGTTCCTACGGTAGTTCTGCAAATTCTCCATCGGAATATCTTCCGGATTTCCCGGACAAACTGCCGGTAGTCCGCGAAGAAGTGCAGCACCTCGTCTGTAATTTCCCACGAGATTGCCGCGCAGGCTCTCCGTGCGCCGCAGCAGCAGCGTGAGCGTCTGTGCGGTCTCGGCACTGCTCCTGCGGACGGCCATCCGACGGGAAGAACCGCACGTCCATGTGCTGCACGATCTCATGCAGACCGGCCGGGTACGGTGTCACATCCGCGCGAAGCTGCCGAATGGAGAAGCACGGCGCAGAGAAGCCCTGCTCGATACGCTCGGTGTAAACGTCGTACTGCGCCGATGGATAGACCGAATGCGCAGACTTATCGACGATTTCCTGTACTACGTTAATCATTTGCCCTCCATCATGCGGCTGAGAAATTCCTCGCTTTTGGTCTTGATAAAGTCCGGGCGCAGCTTTTTGCAGGTCGAACAGACCCTCTTGCGCAGCATATGCCTGCCCTCGACAAACCGTTCACAAGGCGCTTGCCGATGGCCGGAACGTACCGTCCGACCTCCTGCCGGTGGCCGTTCTCCACATATGGTGCGTACCAATGTTGTTGTAGATTTCTGCACGATAATGCTTGCCACTGCGCCGTGCCTTGGTGATGAACCAGTTGCGCCGCAGATGACCGCTTGTCAACCGGTGTCAGTCAATGACGTCGGTCAGCAAATCGTTCATCATCTCATCGAGCAGGCCGGTGTAGAAAGCGTCCATCTCTTTGCTCACTGGCGGCGGCCTTAATGCGCTCGTTCAAGTCGCGCAGCTCGTGGAAAAATCACAGCCCCCAGCTTGCCATTACGCTCGCTCCTCTCGGAGGGCAGAAAGCTGCTGATGGGTCGAATAGACCGCGCTCTCGCCGCTGTATTTCAGCCGATAGGTCGCGCCGTACTGCTGAACCGCAATGCGGCAGCCCGCCGGGAATCGTCAGCTCCGGCGCACAGTAGATCGTGGCCTGATAGCTGATCTGACCGCTGTTCGCGTCCGTTTGCTGTCCGGTGTGCCGGAAAACGACAGCGCACACGGGATATTCTCGTGCAACCGCGTCCGGTGTAACAACGGTTTCGCCGCCCACTTCCTGTTTGCTTGTGCCGGTGACGGTCATCACGCCGTCATAGGTCTGCTCGAGCAGCGCCCGTTCCAGCTCCGGATTGCCGAGCACACTACCACCTCATCTTTCGATAGGCGTTCAACTGCGCCTTGTAGTCAGTGAGGAAGTCGCCCGAGCCTGCTAGCGCCGCCAGCTGCTCCGCTGCGGTTGCAAAGGAAAAGGACGTATCCCCTCTGGACACGCCCTTTGCGGCAGGCTGCATATTCTCGTTCTGGAGCTGAACGCTGTTTACCAGACCGCGCACCATAAGCACTGCGGTGTTCGTCAGGCCGTCCGGCGCCTCGGTCAGATTGCAGTAGTTACAGATCTGCTCGAGCACCAGATCGCAGGCGAACTCAAGCGTTTCCTGCGGCAGGTTCGGCAGCAGGCTTTGCGCCCGCAGCATCAGCGTTTCCCTTGTCATTTCTGCGCTTCCCCCTCGGTTTGTCCTCGGTCGGCTCGGTTTCCTCCTCGGCGGTCACGGTTTCCACGGTAAAGCCCGCACGGCCGGAGAACCAGCTTGCAAGCCACTCATTATCCGTCTGCGCCTCACCACTGACGAACTGCACACCGCCGATCTTGCGGTCGTACTCCTCGCTCGGTGCCTTGATCTTGTACATAGTGCTTCCCTCACTTTTACCTTGAAATTACGCAGCACGCCGGCAGCGCGGGACTTCTTGAGCACGGTTGCCGCTACCATCTCGACATCACCGGCCTTGACCGGGCCTGCGGTAGAGAAATCCGGCAGCGTGGTCGAGATCACCTTGCCGCCCATCGGAGATACGGCGTGAAACCGTCCAGACCCAGACGGACAGCGTACAGGTCGGTCAGACCGGTAACGGTGGTCTTGGGCGAGGACGCGCCGTATTCACGCGACGTGATCGGCACGACCGGCTTTTCCTTCTTCTCGGCGGTGTCGTAGTAATACTGCATATCCATGAACGGAATGCCGTTGTAACCGCTCATCTGACGGCCGAAAGCGTCCTCGGAGTGGGTCAGATAACCGGCACGACGGGCGCAGGAGCGGATCTTGGTCAGCAGCGCCGCATTGCCGATGAGCATGGTCGGCACGCCGTCCAGTTCGGACAGGAACTCGTCGAGCATATCGAGTACGGTCTTGTAGTTGGTGTCGATCGCCGCCGAGGTGGAACAGGTCGATCGCCTTGATGCATCCGCGTTGAGCTCGGTGGAAGTGCCGACAAGCAGCGTGTCCAGACCGTCAAAGCCCTTGGTGCCCTTGTCGCCGTTGATGGCGGTGTAGTGGAACAGGTTGGTGGTCGCCTTGATGTGCTCCTCGAGCTGGAACTGCACCTCGCTGATCTGGCCGTTCGCAGTATTCGCGAGAACACGGTCGATCTTGAACGTACCGCCGAAGACGATCTTGAGGTCAACCGACTTGGTTTCGCGGTCGGCCGCGGTGTCGGTGTAGTCGGTGTTGATGTCACGGAAATCCGCGCCTGCCGGGGTCTTGAGCTGAGTGTAACCATAGGTCAGCGTAGAGCCGCCGGTACCGGGCGATACCGAGTTGTCAAGGTCAGTGCCTCCAGCAGCATGGAGCCGCGGCGGAACTGGTCGATAACCTGCTGGTCCACATGGTTTGCCATGCCGACCTTTGCCTGTGCGAGAGTGATAGGCATTTTTCATTCCTTCTTTCTGTTAGCCGTTGGTGTTGTATACTTCTGCGAGCGGAACCGAGATCGTTTACCGTGTTCGGGTTGCCGCCGGACTGCGGATTGTAGCCGCCGCCCTGACCGCCGTTCGGGTTTCCGCCCTTGCCGCCCTGCTTGCCGGACTGACCTGCGCCGTCCTCCTCGAACAGCCATGCCTTGTCCTTTTTCAGACTTTCGACCTGCGCGTCAAGGCCGGTGATCTTGCCGTCCGTGCCGATTTTGATGTCGTCCATCGAGAGCGCCGCGCGGGTCGCTGCGGATCGCGTGCATGGGCACGGGTCAGCGCCAGGTCGATCGCCGCATCACGACGAATGTTCGCGGTATCGGTGTCGTACTTGGTCTGGAGGATCTTGAGGTCGTCCTCCAGCTTCTTCGGGTCCTTGCCGTCCCACGCCTTGGCGGCGGCACGCAGGTCCTTGATGGTGTTGTTCGCCGTGGTCAGCTCCTGCGCCTTGGTGTCCAGGTCGGCCTTGGGAACGTAAGCGCCGCCGGCGGCGTTGACCACCTCCAACTTTGCGTCCTTTGCCGCCTGCTGGAACTGCTCCCAGGTCAGTGCGCCCTTTTCAAAAAGGCTTTTGAGAAATTCCATTGTTTTTTGCTCCTTTCATCGAAAAATGGGTATGAAAAAACCACCTTGACAGTTGAATCCTTGGTGGTTTAGTCCATCAGTATCTACTGTTTTGATTTCGGTTTCCAGAATTCGGTCGAATACGCCGTTGTCCGCGCGGATAATCATCGTTTTTGACTTTGATCGTCGCTCCGTCCGGTTTTTATAGATCATTTGCCGGCGCCCGCCGTCGATTCCACCGCCAACGATTCGCCTCAACAATGCCGGTGCCGAACATTTTCTCATAGCTTTGAGATCCATTGTTAAATCTCTCCTGTACGGTCTTGATTGACTAAGTCTTTGGTTGATACATGAACGGTCACTCAATTCGATTGCCTTTTTGACCGATTTATTCATATGCTCGCCCGGGATTTACCATTTTAGCAGCCGTGTTCAGAATATCTTGAACTGCTTGCTCGACGGCTGCGAACAGCGTTGCGCTGCATTTTGTCCGCAAGCAATTCCTCGAAAGACTTGTTCGGGTCGGTTTCGTCGAGCTGTTTACGCAGTTTCTGATCTTTTCATCAGCTCTCACGTGCCTGCGTTCGGTGCGTATTTCGCAGCTCGCAAGCCTGCCGCGCCTGTTCTTCCAGCGACTTTGAATATCGAGCAAATCAGGAATATGTTCATTCATCGTGGTACTTATACCACTGACGGACTTCCTTGTTGCCGAGTGTACCTCGCAGATCGCCCAACCTATCCGCAAAAAAGCATACGGTTCAGCGTATCCTGTCTTGCGGCTCTGGAACTCGCTCCCTTCTCACTGTCATTATACTTCATATTCTGAAATGCATCAAGTTTTCTGGGCATTTCAGTTTTAAAAATTCACCGCGGTATTTTTCGAATTGCTGTTGATCTGCTCTCGAGCATTTTTATACTTCTTCTCAACCGATGTGCCGGCGGGATCGTCTTCGACGTACTTCCTATGCCATTCCTCATACGTCAGCTTCTTCTCGACATACTCGGTCTTGCCGGTCGCGGGATTTCTGGCGGCACGCTTACTGCCGTCCGGAACTCCGTCACCGGAACGGTGGTACACCGGCAGCGCGGATGCAGCGGCGGATAATTGATGCCGGTTTCGTGCTCCGCGAGCGGAAACTCGCGCTGATCCAGAGCGCCGCACACCGTGCAGGTCTTGAGATCGAGCGCCGCCTCAAACCGATAGGACTGGACACCGGTTTCCCGGTATCCCTGTTCGGCAGCCTCAGCCGCCATGTGGGCGCTCTCGGTATGGATGAGCGTTGCCGCCCCTGCTCTCGGACACGCTCATGCGCTTGGCAAACTCTTTCGTCATGCGGTCGAGCGAATCGCCGCGTACCAGACCGCGCGAGAGCGTCTGCATCAGCTCACGGGTCAGCTTTGTCCTTGTCCGCCCAGATGCGTGAGGAAAACTCACTGCCGGCCCACGGCACCGCAAGAATGCGTTCAATGGTCTGCGGGTCAATCCTTGCAAACGTGCTTGCCCACATCGGCCTGCTGGCTGACGGCGTACACCGTGCGGTAGTAGGTGTCGGTGTAACGCTCCTGCAAGTGGTCGCGCAGCACATCGCGCTGAGAGCCGAACAGCTCCATCATCCGCAGTTCGACTTGCGTCTGCAATGCCTGCAAGCGCGAGATACGCGAACGGAGATAAACCTCCTCCAGCTCCTTGTCAAAGCCGCCTGCAAGCGCCTTATTGCGGAACTCGTCCAGCGACATCCGGAAGTCCTCCAGCTCTGCATCCCGCAGCAGCCTGCGTGCGTCTGCCATGCTGACGCTCTCGTTTGCGGCATAGCGGCCATAGAAGATCGAAATTTCCTGATCCAGTTCGTGCAGAATGCGCTCGTATTCCCGATGGAACCGCAGACACAGGTCGTTCATCGTCCTGTTTCTGCTTTTCGGCCAGCTCGATGGCACGCTTTGCGCCAGTAGCGCGCCGCTGACCTTATCCGCTGCTGCCATCGCCTGCACCGTCCTTTGGCGGGAACCGGAACTGCGGCTGCTTCTCGGCTGCCGCCTGCTGTTCCTTTTCCAGCTGCTTCTGCTCGCTCTCGGCATCGTCTACCCACGGATGGTTTGCGAGAATGGTTCTGTCCGAGATAATGCCGACCGACTGCTGCGCGATCTGCGCGGTTTCAAGGTCGTTCTGCACCATGTTGCGTGTCCATGTCTGAGAATGCGTTTCGGCTGTGCGATACCCTCCAGACGGCAGATAGCGCGTACCAGCTCGGCAAAGCCGCTGCGGAACTGCGTTTCCAGCATCACGGCCTTGAGCTCCAGCAAACTGTACAGGTACTTGAGCGCCACGCCGGACGAGTTGCCGAAATTCTCAGGGTTCGGGTCAACGCCCATGCCGGAAACGAAGATCTGACGGCGGGTTCTTTCGAGGAAAGCGTTCCGCGCCTCAAACGGGATCTCCGCGCGGATGGTGTCCACGCCGCCGTCCCCCTCAACCTTGATGAGCTTGCTCTTTTGAGGTCACTCATGAACTCGGTCTTGTCCGTGCCGCCGTAGTTCTTGATGACGAAGATGACCTCCTGTACGTCCTCCATGTCGTTGGCGAAGCCGAAACCACCTTGTCGTAGGCGTCGATCAGGTCACGGTACAGCGGCAGATCGCCCCGCCGGTCGGCGTTGTTGTAGAACGGGATGAACGGCACCGCGCCGAGGCCGTGCCGCAACTCCTGCCCGACTTCCGGATATTCGAAGTAGGTGTAGTTGCCGGACACGCCGTTCTGGCGGTAGAACCGGCAGGTCGTGTCGTCCCAGTATTCGCACACCTGCACGGTCTGTCCGCTCTGCGGGTCGAGCATGGTGTAGCAGCGCAGCACGCCGACAAGGTCGCTCTCCAGCGTACCGGAGAACACCGGCACGATCTGGTCCCGGGTCTACGGTGTGGTAGCGGAACCTGCCGTCTGCGCCGCGCCAGTAATGCAGCCAGCCGACCGAGGTGTTGCTCGCGTCAATGCCGAGCTGCATGGCCGTTGCGGTGTACTGATCTCCGAGAATCTCTGCGATCCGCTCGTTGGCGGTCTTGTTCCCCACATCGAACACCGGCGGGTAGCTCAGCGCGTAGGAAACCTTCTGCGTCACGAGCAGATTATGCCACGAGTGCGAAATGCGGTTGTCCGCGAGGTGCAGCGGATTGCCGAGCGCCTGTTCGGTCTCTGCCTGCCGCTGCAAAACGCTGTTGTCCTGCTTGATGCGGTTGACGTTGCTGTAATAGCGTCGAGCCTCGTCCGCCTCACGGATGAACTGCCCGTGCCCCTGCAAAAAGCCGCTGAATCGTGCGGCTGTTCACTTTCACCATACGCTGACCCCTCCTTTCCTGGTAAACTGCTCCGCAACGCCGGTCGTGGCGTCGGGAGCGTCATCGTGGGCGTTCTTGCCCTCTTTCTGGTAATGGTAACATTGCTTTTGCATACCCGGCCAGCGGTCGCGCCAGTTCACCGGGTAGTAAATGTGATCCTGCACCCACGTTGAGTTCGTGAGGATACGCGCGACCTTGTTCTCGCTCTGGTAGAACCACTCCACACGGCAGCGGTTGGAGCCGAGCCGCCGAAGCTGCTCCTGCACGTTGCGGGCAAAGCCGCGGCCGCCGTTGTTGCTCTCGATTTTTCGCAAGGTTTACGCTGTGCGTCAGCAGCCGCCGTGCGGTTTCCGGCTCGGTGATCTCCATCGAGGCCTTGGTGTAGTAGATGTTGAGCACATAGGCCTCGTGGTTATACTCGCCGTAGATGATGCTGCAAAGATAGTCCGCGCCGGTGTCCGCCGTGTCGGTATAGCTGCGGATATGCGTGAACAGCGGCCTGCCGTTTGCATCGCTCGGAATGTCTGTGTAGGTCTTGAAGCTGCTGTACAGACGGCCTTTCAGGTCGATCGGCTGCTGCTGGTAGTTCGCTGACGCAATCTCCTCGCTCATCGTGCGAACCTTGTCCTCGTAGTCCTCACGGTGAGAACCGCATCGCACAGCATCGTGCCGTCGTCCTGCAAGGCTTTCATCGTGATGAGTTCCGCCTCCGGCCAGTGCTCCAGCGCACGGCCTGCGAGGTCGCCGGTCGCCCAGCGCGTCATGATGATAACGATCTTGTAGCCGGTTTCGGTTCGGGACAGCATCGTGTCCGTGAACCACTGCCACTGCTTGTCGAGTGCGCCCTCGTTAAAAAGCCTCCTCGGCTTTCTTGATCAGGTCATCGAGAATGAGCTTGCGTGCCGAAGCCGGTCGCCGTGCCGCCCGGAGAGGTAGCAAGGTAACTCGCGTACTGCCCCTCAAGCGCCCACTTGCCTGCGGCGGCCTCGCCGTACTTGATGCGTGGTCTGCGGGAAAATGTCCGAAAAACACAATGCGGCTCGGGTCAAACCGTTCCTCCGCAATGCCGTCGCGGACCGCCCGTGCGAACGTCGTGGACAGCGTTTCGTTGTAGCTGCCGGTCATGATCTGCTCGGACGGATCGCGCCCAAACAACCACTGGCTCAGCAGCACCGCTGCGGCTCTTGCCGTGCCGCGGCGGCATATTGACCACCAGCACCTTTGCGGTCGCTCTCACAGAACGCCTGTAAGCGCCGACACAGCGTCTTGAGGTACGACCGCCGGTCCTCGCGGTAGAAGTCCGGCGCCATCAGCTTGCAGAACGACCAGAAATCACGCCGGGCAAGCTCAAGGCGAGCCGCCCTGCGAATGCGCTCGTCAACCATCGTCAGCCAGCTTCGCAGCTCCGGTAGTCAGCCCTGCGAGCGGGTTTTCCACCTCGAGAGTGCCGGAGTGCTCGATTTTCTGCACAAATGCGCCGCCGCCTTGGCTCTCAGCTCTGAGGCCTTGAGCCGGTCCTTGGTTTCCCTCGCCCTTGTCACGCATGTAACTGAACGAAGTACAATTTGA
>VOFK01000239.1_pt1 | contig 26464 bp, 35 predicted proteins | sample 5384121 | NCBI WGS metagenome assembly VOFK01 (sample SAMN12384730, study PRJNA508395) | human gut metagenome | isolation source: healthy gut J | host: Homo sapiens | reverse complement strand
AGCGTCAAGGATCTCGCATTGACCCTTGCCGAAGTGGCGTCAGCGGAACCCGACATGCCATTCTTCTATTATAATATTCCTTGCCTGACACATGTGTCCGCCATGATCAGTCTCCTAAAAGGAGGTGGATGGTCTCATCCCTAATTTCGCGGGCATCAAGTACACATTCGAGAACATGATGGACTTCCAACTCTGTCTTGAATTCAAGGACAGGAAGTACAACATCATGTGGGGAAGGGACGAGATGATGCTTCCGGCTCTCTCAATCGGTGCGGACACCTTCATCGGAAGCACTTACGGCTACAACGCTCCGATCTACCTCGCCATCATGAAGGCGTTCAAGGAGGGCAGGATTTCTGACGCCGCAGGGCTTCAGTACAAGGCTAACATCATCATCACATTCCTCGAGAAATACGGCAACGGCTGCGGGAAAGCGTTCATGAAGGCCGCGGGGCTGGATCTCGGCCCATGCAGAAGACCGCTCGCCACTTTGTCGCCGGAAGCATATTCATCGCTTTTGGAAGACCTGAAAGACACTGAGTTCGACAACTACAAGTGCATATTCAAATAGCAACAAAAACTAATACCAAAATGAACAGAACGTTAAGACTGATCTTCCGCGTGATGGCAGTGATGTTCGTGGCCACGGCTTTCGGACTGGGAGCGTCAGCGCAGGAAAAAGGATCCGGCAAGGCTATGTCCGTCTCCGGAGTTGTCACCGACACTGGGCAGGCCCTGCCAGGAGCCAATGTTCTGGTAGTCGGTTCCAAGAACTAAGTTATCACGTACAAAGTTAACTTCAAGAATCGCATCGCAGGAAGCTTTTCCATCTTTCATTGATTCTTCGGTACAAATGAGGTTCTTAACTTTGTAAACTTTCAGTTTATATGCCAGCATATTATGTGATTCGCTATATTCTTTATCTTTTGCTTTCTGGTACATGCTCTTTTCTTTTTACAGAAGAATTGGATGAAGAGCTATATGAATTGTTATTATTGTAAGAAGAGCCGGAATCGCTGCTTTGCGCTACGTCACTTTCTGTCGTTTGCGGATTACGTAAAGGAATCTTTGCTCGTTATCAGGCCACAGTGGATTCCGGATAAGTTTGTTCCTTGTTTTTTTATTTTCCAGTTCTTTTTGCTTTCTTTATCTTTTGATAGGTTCATTGACGATGTATTTTTTACCTTTTTTCGGTAAGAGATACAGTGATGAATACATGTTCTTTGGTTTTCGCACGATTCCAGTAACTTGCCGGAATATATTCATTAATTTGTTCGGCACTGTAAGTTAACATTTCATTTGCAGCCAGCTGGCGTAGTTTATAACGCATAGCCGCATCGTTTTCTTCATAGTAGCCAACTTTAAGTGTCGTTACATTGGCGCTGTCTTGAAACATTGGAAAGATCTTCAATAGCGTCTTCGGCACGCCCACTTGTAAATTCTTTATTATTCCCACAAGATACAAAAAGCAGATACTGCCATAATAGCCAATCCTGTCTTACACAAATTAGCCCATACATTTAGTTTGTTTTTCATAATAGATATATGTTTGTTTATAAAGATTTTTTGCAATGTATTAATAATATGTAAAAATAAACAAGAAAAATGCGAATAAATATTGAATTAATTATTTGAATATGATGCAAATAAAATAAGGGCATCTCAGTATGAAAAATGAGATGCCCTTTAGTATTAAATAGATATTTTTGTTACTTGGATTCTTCTGAATTCTGCAACATCTGGAACAACTTATCCAGTTTCGGAGCCATGATAATCTCCGTACGGCGGTTCTTACTTCTGCCTTCCGCTGTTTCATTATCATCGACAGGCATATATTCACCACGTCCGCTAGGCTGTATCTGTAACGGATTCACATGATAGTTCTTAATCAGGATGCGGACAACAGAGGTAGCACGGATGACACTCAAATCCCAGTTGTCTTTAAACTGTACCGTGTTGATCGGTTTGTTATCCGTATGTCCTTCGATGAATACGTCAATATCCGTCTGTTTGTTCAAAACCTCGGCTAGTTTACCAAGAGCTTCCTCACCGCGTTTATCCAGGCGGGCACTTCCTGATTGGAATAATAGTTTATCGGACATAGCTACATATACTTTTTTTCCGTCTTTCTCACGAACGGTCAGTTCGTCGGTACTGAAACCAAGTAAGGCATCTTTTTACATTGCTCAAAAAGATTCTGTACCTTATCGTTCTGCGCTTTAATCATATCCTGCAACTCATTGATGGTACGTTCTCTTTCGTTAAGCTCGTTTTTCTTCTGGCTCAACAGGGCATTTAGTTTTTCCTGTTCAGTCATGTTGACGTTCAGCATGCTTTGATACTGACGGATACTGTTCCCCATCTTGGTCGTATCAAGCAAAAGGTTCTTGATTTGTGCCGACATTTGCGCGTTTGTATTGCGGCAGTCGGTCAATAATCTTTGCAAACTATCTTTGCTTATAGTAGCTGCCATTTCTGCCTGCATGAACTTCTTTTTTTTGTTACACATGAAGTACATAACAGTAACGTAAGTAAAGTAAATAAAGTAATTTTCTTCATTGTTGTTTTATATTTTAAGTGGGTATGTATAATCAGCTTTGCAGAAACTCACAAAGTTTCTGTACAGCCAGTGCACGATGGCTGATTTGGTTCTTATATCATTTCCCAATTCGGCAAAAGTCCGGTCGTAACCTTCAGGCTTAAATATAGGATCGTAGCCAAATCCGGAATTACCGCGTTTTTCTTTGATTATTTCGCCTTTTATCACTCCTTCAAAGAGATACTCCTTTCCGTCCAGTATCAACGAAATAGCGGTGCGAAATTGCGCTTTACGGTTTTCCTTTCCTTCCAGTTCGTGAAGGAGTTTGAGCATATTTGCCTGGGCGTCGTGTCCTTCACCTCCTGCATAGCGGGCGGAATAGACTCCGGGAGCTCCGTTCAAGGCTTCCACTTCCAATCCCGGTATCATCGGCAAAACAATCCAGATGATAGTTTTTATAGATATAGGAAGATTTTAATAGCGCATTTCCTTCCAGTGTTTCAGCTGTTTCGGGAATATCCGTTTGGCAACCGATATCATTGAGACTTAATAATTCTACTTGATCTCCCAGGATAGCGGCCACTTCTTCCAGTTTATGAGCATTATTGGTAGCAAATACAAGTTTGCGTTTCATCATCTTATTTTTTGTTTTAACAGGGTTGTTCACTACTTATCAACCGGTTATTATTTCACTTTTAGCTTATCGAATCCTTCGCCATACACACCAATAACAGAACTTTGAGAGATAAAAGCATTTGGATCAATGCGTTTTACCAAACGGAAGATGTCGAGTGACTGACGTTTCTTGGCAAGTACTACCAATACTTTCACATTGTTTTTACTGTACCATCCCGTACCGTCGAGTACTGTTACTCCCCGGTCGGCATCTTTAATGATACGGTCGGCTATTTCATCATATTTCTTGGAGAAGATGAAGAATTGAACCGATTGACGGGCACTGTTGATAATCCAGTCGAGCACAACGCCGATGATAAACAGAGTGACAAAACCGAAAATAACCCGGCGCCAATCATGAAATATAAAGTAACAGGAGCTGATAATGAATACATCACAAATCATAATCATTCGTCCGAGTGATACATCTTTGTATTTATTGACGATAGCGGCGATAATATCTGTTCCACCCGTACTTCCATTGTAGTTGAAAGTGATACCCAGACCTACACCGCACATGGCTGCACCGATAATGCAAGCCATGAAGTCCTGTCCTGTACCGAGTAACAACGGTTTACCGTCCGGCGTCATATCCGGCGCTTCTACATAATTGTTCACCACCAACTGGAATAACCAAAGCAGAAAAGTCAGTGTAAAAAAATAGCATAAGTGGTTTTTATACTAAATCTTGGACCTAATACCCGGATGGCAAAGGTCATCAGAACTGCATTAATAATGAAGTATGACCATTGATTGGAAATCCCGTTGCATAATAGATAATAGCTCCGATACCGGTAGTTCCTCCGGTAGTTATCTGATAAGGTAACAGGAATGCAGCCCCCATCCCAAAGAATAGCTTATCAATCCGAGAGTGATGTAGATATAATCTTTCACTTCTCTCATTACTTCTGCTTTTGATAGTTTATGCATAGGATTTTAAGTAATAGGATTTTATAAAGTATTAGGTATAAAGTATTAAGTATTAACCTGGCGGATATATTGGGATAGCGGCTACGGATAATACTTAATACTTATTACTTAATACTTTAAATTACAACGTTTACAATCTTTTTCGGAACGACAATGATTTTCTTCGGAGTCTTGCCGTCAATCCACTTCTGTGAACGTTCGTCGGCCAATACCGCCGCCTGAATAGCGTCCGAAGCTTCATCTGCTGCAAATTCCATATTGAAACGTGCCTTTCCGTTGAAAGAGATGGTATAGTTGATAGTGTCTTCTTTCAGATATTCTTCATTGTATGCAGGCCATTGGGCGTCGCATACGGAAGTCTCGTGTCCCAATACGTCCCACAGCTCTTCGCAAACATGCGGAGCGAAAGGAGCGAGCGTGATAACGAGCTGTTCCAGAATCTCTTTCTTGCTGCATTTCAGGTTGAAGAGTTCGTTGACGCAAATCATGAATGCGCTGATAGATGTATTATAAGAGAACTGTTCAATATCACCTGTCACCTTCTTAATCAATTTATGAAGGCTCTTCAATTCTTCTTTCGTTGCAGGTTCGTCTGTCACCAGATATTCGTCCGTGCGGCTGTAGAACAGCGACCAGAATTTGCGGATAAAACGGTGTACACCGTCGATTCCGTTGGTATCCCACGGTTTAGACTGTTCTACCGGGCCGAGGAACATTTCGTACATACGAAGTGTATCTGCACCGTATTTCTCAACAATCATGTCCGGATTGACTACATTGAACATTGATTTACTCATCTTTTCAACTGCCCATCCGCAAACGTATTTTCCGTCTTCGAGGATAAACTCGGCTGTTTTATATTCAGGACGCCATGCTTTGAATGCTTCCAAATCCAAAACATCATCGGATACGATATTTACGTCTACATGGATAGGGAGTAACTTCGTATTGATCTTTCAGGTTCAGTGAAACGAAAGTATTGGTATCTTTGATACGGTATACAAAGTTGCTGCGACCTTGAATCATTCCTTGATTTACTAACTTTTGGAAGGGCTCTTCCATTACAGACACACCCATGTCGTACAAGAAATTTATTCCAAAAACGAGAATAAATCAAGTGCCCTGTTGCATGTTCGGTACCACCTACATATAGGTCTACATTTTTCCAGTACTGGTCTATTTTCGGATCAACTAATGCCTGATGATTATGCGGGTCCATGTAGCGGAGATAGTAAGCCGAAGAACCGGCGAATCCCGGCATGGTGTTTAGCTCCAGCGGGAAGACAGTTACATGGTCAATCTTCTCATTTTCTACTACACATTTGTTTACTGTATCCCAAGCCCATTTCGTTGCGTGTCCCAATGGAGGTTCACCTGTTTCGGTAGGCAGGAATTTAGCGACTTCCGGAAGTTCCAGCGGCAGGCTGGCTTCGTCAATCATATAGGGCATTCCGTCTTTGTAGTAAACAGGGAACGGCTCACCCCAGTAACGTTGGCGAGAAAAATAGCGTCACGCAGACGGTAGTTCACTTTCACACGACCCAGATTGTGCTCTTTTTTACATATTTCTTGGTTGTTTCTATCGCTTCTTTGATAGTCAGTCCGTTCAGAGAAAGATCACAGTAAGGAGTGACATCCGGACGCGGAGAGTTACACACGATACCTTCTTTTGCATCGAAACTTTCTTCGCTTACATCACAACCTTCTACCAACGGACGGATTTCCAATCCGAAATGTTTGGCAAATGCATAGTCGCGGCTATCATGAGCAGGTACGGCCATAATAGCTCCTGTTCCGTATCCGGCCAGTACATAATCGCTGATCCATACGGGCACTGCTTCACCTGTGAACGGATTGATAGCATACGAACCACTGAATACACCGGTAACACTACGGTCGGCGATGCGTTCACGTTCCGTACGTTTTTGGTACGGTCGAGGTAAGCGTCTACTTCTGCTTTTTTGTTCAGGAGTCGTTAATTGTGCCACCAATTCACTTTCCGGAGCTAATACCATAAAGGTAACACCGAACATGGTATCTGCACGAGTGGTGAAAATGGTGAATTCGAGATCACTGTCTTTTACTTTGAATTGCACTTCAGCACCTTCCGAACGGCCGATCCAGTTTCTTTGGGTTTCTTTCAGAGAATCTGTCCATTCGATCGTGTCCAATCCATCAAGCAAACGTTGTGCATACGCAGATACACGCAAACACCATTGGCGCATTTTCTTCTGGATAACAGGAAAACCGCCACGTTCGCTGACTCCGTCTACTACCTCGTCGTTAGCCAGTACAGTTCCTAACTCGGCACACCAGTTTACCATCGTTTCGCCCAGATAAGCGATGCGGTAGTTCATCAGGATTTCTTGCTTTTCTTTTTCGCTTTTGGCGTTCCACTCTTCGGCAGTGAAACTGATTTCTTCGCTGCAAGCGGCGTTCAGTCCTTTGTTTCCGTAGATGGCGAAGGCTTTTTCCAGTTCTTCGATAGGACGGGCTTCCTGTTCGTCGTTGCAATAATAGCTGTTGAACATTTTTTGGAAGGCCCATTGGGTCCAATGATAATATTCCGGGTCGCAAGTACGGATTTCACGGTTCCAGTCGAAAGAGAAACCTATTTTGTCCAACTGCTCGCGGTAGCGGTCGATATTGTTGACGGTAGTGATAGCAGGATGCTGTCCGGTCTGGATAGCATATTGTTCTGCCGGCAAACCGTAAGCGTCATATCCCATTGGGTTGAGTACATTGAAGCCCTGCAGTCGTTTGTAACGGGCGTAAATATCCGAAGCAATGTATCCCAGCGGATGACCTACGTGTAGGCCGGCTCCTGATGGGTAAGGAAACATGTTTAGTACATAAAATTTTTGCTTCGAATCATCTTCCGTAACTTGGTAGGTTTTCTCTTCTACCCACCTTTTCTGCCACTTCTTTTCAATTTCTCTGAAATTGTACTCCATAGTGATAAAGTTTTTATTTATAGTGATTTATACTGTTATTTCTAATTCGAGGCACAAATTTACGTGTTTATTTTCAGATAACCACGCTTTCCCTATTGACTTTCTTCTTTTTATTTTGTATATTTGAGGTCAATAATAATAAAGAAATAATAATGAAATATATAAATTTTATTACATAAAGTTCAATAGGTTAATATGCGAATTGCATAACGAGGATAACGAATGGGCAAGAAGCTGTGAAGGTTCTTGCCCATTTTTGTTGCAATAATTCTATTTTAGGTATTGAAAGTGTCAAAAGAGTTTATAATAAACTTGGATACCGTTTATAATAAACCCCTTCGTTATTTATTAAAAACTTGAATAGAGTTTATTCGATTTCGAGGTTTTTGTGTAAAGAAGAAAGAATGATTGCAATGAATAACTGGCATCTTCTTTTTCTTATTTGGTACTTAAATAATAGGTACAATAGGCTGAATGATTGTATTGATTATATTATTTTACAATATATCATTGTTTTGCTCGATAATCGATCATTCAATGTACAAAGCTCCTGTCGTCTGTTCAATCAGATCGGACTTACGAGTCAGTTCCGGATTGAATAGAAACCATCATTGAGTCAAAAAAAAAATGCAGAAATCGTCTGTCATATCATATAATTCTGTAATTTTGTTGTGCAAGCCCTGTAAAACTAAAACAGCATTTCCAAGTTAATCTTTTAATACTAAAAAATACATATAAGTATGAAAATGAATCTTCATTGTTTTGCGAATCTTATCCCGATAATGATTCTCGCGCTTTTCTCGAATAGCGGACTGATAAATGCAACCGAAGTCGGAAAACGTACTGACGCATTGGAAGCATCAGCCTGGAACGACTCTCAATGGATTTCCGCAGTAGACGCCCCTGTAGTGAAAGGACATAACAACGGTCGCGCAGCCGATGGCGCGAGTTGGTTCGTGTCCACCGTGAAAAACGAACAGAAAATTGTCTCTGCCAAGTGGATGACCGCCGGACTGGGAGTTTACGAGTTGTATGTGAATGGGAAACCCGTAGGCGGAGAATTCCTGAAACCGGGCTTCACACACTATGCCAAGACCAAACGTTCTTTCACCTATGATATTACAGACATCATCCGTACCAAGCCAAACGCCGAGAATATGCTCTCCGTACAGGTGACGCCGGGATGGTGGGCTGACAAAATCATAACCCCTGGAGGATATGACGGCATGATAGGCAAGAAATGTGCCTTCCGTGGTGTACTGGAACTAACTTTTTCTGACGGAACCAAGAAGCGCTACGGTACCGATCTCGAAAACTGGAAAGCCGGAATTGCCGGTCCGGTGAAACATGCCGGTATCTTTGACGGAGAAGAGTATGATGCACGCGAACCGATGGGCTTCGAATGTGTGGACAAACTCTCCATACCCGAAGAGAACACCGAATTTTCTGGCGACATTCTGCCTTCGGACGGGCGGAAGTCTATCTGCGTACAGATCTTGCTCTTGCTCCTATCAGAGCATATATTTGGAAGAATATAGAAGGAGCGAAAGAGAACGAGTTCGGTAAGGTGATTATCGCCCGTGAGTTCGCATCGGGCAAGGAGATGACCGTAAGTCCGGGAGAGACGTTAGTGGTGGATTTCGGGCAAAATTGCGCCGGCATACCCTCTTTCGTATTCAAAGCTGCCGAGGGAACGGTGCTGACCTGCCTTCCTGCAGAGCTGCTCAATGACGGCAACGGCGCTAAGATTCGTGGCATGGACGGTCCGGAAGGAAGCTGCCATCGCGAAAACCTGCGCATCCCCCACACTGGTATCCGCCTGGATTACACCTTTGCTGCCGGAGATAATTATGTGACCTACTACCCTCATTGCACCTTCTTCGGCTACCGCTACGTCTCCATAACTGCCACCGGAAATGTCTCTATCAAGTCGTTGAAGTCCATCCCCGTTACTTCTATCACAAAGGAACTGGAAACCGGCACTATCACCACAGGCAACGACCTTGTGAACAAGCTCATCTCCAACACTTATTGGGGACAGCTATCCAACTACCTCTCCATACCTACCGACTGTCCGCAGCGCGACGAGCGTCTGGGCTGGACAGCAGACACACAAGTGTTTGCAGAAACCGGTACGTTCTTTGCTAACACCATGAAGTTTTTCCATAAGTGGATGCGTGACATGCGCGACACCCAAAAACAGGTTGGGTGGATTCCCCGGAGTGGCTCCCTTGGCACAATACGGTGATGAGAAAATGCGTTTGGGTTGGGCCGATGCCGGAATCATCGTGCCCTGGACGGTATGGAAGCAATTCGGTGACACGCAAATTATTGAGGAGAACTGGAACGCCATGAACCTGTTTATGAACCACATCAACGACACCAAGTATAACCATGAGACCCTCTGTGGCGAGAACGGCAACTACCAATGGGCTGACTGGTTGAGCTACGAACCACTGGAAAGTTGTAGCGGACTCGCTTTCTCTCCCCAAGGCCCGCTTCCTGATGCCGTCAGCTATTGGAACTATTTGAGCGCTTCTTACTGGGTGATAGATGCTTTCATGATGCGAGATATGGCTGCCGCCACCGGTCGCGATGCTACCAAGTACCAGCAAATGGCTGATTCAGCAAAGGCATACATCAAAGAGAACTTCCTCAACGAAGACGGCACCTTCAAAACCGCCATCCTTAATACCATGCAAACTCCTGCCTTATTTGCCCTAAAGAACCAGCTTGTGGAAGGCGAAGCCAAAAGCGAAGATGATAGACCGCCTGCGTGAAAACTTCGCACAGCACGATCTTTGCTTGCAGACCGGATTCCTGGGCACATCCATCCTCATGGCCACCCTCACGGAGAATGGCATGGAAGACATTGCCTATGAACTCCTCTTCCAACGTAAGAACCCAAGCTGGCTATACTCTGTGGACAATGGAGCCACCACCATTTGGGAACGGTGGAACAGCTATATGATAGACAAAGGAATGGGACCGCGCGGCATGAACAGCTTCAATCATTATGCCTACGGATGCGTATGTGAATGGATTTGGGAAACCGTTGCCGGCATTGCAGCCGATCCTGCTACTCCCGGCTTCAAGCACATCATTATGAAGCCCATTCCAGACAAGCGATTGGGACACGTAACTGCCGAATACCGTTCTGCCGCCGGACTCATTAAGAGCGCATGGAAATACGAGGGTGACACTTGGATTTGGGAATTCACCATTCCTAAGGGTGTTACCGCTACCGTAACCCTTCCCGGAGAGATGAAGTCAAAAGATTATGGAAGTGGAACTTACAAGGTGACCAAATAAAGTATATAGTTGCGATAGTTTTTCATGTAGGGATTTGATAGTAAGGCTGTATTCCTCTTCGGGATACAGCCTTCTCTTTTGTTTTGGCAAAATATCTGTCTATGCATTTTTCATCTTTTTTCTCTATGTGGAAGTTTTTTTTGCACATATATTCTCAATTCCTCGTATCTTTGCATTCTATTAAAAACATCACTATGGAATTGAAGCATGGATATTACCATCTGATTGCGATACTTGTAGTTGCTATTTGGGGACTGACCTTTATATCAACCAAAGTATTGATTAATCACGGACTGACTCCACAGGAGATATTCTTCTATCGTTTTCTTATTGCCTATCTGGGCATTTGGGTGATTTCTCCCAAACGTCTGTTTACGAGTAATTGGAAAGACGAACTTTGGTTGATGGCAGGAGGTTTTTTCGGTGGTTCACTCTATTTCTTTACCGAGAATACAGCTTTAGGAATCACGCAAGCATCCAATGTCGCTTTCATCATTTGCACAGCTCCCTTGCTTACTACCATTCTTTCCCTTCTCTTTTATAAGAGTGAAAAAGCCACCAAAGGTTTGATTTATGGTTCCATATTAGCTTTAATCGGAGTGGGACTGGTGGTCTTTAACGGCAGTTTTGTACTTAAATTATCTCCGGTAGGGGATTTGCTTACTTTACTTGCTGCCCTGTCGTGGGCATTTTATAGTTTAGTGATAAAGAAAATGACGGGCGTTACCCCACTGTATTTATCACCCGCAAAATATTTTTTTTATGGAGTATTGACCATACTTCCCGCCTTTCTTCTTCATCCGCTGCAACCGGATCTTGATGTACTTTTTAAAACCGATTGTATTATCCAATCTCTTATTTCTGGCCGTCCTGGCATCCTTGTTATGTTATGTCCTTTGGAATGTGGTATTGAAACAGTTGGGAACCGTTAGAGCCTCCAATTATATCTATCTCAATCCGTTGGTGACAATGGTGGCATCCGTAATCATTCTTCACGAACAAATCACGTGGATTACATTATTGGGAGCAGGTTGCATTATATTTGGAGTCTATCAGGCAGAAAAGAAATAAATAGGTAAAACCACACAAGAAATAACAAATCTAAGAGTGACAAAAAGGAAAAAAAGAAACGCATTAGTGAAAAGATGCGGAGATACAATCTCAGTTTACAGCGTCCCCAAGAGGAATTCCGTCGGCGTGTGATAGAGTCGGAGAGAATGAGGAAGGAAAGGGAACTGGAAGAAAGGAGGAGAGAACGGTGGAGAAAATGGAAGAAATGGCTTGGATTAGCCGATTTTACTGAATATGACGGTCCGTTTCCCATTTTTATATCTGCAGTGTTCTTTTTAGTGATTTTTTTAGGTGGGATAAGTTTATGCGTTTTAGGATTGTTCAAGGACCCATATAAGATTCAAATAATGCCAATCTTATATGGTATACTTTTTAACCATTTGGAGTGCGAAAGCCTTGATAATCTTTTATCCTGTTCTAAAAGCAGTCATAATCGCTTTATTTGAAGACAGAAAAAAAGTAGATTTTTATTGGAGATAATTCTTTATAATTCTTAGATTTGTATTCTATTACTAGAGTATGAATTAACACTATTATCAAAATGAAAAGAATTTGGGTGGCTCTTTTAGTATTTTCTATGTTGGGAGGAGCTGTATCAGCAAATGCTATTTCTTTTAAACGTAAAAAGACAAAAAAGAAAAGAATCTGTTGAGAAAGAAAAAAACTGCTTATGATAAACTGTTCTCATCTAATCATTCGAAAGCAGAAGGTTTCATCACTGTACACAAAGTGAAAGAAAAAGTTTATTTTGAACTTCCATTATCGTTGTTGAAACGTGATATGTTGTTGGGCTCTGCAGTTACAGAAATCAGTGATAATAGAAATGCCATTATAGGATCAAAACCTACCGAACCTATTCATTTTCGTTTTGAAAAACTGAATAACAAAATCTGTCTGTCTGCTATTCAAACAGATAATGTGAGTGGTGATAATGACAATCGATTGAAGACGGCTATTGCATTAAGTAACATGGATGCCATATTGCAAGCTTTTTGATATTTCTGCTTATAATAATGATAGTACGGCTGTTGTGTTTGATGTTACCGGTTTTTTTGTGGGTGACAATAAGCTAATGGATCCTTTTGATAAATATAGTGCAAATATGTCGAGAGGACGTAAGCGTTCCACTTCTTTCCAAAGTAGCAAGTCGTTTGTTGATGGTTTTAAGGCTTTTAAGGACAATATATCTGTCCGGAGTTGCCTAAGTTATACTTATTCGTTGACCGGAGGTAGTGGAAAAGACATTAAGGACGAACCTCTGACTGCAAAGGTGACACGTTCTATCCTGTTATTGGATTCTGTTCCTTACCGTCCCCGATTGATGGATAGCCGGATTGGTATTTTTCCCGACTATAAAAAAAGAATATTCGGCAACCAAACAGACGATGCGGGCAATCTATTATGCAAATCGCTGGCGTTTGGAGCCTTCTGATTTAAAAAGTTATGTAGAGGGTAAAAAGGTGACACCTGTGAAGCCGATTGTTTTTTATGTAGATAGTTGTTTCCCCTGATAGTTGGAAAGCATCTATATTTGAAGCTGTCAACCAATGGAATGGAGCCATTTGAAAAAATAGGTTTTATACAAGCTATCCAGGCTAAAGAATTTCCGAAAGATGATCCGGAATTTGATGCGGATAATTTGAAATACTCTTGTATTCGTTATGCACCGATTGCTATTGAAAATGCAATGGGTCCCTCTTGGGTAGATCCGCGCAGTGGAGAAATACTGAATGCTTCTGTATATCTGTATCATGATGTTATAAAGTTGTTGAATAACTGGATTTTTATTCAGACTGCTCAAGCTGACAAACGTGTCCGTCATAAAAATTATTCCAAGGGAAGTGATGGATGATGCTTTTACGTTATGTCGTTTCACACGAAGTAGGACATTGTCTCAGGATTTATGCACAATATGAGTGCTTCTTCCGTCATTCCGGTCGACTCTCTGCGTTCTCCTTCGTTTACACAGAAACATGGTACTACTACTTCTATAATGGATTATGCACGTTTTAATTATGTGGCACAACCCGGTGATATGGAGCGTGGGGTTCGTATGAATGCCTCCCCGCTTTGGGCTGTATGATGATTATTTGATCCGTTGGAATTATACACCAGTACCGGAAGCTAAAACAGAGGAAGAAGAGTATGCGATTACTTCAAAGTGGATTACGGATTTATCCGGTGATCCTATATATCGGTATGGAAAACAACAGTCGGATATACTTGACCCTCGTTCTCAAACGGAAGATTTGGGGAGATGATGCGGTAAAAAGCAACTCAATATGGTGTGAAAAACCTGAAGTATATCTTGGCTAATCTGAACCAATGGCTGGATAAGGAAGATAATGATTATAAACACCGATCTGCTATTTATGATGGTATTATAATGCAGTATTTGACTTATATGTTGCATGTTTATCATAATATCGGTGGCATTTATCTGCATGAAAAACTGGTCGGTGATAAAGTGGAAGCTCTGGAAAGTGAACCGAAGGAGAAGCAAAAAGAGGCAATGAGTTATTTTCTGGAACAGCTGGAAACGATGGATTGGTTAGATAACAGCGATGTATTGGATAAGTTGCCTATGGTTGGTAAACCTTCTGATGCTTTGCGTAATGTGCTGATGAAATTATTGATGGCGGCTCCTGCCCGTGTGGAATTTTCGGCACTGAAAGCTGAAGGCGATAAATATGATGTTGACGAATGTATGAATGACATTTATGAATACATCTGGAGTCCTACTTTGAAAGGGCGTAAACTAACCTCTACTCAAATGAAGTTGCAGAATTTATTTATTAAACAGTTAGCTTCAACGGCAAAGATTAATTGGAATAAAGATTCGAAATCATTGGCAGATGAGGATGTTTGGGAATCGTTAACCACGCTTCATCATAAGATAGGGGAAGGACACAAAGGATGTTGTGTGTCGGACTTGGAACGTATGTTTAATCCTGTAGCCGGATTTGAAGAACCAATGGCCGAGTACTTTGTCCCCAGAAATCAGGAGAGTATGTGTTATGGTTATTTCTTGCGGGTGCGCGACTTATTGAATAATCAAAAAAAGCAACATGCCGATAAAGATACTCGACTTCACTATCAATTATTGCTTCATCAAATGAATAATGCGTTAAACAGATGATTATGAAGAATAAATATATCCTTTTACTTTTTTTGTCGGTCTTTGGTCTGTCCGTTTCTTATCCTTTGGAAGGGGCAGCTAAGAAAAAGAAAAAAACAGAGCAGGTAAAATCGAAGAGTGATTATGAAAAGCTATTGAAAGGTAAATCCAATAGCATGGAGTCCAAGGGATTAATGAATCTTTATTGGATTGAGAATAAGATATATATGGAAATACCTAAGGCTGTTTTAGGTAAACGTCTGTTGATGGGAGGGGTGGTTGATAAAGTCAGTAATCCACAGGAATCGTCCGTGGGATTTCGCCCTGCCACTTCTTTACAGGTGAGATTTTGCCAATCTGATTCGTTGGTCAGACTTTATCGGGTTGCCAATCGTCCGACTACCGGTGATGGCTCTCGTATCGGCGATGCATTGAAAAAAAAGAAAAGAGCTTTAGTGATATTGTTCTGGAGCAGTTTCCAATCAAGGCTTATTCTCCTGATAGTGCTTTTGGTGATTGATGTCACTTCTTATGTGTTTAAAGATGACGAATACATGAATCCGATAGATCCGAAGGCATATAATACAATGGATGGCTGGGTGAAAAGGAAGGCTACTTTTAAACAAGACCGGTCGATGATATCCGGGATTGCCTCTTACTCGGATAATGTATCTATCTCATGCAATATGAGTTATAGTCTTTCCATGTCGTTGTTCGGGCTTTTCCCGATAGCAGACGATATTCCTTTCAGTGCGGTTGTGAAGCGTACATTTATGTTATTACCGGAGGATGAAGATTATCTTCCCCGTTTGGCAGATCCTCGTGTTGGTACTCTATGGAGTGACAAAGTTAGCTTTTCGGATAAAGCGCAAGGAAGTGAAGTGCAGTATTGGGTGAATCGTTGGAATTTGACAGAGGAAAACTCTATTGTCTTTTATGTAGATACTCTGTTGCCCGAAAGCTGGCAGCGCTGTGTATATCGTAGTGCTGATATATGGAACAAGTCTTTCCAGAAGATTGGTTTTCCCAATGCGTTGGTAGTGAAGCCTTATCCTAAAGACGGTACGGTGTTTGATGCCAATAATATTACTAAATCCTGTATTCGTTATATCATTTCACCGTCTAACCAGATTACAGACAACTGTTGGAGTGATCCGTTGACAGGAGAGATTATAAGTGCCAATATTTACATTCCGCACAACTTGGCATCGAAAATACAGTTGGATTATTTCCCTGCAAACATCTTCTTTTTTAATGAGAAGGCTCGTACGTTGCTGCCCGATGAAGGCTTGGTTGAGGAAGCGTTAACGTCTTTATTGTTGAGGCATTGGGGACATTGTTTGGGGTTGAGTGATAATATGGCAGGATCTATTGCTTATCCTGTTGATTCGCTTCGGTCGAAGGAGTTTGTTAAGCAGCATGGGCTATCTGCTTCCGTTATGGACAAGCTCCCCATGAACTATTTGCTTTCTGATGATAGTTATAGTGAAGGAATGCCTCTGGTGCAATCGGTGTTAGGGGTATATGATGATTGGGTAATTCGTTATTTGTATCAACCTATGAAAAAGAATACGCCGCAGGAGGAATTACCCGGTTTGCAATCGTTGATATCTGAACGTAACCACAATCCGTTATTGTTGTTTAAAGGGCCGCAAAACAGGAAAGCGTATTATGACCCTCGTGGAATGGAAAGGGATTTAGGGAATGATGCGATTCGTTCGGCAACAATAGCTTGTGAGAATATAGCGAAAGTAATAAAGAATGCCAACCAGTGGCTGGACAAGGAGGATGTGGACTATGAGCTGCGTGCTGTTTTATATGGTCATATCATCAAGCAGGTGAATGAATATATGAAGCATGTATTGCAACAAGTGGGTGGTATTTATTTGAATGATAGTTACTATGGAGATGTTTATCCTTCTTTTCAATCAGTGCCCAAAGAGGTCCAACGCCAATCTTTTTTGTGGATGCTGGATGCGATTGAAAAAGATGACATGGATGGATGATAAGGAATTGCTGAATCCTTGTGCCTTAACAGGGAGTGTTGCCGATTATTCTCAAAAATTTCTGGGAAACTTGGTATTAGTGCAGTTGAGTAATATCTGGCTTAGTGAAAGTAAATCGAATGATCCTTATACGCAACAGCAGGCTATTTCAGATTTGATAAGCTTCTTGTTCAAAGAAGCCAGAATGGGTAAGAGTTCTGCTGATTTTAAGCGTTTTATGCAAGGACAATTCTTGAATGCTGTTATTTCATGGTCGGATGTAAGTCCGGTAAAAGAAAAAAGGTTCATCATCCGGTTCTTCTAGCTTTGCGATTGGAGAAACTAATTCTCATTGGGGAATGGAGCCAATTGAAAGCATTTCATATCTGTCTGTTCCGGCAAGAGCTCATTTTTTTGGTATGGATGTCTGATGGATTTGAAACAGGAATATGTCAAAGCCAAGGCAATGGCACCGACGAAAAAGTTAAGAGAGGATTATGATTATCGGTTGTTTATAATTGAGAAGGCGTTGAGAAAGTAAGATTGAACAAAAGTCTCTCATCCATTTAGGAATTATGGATGAGGGACTTTTTATTATTTGAACTCATATTATCTTATTCAGCTACGCGGGTGAATTTATAATTGATGCCAAACATATCTACATCAAATTCTTCATCATAGTCATTATAAGTACTGACAAAGAAATCTGTAGGAATATACTCATGAAAGTAAATGATGATATTGTTATCATCTAGCTTATCAATTCCCATTATAACATCGGCTGGTTCAGACTTTTGAGATGAGAAAAAAATTTGTTTGCTCCGGAAATAATATAATATGGAGCATCATATTCTTCATCTTTTTCCCAATCAAGAAGACCTTTTTTTCAATATGATCAAAAGTGACTTTATGTCCACTAGGATTACAAAAGAAGTTTTTTAAGCTTCCGGTAAGATGCTTCCACGGTATGATTATGTCATTTCCGTCTGTGTGGATGAATTCCAGATAATCATTCTCACTGTTTTTTACGGGTAAGTTTACCATATCTTCAGCAGGAATTTCATACAATTCAAAATTAATTTCATTTGTGATCTCTACAGGTTTCCATTTTCCTAGCATATCTATAAATTTCACTTGGTCAAGTTTTAAAGAATAGGAAATAAAAGATCCTGGATAATAAAGGTCAGAGTCGCCTTCACTAGGTGCTTTTAAATTGATAGTAGCTGTTTTACCTGCATAGTCTTCAGCATCTTCTTGAATTGCAACTGTGAAATGAGCTTGTCGCCCATTTTTAGGTATAGTTATAGAAGTTGGGGCAGTGAAATCAGTACCTATTATCGCACTACTTGATGAACCAATCTCCAAAGGAAATGTAATATCAGAAAGAGCCTTAAAACTTTTTCCACTAATTTCACCTTGAACTTCTACCCATATCTCAACAGTACTTAATACTCGAGAGTAAGATGACGTAAATGAATACATAATACGTTCCTTGGTTTCTATAGGAATGATAGCTATCTTTTTATCTCCCAATACATAACCGTTCACCGGATTAATAGAGAGACGGATTTCACGTCCACTAGTTAAATTGTTTTTAGGTATTAGTATCAATTTTCCACTTGTTTCACCTGCCTTTATCGTGAATTCTTTAGCAGAAATCTCATAATCTTCATTCAGTTCTGCGGTCCCCTCAATATTGACAGGAACTATAAGGTCTGTTTCTGGTGGTACAGATGCCCTAAGTTCTACTTCCAAACTTCCCGAAGAAGGAAGAATATAAATGGATCGACTGAACGAAAGATTAGCAGCCGAAGAATCATCATCACTGCATGAAATGGCTATTATGGGAAATGCCATTACCAATATAAGCAGAATGTTTATGTTTCTAAGCATTGTTTTCATTTTACTCAATCGATTTTATTGGTTAATTGCTTCGTTATATTCATCCCATCGTGCTTGTACTTCTGCACGGTCTTCGGCAGTTAGGGATTGTTCCAGTGGGAACAAGATAGTCTGTTGTTACAGATGCTGTTTTCGGAGTTAGTTCTTCTGGTTCACTACAGGACGAGCATATAAATATGCAGTTTGTAACTATTATTGCTATAATATATATAGTATATTTCATTTTTTGTTTTATTAAAGTTAATACTTAATTTATATACCCGGGATTTTGTATGAGAAGGTCTGGAAATAGTTCTACATCAGCCCTCGGAATAGGATATGTGTAAAGGTACTTTTCTGTAACATATTTTTTTTCCCATTTGCAGCAATCCAAAATTCTGGTCTTCCATTGCGTTTTCAACTCAAACCAACGATCACCTTCGAGAAAAAGAGTTCCATTCTACGTTCGCAAAGAATGGCGGAAATTAGCTTACTGAGAGGAGCGCCAGTGGCATCTATAGTGATATTTTGTTTAGCTACTTCAGGTAGATTATCCATTGTATAAGCTGTATAATTTTGGGTAATTCTTTTGGAACGAAGGAGATTAAGATATTTTAGAGCTTCTGTTGTATTATTCAAGTGCGCATATGATTCAGCAATAATGAGACATAGTTCTTCACTGCGGAATTTAGTTGTAACCTTTTTTGATAGGTATTCGTTGTGCGTTGAATGAATTTGCTTTGCGTATGTCATTTGGGCTACTATTGAATAATTGTACTAGCTCTTTAGATACAGGACGCTGAATAACATTGCTTTGGGCAACAACATAACTTAAGCTTCCTATATCATTTTCATTAGTGTAAGAGGCGATGATAACATTTTTCCCTTTTGAAAGTTTCTGATTTATATTATCCGCATATTCTTCAGCTTCTAACATAGGATATTGTTCAAGCACTTCTTTAGCGTATATGATGGCATTTTTCCCAGTCTTGTGTCCAAAAAGAAAAAACGTGCCATAAAAAGCTTTGGTTACCTGAGCCGTAAAGAGGTAGTCTTTATCGGTTACATTGTATAAGAGTGCATTGCGAAATCCTTTTTAATATAAATTCTGCTGTTTCTTTTTTGGTTCGTACGTTCAGGTTTGGCTTCCATGTCGAATTCATCTACAAGTGGTAATCCTAACGTTTCAGTAGCAGTTTCCGGTTGATAGCGCTCACAAAAAACTTTGTAGCAGATTATAATAGCAGATAGAACGAAGACTCCATGCTGTTCCTAGTATGTTTTTTTGCCATTTCTGATTCTGTATCTTCCATATTGCTGATGATAACATTGCAGTCTTTGATAACGGAATACAGATCAGGATAACGTTTTTGATTTGTATTGATACGACTACCGACATATAATTGTGTATTAACAAAGGGAACTGGCTAATGTTCCATCCAAATCTTCTGCAAAGAATTCCAAAAAAGACTTGTATAGTCGGGTTCAGGTATAATTGTAGCATTGGCACCCTTTTTCTATCTCGTCCAGCCAATAATGAAGAATTGTGGAATATTCCTCGGCTGTTTTTAGGTATAATTTTTCCTTTGGGTTTTACATCCAGATAATTGTTGCATGAGGTAAGTATGAATAGCAAACTGCAACAGGTGAGTATAAGTTGTTTTATTTTCATAGTTATGCTTTTTTAGAATCCTACATTTACGCTAAACATCACAGATCTGCTGACAGGATACGTTGCTCCGGGAGTTTCGGATCCATACCTTTATAGCTCGTAAAAGTGAAGAAATTATTAAGTGCCATTGAGAAATCCACATTTGAAAGTGCTGTCTGATTTAATAATTTCTTCGGGAGTGAGTATCCTACAATAATACTTTTAATACGTACATATGATAAATTGGTGAGATATGCCCCGCGTGTAATATTTGGATCCATTGGGTTATAATAACCAAAGTTATACGAATCCTTGAAAACGTTCCATACACGCGGATAGGTACCGTCAGTATTGTTGGGTGTCCAACGGTCACCGGCAATTTTCGGTACATTCAGTTGTTTTGTAAATAGGTCATTCTCGAATACCTGTGTTGATTCACTTTGAGTTCCATAACCTGTATTTTGATAAGAAACGGGAGGTTTAATATATTCAAGTACTTTAGATCCTGTTGCATAGGTTCCGTTCACACTTAATCTGACACCTTTATATTCTGCGGTAATGTTGAAGCCACCGGTAATAGGGGCTTCCCCCCTGTTCCCAGATAAAATTGATAGTTGTCAAATTTATTTAAATCAGTTGCAGTATTGATTTCTGCATCCGGGCGTAATTGGAAAGAGTAAAGACCTGTATCCGGGTCAATACCGGTAAGTCTGCCGCTATAGATAGCCTCCATTGGATATCCTTCCCAGTATCCTGCATAAGAAAGTTTATTTAGTGGGTCCTTATATCTAGTTATCCTATTCATATTATAGGCAATATTGCCAGATAAGGATAAAGTAAAGTCTTTAGTTTTTACAGGAGTTCCATTTAGTGTGGCTTCAATACCTTTGTTTTCTACATTTGCCGTATTATATTGTTGTTTTTGAATATCCAGTTGTGGTTAGTACCCGTACACTAGTTACCATATCAGTGGTTTTACGGTAATATCCTTCAATAATACCGGTTAAGCGGTCATTGAAAAGCCCAAAGTCCAATGCAACTTTCATATCTTTCGTTTTTTCCCAGCGCAAATTGGGGTTTGGAGGAGAACTGATACTTCCAATATGATAAACATTATTTGCCACATTGCGATAATCATCAAGGAGATTAATGATAAGTTGCGGACTTACAGCACGGCTGATATTACCAGTGAATCCGGTTGCCAGCCGAAGAGTCAATCTGTTCAATACTGGTTTGATAGATTGCATAAAAGTTCTCTTCGCTGATGTTCCAGGCAGCACCTGCGGCCCAGTTCGGATTGAATTGTTGGTCGCTACCGAAGTTGGAGCTGCCGTCTGTACGGAAAGAAGCATTCAATATATACTTTGTTTTATAATAATAATCGGCGGAAGCATAGAAGGAAGCGAACTTTTGCTCATTCCCAAGTTTCACCGGAAGAAGCATCCAAAGCAGTCAGATATTCTTTCAGCTTGTCATAGTTAACTCCTTCGGGAGTAGAAGGTAAAGGGGTAATTGTGTTTCCTGTTAGAGAATCATAACCATATCGTTTACTGAAAAGTCCGTTCGACTTGTTCCCGCGGAGTTCGGCGCCTGCTATTAAGGAAATTGCATGGTCGCTGCCGAATTGGTCATCATAAGCAAAGTGTCCGCGTATCATATAGCTGTCATTATCTATATTACGTTGTAAAACTGAAGCATATTCTTTTTTGTGACAAGTAGTCAACTGACATGCGGTTATCTAATGCGGCTTTGGTTCCATCGCCATATATTTCTTTCAGACGGTTGGTGGAATAAGTATATGAAGCGAGTCCCACAAAGCGTAATTTGCTGATAATGCTATAATCAATGCCGGCACGTACAGTTGTATTTATATTTTTAGTACGTGAAGAGGTTTCATTCATTTCTCGCATAATATTGAAAACCGCTGTCGGGCACTTTCTTTCTGCTCGTAGTTTCATAGTTATATTTACCTAATGTATAGTAGGTTTCATCTGTGCAATAACTGCCGTCTGTATTATATGGTTTTTCGTATGGATTGGCAAAATATGCGTATTGGAATGGGTCGAAAGTACTTAATGCCGGCGACTTGGAATCTTGATAAGACATTGATGCACCAAAATCTAATCTTACTTTTTGGTTGGGAGTCATGGTGAGGTTAGCCGTTATGTTATAACGGTCGTAATTATTGTTTTTTAATAAACCTGCATTGCGTGTGTATGCTAATGATGTATAATAGGTGTATTTCTCACCTCCTCCACTGATGGATAAGTTGTGTGTTGTTGATACTCCATTCCGGAACAGTTCGTCGTACCAGTTAGTGTTGTTCTGACTTAATTCGTTGAGATAGGCGTCTTGTTGTTCTTTATTCCAGCCGCTAAAACGTCCTTTACCGGAACGTACAATACCAACTATACCTACCACTTGGATAATCTGTTTTACCTTCTCCAAAGTAAGGGGCAGAGAATTCATCCCATAATCCTTGTTCAAAAGCAATTTTTTCTTGGGAATTCATTAAAGAATAATCCCTTTGTGGCGATAGTGTGACAGAAACGTTACCGGAATAATTGATTCTTGTTTTCCCTTGTTTCCCTTTTTTAGTGGTTACTACAATAACACCTCCTGCTGCACGAGATCCATAAATAGCTGTAGCGGAAGCATCTTTTAGGATCGTGATGCTCTCGATATCGCTTGGATTAATACCTGCAATACCATTCATAAACGTATCATCGAACTGTCCTGATTTAATTTCCGAACTACTTGGCATATCAGCTATACTTTTTCTTGTACGGGTACTCCGTCAATAACCCATAAAGGTTGTCCGTCTCCAGTGATCGTGTTGGTACCTCTGATTCGTATTTTTTTGTGTACTACCGGGCTGTCCGGTTACAGCTGATACAGCTACACCCGCAATTTTACCTTGCATTAAGGCATCGACAGTCGGTTGGGCTTGATCTTTTAGCTGGTCGGCAGTAATGATGCCTACTGAACCTGTCATCTTTTTAAATGTAGTTTGAGTATAACCAGTGATAACAACCTGATCGAGTTCACTTGTTTCTGCCTCCATCTGTATTTTGATGAAAGAGGTTGTCCCTTTTTAGTAAACGCTCTGCATTTTTCATACCGATATAGGAAAAAACAAGCGTTTTCCTTCATTTACTTCCTTGATGGAAAACTTACCATCAATATCTGTAGTAACACCAACTTGGGGGACTTCCTTATAGCGGACGGAGACGCCAACTAATGGTACCCCACTTTCGTCAGGTTACAATACCCTTTACTGTTACCTGTGCATTTGCAAATAATGGTAAAATTAAAGCAAAAAGTAGTGTCAATGAAAAAATGGGAATTTTATTCATAATTGTAATAATTTGGTTTGAATAAATGCAAATGTATTTTTATTAGCTGATATAAACAAGAAAAAATGATAATATTTGTGTTTAAAATGTGTGCTTTTGTTTGAGCGGATATCAACCGGTGTTTATTATATTTTTATAAAAGTATAGAAATTTGATTTATGGTATATTACGGCTAGCTTTTTGCATTATAGTATATATTGGGGAGTTTGGTTTGGTAAGTAGTAGAAGGTAAGAAAAAATGGCTCAGTTTGAGAGTTTGGAGGTAGAACAACTATACTCCAAACAGTTCGTTTTTTATACGGAAATGATCCCAAGATACTACCGCTGACAATAACTTGTCAATATACAGCTTTTATTTCTTTCTCTTGCTTATATTATTCTTTCAATTGCCTAAGGAGTTTTCGTTTGACAGTTGTTAAGCGATAGTTCAACATATGTCAAGCGTTCGTTCAACAACTGTCAAACGATAACTCCTTAGGCAATGAAATAACTATCAATAGGTAAACGGTTGCCTAAAAATAACTAATAAAATCATTAGTGGCAATTGATTCCAAATCATGCAATTTTTGAGCTAAATTCATAGTTACAAGGACTAATCTAACGCAATGCAGTTTTTAGTAATTCTTCTTGGAACTATTATTTTCTTCGTTCCCTAATGAGTTTTCGTTCCACTTAAGTGGAGCGATAGTTCAACTTTAAGTGGTTCTATCGTTCTACTTAAGTAGAACGAAAACTGAAGTGCAGATCTAATTATTATTTATAAAAGCCAGGAAACTAAATACAGTATTAAAACAGGTTATCTCTTACTGGCTATTGAAAGCTACTGTTTAGTTTAGTTCATTAGAGCACCGGAATGAATCTATTTTTAAAGGTGGGGTTGCTCTGAACCGAATCTCTAGGATTTCAGATTGCGCCAAAATAATCTGATGATTGAAAAGAGAGAGAGTTCTGCTGGTTTATATCAAATAGGGACGAAGCGTATAGGCATAAAAAAAGGAGCAACGCCTTGCTCCAACCTTTGTTAACCTTAAATCTAATACTATGAAAAACACATTGCAAAGATACGGACTCTTGGGAAATTAGCAAATTATCCAAGAAAAATAGCATGTTTTATAACACGTTTTAATAGTTTTTCCCTACTTGTTAAGAAATCAGTCCTCCTTATTTCAAGGTATGCAACATTTATTTTGAAAATTGAATCGGAGCATACCGTTGATTCTCTGCCGAAAAACCGCTATCTTTGCAAGGATAATCACATTATGCACTCAATAAAAAAGAAAAGGAGACACCCGTGAACGAAGAAGAGATCGTCCTCACCCCGATGATGAAACAGTTTCTGGATTTGAAGGCAAAACATCCGGATGCAGTGATGCTGTTTCGTTGCGGTGACTTTTATGAAACATATTCTACGGATGCCATCGTTGCAGCCGAAATTTTAGGGATCACACTGACAAAAACGTGCCAATGGGAAAGGAAAAACTATCGAGATGGCAGGTTTTCCTCATCATGCCCTTTGATACCTACCTTCCGAAATTGGTTCGCGCTGGAAAACGTGTCGCTATCTGCGACCAGCTCGAAGACCCCAAAATGACGAAGAAGCTGGTGAAGCGTGGTATTACCGAATTGGTTACTCCTGGTGTTTCTATCAATGATAATGTTCTGAACTATAAAGAGAATAACTTCCCTGGCTGCCGTTCATTTCGGAAAGGCTTCCTGTGGAGTTGCTTTTCTCGATATTTCTACCGGTGAATTCCTTACTGCAGAAGGACCTTTTGATTATATAGACAAGCTGTTGAATAACTTTGCCCCTAAGGAAATTCTTTTTTTGAACGTGGCAAACGCCTGATGTTTGAAGGTAATTTCGGTAACAAGTTCTTTACATTCGAGCTGGACGACTGGGTATTTACAGAAACGACTGCCCGTGAGAAACTGCTGAAACACTTTGAAACGAAGAATCTGAAAGGTTTCGGAGTGGAGCACTTGAAAAACGGTATCATTGCTTCCGGTGCTATCCTGCAGTATCTGACAATGACGCAGCATACGCAGATTGGTCACATCACTTCATTGGCACGTATTGAAGAAGATAAATACGTCCGTCTGGATAAGTTCACGGTGCGTAGCCTTGAGCTGATTGGCAATATGAATGATGGAGGCAGTAGTCTAATCAATGTGATCGACAGAACGATCAGCCCGATGGGAGCGCGTCTGTTGAAACGTTGGATGGTTTTTCCGTTGAAGGATGAGAAGCCGATTAATGAACGCTTGAACGTAGTGGAATATTTCTTCCGCCAACCAGATTTTAAGGAATTGATTGAAGAACAGTTGCATCTGATAGGTGACCTGGAGCGTATTATTTCCAAAGTGGCTGTAGGGCGTGTGTCGCCTCGTGAAGTCGTTCAGTTGAAGGTTGCCTTGCAAGCAATTGAGCCGATAAAACAGGCATGTATGGAAGCTGATAATGCGAGCTTGAATCGCATTGGCGAACAGTTGAATCTTTGTATTTCTATTCGTGACCGGATTGCCAAAGAGATTAAAAATGATCCTCCTTTACTGATAAATAAAGGTGGAGTGATTCAGGACGGTGTGAACGCAGATTTGGATGAATTGCGGCAAATCTCCTATTCAGGAAAAGACTATCTGCTAAAGATACAGCAGCGGGAGAGCGAAGAGACGGGTATTCCGAGTTTGAAAGTAGCTTATAATAACGTATTCGGTTATTATATCGAAGTCCGTAATGTGCATAAGGATAAGGTTCCACCCGAATGGATTCGCAAACAGACGCTGGTTAATGCGGAACGTTATATCACGCAGGAACTGAAAGAATACGAAGAAAAGATTTTGGGAGCGGAAGATAAGATTCTGATTCTGGAAACGCAGCTATATACGGACTTAGTACAGGCATTGATGGAGTTTATTCCACAGATACAGATTAATGCGAATCAGATTGCACGTCTGGACTGTCTGTTGTCATTTGCCAATGTGGCCCGTGAGA
>VOFK01002850.1_pt1 | contig 26465 bp, 50 predicted proteins | sample 5384121 | NCBI WGS metagenome assembly VOFK01 (sample SAMN12384730, study PRJNA508395) | human gut metagenome | isolation source: healthy gut J | host: Homo sapiens | reverse complement strand
ATGTTGGCCGTATTGCTAAACAGTACTACAGGAATCTGCATATGTTCAATTATCATTTCATGTGTAACTGTAAGCATATTTTTTCTTAGAATACCAGAAAGTATTCCAGTACACCATTGTTCCCATAAGTGCATATAGAAAAATTGATATGTCAAACCTTAAGTCAACAGCTTTCATGATGAATATATATTTAAAAGCAATTATAACAATAAGCCCGGCAGCCGTAAATATATATCTTCCCCAATACGCTGATGGAATACGTATGCATTTGATAATAAGCAGTGCAATTATAAATGCTACAATAACCATATTCATAATCGCATGAATACCAAACCACAGCTCGCCTTCATAGCCGAGAACATAGACTCCTCCACATTTGTTAAGACTATATTTCAATGCCGTTTCATTAAATATATTAATTATAAATACAACTGAATCAACCATTGCCGCAAATATGCACAAAACAACTGCAGTTCTGGTTATCCTGTTTGCAAGCCTTGTAAATATGCCTGTATACGTTAAAAGTGCAACGAGTGCAAAATCCTGTGCTGCCATCATTATGCTTGTTGCCACCGACATTGCCATGTAATTATCTGTGATAAAATTGACCGAAATATGTCACAACGCATATGAGAGCAAGCATCTCTGTAAGACACACTATCCGTGTCATCTTATCCCGCTCAAGACATGTTCTTATAAACACCACGGCAAGCACCACAGCTGCAACTCCATAAAGAGACAGATACATAATATTCATATTCCCATATCTCCCATACCCATAATCTATATACATAATATTAACATTATTAAACAGCTTACTCAACTATCAGTTATAAAAATTACCCTGCACTGAAAAAAGCCCCGCACGACACTTTTTTGTATCACGTAGGGCTTTCCATACCTTAAAATGTATCACATACATTTGCAGCTTATAGCTTTATTCTTATTCATTATATTTCTTACTTAACTGCTGTTACTTTGTAATCTTTATCCTCTACAGCTTTTTTTTTACATCGTTATCAACTTCCTTAGAAAGTGTAACAACTGCTGTTCCATTCTCATGGCTTACAACTGCCTCTGTTACACCATCAACAGCCTCAAGTGCCTTCTTAACTGCAGCTTCACAGTGTCCACACATCATACCCTCAATATTCATAGTCTTTGTCATAGTTTTATCTCCTTTTGTCGTTTTATTTTTATTTTTTTTGCTAGACTTTTTTCTTATAAATGTGGTCTTTTCCCTGTATCATATATCTTTATAAGATTAAGTCTTAATGCATTAGTTACTACACAGAAGCTTGATAAGCTCATAGCTGCTGCACCAAACATTGATTAAGTGTCCATCCAAATACTGGTATCCACGCACCTGCTGCAAGTGGGATTCCTATACAATTATAGAAGAATGCCCAGAACAAATTCTCGTGTATGTTGGTAAGTGTTCTCTTTGAAAGTCTTATAGCAGCAGGAACATCTGATAACCTGTTCTTCACATAAGAACTATATCTGCCGCATCTATTGCAACATCTGTACCGGCTCCAATTGCGATACCTATATCAGCTCTTGTAAGTGCAGGTGCATCATTAATTCCATCACCTACCATTATAACACTTCCCTGCTCCTTAAGTCTTGCTATCTCTTTTTCTTTTCCTTCAGGAAGTACTCCTGCTATAACTTCATCGACTCCGGCAAGCTTTCCTATTGCCTTCGCACTTCTTTCATTATCTCCGGTAATCATCACAACCCTGATTCCCATATTCTGAAGTTCCCTGATAGCCTGTGGGCTGTCTTTCTTGATAGTATCCGCAACAGCTATTATTCCAAGAAGCTTGTTATTTCTTGCAAAAGAAAAGTGGTATTTTTTCCTTCTGATGATAAGTCATCAGCCTTGTTCCTTAAATCATCAGAGATATTACAATACTCTGAAATGAACTTAAGATTACCACCTGCCACTACATTTGTATCAAGCATTCCCTTAAGTCCGTTACCAGCAACTGCCTTAAAGTCAGTCACTTCTTCTGCAAATGAATTCTTATCGCCACTCTCTTCAACATAATTAACAACTGCCTTTGCAAGTGGATGTTCACTTTTTCTTTCAAGACCATATGCTATAGCAATAAGTTCATTTTTTGTGGGATTCTATCACCTGTTATAATATCTGTAACCTTTGGCTCACCCTCTGTAATAGTACCAGTCTTATCAAGTGCAACTGTCTGCATCTTGCCTGTCTGTTCCAGAGAAACAGCAGTCTTGAACATAATTCCGTTCTTTGCTCCGACTCCGTTACCAACCATAATTGCAACCGGAGTTGCAAGCCCTAACGCACACGGACAGCTTATTACAAGAACTGATATTCCTCTTGCAAGTGCAAATCCTAAGTCCTTGCCACATAACAGCCATACTACTATTGTTATAACTGCTATTATTATTACCGCAGGCACAAATACACCTGAAACTTTATCAGCAATCTTTGCAATAGGTGCTTTTGTTGCCGCTGCATCACTTACCATCTGTATTATCTGTGAAAGTGTTGTATCTTCACCGACTCTTGTTGCCCTGCATTTTATATATCCTGATGTATTAAGTGTTGCTGCACTTACCTGATCTCCCTCCTGTTTATCAACAGGAATGCTCTCTCCTGTAAGTGCTGATTCATTAACTGCGGTGTTACCTTCAATGATGACACCATCTACAGGTATATTCTCACCCGGTCTTACAACAAATACATCTCCTGTCATAACCTGTTCAACAGGAACGCATGTTTCCTGCCCATCTGCATAAAGTACCGCAGTCTTGGCAGCAAGCTTCATAAGACTCTTTAATGCATCGGTCGTCTTTCCCTTAGAGCGGGCTTCAAGCATTTTCCCTACTGTTATAAGTGTAAGAATCATAGCCGCTGACTCAAAAATAGAATTCATCCATATAGTGCATCACGCCTGCCATATCACCTCTCACCTGACAGTCTGTCATGGCAAAAAGCGCATATGTACTCCTACACAAATGCTGCTCCTGAGCCAAAAGCGCAACAAGTGTGTCCATATTAGGTGAACGATGTAACAATCCCTTTAAAGCCACTTATGAAGAAATGCTGATTAATAACCATTATTATTATTGTAAGCAGCATTTGTATAAGGCCCATGGCCACATGATTATCTTCAAGCACTTTAGGAAGCGGCCATCCCCACATCATATGTCCCATGCTGAAATACATAAGCACAATAAGAAATATAACTGAAGCTGTTAATCTTTTCTTTAAAACAGGGGTTGTCTTATCTTCCAGTACATCTTCCTGCTCCTGCTTTGAAGGACTGCTGCTCTTTTGCCCCCTTAACTGATGCACCATATCCTGCAGCTTCCACAGCTTTAATGATTACATCTGGGGTTGCAGTTCCCTCAACACCCATTGAATTAGTAAGAAGACTTACTGCACAGCTTTCCACTCCAGGCACTTTACTGACAGCCTTCTCAACTCTTGCCTGACACGCGGCACAGGCTCATCCCTGTAACATTGTACTGTTCCATATCGCACTACTTCTCCCTTGCTGTTAGTTGTTATTCCTGTCACTTTAAAAATCGAGTCTCTCAATTGCAATTCTTATATCAGCATCATCAATTTCTCTGTCAACCTCTATAGTTGCCTGCTTCTTCTTAAGATTAACCTGGCATGAAGCACCATCAATTTTGTTAACAGATCTCTCAATACTGTTCTTGCAGTTCTCACAATGCATGCCTTCAATATCTACAGTCTTAACAGCAATTACAGGATTATCAAGTGTCTTCTTCTCTTCCGCAACAGTATCTCCACCACCGCCACAGCAGCCGCCTTCACCTTTCATATGCTTAACGCTGCTTATAGCTGCAATTACTACTATTATTGCTAATATGCCGATTATTATAGCCGTTCCCATATTATGCATCTCCTTTTATACTTCATTACCTTGTGCAAATTCTAGCGTATGAATTTGCCGATTGTCTTAACAAGCTCTTCTACCGTATCGTCCTTGCCTTCTTTAATATCTTGGACTACACAGCTCTTGATATGGTTATCTAAGAGCACCTTCGTAAAAACTGTTAAGTGCTGACTGGGCTGCCGATACATGATTAAGAATGTCAATACAGTATGCGTCCTTCTCAACCATTCCCTTAGTCCCTCTTATCTGACCTTCAATTCTGCTAAGCCTGTTACAGAGGTCTTTATATTCCTTGGCATCGCGTTCTTTTTGTCTTATGACAGCAACATTCTTTTTTCCATTATTCCTCCTTAGTCTGGTTGTTATATTCTGTGTCTGATAAACGCTTTATTATATTTATCTGTTGTGATTGCAACATACCCTAGTGGGGGGTATGCTCTATTTACATGATGTATAATATACCCCATATGGGTATATGTCAACTATAATTATTGAGATTATTTATCGAAAAAATTTTTATTTAACCTGAAAATTTTAAGATAAACATACTAACTCATGATATATACTTCGTTAGTATGTTTTTTAAGAAAATTTTTTATAAAAAATATTGTCAGAAACCCACTAATTCATTACATCTCGCTTCTTTAGTAGGTAAATTGAGTTGTATTATTCACTAACTCTGTTATCACGACTCAATATACAAGAAAAAACAACCTACTAAACTCCACAATAACTGCAGTTTGGTAGGTTGTTGCATTATTTGTTATGTAAGTTTCAGCATTAATCAACCTACTATTAATATACATTTTCCAAGTTTAGTAGGTTTATGCAAACTATCCCGGTGAAATAGTTCTAATCTGCCGGGGCTTACACATCAACACTAGAACAAGCTTATCTCGTCCCCCATTGCTGACATTAACAAATCCTTTATATCCACGTTCCTCAAGCTTTCCGAGGAACTTTCCCATCTTCTTAGGCTTTTTACATATAATGAGCATACTTTACCTTCTGCTCTGTATTTTTCTGCTATTGCATAGGCTTCCTTAACCTGTCCCTCATCGTACATAACAGCAATCTTGTCTGCTGATGCCTTAGTCTCAACACCATTCTGCATAAGGATTGAGAAAGATTCTCTCGAATCCGATTGAGAATCCAACAGCGCTTACCTGCTGTCCTAAGAATTTGCCAATAAGGTTGTCATATCTTCCACCACCTGCGATAGCACCCTTGAAATCAATACTTTCAACTTCAAATACTGTTCCTGTGTAGTATCCCTGTCCTCTTACTAAAGAAAGGTCAAATACAACATCAAACTGACCGTCTGAAAGCTCATTTACAGTGTTGATAATTCCTCTTACGCTTTCTGCTGGAGCTTTATCATCCAGTATAGCTTCAACACTTTCAAGGCTTATCTCCTGTGCACTTTTGAAACACTTCCAAAAGAATCCGATAAACTTCTCAATTGCAGCAGCGTCAAATCCCTTGTCTGTAAGCTCAGCCTTTAACACCGTCAAGTCCGACCTTATCCATCTTGTCAAAATGTAATGCACACACTATCAAGCTGATCCTCGGTAAATCCAACAATTCTGAAGGAATGAACGGAGAAGTCTTCTGTCGTTAATCTTAACCTTGAAATTCTTCATGCCAATAGCCTTAAGAGCCTTTGTTGTTGTAAGAATAAGTTCAATCTCCGAATCCGTAGACTCTGAACCGATAATATCAATATCACACTGGATAAACTCACGAAGTCTTCCCTTCTGAGGTCTTTTCAGCTCTGTACACTCTGTCCATCTGAATACATTTCATAGGAAGAGTGAGCTTGTCCTTGTTGTTAGCAAAAAGTAACGGCTGAGCGGAAGTGTAAGGTCATATCTTAATCCCATATCAGCAATTTCATTCTCACAGGCTGTTCCTGTCTTAGATTTTCCTGAAGTGAACTTACAGCCTTCTCAAGCTTATCGCCTCTCTTCATAATCTTGAATATAAGATTAAGATTCTCACCACCGTCGCTCTTATCAAGATTTTCAATATCCTCAATAATAGGTGTTGTAATGTGTTCAAATCCATTAGCAACATATACCTTTAATATCTCATTCTGAAGGTAATCCCTGATTTCAACCTCATTAGGAAGATAATCATTAGTACCCTTAACTGGTGTTATTTTCATAATTGTCTCCTCATTTACACACTAAGGCAGATAACCGGTATTCTCCAGCCATCTGCCCCCCCATTTTCTTTAATACTAACTATTTTCCGCCAGTATCGAAAATGCTTCGCATTTTGCCTGACTCTTAACAGTTACTAATTAAGCTTCATCAATTGCCTTACCAATATCATGTCTCATATATTTGTTATCGAAATCTACCCATTCAGTAGCTTCATAAGCCTTGGCTCTTGCTTCCTTAAGGTCCTTGCCAAGTGCTGTAACACCGAGTACACGTCCGCCATTAGTTACAACTTTGCCCTCTTCATTAAACTTTGTACCTGCATGGAATAAAAAAATAATCATCCTTACCCTTGAAGTTTTCCATTCCCCTTAATCTCGAAGCCCTTCTCGTATGCGAGTGGATATCCGTCAGAAGCAAGAACAACACAAACAGCTGCATTGTCTTCAAACTGAAGGTCAACCTTATCAAGAGTTCCATCAATACAAGCCTCAAATACATCAACAATATCATTCTTCATTCTAGGAAGAACAACCTGTGCCTCAGGATCACCAAATCTTGCATTGTACTCAAGAACCTTTGGTCCCTTTGGAGTAAAGCATAAGTCCAAAGAAGATAACTCCCCTTAAATGGTCTGCCCTCACTCTTCATTGCATCAACAGTTGCCTGATATATGTGTGCCTTGCAGAAATCATCAACTTCCTTAGTATAAAATGGTGATGGTGAGAAGTTACCCATACCACCTGTATTAAGACCCCTGATCTCCGTCCTTGGCTCTCTTATGATCCTGAGCTGATGACATAATCTTTATCGTATTACCGTCAACAAATGAAAGAACTGAAACTTCACGTCCTGTCATAAATTCTTCTACTACAATTGTATTACCTGCTGAACCGAACTTCTTGTCAAGCATAAGCTCATCAACACCTGCAAGTGCATCCTCTTTGTTCTCACATATAAGAACGCCTTTTCCGAGTGCAAGTCCGTCAGCCTTAAGAACGATAGGATATTCAGCAGTCTCAAGATACTTCTTGGCTTCTTCTGCTGATGTAAATGTCTCATAAGCCGCTGTCGGGATATTGTATTTCTTCATAAGGTCCTTAGAAAATGCCTTAGATCCCTCAAGAATAGCTGCATTCTTTCTTGGTCCGAATACTCTTAAGCCCTCTGCCTCGAATACATCAACGACACCGCCGACAAGTGGGTCGTCCATACCGATAACAGTAAAGGTCAATGCTGTTTTCCTTAGCAAATGCTACAAGCTTCTCAAACTCCATTGCCTTAATATCAACACACTCTGCAAGCTCTGCAATTCCCGCATTACCCGGTGCACAGTATATCTTGTCAACCTTAGGACTCTTGCTTAACTTCCAGCATATTGCATGCTCTCTTCCGCCGCTGCCTACAACTAATACTTTCATCTTAATTCCTCCGCATATTGTTATCTATATACTTAGTCAGTAATCATTAATTAACATGTTCATTGGCAATCTTGTTAATTGCCTTAGGAAGAAGCTTCCATTCAGCCTGCTCCATAATTCTTCTCTGAAGAGTTTCAGGAGTATCACCATCAAGTACATCAACTGCCTTCTGGAAAATAATCTCTCCTGTATCCATTCCTTCATCTACATAATGCACAGTTGCACCTGATACCTTAACACCCTTTTGCCAGAGCTGCTTCATGAACCTTTGAGTCCATAGAAACCAACTCCGCAGAATGAAGGTATAAGTGATGGATGAATATTAATAATTCTGTGGCTGTACTGATGAACCATTTTTCTCTGGGATTCTTACAAAGGAATCCTGCGAGTACTATAAGGTCAACATTAAGCTCATTCACTTTATCAAGTAGCGCATCGTTAAATGCATCTCTGCTTTCATAATCCTTAGGTGATATGCAATATGCTGGAATATTGTTATCCTTAGCTCTTGTGAGTGCATATGCTCCGGCATTATTGCTTATAACTGCTACAAGCTCTGTGTTAGTGATTGTTCCATCCTTAACAGCATCGATAATAGCCTGAAGATTAGTTCCGCCTCCGGAAACCATAACTGCAACTCTTAGCATAAAGTAACTCCCTTCTCGCCAGCTTCAATGCTTCCGATAACATATGGAGTCTCACCTGCAGCCTTAACTGCTGCCATAACTGTATCAACATCAGCAGGATCAACGGCAAGTACAAGACCGATACCCATGTTAAATGTATTATACATCATATGCTCTTCGATATTGCCATCTTCTGCAAGCATCTTAAAGATTGGTGGTACTTCGTAGCTGTCTTTCTTAACTACTGCCTTAACACCGTCTGGAAGCATTCTTGGAACATTTTCATAGAATCCTCCACCTGTAATATGGCTGCAACCCTTAACCTTAACGCCTGCCTTCTTGATTTCCTTCATTGTCTTAACATATATCTTTAGTTGGAGCAAGTAATGCCTCTCCTAATGTCTTTCCAAGTGAATCGTAATATGTATTAAGAGATTCTCTGTCATTGTAAATACGCTTCTTACAAGTGAAAATCCATTGCTGTGTACACCGCTTGAAGCGATACCGATAAGAGTATCACCCGGCTTAATATTCTCACCTGTAATAAGGTCTTTTCTATCAACAACACCTACAGCAAATCCAGCAACATCATATTCATCTACTGGCATAAGTCCTGGATGTTCTGCTGTCTCACCACCGATAAGTGCACATTCAGACTGTCTGCAACCTTCTGCAACACCACCAACGATAGTAGCAATCTTTTCTGGATAATTCTTGCCGCATGCGATGTAATCAAGGAAGAAGAGTGGCTCTCCACCTGCACATACAACATCATTAACACACATTGCAACTGCATCAATACCGATAGTATCATGCTTGTCCATAATGAAAGCTAACTTAACCTTAGTTCCACATCCGTCAGTTCCTGAAAAGTAATACAGGCTCTTCCATCTCCTTAATCTTAGCGAGTGAAAATGCACCTGAGAATCCGCCGATTCCGCCTAACACTTCTTCTCTCATAGTAGACTTAACAGCCTCTTTCATTAACTCAACTGACTTGTAACCTGCTTCAATATCAACTCCAGATTTCTTGTAATCCATGATTCTTTTTCTCCTTCAATATTATGATAAATGTAAGTTAATGTAACTATTCAGTTACTAATTAATAATTCTTATAACCGACTTCCCTGAAGTCTGGCATCCTTCTTCTGAACACTTTCCTTAAGATTCTTAGTATAATCCTTAAGCCTTTCAAGAAGTGCTGCATCAGATGTTGCAATAATCTTGGCTGCAAGAATACCTGCATTGGCACCACCGTTAATAGCAACTGTTGCAACAGGAATTCCTGTTGGCATCTGTACTATTGAATATAACGAATCTCTACCACCTAAAGAAGTTGTGTGCATTGGAATACCAATAACTGGCATAGGGAAAAATAGCTGCGCACATACCCGGAAGATGTGCTGCCATACCTGCACCTGCAATAATAACCTTAAATCCCTTCTCCTCTGCACTCTTAGCATATTCAAAGAATACGTCAGGCTCTCTGTGTGCTGAGATAATTGTCATCTCATACGAAATTCTAACTGTTCAAGAATGTCTGCTGCCTTTTGCCATAACAGGCATATCAGAGTCACTTCCCATAACAATTCCTACTAAAGCCATATTAACCTCCTATGTCCGATAGATATAATATTAAAATTAGTGAAAACACTAATTATCATTGTACTTTGTTTTAAACTTTGCGTCAAGATAAAGCCTGTTTACAGCTTACAATTATATATTTATAATTCTGTTAAAAATGCATCATTAAGTGCAAGCGTGCCATCAAGCACGAATCTGCCGTTCTTAATCAAGTCTGTTCTTGTTCCATCCTCTGCCACAACAGTAATATTACCAATCTCATCATACGGAATGGTAATATCGGTGTGACAGTTATAATAAGCCTTGTCCGGCTCCGTCTTACGAAGAAGTGAAACCTCATTATCCCTTGAGATAATCTCCTTGCCGTCCGGATTTGTTACATACATCTTCTGCCCTTGAATAGCATGTGTCACCGACTGCAAAATGTGGTCCCATCTTTTCAACAATAAGAATCGGAAGCTTATACACAATATCATGCTTATTGGCAAACACATATGCTGTAGTGTTAGTTCCTATAGCAAACTCTCCGAGCGGTAAAGTTTCATGGTCATATAACACATTTGCCTTGAAAAGCTCTCTATTCTTAGCTTCATCATCAAAGTTAGTGCATGTGTAGTCCTTAACAAATCCGTCCTCAAACCATACCGTAAGATTATTGAACTTAATATCATTAAGATATACACTGCTCACATTAAGCACACCTGTTGTTTTCTTAAGCACAGGTGATGTAAATACTTCTCCAAGCGGAATATTAACGTCCGCAAAGACAGTTCTCAAATACAGTCTGCGTCTTATGGTCGGTTATCTTCATAATAGAAACCTTCATGTCTGTGCAGTTTCCGTTAGCTCCTTTAACCTCAACATACTGTGCTGTATCAAGTACATCAATAAGTGCCTGCTGGATAGCTTTATATTTGTTATAATCAAGGGTATTAATCTTAACAGTACCCTCGAATATTTCCTCGAAATTCTCTCCAATCTCCGGTATCGGATAAGCAATTATTGTAAAAAGCTTCTCTCCTCACCTTTAATATACTCATTAACAATGCTTCCCGCGTCATTGCTGTATTTCACAGAAAGCTTCTGCTGCTTTGCATCAAGTGTTAAAGCCTCGCTCTTAATCTGTGGCTCAAATGGCACTTCACCAAACACCTCCATAACAGCAGGTCCACCATGCACCCGCTGCAAGCTCTTTGTTCTTCTCATATGCAAGCTTTAATGCACCAGTCTTTTCTCTCAACAAATTCGCCATCCATATAAAGTGCATTGGCAAAACGATGGTCGAAATCCATCTGCTTGTTAGGATTAGCTCCGTAATAGCCAACCTTAATGTTAAGTCTTTTATTAATCGTGTTGACCGCTGCCCTGTATATTGTAGGCTTAAGTCCAAGCTTTTCAAAATTCTTAATCTCAGCCCTCACAAGTCTTTCAAATCCCAGACAGTATCTTATATTAACTGTTTTTCTTCTTAGACAAATCCTTGCCTGTAAGCTCGAATCCAATTCTGTATCCTTCTGTAAATGTGTCTGCCATCTTCTGGATTTCTTCTTCACTGAGCGAACTAAGATACTCTGCTGTCTTAATCTCATTGTCAGTAACATACTCACCGAATCTGTACAGATATCTTACATCTGTAAGGTCAGACTCCATAATTATCTTAGTTGCAAAATCAAGTTCAGGGTCTAACAGTTCTCTTACCCTGTACTCCATAAGGTCATCGCTGTAATCGCTTACATACCAGTATACAGACTCTTTCATCTGCTTATAATCTGGCTTTCCACAGTCTTTCCTCAGTCGATGCACACATGCAGTACACTTCAACAAAAAGCTCCATAAGTGCTGTCATCTCTGCCATTCTGCCTTCATATGCATACACAATCATTCCTCTTATCTCAACGTAAAGGAATGACAAAAGCCTTCCTCTGATAGCCCCTAACTTTGAAGCTGCATATGCCGGATTAGCGTAGCTTGTCTCATAAGCCTTGCCAATTACATCTTCATACAGACCTGTATTCAGATTCTTATATTCTTCTAGTGAATAATCTCTGAAAACATCAGCTTTTAAGTCAGCCGCAAGCTTATCCATCTTAAGGATAAATGTGGCAATACATTTGAAATAATCTGCAAACCCATCCGTCTTAAGCCCCGGTTCCTCTGCTATCTCTTTAATTCTTTCTATCGCAAGCCCGTAACGTTCTTCTACATTATCATTAAACAATTCTATTCTCCTTCTGCCCTGATAAGGATTATATTCCCATTAAGAATACTGCTATCATAAATACTGCTATTACCCCCACACAGCATTGAACCAAATCTCGAAGTTCCGTAGAACTTATTATCTTCTTTTGAAGCTGATTAGTCCGATTACTGTTCCAATTACCGCTAAGATAAGGCTTAATATTCCAAGACTTCCTACTCTTAAGCCGCCTTCTCCTGCTGCTTTTAAAAAGACAGATACACTCCGTAACCAAAAGAAAAAGCAATGACAGTATTCCCATCGCAGTCGATATCAAACCCCCAAGTGCCTGACTTTTATCAGAGAACTTGTATTTATTAAAAAGTTTCATTTTTTCACCTGTCCTTTTTACTAAACATTTTAACTATTCTGTATGCTATCGCATATACCGCATAACCGCACAATGCTCCCAGTACATTAAGCACAAGGTCATCAACATCAAAGCAGCCGACCTTACATATAAGCTGTCCTGTTTCTATTGTAAGCGACAGTGCGAATCCATATGCAAATGTAGCAAAACATTAATTCTGCCATTGGAAAGCCACGGCACGAATATGCCAAATGGTATGAATGCCAGCACATTTCCAATTATATTAAGAAATGCTATCCAGCCAAGCGAGTCAAAATGTCCAAGATAACGCCAATAGCGCCTGATTTCCGTGAACAGTGTGAGATTGTATTTGTAACCGCTGGCTATCTCTGCCCTTCCCATTCCTTCTGCGAAAAAGACTACATAAAAGAGCAGAATCATATATATAACAAAAAGCGCCCATTTTATAAGCGTTACATAATGTTTCTTTTTTTCATAACAAATCTGCCCGGCAGGCATAATTAACCCACCAAAGGCAGTTCCCTTCACTAGAATAAGCTATCTGATCTGTGTGCAAGAAGTCTTGCACCATTAATAATCATCATTACACCTGCACCGATACCAAAGAGTATTATCAGGATACCAAATACAAGATTAGAAGCTCCTACTGACTTTAATTTCTTATAAAGATTCTCTTCCATAATTAACCCTCCATTAACATCAGTTTTATGTTCTTAACACCATATTCTGCGTAATACTTGTCAATTGCTGCTTTTAGTGCATCATCAATAACTACCTTACCCTCACACTCTTTATTGTAAAGGTGTTCTACAACATCTGCCATAGATACAATTGCGCTTGTTGGGAAACCGTATCTTTCCTTAATCTCCTCAAGCGCTCACTCACCTTTCCGCCAAGGCCTACTTCCATACGGTTAAGTGAAACCATAAGTCCTACAATTGTAACATCAGCTGCTCCTCTTACCTTAGGAACTGTCTCTTCCATCGACTTACCGGATGTTGTTACATCTTCTATCATAATGACTCTGTCGCCATCTTTTAACTTGCTTCCAAGGAAACTTCCCTTATCTGCACCATGGTCCTTTTCTTCCTTACGGTCTGAACAATAACGCACTTCCTTACCATAAAGCTTAGCATAAGCAACGGCTGTAACTACGCTGATTGGAATTCCCTTATATGCTGGTCCGAAAAGAACATCAAAATCATCACCATATGTTTCATGAATAGCCTTTGCATAATACTCTCCAAGTCTTGCAAGCTGTGTTCCTGTAACATACGCACCTGCGTTCATGAAGAAAGGTGATTTTCTTCCACTCTTTAATGTGAAATCTCCAAACTTTAACACATCACTCTCAACCATAAAATCTATAAATTCCTGCTTATACTGTTCCATTATATCCTCCTTATTCAGCCCCGCTGTCCGGCGATGCTGCTTCATATTCAATATTGATTTTTTTATTTTATCATAAATGTTTTCCCGTTTCAATGCGTCTTTGGAACATTAAATCTGCATATTAAAAAATCTGCTCATCAAAATCCTATGTATGCTTTTCTGATTATCTGGCAGCCGGAAATCCCTAAAACCCACTAACCATTGTCAAGCTCATAATTTAGTAGGTTCATGCTTACTCCCACAACACACCTTTAACCTCTATATGTCTGTGCTCCTGTTACAAGAGTATCAGCATAGTCCAAGCCTTTCTGCATCTCTCACAAAATGTTATAAAAAGTGCAAAGCATATAGAACATATGTTTGTTTTGTGTTATAATATTTATAGATATTTCAGATATCATTATTTCAGCATATGATAACCATATTTTTCAGGGTAATGATTATCTGAATAATCCGAATGACTAGAAGAAACAAAATAAGAATATCACACACAGAAACGCATAAACTATTATTGCTGCTAACAAAATGCTGTTTGACATCAATGGATATCAATGGTATATTACATGTAGTGGTTGTGCTACGGAAACTTGCGATGCCCGTAGCCGGTGGAGTTCCATGCGTGGGCTCCACTTTTTTATGCCTGTTTCAGAAAGGAAATACTATATGGCAAAAAAACTTTCTTACCTATGAGCAGCAGCTACATATTCTTGAATATGACAAACAACTTGCTATTCCTAATCACGAATATGCCACCAAAAAACTTGAAGAACTCAGCTACTATTCTCTAATAGGTGGATACAAATCTCTTTTCAAACACGCTCCGTCAAATAAATATATTCATGGCGTTACTTTTGATGAATTAGTTTCTTTCTACTACTTTGATGAAGAAGCTGCGCACTTCATTTCTGAAATACATTCTTCATGTAGAACGCCATATAAAATCCATGTTTTCCTATCACTTCTGTGAAAAATATGGTGAACAGCAGTCCATGTATCTTGATATAAATAATTATAATCACACCAGAAAGAACCATCATGAACTGCTTCGCCTGACTCATTCAATACAAAAAGTTATTGCTACACCTAGCAAATATGCCTATATCGAGCATTCGGTCAATACATATCACAATGTACCATTATGGGTTGCAACTAATGCTTTAACATTTGGACAATTTCCAAAATGTATCAATATGCAACTACTGATATTAGAACCAAAATCAGCAAAAAAACTTTCAGAATGTTTCAGAAAAACAATTGCATCAGTTTATCAACATTATAGGTAAAATGCCGTAATGTATGTGCTCATGGAGAGCGTCTGTTTTCATTCAGAATAAACGAGACAATTCCTGATACTCTGCTACACCAAAAAGCTTCAAATAATGAAAAACAATAATCACTATATACGGCAAGCAGGATTTATTCGCAGTTGTAATTGCCTTTACGCTACATGATAAACAATGATGAATTCAGACTCTTTAAGACTGCTCTTTCAAAACTTATAAAAAAACTGTAATTAAGCAGTGTCCTCATCTTACAGAGAAACAATTGCTTGATAATATGGGATTTCCTGCTAACTGGGATAAAATCAGCCGATACAGGAAAAATATAATTCAATATCTACCATGAGTTTATTGACATACACATCTTGTAATGTTAATGTACATATGGTTTATGCGCTACGGAAACTTGCGATGCCTCCGTAGCCGGTGGAGTTCCATGCGTGGGCTCCACTTTTTATTTTCGATAGTACCTTAAACTTACTACTTGTGTCAATAATTTGCATTATGAGAAGTTTCCGGATGGAACTGTAAAATGTATTGAGGATGAATTCCGTTTGAACTGCCAGAGGGGTGGAGTTGGTGTAGACTCTTTTCTCTTTCAATCAAAATTGGCTGGAAGTACACCCTACAGGAGGTGCCGTTGTTTATACGACATCAGGAATTAAATTTATACGTTCGCAAAATGTGTATGATGATGGTTTGCTTTTGGATGATGTTGCGTATATCCCTGAAGAAATAAATCAAAAGAAATCTGGAAGTATTGTTAAATCAAAAAGACATTTTGTTAAATATCACAGGAGGTTCTATCGGAAGATGTTCATTGGTTTCAGATGATTTTGACGTTGCAAATGTTAATCAGCATGTAATGATTATTAGATTGGCAAATCTTGAATTACGAAAGTATATTCATAGTGTTGTTATATCCCCTACATTCAAGAACAAATTATATCCAGACAAGTTGGTTCTGGTAGAGGTGGGTTAAGTGCAGAAACATTATCAACTTTTTTTTGATACCACTACCGCCACTTAATGAGCAAGTATCTATCAACAGGAAATTAAATGAATGCATTTCTCAAGTTTTAGCAATTGCAGATGCAAAATGTAATATTTCTAATCTGATAATAGCAACTAAATCCAAAAATCCTTGACCTCGCCATCCGTGGTAAACTTGTACCACAAGACCCGAATGATGAACCGGCATCTGTGCTCTTGGAACGCATTCGTTCAGAAAAAAGAAGAACTGATAAAGCAAGGCAAAATCAAGCGTGATAAGAAGGAATCTGTTATCTTTAAAGGTGATGATAACTCTTATTATCTGAGGACTGGTGGAGTTGAAGAATCTTTAGAAAATTGGAGATTTGATGACCTTCCTGAAACATGGAAAATTTGTTGTTTGGGAGAGTTGTGTGATTATGGGGATTGTATTAATGTTAATACAGAAGATATAGCAGAAGACGCATGGATTCTTGACCTTGAAGATATAGAAAAGATACCGGAATGGTCTTAAAGAAAGTGACAAAGGCTCAAAAGAAATTCAGTTAAGTACAAAGCACAAATTTCATTCCGGACAAGTATTGTATAGTAAACTGCGCCCATACCTCAATAAGGTGGTTTTATCAGATGCTGACGGATACTGCACTTCTGAAATTCTTCCTTTAGAATTTAAAAATTGTGTGCTTCCTGAATATGCTCGATATTATTTAATGTCAGGTACATTTATTACATATGCTAACTATTGCTCTTACGGTGTAAAAATGCCTCGTTTAGGAACAACAGATGGGAAAAAAGCTATTTTTTCATTACCGCCATTGTCAGAACAAAAATGTATTGTAGAAACAATAGACTTTTGCTTTATGCAGTTGAATAAAATTTCAGAAGCACTTGCTTAACATACAGCCGCCCTCATACGAGGACGGCTAATATTTTACCAAGTTACAATTTTATCTACAAGCTCCTGCTGTTCGCTGGCGGTACGACGGAGATAAATGCGTGTTGTTTCGATGCTCTCATGTCCCATAAGGTCAGCAAGTAAAAAGCAATATCATTGTACTTCTCAAGGAAGTTCTTTGCGTATCTGTGACGGAATGAATGTGGGTAAACCACCTTTTTATCAAGTCCATATTTCTCGGCATAGTTTTTTAAGCTGTTGTGAAATACCACGGGTAGTAATTCTGTCTCCGTAACGATTTAAAAACAGATATCCGGAGGAACGGTTTGTTTCCTTTAGCCATTCAAGAGTTTCTTTTTAATTTTTGGGGTATGTAAAGTCGTCGTAATTTTCCACCTTTCGTATATAAATCAAAATAGCCGATTTCGATATGTTCAATTTTGATTTGTATCAATTCACTTACTCTTGCTCCAGCAGCCAAATACCAAACAACAAAATACCATTCCATATTGCCATCTTTTTTTTAAGCTGCTTTTTTCAAAAAATTATAATCTGCATTACTGATAACATTTTCCAAAAAGTTTTTTTTGCTGTACCTTTACAGCCTTTAATACTATTTTTTTCTTTTCCTAAATATTCAAGATATTTGTTTATTGCCTGTATGCGTAAGTTTACAGTCTTAGGGGCTTGAAAAATTCCATTAAGTAGCCTTTATAAGCGAGTAAATTTTCTTTTTGTTTACTGTATCGTAATGTTCAGTAAAATAATTCACTGTCCACAGATACGATGTAATGGTGTTTTCGGACAGGTTACCCTTTCTCAAATATTCTTCAAATGTTTGTTTTGTCTTCATAAAAACACCTCCGTTATAATATTTTTTGCGATTTGCTTCGCTCTAATATTATAATGGAGATGTTTACTCCTCTTATCATGAGAAGTATGGAGAAAAATTGCCTTCTGGTTGGGTTGTAACAAACTTTGAAACATTGCTTTTTATATAAGTAGTCAACTAATTATATAGTTAAAAATATAAACTATAAAACTGAGTATGAAACACCAGTTCTTACAGCAGGAAAATCTTTCATATTAGGTTACGCCAATGAAAAATAAAAATATTTTTCTGAATTGCCTGTAATAATCTTTAATGACTTTACTACCGAAAGCAAATTTGTTGATTTCCAATTTAAGGTAAAATCATCAGCAATGAAGATACTTCATATCAATACTAATTTAGTGTTGTCTAAATTAGCATTTTATCTTATGCTAGCAACGCAAATTGACCACGATAATCATCAAAGATACTGGATTTCTACTTATAGTCAAGAACTACTCGGATTACCACCGATAAATGAACAAAAAAGAATTTTATTCGCATTAGAGCTTTATTTATCACTGATAGAAATGATTAGTTAACCGTTTCTAAATTTTCAAATAAAGTGAATACCTTTTGTATTTTATCTAAAATCTCCTTTTGCTCCATCAGTGGCGGGAGTGGTATAAGAATTTTTTTTTCTTACAGTATCTGATGTTATTGCTGAAAATGTACTGCCTGTTGACTGATTAACTAAATATGTTTTATATGGATGTAACCAGTAAAATATAAACTCTTCATTGATATTACCTAATGATTTTATGGATGCTAAGCCTCTGCCAATACAAATATCTCTGTCCGTAATATTTAGTTCTCCTACTGGTGCTCTTACGCATAATAAAACAGATTGTTTAGGTGCAAGTTTAGTAGTTTTTCGCGTATATTGATTGGATTTCATCAGTGTTTTCTTTGAAAGATAAATTTTCCCCTGATGAAATTCAATATACTGGTTATCATTACATATATCTTGACTTTTCGGCGAAGAACCCATTGTGATATCAGTAATAGTTGATATTCTCGTCCAACTCAAGTGTCAGGGATATCAAAAGATATTTCATCATCAATACAAGTAACATCATTGCCTATCTTCTCATAATAAGAGTTATCATCACCTTTAAAGATAACAGATTCCTTCTTATCACGCTTGATTTTGCCTTGCTTTATCAGTTCTTCTTTTTCTGAACGAATGCGTTCCAAGAGCACAGATGCCGGTTCATCATTCGGGTCTTGTGGTACAAGTTTACCACGGATGGCGAGGTCAAGGATTTTTGATTTAGTTAATTTAATTGTCTCTTGTAAAGTTCTTTTTTTCTTGTTCAATAATTTCAACAAAAAATGAAGGAGCTCTTTTTTTATTCTTTCTACAGTTCGTGTTTGCTGTGCTTTAGGTGGAACCGGGAAAAAAAAGGATGTCAAACTTGCTTTTGTTTAGAATAGGAAGCGTTGTTGCTGATGAATTTGTCCATATCTGTTGTTGTTCAAATTCTGAACACATACAAAAATATGTATATTCAGGTAGGATAAATGTATTAGGTAAGATGGCATTTATTTGTTGATTACAAATACCAGAATTCCTAATGTATCCGGTTTTTCCGATAGTTGCGCCAATGCACGTTACTAAAACTGAATACATGGGAAGAATTCTACCGTTCTTATAGCCTTTTTCAGAAACAGTATCTTCTGAAAAACACACATCAAATCCAGCATCCAAATCGGTTGGTTTATAAAATGGATATTCATCGCCATATAAAGAAGCGTCTTTTGTAGACGGCGTACTTCCTGTTATTGTAGAAAATAAACTACCTAACCTCGTCCATTCCCACCCCTCTGGCAGTTCAAACGGAATCTCATCCTCAATACATTTTACAGTTCCATCCTGAAACTTCTCATAATGCAAATTATCATCACCTTTGAAGATAACTGTATCGTTTTTAATGTCTTTAGGTTTCAGCTTTCCATCCTTGACCATTCGCTGCTTTTCAGCACGGATACGCTCAAGGAGAACAGCAGCCGGCTCATCCTTCGGGTCTTGCGGCACAAGTTTACCACGGATAGCCAAATCCAAGATTTTTTGTCTTAATGCTTTGGTATCCATTACTCGTCCACCTCTCTATAAGTTTTTCAAGTTCAGCAACTGCTTTTGCAATATTTGCTGATTCCTCTTTTATTTGTGAAATCATTTCGGCTAATGTGCGGTCATCATCTTCTTCACTGGCAATCCATTTAAAGTCTAATTTCAACTGGTCACGAGAATAGACCTCATCTTTTGTGAATTTTCTCCATCTTCCGTTTGGATTTTCTTCAGAATATGTAGGTACACGGTCTTGCATATGACCGGAACAATAGCAAGAGACAAAATCTTCAAGATGTTCCCTTGTAAGAGGCTTTTGAACTAAAGTATGCTTAATTCCAATACGATAGTCATAAACCCATATATCCTCGGTCGGACTTCCTTTTCAAAGAAAAGGACATTCGTCTTAACTCCATTTGCATAGAAAATTCCTGTAGGAAGTCGCAATATCGTGTGAAGGTTAAAATCTTTAAGTAATTTTTTTCTCTAACCTTTGCAGTTGCATTTCCATCGGTAAGAACATTATCAGGAAGAACAACAGCTACTCTCCCCCACCGGTTTTTAACGATTGACATAATATGCTGTAAAAATTAACCTGATTGTCCGATGTTTTTATAAAATCACTGCGAACAGCAGAGACTTCACCGCTTCCTTGCGGTCTTGTACCAAATGGCGGATTCGCAAGAATAACATCATACATTTTATCCGATGTATCGAGCAACGAATCTTGGCACACTATTGGACTGGTATGAGTACCTATATCGTGTAAATATAAGTTCATAGACGCAAGCGTTACAACAAGCGGAGTATTATCAGCTCCAAATAATGCATTGTTTTTTCAAATTTGTTAATTGATTAGAATTTTTTAGCCTGTTTCTTCATATGTTCATAAGCTGCAAGTAAAAAAATCCGGCTGTACCGCAAGCAGGGTCTGCAACAGTTTCTGTAATTTGCGGGTCTGTTACATCAACCATTGCTTGAATAAGAGCACGTGGAGTGAAATACTGACCGGCACCACTTTTCTTATCTTGTCCATTCTTTTCAAGAATAGATTCATAGATAGCACCTTTTAAATCGCCTTCCATCATATACCAGTTTTCACTCTTTACCATTTCAATGATTTTTGCAAGTTTTACAGGGCTATCAATTTTGTTTGCAGCCTTTGTAAAGATAGTGCCTATTAATCCTTCTTCTTTTTTGCCAGTTCCCTTAAAATTTTTTTTCATATTTTTCAATTAAATCTGTTCCGTTTAGATTAACAAGGTCTTTCCACTTGTATCCATCCGGAATGGTGCTTTCAAGCCCCATTTCCTCTTTTTCTTCATCCATTTTAAGAAAAAAGTATATATGTGAGCTGAATAATATAATCTGTAAAACCGACACCGGCTTAGCAGCCATAACATTTGCTATGTCTCCAACCTTTTTGACAAAGAGCCGATTCAGTTTTGATTTGATTTTCTGTCATAGTTTAAGCCACCTTTAATATAAATTTAGATAAAGTAACAAGTTCCGTTTTAAGTGGCAGAGCTCCAAAAGTTTTATTGCTTTTCTCCATAAATCAGTATCAATTTCATTCAATTCATTGATACTGATATAACCATCATTTATTATATAATCCGCAATATGCTTCATAATATCTTTTCTGATCTTCTGTAAGAGTACGCTGAGCTTGCCCGCAATAAAAAAGAGTAAATCTTTGTGAATATCCTTTAAGCAAGCTGATGAGTTTAGGATTCTTTTTTATATGCATAGCGAACGATCTGAATTAAGTTCGTTAATGCGTTTGCATTTTGGCTAATATCCAATTCATCAACATTACTGTCTGTATCCAAGAGCTTATAGTTTCCCCATATTTTTGCCGGGGTAAATGAACGATTTTCAGACAGTAATCTGTCTTGAAGTTCCGAAAGCATTGAATGAGTAATAACAGTTTCTTCGGAATTATAAATTATACGAAGTGCTTCTATGCTGTCGGCGTTTTCAGTAATATATTTTTCAAAATTTTTAATATACGAAAGTGCTTGTTCTTTTGGAAAAAGCCTTTTTTCAATTAACTTATCCTCATCCGGTGAAACCGCATAATATCCTCTATGTAATTCAAGCAATTTTTTTCTAGCATTAAGATTGGTAACCAAACAAGAAATGAGATTATTTCTTGCGCCGTTTTTGACTTGATGCACTTTCAAATGGCGGCAATATATTTTTTGATAATGCCTCATTTATATTGAATGCAAGTTCCTTTGGCGAAAAATTGTAATTTGAAATAAATGTCTTTAGATGATGTCCAAATAAAACATTTTCTTCGTATCTATGATTTATAGTTGCACAATAATCACGCAATAATGCCAAATTATCATCACTAACATAACCATGAGAAAGATATTCCAGAAGTTGATCTAATTTGGGAGTTTTATTCTTCTGTCCACTCTTTCCATTTCCTGCTTTTGGAATTTGTTTATCGTGTTCGGTTACACCAATTGCATCAACAATATAATAACAATCTTTTGTTGTAGCATTTGGAGTAACTTCTCTCAACTTATCATCACTTATTACACGACATCCTCTGCCTTTCATCTGAGTATAAAGAACATCGGAATTGACATCTCTCATAAAGAAAACGACTTCCAAAGGTTTAACATCTGTACCGGTTGCCACTAAAGTTACAGTAACGGCAATTCTAAACTCTTTATTGATTCGAACTCTCTAATAAGTGCATCAGTGTCTCCGGCAGAATATGTTATTTTCTGTACAAATTTTTTTTCAGGAACGATATTATCATCAAAATTTTCGCCAAATACTTCTTTTTACAATATTCACTATTTCAGTAGCGTGATGGTCATCTTTTGCAAAGATAAGAGTTTTCGGTATATAATTCCAAAGATACTTTACGCTCCGGAAATAAATCTGTATAAATAGATTTCTTAAATTCTTCTAAATTTAACCGAATTTGTTTCGGACTTACAATTGAACGGTCAAGTTGTGCTTCAGTGTAATCGATACATTTATTTGAAATATAAAAAGTCCACTTTTTTTTACCGTTACGATTGGTTTCAATAACAGTGGCTCCTTTTTTCAATAGCACCGCCGTGCTCCGTCTGTTCAGTCTTTATTCTATAAACACGATTTGGAACATTAACGCTATCAACAATAGAATCTTCATAAGTGTATTCTTCAATGATATTATTATTAAAAAATGCATATGCTTCTAGTGTTGGTGTTGCTGTCAATCCAAGTATTTTTGCTCCTTTAAAAATATTTAGGACAGATTGCCACTTCCCATAAATAGAGCGATGACATTCGTCAACAATAATAAATTGAAAATGGTCCGGAGACAATTTAAGATTATCACTTAATTTAACTTCAGGTTCATTTTTTCGTCAGAAATAAAAAGATTTTTCATCTTCTTCATCTTCATCAATATCATCTATCTTTTTTTTGACCTGTTAAAACCGCAAACAACTTTTTGAATAGTCGATATAACTATATCACTGTTAATTTTATCCGGTTTAGTCAGTCTGTTTATTGTATATAAATCATTTAATGGTTGTTGTTTCTCTGTTCTGTCAAATAATTTAAATTCTGTTTCTGCTTGACGAGCAAGGTTGTTTCTATCAGCTAAAAAACAAAACTCTTCCAGTTTGTGTATAATTCAATTGTCTATATGCCGCAAGGCAAGCAAGATATGTTTTGCCCGAACCGGTAGCAAGTACAGCAAGTGCTTTTTTATGACCTTTTCTAATTGAATTTTCAAAATTAACTTCTGCTTCATATTGACAATTGCGAAGTCCCTTTTTCTTCAATTCTAGGCAAGGCACCATATTCGGATTTCATTCCTATAAGCCGCAACATTTTTTTTAGGCGAATGCATCTCTGTAAGTTCAATATAATCTCCATCAGGATCAGTTAACATATTTTTAAATAGAATTTTTTGCCATTTGCAAGATAAACAAGAGGAATCAAATTATCAAACCAAGTACCGTACCAATTCTCTGGAGTCACAGCATAATTTTCTGCCTGTTTTGCTACATCTATTCCAAGAAAAAATTTTCTTCCTTTTCTTTGCTTCTATAACTGCAATTGCTTTATTATCAATAAAAAAGAAGATAATCACTTTCTTTGCCACCTTGCATAAGTGCTTCTTTGACTGCCAAAGAAAGATTAGGAATATATTCATCTCGTGAGACAATGTTCCAACCGGAATCCGTAAGTTGTTTATCTATTTTTTTACTCTTGCTTTTTCTTCAGGTAACATATCATTAACCCCTTTGATATTTTTACTTCCTGATAGTTAAAATTATCGGAAGTTAAATTGAACAGTGTAATTTGTCACATCGCATAAAAAACCGATATTATTATAGCATATTCAAGAGTAAAATTAAATAAAATTTCATTGTCCAAATTTACTAGTTCTACATTTAGTGACACAAAAAAAGCAAAGGGTGAGAAATTTCACTCCATCACCCAATATTCTATCTTCTTTATCTTGTCTTCTCTACATATTTTCTATCCATATATCCGTTTTCATCCCTGTTCCTCACCAATCCGACATCTGTCTGTCCTATTCTCATTCTTTTTTTACCATGATTGGCATTCCATTTCTCAACTTCTTTCATATAATCAGCATATTCATCTTTAGCCAAATAATAAGCACTGTAAAATCCCTTACATTATCATAACCATGTCGTTACACAATGAAGATGACAAATCGCATTTCATATTATCAATCTGTTTGTTCAGTTCATATATCTGATTCTGCAACCCTCCACGCTTTCGTGCCTTAAATGCACCGTTACATTCTAACAATTTATCTCCATCTCACTGCGTTTATGCTCCCTGCGCAAATATTACTTCATTTTGCTTTTTGCAATTCATAATAGATACTCTGAAAACTTAGGTATTTTTTCTGCAAGTAGTGACATTATTGGATATGTCTTAGCCTCAATATTTCTACCTTCTGCCGGCAGAATTTCCAGCATCTTTTCCGCCGCAGCAACCGCTACACGCATAATACGATTAATAAGAAGTTCAAGCACTGCAATAGCAAGCTTTATAATACTTGCAAGAAGATCCGGTCTGTCTCCATATAAATCTATGGAATCCCTTATCTTTTCTATTATTTCATTCTTCTTTATCCTTAATATGTCCTCTTCTGACACACTGCTTACAATTGCCCTGTCAACAGTCCTGTTCCATTCCCGACGTACCTCATTGTCAGCTTTTATTTGTTCTTCCATTGATTATTTTTTTACCTATTTTTTAGTGACAAGATATGGACTGTTCTTATCAAAGACTTTAAGTTTATCCTCTTCATGCAGCACAAGCTGATTTATTTCATTTGTAAAAAATACCTTTGCCTCATCACGAAATGAATCCTGTTTAAATCTGTCATCCTTTGCAGAGAACTCTTTTTTTCTCATAAACCTCGCCTTTTTCTGATAATCTTACAGCCATTACGGATGTTACCACTTTCATCCAATATCTCTTTTTTTTAGTACACATACTTCCCTCTCTCATCATAGAACATGTTTCTCGCTGCTACCTTTACAACCGGTTTCTCCAGCTTCGTCCTCTGCAAATATCAGATGGATATGGAAGTTAGTCTTTCTTTTGTTATGATGGAGAGCTGCATAGCAATCCCACACAATACTTTTTCTTAAAATCCATAGCAAAATGTTTGATAAGATAATCATGCCTCATAATGATATAATCCTTCCGGTAATGCTATAATCAGCTCTCTTGCCTCAATACATTTCCTATCGTCCCACTTTTTAGTAAATTCTTCTCTGTTACATTTCGCAAGATCTTTCCAGAAAGACCGAAGTGGCTGTGTCATATATGGCATATAGATTTTTCCTGTTTAACTGTACTTGTTATATAATCAATTCTCCCCATAACATTATGGAGTTTCGTCATCTGTATAAATGAATGTCTTGGCATTGCAATCATCTCCTTCTTTTTCATCAGCTACATTTAATTCTTCAAATGCAGCCATAGTAATATTTATTCTCAAGCTCGATGCAATCGCGAAACCCGGTGTACAAAACGAAGTTTTTGTGCGGAGGGTGTATTTCACTCTCAAACGCCGAGGGCTACATTAGAACTTTTTTTATTCCTTCACACAGCAGCTTTTGCATTGATAAATATCTAAAATCTTGCAAAAGATATCTATTTTCTAGAATTGACGGCACTTTATGACGAAACTTTTCAAAATTGACATTACTTTATGACGCCATTTTTCCATCATACCGTCGCATTCTGCCTTCACTTTTTCTTTCATTACATTTCCAACTTTCTTTCATTCAACTTTCATGCCGTTGGATTATTACAGCATTTTAAGTAACTGCCGTCGCATTGTTCAGTCTCTTTTTTTGTTTCCGCCGTCGTTTTATGCCTGCATGCATTACAATATTTACAGATAAAAATAAGGACCATGTATTTCTACACAGTCCCTGTCTCAATAACTTATATTCTATTGTTAATCCCTTTCTATCCAGCTCAATGCATTCTGTACTAATGCCTCATCTTCCTCATAATTCTCCAATTCATCATCAGATATGCTTTCCATTCCTGCCCTCACCGCAACGTCATCTCGATTTATTACTGGCATAGCACCTCCGCCAGCCTGAATTGCAGCTAACATACTTCTTTCCCCACCATAGTCATAACTTCCTATTGGCTTCCTGTCGTGCTTC
>VOFK01001873.1_pt1 | contig 26479 bp, 28 predicted proteins | sample 5384121 | NCBI WGS metagenome assembly VOFK01 (sample SAMN12384730, study PRJNA508395) | human gut metagenome | isolation source: healthy gut J | host: Homo sapiens | reverse complement strand
TACGGCGTGTTCATCGACCTGGGCGGCGTGGACGGCCTGATCCACATCACCGACCTGTCGTGGGGTCGTGTGAACCATCCCGAGGAGATCGTGCAGCTCGATCAGAAGCTCAAAGGTCGTGATCCTCGACTTCGACGAGGCCAAGAAGCGTATCGCGCTGGGTCTCAAACAGCTCACCCCCCGCACCCGTGGGAGGCGCTCGATCCCGACCTCAAAGTCGGCGACAAGCTCAAGGGCAAGGTGGTCGTCATGGCCGATTGCGGTGCGTTCGTCGAGATCGCTCCGGGCGTAGAGGGCCTGATCCACGTGTCGGAGATGTCGTGGAGCCAGCACCTGCGTTCGGCGCAGGAGTTCATGAAGGTCGGCGACGAGGTCGAGGCCGTCATCCTGACGCTCGACCGCGCAGAGCGCAAGATGTCGCTGGGCATCAAGCAGCTTACGACCGATCCGTGGGCCGATATCGAGCAGAAGTACCCTGTCGGCACGCGCTGCGTGGCCAAGGTGCGCAACTTCACCAACTTCGGCGTCTTCGTCGAAATCGAGGAGGGCATCGACGGTCTGGTGCATATCTCCGACCTGTCGTGGACCAAGAAGGTCAAGCATCCGGGCGAGTTCACCCAGATCGGCGCCGACTTGGAGGTCGTAGTGCTCGAAATCGACAAGGAGAACCGTCGCCTGTCGCTGGGTCACAAGCAGCTCGAGGAGAATCCGTGGAACGAGTTCGAGGGACAGTTCTCGATCGATTCGATCCACGAGGGAACCGTTACCGAACTGGTCGACAAGGGCGCGATCGTTTCGCTGACCGATTCGATCGAAGGCTTCTGCCCGATGAAGCATCTCGTCAAGGAGGACGGCACGACGGCCAAGGTCGGCGAGAAAGCTGCCCTTCAAGGTGCTCTCGAATTCTCGAAGGCCACCAAGCGCATCACGCTGTCGCACAGCCGTACGTTCGAAGATGCGAAGCGTGCCGAGTATGCTGCCGAGAAGGCCGAGAAGAAGGCTGCCGCCGATGCAAACAAGTCGGTGGTGAAGAAGATCAACGCTTCGGTCGAGAAGACCACGCTGGGCGACATCGCCGGGGCTGGCCGAGCTGAAAGCGCAGATGGCTGCCAAGGAGGAAGAGGGAGAAATAGCCCTTTTCCTGCCGGATTTAGGAACGCTCCCCCGACGGATAAGTCGGGGGCGTTTCTGTTTTATCCGCAGGCGGGCGATGCCGACCTTTACGGCAGGCTGACGTATCCTGTTTCTCGGACTGCGGTCGGCGAGGGGCTTCCCGGCGGTTCGGCGCCGGCGTCAGGTAGTGCGCGAGCAGGGGCGCATGCAGTCCGCCGCATGGGGTGGCGGCGAACTTCCGGCATCGCGGAGCGGTGTCGCTGGGCGGACGGGGTCGTGCGCAAAGGCAGAGATCGAATGTGCGGAATGCCGTTCGTCTGCAATGTCCGGTCGGGTACGGGTAGGCGTTCGCGCGCAGGCACCGGCCGGTCGAGTGTCAAAATTCGTTATCGAAATGTCAAAATGTATATTTCACCCATGACGGAAAATGGCTAACTTGCGTTTCGAACGAAGCATGTAATTCCAAACTTTAAAACTATCGACCATGAAAAGATTTCTTCTGCTGTTTCTTGCGACGGTCGTCACGGCGTGGAGCGCTTCGGCGCAACTCTCCGTGTCGCAGCTTCGCACCGAGCATCTGACCGACCCCGTGGGGATCGGGGAGCGCCGTCCGCTGTTGAGCTGGGAGGTGAGCGATGCGTCGCGCCGCGGCGTGACGCAGAGCGCCTACGAGATCCGCGTCAAGTCCGGCGGGCGTACCGTCTGGCGGACGGGCAAAGTGGCTTCGGCGGAGTCGGCCGGCGTCTTTTACGACGGCACGCCGCTGACGTCGGATACCCGTTACACGTGGCAGGTGCGCGTGTGGGACGACCGCGGCAAGGCGCTTCGGCGTGGAGCTGTCCGGCCTTCTGGCGTACGGGGCTGTTCGACGTCGGGGAGTGGCAGGCACGCTGGATCGAGCCGGCCGTGAGCGACGACCTCGCTGCGATGTTCCGCCGCACGTTCCGTGACGAAACCCGTGGCCGAGGCGACCGTCTATGTGACCGCCCACGGCATTTACGAGGCGAGCGTCAACGGGCACCGTGTGAGCGACGACCTGCTGACGCCGGGGCTGGACGGCCTACAAGAAGCGGCTGCAATATCAGGCTTACGACATCACGCCGCTGGTGGTCAGGGGCGACAATGCCATCGGCGTTACCGTGGCCAAGGGGTGGTGGTTGTCGAAACTGCCGTGGAGCCGCGAAAGTTCAACTACGGCGACAAGTACGGCCTGCTGGCGCAGATCGTTCTCCGCTACAAGGACGGTACGAAGGAGGTGATCGCTACCGACGACACGTGGCGCGCCTCGACGGGCGAAGTGAGCTACGGCAACCTCTACGACGGCGAGACGATCGATCTGAACCGTCGCCAGAAGGGGTGGGACACCCCGTCGTTCGACGATGCGTCGTGGGCTTCGGTGCAGGTGGCCGACACCTCGCTCGACAACCTGACGGCCAGCGTCAGCCCGGCCGTGCGGGTAATCGAAACCTTCAAACCCGTCAAGATCTTCACGACCCCGTCGGGAGCCCGCGTGATCGACTTCGGCCAGAACATATCGGGGCGCGAGCGCGTGCGTCTGCGCGGCCAGCGCGGCGACACGGTGCGCATCTACCACTCCGAGATTCTTGAAAAGGGCGAATTCTTCACCCGCAACCTGCGTAAGGCCAAAGCGTTGAGTACCTATATCCTTTCGGGAGAGGGCGAGGAGTGGCTCGCGCCCCGGTTCGCCTTCTACGGCTTCCGCTACATCAAGGTGGAGGGAATCGACGGCGAGCTGAACCCCGAGGATTTCGTCGCCGAGGCGATCAGTTCGGCGACGCCCGAGAACGGTACGTTCGTTTCGTCCGACTCGCTCATCAACCGGTTGCAGTCGAATATCAAGTGGGGGATGCTCGACAACTTCGTCGATATTCCGACCGACTGCCCGCAGCGCGACGAGCGTCTGGGCTGGACGGGCGACGCGCAGGTCTTCTTCCGCACGGCGACGTTCAACCGCGACGTGCAGACTTTCTTCAACAAGTGGATGGCCGACGTGGCCGCCGAGCAGTATGCCGACGGCGCGGTCAACGGCGTCTACCCCGTGACGCACCGCAGCCGTATTTCGGCCGGTTGGGGCGACGTGGCCACGATCATTCCATGGCAGCACTACATGGCCTACGGCGACCTGCGGATGCTCGAACGCCAGTACCCCAGCATGAAGAAATGGGGTGGACTACATCACCTCGCAGACCGAGAACGACTTGTGGAGCAAGGGGGAACAGCTACGGCGACTGGGTATTTTTCAGTTATGCCGATGACAAGGACGGCCGGTCGGCGGTGACGATCCGACCCTTCATCCAGCAGTGCTTCTACGCCCATTCGCTCGATCTGGTGGTGCGCACGGCACGCCTGCTGGGCCGAACGGAGGATGCGGCGAAATACGAAGCGCTGCACAAGCGTGCGGTCGATGCCTTCCGCAACGAATACGTGACGCCCAACGGAATGCTCGTGTCGGATACGCAGACGGCCTACACGCTGGCGCTGATGTTCGACCTGCTGCCCGAGGCGCAGCGCGCCGGTGCGGCCAAACGTCTGGTCGATAACGTGAATCGTTACGGGCATATCACTACCGGCTTCCTCGGTACGCCCTATATCTGCGAAGTGTTGACCCGCTTCGGTTACGAGGACGTCGCCTACGAGCTGCTGCTCAACAAGAAGATCCCTTCGTGGCTCTATCCCATTTCGATGGGTGCGACCACCATCTGGGAGCGTTGGAACAGTATGCTTCCCAACGGTATGGTCAACTCGAACAGCATGGTGTCGTTCAACCACTATGCCTACGGTGCGATCGGCGACTGGCTCTATCGTTGGGCCGCCGGTTTGCAGGAGGCTGCTCCGGGCTTCCGTGAAATCTGGATCAAACCCTACCTGAACGATCACTTCACTTCGATGAAGGCCGAGCAGCGGACGCCCTACGGCCTGGCGTCGAGCGGTTGGACGAAGGAGGGCGACGCGCTGACGCTGACGGTCGAGATTCCGGCCAATACCACTGCCGAGGTCTATGTCCCGTCGGCTGCTGCCGACAAGGTGACCGAGTCGGGCCGCGCACCTCGACGGCCGCAGCGATCTGAAAGTTGCGGGCTGGGACGACGGCTATACGCTCGTGCGCCTCGGTTCGGGGCCGTTACGAGTTCCGGTCGACGCTGAAATAAGGGATTCCCCGACGATACGATGAGGGGTGGGGTACGATTGTGCTCCACCCCGTTCGTTTTGCATGCGATCGGGCAGGCCGAGGGCCTGCTGAATGAGTATAGAGGAATTATTCGGAATAAATCATGGTTGCGCGGAGCGCACAACAGACTCCGCATTGCGAAAAATCGGGAAGAAGAACGGGCGGAGGCTGCGCCGTCGAAAACGCGAGCGCGAGCTCGTCCGCGTAGCGTTTTAGGCGCAAGCCGTCGGCCGGTCCCCGACTTTTTTCGCCCTGCGGATACTTTGGCGCCACCTTTTGGTGACAAAGGTGGTAAATCTGCTCCTCGCAGGAAACACCCAATCAGAGGTACGGAACTTTCCCAAAGAAAGAGAGAATCGATTTCACTTTTTTTCTGTGCTTTTTGGCTTGATCCAAAAGCACCAAAGATCAAGCACGGCGAAAAGTAGCGGGTGCCGCCACCTGCGCTCGCTGAGCGGGCACAAAAGACTGCGCTGTTTTTGCACGCCTCGCTCCGGGCGCTCGCGCCGCTGCCGTCACTGCTTCCGCTATTTTCGCAGTGCGATCCCGCAGGCCGGAGGCCTGCCATGTGCGGACGCAAACAAATAATCATCGTTGCGTGCAGCGCGCCGCAGCCTCCGCCTTGCGAAAAGTGCAGAGAGCTGCATCGCCCCGATAATCTGGCTCCTCGTGCAATGCTCTGAACGCGACAGCGCCGCCGGAACTATTCCGGCGGCGCTGCTCTGTCGTTTCTGCGGATCGGCTTACATCATGCCGCCCATGCCCCCTGCGGGCATCGCAGGCATGGCGGGCTGCTCCGACTTCTTCTCCGCGAGTACGCACTCGGTGGTGAGGAACATCGAAGCGATCGACGCCGCATTTTCCAGTGCTACGCGCGACACCTTCGTCGGGTCGATGATACCGGCTTCGAACATGTCGACGTACTTGTCGTCGCGGGCGTTGTAACCGAAGGCTCCCTTGCCCTCCTTGACCTTGTTCACGACGACCGAACCCTCGCCGCCGGTGTTCTCGACGATCTGGCGCAGCGGCTCTTCGATTGCGCGTTTCACGATCTGGATACCGGTGGTCTCGTCCTCGTTGGCGCCCTTCATGTTGGCGAGCACCTCCGTGGCACGCAGGTAGGCCACGCCGCCGCCCGGGACGATGCCCTCTTCGACGGCTGCACGCGTTGCGGCCAGCGCATCCTCCACGCGATCCTTCTTCTCCTTCATCTCGACTTCGGTCGCGGCGCCGACATAGAGCACGGCCACGCCGCCGGCCAGTTTGGCCAGACGCTCCTGCAACTTCTCCTTGTCGTAGTCCGACGTCGCGGCGTCGATGCCGGCGCGGATCTGCGCTACGCGGGCTGCAATGGCATCCTTGGCACCTGCGCCGTCGACGATCGTCGTGTTCTCCTTGTTGAGCGTCACCTTCTCGGCCGTACCCAGCATCGAGAGGTCGGCGTCCTCGATCTTCATGCCCTTGTCGGTCGAGATCACCGTCGCGCCAGTCCAGTACGGCGATGTCTTCGAGCATCTCCTTGCGACGGTCGCCGAAGCCCGGGGCCTTGCAGGCGGCGATCTTCAACGTGCCGCGCAGCTTATTGACCACGAGTGCCGACAGCGCCTCGCCGTCGACATCCTCGGCGACGATCAGCAGCGAGCGGCCGCTCTGGGCTACCGGTTCCAAGACGCCCATGAGCTCCTTCATCGTCGAGATCTTCTTGTCGGTAATCAGGATATAGGGCTTGTCCAGCTGGGCCTCCATCTTTTCGGGGTCGGTGATGAAATAGGCCGAAATATAGCCGCGGTCGAACTGCATACCCTCGACCACGTCCACATGGGTGTCGGTGCCTTTGGCCTCCTCGACCGTGATGACGCCCTCCTTGTTGACCTTCGACATCGCTTCGGCGATCAGTTTGCCGATGTTGGGGTCATTGTTGGCTGAAATGGACGCCACCTGCTCGATCTTGGCGATGTCGCTTCCTACTACCTGGCTCTGCTCGCGCAGCGATTCGACCACCTTGGCCACCGCCTTGTCGATACCGCGTTTGAGGTCCATCGGATTGGCGCCGGCCGTCACGTTTTTCAGTCCCACGCCGATGAGCGCCTGTGCCAGAACGGTCGCGGTGGTCGTGCCGTCGCCGGCGTTGTCGTTGGTCTTCGACGCCACCTCGCGCACCATCTGCGCACCCATGTTGGCGATCGCATCCTCCAACTCGACCTCCTTGGCGACGGTCACGCCGTCCTTGGTGATTTGCGGAGCACCGAACTTCTTGTCGATGATGACGTTGCGACCTTTGGGGCCAAGCGTGACCTTCACGGCGTTCGACAGCGCGTCGACACCCTCTTTGAGCATCTCGCGTGCCTCTACGTTATATTTGATCTCTTTTGCCATAGCTTTTACGGAATTTGATGTGTTTTACGAATCGGTGAAATTACAACGTTGCCAGAATATCCGACTGTTTCATGATGAGGTAGTCCGTGCCGTCGACATTGATCTCCGTCCCGGCATACTTGCCGTAGAGTACCTCGTCGCCGACCTTGACCTCCATCTTGACCTCCGACGTACCGGGGCCTACGGCCACGACTTTGCCTGCCAGCGGTTTTTCTTTCGCGGTGTCGGGAATGATAAGTCCGCCCGCGGTCTTCTCCTCGGCGGGATTCGGGAGAATGAGCACTCTGTCCGATAAAGGTTTTACGTTCATAGTTCAACTATTTTTAGTTTGACATTCGTTGAAAAATTCTCTCTGTTGCGGTTCGGGGCGGCAGCCGTACGGCCGCATGGCCGCACCGATCCGTTTTTCTGTTTTCGGTGGGGGATTCCAACAATTGATATGCCAAACGGATTTTGGCAGACGCGGTGCCCTTTTTGGCAGATTGGGGCTGTCATTTTGACACGCTTCCGGACGCGGCCGGTACGGGACGCGACATTCGGGAACCGCGGTCGGCGGCCGGCGTTTTCCCGTACGATGCGGCGCTGCGGGCCGCCTTGCGCAGACGTCGGGTTTCGCTTCGCTGCCTGTGCAGCTCGGGGTCGTAGATACGGATGCCGATCGAGATGCCGATCTTGTTGGGATACCACTCCGACGAACCGTTGAAGGGATCGGGGTGCAGCGGTTGTACGGGGCGGTGCGGCTCCATCTGCGTGCGGCCGTCGAGGTCGTAGCCGTTGTAGAAGCTCGTCATCCACGACCAGCCGAAAAACACGTCGAAGACCCACCGCTTGCGGAAAATCCGTTCGTAGCCCGCACAAGCACCGAACATGAATCCGTAGCCTTTGCTGTAACGGTTTTCGAGGTGGATGCCCCAGTTCTCGATGTAGGGTTTCGACATGCGGAAAGCCATCATGCCCGCATTGCCGCCCACGTACCAGCCCCGGGCATAACCGCGGAAGTAGTAGCGGTATTCGTTCAGGAAGATGCCGAAGTGCATCGGTTTGCTTTGCCCGTCGACGTTGATCGATTTCCACGGCGAATAGACGAACTCCGTCTGGAAGGCGGAGTGGTCGGTCAACCGGAACTCCACGGCAGGGTTGACGACTCCTACGAGTGCGTAGAGGACGTTGAGTTTCGCGTAGATCTGTGCGTCGGTCGCTGCGGGACGGAGCAGCGAGGCGAGCAGGAGCAGCGACGAGATACCGAAACGTTTCATCTTCGATGAGGTGTGTGTTGCGTGCAAAGATACGAATAAGTGAGGGCAGAAGCAAGCGCCGGCTTGATTATGCCGAACGGGAGTATCTAAGGCGTCAGCCAAAGATACGAATAAGCGAGTGCAGAAGCAAACGTTAGTTTGATTATGCCGAGACGAAGTATCTGAGACGAAGTCAAAGATACGAATAAGCGGGGGCAATGTCGAATTTATTCGAACATTGCCGAGCGGCGGGCTTCGGCGCAGCCGAAGTCGGAAAAGCAGGGCACAGAAACAAACGACCGGTTCGGTTCTGCCGGAGCACGACGTCCGGGGTGCAGTCGTAGAGGCGGAAAACGAGGAGCGAAGGGAAACTCGCTTGCATCGTTTTGCGAGATGCGTCTCCGCGAAAGTTCCCCTGATCCATTCGATAGATGCGCCGAACGTGGGTGTGCTGTCCGCCGAACGGCCGAGCTACCGGCGAATGCCGGCGAGCGTCCGTCCGCCGCATGGGGCGGGGCTTTCCTGCCGGCAGCGTTCGGCGACGCCGGACGGTCGACAGGAACATCGTCGGGATGTTTTGGCGAAAGAAGCCTGCTTCGCGAATCGTTCCGGCGGAAATCGATTCCGTCGGTTCCGCCGGTTCCTGTACGCGCCGGAATCCGGCGCTCTTTTCCCGAAACGCCCGTCGCCGGTTCGAATAATTTTCGGGCGAAATCCTTGCACAGACCAAAAAACGTATTACATTTGCACACCGATTCGCGAAGTTCCGGCTTTGCGGTCGAAAACGGTGGATGTAGCTCAGTCGGTTAGAGTGACGGATTGTGGTTCCGAAGGTCGTGGGTTCGAGTCCCATCTTCCACCCTCGAAGCTCTTGAAATAAAGAGTAATGCGAAGCAAAAACCTTATGTATCAACGATATGTAAGGTTTTTTGTTTTTTGGGCAATGTATTCGAGCGCATAAAAAAGCAGGTTGCCGGACCGAAATCGTGACCTGTCCAATCACAGCGCGCTCGTTTCCGGACTGGGGTATGCTGGATCCCGTTTAGAGTGGTATGCCGGCCGCAACTTCCCGGCTGCCGTGTCGTTCGGCAATCCTGCGTCTTAGTTCGGGTATCATCCAGACGGGGCCGTTTCGACGGCTTTTTTCGGCTCCTGCGACCGCTTTTGCAGGGCGGATTCGCTGCTATCGGGCCGAAAGAGGTATCGGACGATACTTTTTCTTCGCGAAAAATCGTTATCTTTCGAGGTATGTTTTCCAGGTGTTGCATAGGGTTGCTGTTGTTGTCGCTGCTGCCGGCGTTCGTTCCGGCGCGGGAGACGGCGCCGCGTATCGACCTCCGCCACGGAGTGCGTCCCGATACGATCCGATCCGCCTGAAAGCGGAGGACCTGAAACTGGGCTTGCCCTGCGACAGCGTCTATCTCAAACGCAGGGATTCGTTGCGGCGCAATGACAGCCTGCGCCGTCAGGCCGAACAGCGCAACCAGCGTCTCTACGACAGTATCCGTTCGAAGACGACGCGCCGTGCCGTACCGCGTTTGCTCTACCGGATGCTCTTCGTCAACCCCGTACTCGATACGACAGCCAACGGACGGGTGCTGGACGAGAGCCGGCAGTTCGAACGTTACTCCGGCCGGCGGATCGGCGAGGTGGTCATCGCGCAGGATCCGGTGTTCACCCCCGACGGCAACTGGCTCGAACGCACGGGCAACAAACTGCACGTGATGACGCGCGAGCGGGTGCTGCGGCGCGACCTGCTCTTCGAACCCGGGGATACGATCGCTCCGGAGCTGCTGGTGCGCAACCTCCAGCTGCTCCGTTCGCGCGCCTATATCTCGGATGCGACGATGGAGCTGACACCGGATTCGCTGCTTGACTCGACGCGCGTGGTGGTCACGCTGCGTTCGCGCGACAGCTGGACGATCAGCGCCGATGCGGCGCTGCACGGCGAGGGCCGGACGATGATCGGTCTCTCCGACGCCAACATCTTCGGCTCGGGCAACCGCCTGAGCGTTGCGACCAATTTCAGCCGCAACGATTTCGGCTACGGAGGCAACGTCGTCTCGTACGACATCCCCAACTTCCTGGGGTCGTTCTACAAGGCCAACTTTTCGGCGGGCCGCGATTTCTACAACAGCGAGTTGCGCATCGGCGTAGGCAAGGGAGTTCATCCTGCCGACCGACTACGAACTGGGCATCGCCTACAACAACGTCAAGGCGAAGTATTATCTGGTCGACCGCGACACCTCCGACCTGGCCAAGTCGAAGCGCTTCGACGTCTGGGCTGGGCGTTCGCGCTACATTCGTTCGATCCGTTCGAGCGTCTTCCTCACGGCGCGTTACGGTTTCGCGCGCTACTCGCTCCGTCCCGACGTGACGAAGACTTACAACCCGGCTTTTTCACGATACCGACGACGTGCTGGTCGGGCTGGGGCTTTACCGCGAGAAGTTCTACACCACCAATATGATCTACGGCTTCGGTACGAGGGAGTATCTGGCCACCGGCTACCATGGGCGGCTGCAAGGCAGCCGAGCTGGTCGACGGGGGTATTCGTGGCGGGAGTTCGGCGAGGACATGTATATGGGTCTGAGCTACAAGGCCGGAATCGGATTCACCCGCGCGGGTTATCTCATGGGCGGCTTTTCGCTGGGCAGCTTCATCGATCTGGCGACGGGACAACCGTGGACGCAATATCCGAAACGGCTGAACTATACGCAGGGGTGGACGCCCTACCAGCCGCACAGGTTTCGCTGCTCAAAGAGGATCTGGTGGGGACCAACCGGATGGTGCCGATTTCGGTCTGCTGGGACGCGACGCCAATATTTTCAAGAATAATTTTTTACACGACCTTCGAGACTGGGCGTCCGCCTGCGTAACGAACGACTGGTGTTCAGCACGATCCAGTGCGGCTGGGCGTTGCGCTCGGCAAGGGCGGCTGGGCCGACTGCCGCTATTTCCAAGCTTCCAATGGGACGCGCATGGAGCAGTACCGTTATCTGCCGAGCCCCCCGAAATCGTCCGGTTCCGGTGATCCCGCTTGTACGGAAAAGCCCGCATACCGAATGCGGGCTTTTCTGGTGCGTGTTCGGGCGGGTTTCCCAGCCTTGCCGTGCACGACCTGCGCATTAAAGCGCAGCGGAACGCAGGAAACCGTCCGTAGAACTGGTTCCACTCCGTGTTTTCCTGATACTGTTTCAATGCATCGGCCTGGACGTTGATAACCATCTCCGGGGAGGTCGTCGGGAACGAATCGCTGTATACGCTCGGCGGCATCATCGGTTTGCAGTTCACGGTGCGGAGTTCCGTGCAGCCGTAGAATGCGTGTACGCCGATTCTCGTCACGCCTGCGGGGATGGTGATCTCGGTCAGCTTCGAGCAGTCACGGAAGACGTTGTCGGAGATTTCGGTGATACTGTTCGGGATGTCGATCACGGAGAGACCCGCACAGCCGTCGAAAGCCCCTACGCCGATCGAGGCGGTCTCGCTGAGCGTGACCGTGACCAGTGCCGTACAGTTCCGAATGCCGTGTCGCCGATCGTCGTGCCGGACGGTCGATGTCACGTACCGAACGTCTCTTCGATGGCGGCGAGGGCGGGCGACAGGGTGATATCCTTCAACTGCGAGCATCCTGAGAAGGCCAGCGTCCCGATCGCGGAGACTTTTTCCAGATTTCCGATCTCGGTGAGTTCCGCGCAGTTCTTGAATGCGCCAGCGGCGATCTCTTCGATCGTTTCGGGAAGGTCGATCGTCTGCAAAGCGGTCGACTCGAATGCGTTGGCTCCCACTTTGGTGACTTCCACTCCCTTCTCGAAATAGATGCGGCCGGTTTTCGTCGTCTCGTCGTAGTCGCTGTCCAGGGCAGCGGGGACGAAGGTGTTGTCGCTGATGAAGATCTCCTTGTCGGCGGTGTAGGTGATGCCGGGTTCCATTTCCACGGTCTCCTCCGTGATGTCGATGTCAAAGACCTTGGTGATATTCAGTATTTTCGAAGCGGTGATGGTCGCTTCGTTGTGAGTCGTGTGGGTGAACCGATAGTTTTTGCCCTCCTTCGATCCGATGAATGTCAGCGTGAAACCCCGAGGCGAACGTGCGGGCGCCACGACGAAATAGAATGTCTTCGGGGTGTCGGTCAGCGGAATGGACTTCGATGCGGTCAGCGTGACGGATGCCGATCCTTCCGATTCATCGATCGTCAGTTCGCCCGTCTTCGCATCGATCGTTCCGGTGCCGGCGATCAACTCGTTGTGGAGTTGCTCATCAACGTGATGCGCCGCAGGTCGATTTTGCCCGTGACGCGGACTTTCACCAATCCCGCGATGTTTTTCATCGGCGCTATGGTTTCGGCTCCTTCGGTGTGGCCCACGGCGGATTCTTCTGTTTATGGTCGAACGTGTTTTCGACCTGCGGCTGGGTCGCAGGGACGATGTTTCGTGCATGGATTTTACCTTCGGCGATCATCGCATCCATGATGTAGGGATACAGGATGTAGTAGGTGTCGGCCGGAATGGTCATGCCTTCGAGTTTGGCCCGTGTCCTTCGTCGAGCAGCTCCTTGATGGTGAATTCGCTGCTGAATGACATGGAGGAGAATACGCTGAACGAGTCGTTCGCGTCCCATTCCACCCAGTTGTCGTCGCCGAGCGTCGAGCGTGTGCTCTGTGCGATCACGCCCAGCTCCGTGATCTTCTGGTCGGAGGGGGTGTCTGCGGTTTCGTCGGTTCGGGAACATGCCGCGACGCCGAGCACGAGGACGATCGCCATCATGCGGAAAAATGATTTTTTTTCATCTCTGTGTCGTTTTGTCGGTTAGAATTCGAAGTCTTCTTCCTCGAACTTCCCTTCCTGCGGGTCGTCGGTTACTTGGGATACTTGGAATCCTCCTTCCACGACGAAGCGAGCACCACTCGATTCGTGGCGATTCGTAGGTCTGTTTTTTCATGGTGTTTTATGTTTTAAGTAAATAGGATAGTGCGAAATCCCGCACGGGGCGCATCGGGGGCGCCTCGCGACGGAGTCGGAAAACAGGGATTCGGAGGAGATGTCTACCGGATGGCGAGGGCAATTCCCCCCCCCAGCGGATTACGCTTGCTGTGCGAAACGGGATATGTTGATCCGTGAGACAAAGTCGTAGACAATAATGATATTCGGCGATGCAAAGATAGTGAATATATTTTCAACAACGGCCGTTTAAACGAAAATTTTTATGATTCAACCCCTTTGAATCATTTGATTTAACTGTTAATTGCGGGGGGGGAGGCTGTTCCCGTGTCGTAATTCGGTTTCGCCGCGAGCGGGGCTGTCTTCGGCGGCCGGAAAGGGGATTTCCGAATACGTGCAGGATCATGTGTCTCCGGATTCTTCGATAGAAAGATACGATTTACGATTCGGACGAGGTAAATGCGATTCGGATTCTTCCGGAGCACGTTTGTCATGAATCGGGGGCTGATCCTCGGACTTGGCTGTCGGGAACTCGCGGTTCAGGCGGGCGACGGAAGTCCCCTTTATCACCCGCGACAACAGGCGAGTGCAGACAGGGATGGCTGTCTGCCGAGCCGCCCGAGCGGACGTGCCGCCGCAGGGGGTACAAAGGGGATTCAGGGGATTGTCGGTCGTGTGCTGCGGCGCATATCGCCCGCGGTAAAACAGTTCGGCCCCGAAAACCTTCGGGGCCGAACTTGTCGTACAGCAAAATCCTTAGTCCTCGAACTTCGCCGAGAGGAATTCGCGGTTCAGGCGGGCGATGTGCGCGATGGAGATCGCCTTGGGGCATTCGGCCTGGCAGGCACCCGTATTGGTGCAGTTGCCGAAGCCCAGCTCGTCCATCTTGGCAACCATTGCTTTCGCGCGGCGTGCGCCTTCGACGCGGCCCTGCGGCAGTTTGGCCAGCGACGACACGCGGGCTGCGACGAACAACATCGCCGATCCGTTCTTGCAGGTGGCGGCGCAGGCTCCGCAGCCTACGCATGCGGCGGCGTCCATCGACTCGTCTGCGTCGGCCTTCGGAATCGGAATGGCGTTGCCGTCGGGCACCGAGTTGGTGCGTACCGAGATGAAGCCTCCCGCTTGCAGAATCTGGTCGTAGGCCGAGCGGTTCACCACCAGGTCTTTGATGACGGGGAATGCTGCCGAACGCCACGGTTCGATGGTGATCGTGCTTCCGTCCTTGAACTTGCGCATGTAGAGCTGGCAGGTCGTCACGGCCTGCTCCGGCCCGTGTGCGTGGCCGTTGATGGGAGCGAGCACATGCCGCAGATACCTTCGCGGCAGTCGTGGTCGAATGCCACCGGCTCCTCGCCCGCATGGACGAGGTTGTTGTTCAGGATATCCAGCATTTCGAGGAACGAGGTGTCGGGCGAGATGTTCTCGACACGGTAGGTTTTGAAAGCGCCCTTCGATTTAGCGTCGTCTTTTGACGCCATATCTTTAATGAAAAATTCATAATGCAATCTTGATCTTAAAGTTTAACGTCAAATGGATTTAGTCCTTGTAGTTGCGCTTTGCGAGGTGTACGAACTCGAAATTGAGCGGCTCCTTCGTCAGTTCGGGAACCTCGTTCTCGCCTTTGTACTCCCATACGGCGGCGTATACGAAGTGTTCGTCGTCACGGTCGGCCTCGCCTTCGGGCGTCTGGTGCTCGACACGGAAGTGACCGCCGCACGACTCCTCGCGGTTCAGCGCGTCGCGCGCCATCAGTTCGCCCAGTTCGAGGAAATCGGCCAGACGCAGTGCCTTTTCCAATTCGACGTTGAAGTCGTCGGCCCTGCCCACGACCTTCACGTCCTTCCAGAACTCCTTGCGCAACGCCTGAATCTCGACGATCGCCTTTTCGAGCGACTCCTTGGTGCGGGCCATACCGACGTTCTCCCACATGATGTGGCCCAGCTTCTTGTGGATGTCGTCCACCGACTGCTTGCCGTTGATCGACAACAGCTTCTCGATTTTGGCGCGCACGCCCTTCTCGGCCTCGTCGAAGGCGGGCGTGTCGGTCTTCACCTTCGGGGCCTGGATCTTGTGCGACAGGTAGTCGCCGATGGTGTAGGGCAGCACGAAGTAACCGTCGGCAAGACCCTGCATCAGCGCCGAAGCACCCAGACGGTTGGCTCCGTGATCCGAGAAGTTGGCCTCGCCGATGGCGTAGAGGCCGGGGATGGTGGTCATCAGGTTGTAGTCGACCCAGATGCCGCCCATGGTATAGTGCACGGCGGGGAATATCTGCATCGGCTGCTCGTAGGGATCCACGTCGGTGATCTCCTTGTACATGTCGAACAGGTTGCCGTAACGCTGCTTGATGACATCCTTGCCCAGACGCTCGATGGCGGTCTTGAAGTCGAGGAATACGGCCAGCCCCGTTTCGTTCACGCCGAAGCCTGCGTCGCAGCGCTCCTTGGCGGCACGCGAAGCCACGTCGCGCGGCACGAGGTTGCCGAAGGCCGGGTAGCGGCGCTCCAGATAGTAGTCGCGGTCCTCCTCGGCGATGTCCGACGGCTGCTTGGCGCCGCTGCGGATCGCCTTCACGTCCTCGATCTTCTTCGGTACCCAGATGCGGCCGTCGTTACGCAGCGATTCGGACATCAGCGTCAGTTTCGACTGTTGCGTGCCGTGTACGGGGGATGCAGGTGGGGTGGATCTGCGTGAAGCAGGGGTTGGCGAAGCCGGCGCCCTTGCGGTAGCACTGGAAAGCGGCCGAACCGTTCGACGCCATGGCGTTGGTCGAGAGGAAGAAGACGTTGCCGTAACCTCCCGACGCCAGTACGACGGCGTGTGCTCCGAAAACGTTCCAGTTTGCCTGTCACGAGGTTGCGGGCGATGATGCCGCGCGCCTCGCCGTCCTCGATGACGATGTCGAGCATCTCGTGGCGCGGATAACTCTTCACCGAACCTGCCGCGATCTCCTTGTTCAGTGCGGCGTAGGCACCCAAAAGGAGCTGCTGACCCGTCTGGCCGCGGGCATAGAAGGTACGCGATACCTGCGCGCCGCCGAACGAACGGTTGGCCAGCAGGCCGCCGTACTCGCGTGCGAAGGGCACTCCCTGGGCCACGCACTGGTCGATGATGAGGTTCGAAACCTCGGCCAGACGATAGACGTTGGCCTCGCGGGCGCGGTAGTCGCCGCCCTTGATCGTATCGTAGAAGAGACGGTATACCGAGTCGTTGTCGTTCTGGTAGTTCTTCGCGGCGTTGATACCTCCCTGCGCGGCGATCGAGTGGGCGCGGCGGGGCGAATCCTGGATGCAGAAGACCTTGACGTTATAGCCCAACTCACCGAGCGAAGCGGCTGCGGACGCGCCGCCCAGGCCGGTACCGATGACGATGATGTCGAGTTTGCGTTTGTTGGCAGGGCTTACGACTTTGATGGCCGCCTTGTGGTTGCTCCATTTCTGAGCGAGTTCGCCGGCGGGAATTTTGGAATCTAATTTGAAAGCCATATCGGGTGTTTTTTTAATTTATATAAAGGTTAACATACACCGGCCGAACAAGGGCAGATGCTCTGCACGAAATAGACTACGACGACTGCTGCGAAGCCGAGGAATACGATCGAGGCGACGACGGTGGCCAGCCCTTTGAGGCGCGGGTACCACGTGTCGTTGGCCCAGCCCACCGACTGGAACATCGACCATACGCCGTGCGTGAGGTGGAACCACAGGGCGGCGAACCACAGCAGGTAGATCACCACGTAGTACCACTGCGAGAAGGTGTATTGGATCAGCGCGGCGCCGTCGGCAGGATGGAACCCCAGCGAGTTCTCGTGCCCGCCCATGATCTCCACGAGCTGCATCTTGGCCCAGAAGTTGAAGAGGTGCAGTGCTAGACCGGCCAGAATGATCCAGCCCAGTACGAGCATGTTCTTCGAAGCCCAGTCCACGCCCGGCTCGGTGACGGTCACCTCGTAACGCTGCTTGCCGCGCGCCTGGTAGTTGTTGTAGGTGAGCCACAGGGCGTAGGCGAAAATGGATCAGCACGCCGGCGGCCAGCACCACCGTACCGGCCAGCGCATACCAGTTGGCGCCCAGAAATGCGCAGATCGTGTTGTAGCCTTCGGGCGAGATGATGGCCACGAGGTTCATGGACATGTGGAAGAGGATGAACAGTACGAGGAAGCATCCCGTCAGGCTCATCACCAATTTCTTGCCAAGAGATGAATTGGTCAGAAAACAGCTCATAATGTTTGAATTTTGTTTATTTTTGTTAAGGATTTCTTACAAGTGCCACAAAGATAGGTATTGTTTGTGTAATAACAATGCGAAACGGGTGGAAATTGTCGGATAAAATACCTGAAACATGGTAAAAAAAGAGATACGGGAAAGGATGCGGCGGCTCAACCGCGCATTGGACTCGCAGCAGCGTCTGAGGGCGTCGGCGGCGATCTTTTCGGCGGTCGAACGACTGCCCGAGTTCCGTGCGGCGCGGACCGTCGCCGTTTTTGCCGCACTGTCCGACGAACCGGCTACCGACGAGGTGCTGGCGCGCTGGGCCTCGACGCGGCGCGTGGTGCTGCCTCGTGTCGAGGGCGACGCGATGCGGTTCTATGCCTGTCGCCCCGACGCGCTGGTCTTCGGGGCTTTCGGCATTTTGGAGCCGCAGGGCGAGCGGCCGTGTCCGGCCGGCGAGATCGATCTGGTGGTCTGTCCGGGCGTGGCTTTCACGGCCGACGGCCGGAGGTTGGGGCGCGGACGGGGCTATTATGACCGCTATCTCGGGGATCCCGTTTTCAGGGGATTCCGCGTAGGCGTCTGCTATGCGCACCAGCTGGTAGACGACCTGCCCGTCGAACCGCACGACGTGCGGATGGATCGGGTGATAACGGGGTGAGGATCGGGTGGAACTCCGGTCTTCGGCCGATGAAAACGATCGGGTTGTCCGGGATTTTGCTCCTGGATTCGATCTCCGGCCGACCGGCAACTTCGCTGCGGTCCGTGCGGTAGCGTATCGGCCTCCGACGGCGAACCGTCGCGACGGTTCGCGGATAAGCGTAAGGGAGCCGCCGCTGAACTCGGTCAGCGGCGGCTCCCTTTTTCGCTTCCGTGTCGTAGGCCGGATCAATCGTACCGGCACGACGGGAGAATGCTCCCTTTTAGCAGCACCCCTGCGCCAGCATGGCGTTGGCGACCTTCATGAAGCCGCCGATGTTGGCGCCCTTCACGTAGTTGACGTAGCCGTCGGGCTCGGTACCGTATTTCACGCATACCGCGTGGATGTTCTGCATGATGGCGCGGAGTTTGGCGTCGACCTCTTCGGGCGACCAGTGCAGACGCATCGAGTTCTGGCTCATTTCCAGTCCCGACGTAGCCACGCCGCCGGCGTTGGCCGCCTTGCCCGGCGCGTAGAGGAGTTTGTGCTCCTGGAAAACCTTGATCGCCTCGGGCGTCGAGGGCATGTTGGCGCCTTCGGCGACGCAGATGCAGCCGTTGTCAACCAGCGCGGCGGCCTCGTCGCCGTTCAGCTCGTTCTGCGTGGCGCACGGCATGGCGATGTCGCACTTCACGCCCCACGGACGCTGGCCTGCGTAGTAGGTCGCTTCGGGATAGCGGTCGGCGTACTCCTTGATGCGCCCGCGGAAGACGTTTTTCAACTCCATGACGTATTCCAGCTTTTCGGGCGTGATGCCCGTGGGGTCGTAGACGTAGCCCGACGAATCGGAGAGCGTCACGACCTTGGCGCCGAGCTGGGTGGCCTTCTGGGCGGCGTACTGCGCCACGTTGCCCGAGCCGGAGATGCAGACCGTCTTGCCTTCGAACGAGAGGCCGCGCGTCGCGAGCATCTCCTGCGCGAAGTAGCATGTTCCGTATCCCGTCGCTTCGGGGCGCATCGCCGAGCCGCCCCAGCCGATACCCTTTGCCGGTGAAAGTACCGGTGAATTCGTCGCGCAGACGCTTGTACTGGCCGAACATGAAGCCGATTTCGCGGCCGCCGACGCCGATGTCGCCCGCCGGAACGTCGGTGTCCTGTCCGATGTGGCGCGCCAGCTCGGTGACGAACGACTGGCAGAATTTCATCACCTCATTGTCCGACTTGCCTTTGGGGTTGAAGTCCGAACCGCCCTTGCCGCCGCCCATCGGCAGTGTCGTGAGGCTGTTCTTGAAGGTCTGCTCGAAGGCGAGGAATTTCAGGATCGAGAGGTTCACCGAAGGGTGGAACCGAATACCTCCTTTATAGGGACCGATAGCGCTGTTCATCTGTACGCGGTAGCCGCGGTTGATCTCGATCTCGCCCTTGTCGTTGAGCCAGGGCACGCGGAAGATGATGACGCGCTCGGGTTCGGCGATGCGTTCGAGCACCTTCATCTTGCTCAGGACGGGGTTCATGACGATGTACTCCGCCAGCGATTCGGCAACCTCCTTCACCGCCTGATGAAATTCGGGTTCACCGGCGTTTTTGGCAACGATTCCGGCCATGAATTCGTCGACAAATTTTTGTGCTTCTTTCTCCATAATTAAGAGGTGTTTTTGAGTGAAGGCCCGATGAATTCGGCATCGAACCGACTGGATTGCTTGTCGTATGTCGCGAAGCCCGATGCCGAATTCACCGCACTCCACGTTCCGGGTGCTACGGGACCCGTTCCGAATGGGGAGGGACCCTCCTAACCTAAACCTGTAACCGTATAAAAAAGGCAGCGGTCGTACGCTGCCGAATGTGCTAAAAGAGATAGCGTTCGTTGCGCACCTTCTTCACGAGCCGGAAGATGTCCTCCCACGCCTCCTCGCCGAAGGTCGTGCCGACCACCTCGATGACTTTGCCCGCCGTGATCGCGCCGATGGTGCCGCACTGCCGAAGCGAGAGTCCGGCGCACATGCCGTAGAGGAACCCCGCGGCGTAGAAGTCGCCTGCGCCCGTCGTGTCGACGCGCCTGGCGGCGGCCATGATGCCGACGTGCACCACTTCGCTGCGGTGTTTGATCAACGCGCCGCGGATGCCGATCTTGACGATCGCCAGTTCGCAAAGCTGCGAAATGGCCTGCAAGGCGTTGATCGGTTCGTTCTCGCCCGTGAAGGCGATCGCTTCGTCCTCGTTGGCGAAGACGATGTCCACGTATTTTTCGACCAGGGCGCGCAGGAAATCGAGGTTCTCCTTGACGATGTTGAAACTCGCCAGGTCGATCGCCACCTGCAATCCGCGTTCTTTGGCCGTCCGGGCCGTGTGCTCGATCAGTTCGTGGTTCTGCACCAGGTACCCCTCGATGTAGACGCAGTCGAATCCTTCGAAGATGTCGGCGCGGACGTCGGCCGCCGTCAGTTCGAGCGCGGCGCCCAGATGCGTGATCATCGTGCGTTCGCCGTCGGGCGAGATCAGCGCCACGCACTTGCCCGACCGCTCGCTGCCGCGGAAGATGAAGGGCTTCACACCGAGGTTCGCGAGCGCCTGCTCGAAGAAGTCGCCCGTCGTATCGGGACCTACCTTGCCGATGAATCCCGTCCCGCAGCCCAGACGCGCCATGGCACGGATCGTGTTGCCGGCCGAGCCGCCCAGTGAGAGCGAATAGGGCAGTCCGGCGACCGATTTCGATATTTCGGTCTGCAACTTGCTGTCCACCAACGACATGGATCCTTTTTCGAGCAAGTATTTTCTCAGTACGGAGTCCGACTCCAAATTGACCAGCATGTCCGTCAGGGCGTTGCCGATGCCGATTACGCGTTTCATCCGATCGTTCTCTTCGTTTGGGTTCTGCGGGGAGCTTACATGGAAAGTATCTTCACGAGATTCACGTAATCCCGATTGATCGATTTGTTGTGACGCACCGCACGCGAGAAGGGCACGTAGACCAGTTCGTTGTTCTGGATGCCGATCATCACGTTGCGCTGCCCCTCCATGATCGCCTGAATAGGCCATGGCTCCCATGCGCGAGGCCAGGATGCGATCCTGTGCCGAGGGCGATCCGCCGCGCTGGATATGTCCCAGGATCGTGACGCGCGCGTCGTACTGCGGGAACTCTTTTTTCACGCGCTCGGCCAGTCCCATGGCGCCCCGTGCGGGGATTTTCGGCCACGATGACGATCGCCGAGTTCTTGCTCTTGCGAAACCCTGGCTGATGAGTTCGGCCAGCTGGTCGATTTCCGTGTCCATTTCGGGGATGATGGCCACTTCGGAACCGGTGGCGATCGCACCGTTGAGGGCCAGGTATCCGGCCGTGTGTCCCATTACCTCGACGAAGAAAACCGTTCGTGGCTCGACGCCGTATCGCGCAGTTTGTCGACGGCCTCCATGATCGTGTTGAGCGCCGTGTCGTAACCGATCGTGGCGTCCGTACCGCCCAGGTCGTTGTCGATCGTACCGGGCAGCCCCACGATGGGAATGTCGTGCTCCTGCGCGAAGATATTGGCGCCGACAGCGAGCCGTCGCCGCCGATGACCACCAGTGCGTCGATACCGGCGGCTTTCAGGTTTTCATAGGCCTGCTGACGCCCTCGACCGATTTGAACTCGTCGCAGCGAGCCGTTTTGAGATCGTTCCGCCCAACTGGATGATGTTGCTTACGGACGAGGAGTGGAAATCGACATTTCGTTCGTCACCAGAACCGCGGTAACACCGCGCAGAATTCCCCTTGACCGTAAATCCGTTGTAGATGGCCGTGCGGGTAACGGCGCGGATGGCGGCGTTCATGCCTGAGGGCGTCGCCGCCGGGAGATCAGATACCGATGCATTTGATGGCTGCCATAGCGAAAGGAGTATTATCGCTTCGGGACAAAGTTGGTAAAATAATTTATGAATACCGCTCTTTTTTACAGCTTTTTTATGCCGAAACGGGAAGCCGTCCGGTGCGGCCTCCCCATTCCGCGGCGACGGGTCGTTCCGGCCGTCGTCATTCGTAGCTCGTCGTCGAAATCGATGTTGACGCTGTGTTCCGTCACGCGGATGTCGACCTTCTGTTTCTTGGGTCCTTTGATCGTGATCCTGTGGTAGGAATCGCTTGCCGGAGCGGTCTGCGGGGGCGGGTTCGGTCCGCAATGACGGATACGGTGTCGGCGGCCACCCACTCCTGCATACGGTCGATTTCCCTGTCGCGGAGTTCGTCGCGCGCCTCGTCCGAAAAGAGTTCGTGCAGGCGGTGCCGCTGTTCGCCGCCGCCTCTCCCGGGATCAGTCCGCCGGGTAGCGACGATCGTCAGGATCCAGAGCAGGAAGACGATCAGCGTGGCGCCCCGCTGGGTTTGCGCGAGGCGATCAGGCAGAAGAGGATGGATGAGCAGCAGCAGCGGGATGAGCACCGTCAGCAGACCCATGACGCCCATGGCCGTGGTCGTCATCGTCCAGCCTGCGATCGATAGCGTTCCGCTGCCGCCCGGGTCGCCGAAGATCAGGGCGAAAGAGTACGATGAGCAGGATGCGCAGGCGGCGAAGGTCAGGCCGAAGATGAAGAACCTGATGAAGATCTTGATGACGATGAGCGCCAGTTGTCCGAGGGGCGTAGATCACGCGGGCGACGATCGATTTCACGTCGCTGTTCGTCTCCGGCGCTGTCCCGAACGGTTTTTTCGCGGATCGAGCGCACGGTGATCGGCTCGCCCTCCATTTCGAGCTTCTGCCGCGCGGAGCGTGCGGCGGTACGGCGAACCATTCCACGATGATGGTAGTAGCCCAGTACGAAGACGCCGAACAGGTTGGAGAAGAAGGTCGAGAGGGTGCCGGAGAAGGGCAGTACCTCGACGAGGATCAACAACAGCAGCGGTGCGGAAGAGCGTCAGGCGCACCCATGTGGCGTCGACGTCGAAGTAACGCCCCAGCCGGCGCACACCCGCCCAGGCGGGCGTTCTCGGTGTCGCGGTAGAGACGGCGCGGGATGCGCGGCTGCTTTTTGGCTGCGTCGGTTTCGCTTTCGGACGAGATGTCCTCGGCCGTTCCCATTTGCGAGATGATCTGTCGCAGGAGCGGGGTCTCCACCACGCGCGAGTTCTCCTGCTGCGAGAGGATCCAGTTCGGCGATGCGCCCGGATGTCGGCGACGATTTCGTCGCCGTCGGCCGTCTCGGCGTAGGTCGCTTTGAGACTGTCGAGGTAGCGGCTCCAGAAGGGCGTAGGCATCGGCGTCGAGCGTGAAGGCGATGCCCGAAATACTGCATTTTTGACCTCTTTCATGGCGGTTATCGTTTATGGGTGACGGATCCTGTCAGGTTCTTTTGAAACCGACGAGTCGGCAGTCGCCCCAGTAGGGAGACGCTTCCGCCCGACGAAGCGGCGGCTTCGAGCGTCTCGGGCAGGTGATGCGCACCGAAGCGCCCGACGAAGCGCGCGCTTCGGTACGCCGGGTCAGCAGATTGCGGGCCTTGGGTGGCTCCCGACATGGCGTTGATTTTGCACTCCTCGGCCACTCCCTTGACATTTATTTCGGCTCCGCTGTGCGCTTCGATCGCGCACCGGCCTACGGCCAGATTGGCTTGATTTCGGAGCCGCTGGTGGCCGAGAGGGTGCAGCCGTCGCCCCCTCGCAGGCGATCTCGGCATGTGCGCCGCTGGTTGTGCGGACGTTGAGCGTCGGGGTGTTTACGACAGCGGTTCGGCAGGTGACCCGCCGCCGCTGGTGGCCGTCAGGCTTTGCAGTACCAGGTTTGGGTACGCTGATGCGGACGTCGCAGTCGCGGATGTTGTCGATTTCGGGATCGATCGTCAGCAGCAGGACGCCCTGTTTGTCGATCGTCGTGACGACATAGCCGATGATCTTTTCGTCGGCTTCGACGACGAGTTTTTCGAAAATCGCTTTCCGACGATCGCCGCGACGCCGCGGGCGACTTTCAGCCCCGTAGCGCCCCCTGCCGCGCGTTTCGGTGCGCATGACACCCGATCCCTTGATCGTGCGGGCGCGTGCGGCGGTCTGCGCCGGTACGAGACCGAGCAGGATGAAAAAGTGTAGAAAATAGAAAAAGATGCGTTTCATATGCGGTTAACGTTTGAGTGCGGGTATTTCCCCGACCGTGGTGTCCCACTGTTCCGATTTCAGTCCCGTAGCGTCGATGCGGGAGGTTCCTCCGGCGACGATGGGCAGGCGCGGGTCGTTTCCGGCGAGCGTCATGCCGGCGCCTCCGCTGCTCGGCATGGAGCGAGGTCGCGTCGAGCGACACCTGCGTGGCGGAAGTACCGCTGCTCTCGATCCGGCACTCCGTGCATTTGACGGGTCGTGATGCGGGCGGCGCCGCTGCTTTCGATCGAACGTCGTCGCAGAGGAGTTCTCCGTTACCCGGGCGGCTCGTGCCGGAGGCTCGAGTTCGATGGCGCGACCTGTCGCTGTGCTTTTCAGTTTGATTTCGGAACCACCGGTGGCGAATGCGTTCGGGTACCGTCATCGCCTCGACGGCGATGTGCGCGGTGCCGTTGGTCTCGATCGCGGCGTCGGCGCCTGCCGGTTGTCCTTTCAGTTCGATCACGGAACCACCGGTGGCCGAGATGCGTTCAGATTTGCCCGTCATCGCCTCGACGGCGATGCGCGGTGCCGTTGGCCTCGATCGGGCGTCGGCGCCTGCCGGTGTCCTTTCAGTTCGATCACGGAACCTCCGGTGGCCGAGATGCGTTCGAGGGTGCCGTCATCGCCTCGACGGCGATGATGCCGTGCCGCTGGTCTCGATCGCGGCGTCGGCACCCTCGCCGGTTGTCCTTTCAGACGATTTCGGAACCACCGGTGGCCGGAGATGCGTTCGAGGTGCCCGTCATCGCCTCGACGGCGATGTGTGCCGTGCCGCTGGTCTCGATCGCGGCGGGCGTCATTGGTTTGCAGCGGGTGTTCGGCCGTGATTTTTGGCGGCTCCGCCGGCTTTTTAATCCGGTAATTCCGGTCAGCGGTGTTTCGAGCGAAAATGCAGCGATGCCTTTGGCGTCGAGTCGTGTGATACCGGCGGCCGGAACATGACGGTCAATTCGGCGTTTTGCACCGTGACGTCTGCCAGTCCGATGCAGGCATCCCCTCGGCGACCGAGGTCTGCGTGGACGAGAGGTTGTCGTCGGTCTGACGGTCACGCGGCCTGCAGGGGTAGTCGCCACAGACGACGGACGTGGGCGTGCTGCCCGCTTCGACGGCGTGGAACGATCCGACGTCGCGGGTCTCGGTGACGATTCTGCCGCTGCCTTTGAGGGTTTGTTGCGTGCAGCGGTGGCCGGGAGGCGATTGCACAGGCGGCTGCCGCGGCGAGGAAGAAGTGCCTTTTCATAATGTAATAGGTTTGTGTCGGTTTCGGATAGCTTCGCGTGTGATTTCAGGAGCGATTCGACGCCTCCGGTAGTCATGTCCCGTCGCCCGCCGTCGGAGACGGCACCCGCTCCGTCGTGCGGAGTGCGGCGACTGCGTGAAGCCGGGCGTCTTTTTCGTTCGGAGATCGGTTTATCGGTTTTTCGGCCGGTTTTGCCGCCGTGACGGATCACGTCGATCTGCTGTACCATCTCGATCCACGCGATCCGCGAGCGTGCGGAGTCTTCGCGGCCCTTCTCGGTCGCGTGTATTTTGCAGGGGAGGCCCCTGAGGGAGATTCTTCCAGCGGTAGGTAAGCGAACCGGCGTTTTTCTGGCGGGTGAGGATCGGATGAAGCGTGCCTTCGACCACGATCATCTCGGCGCTTTCAGCTGCGGCGATGATCGCGGGCGCTGAGTCGCTGCGCGGAGAGATCGCGAGAGATGCAGTATTCGAAATATTTCAGCGCCTTTCCGCATCTTCTGCCATGGCGTTATCGTTTTTAGTTATTTGCAGGTTGTTGATGCTTTTCGAGGGAACGACCAGCCAGAGGCGATGTAATCAGATCGAGGAGGCCCCGAGAGGATCAGGAAGAGTGTCAGCAGCGGATCGCCAGCGGATCCGACGACGCGGAGGTCCTCGGCCAGTCCGCCGCAGATGCCGGCAATGGCGCGGTCGCTGCGCAACGGTAGAAGTTTGCATAGCGAGCTCCGGCTTTCTCGATCTGCTCCCGTGCAGCCGCGCCCGTGCGGTCGGAGAGGGCATTCACCAAAGTCGTCAGGCTGCCAGGGTTGTTCCATGGCGTACTGTACCGACGCGAGGACACGACCATCATCGGCGACGAGCCGTTCACGGAAAAAATCGGCGATACGCGCTTCGACATCCTCCATCATGTTGTTGTCCTCCCTGCGGCAGTCGCCGGCGGATGTCGTCAGATATGACGAAGCACGGCGTAGGCGTCGTCGTCGACGTGAAGGCCTGCGAAGCGATGTTTGACGTTTTACGTCTCTTTCATAACGGTACTGTTTTGAGGGGTATCTAAAAAACTTTAATTACTCTGTCGTTTTGAAATATAATATGATTATTATAAATTGATTTTCCACGATGCGTCGACATGCGGGAATTTCCTGTAACGGCGTCGGTCGGGAATCAGATTCGGAGGAAGTACGATTGCGGATAGGTATGCGATTTCGATTGGAGAGGCGCCGCAGCACCAGCCGCAACCGGCAGGACTATCGTCGGCCTTACGGACGAATGGCGGATGGCGGTATTGCCGGATACGTGACCGGATCGGCGTCGATCCGTTGACCGAATGGGGCAACCGCAGCGGCCCGGAACACCGGCAGAACGTGCCGCACGGACGTTTCGGGGCTTACCAGAAGAGCAGATCACTGTTCCACGCGGTAGAAGGGAAGCGGAATGC
>VOFK01000475.1_pt1 | contig 26483 bp, 39 predicted proteins | sample 5384121 | NCBI WGS metagenome assembly VOFK01 (sample SAMN12384730, study PRJNA508395) | human gut metagenome | isolation source: healthy gut J | host: Homo sapiens | reverse complement strand
TGTTGTACTTCGTTCAGTTATGATACTGAGACTTTCTCTAAAACAAGTATGATGACCGTTTTAATTGGTGCTATCTTAAATATTATTTTAGACCCTATTTTTATCTTTGGATTCAATATGGGAGTAAGAGGGGCTGCACTAGCTACCATCATTTCGCAAGCCATCAGTGCAATCTGGGTCATTCGTTTTTTGAGTGGTAAACAGACTGTTCTTAAGTTAAAAAAAGAAAACTTTAAAAATCATACCAAGCCTATTATTTCCTAGTTTAGCTTTAGGTATCGCACCCTTTGTGATGCAGTCAACAGAAAGCTTGATTTCTTTGTGTTTTAATATGCAATTATCTAAATTTGGAGGGGACGTTGCGATTGGAAGTATGACCATTCTAACAAGTGTAATGCAGTTTGCGATGATGCCAATTCAAGGTTTGACGCAAGGTGGACAACCCATCATCAGTTATAACTTTGGTGCCAAAAATGGCCAGCGCGTTAAAAAGGCTTTTTACTTCAAACACTATGTTGTTTCACATACGCAAGTATCATCTGGATTCTAGTGGAATTATTCCCTCAAGTATTTATTTCTATTTTCACAAACGATCCAGACTTAATGGCAATGGCAAGCTGGGCCATTCGTATCTATATGGCATGCGTATTATTGATGGGACTTCAGATTTCTTGCCAACAAACCTTCATTGCGTTTGGAAACGCCAAGATTTCAGTATTTTTTATCTATCTTTAGAAAGATCATTGTCTTAATTCCATTGATTTTTATCTTACCAAACATCTTATCCGATCATATCTTTGCGGTATTTGTTGCAGAACCTATCGCAGATTTTATTGCGGTAAGCACAACAGTAACGTTATTTATTAAAAACTTTAAAAAGACATTAGCACAAATGAGTTACGAAAAATCATAACTCATTTTTTATAATATTCAATAATTCTTCTTTCCTATTCTTTTTTGGATGATAAAACGCGTATTTTAAACACATATTCAAAGCTTCTTGAATCTGTTTTCCCCTTAAATTTGTAGCTTCTATAATATCTTTTTCCATTCAATGCAAGTTGAGATATACTCATACAACGATTTCTATTTTGGATGTAATACGCATAGAAAAGTTCTACATCTTTAGCTGATTTTTGTCCCAATTCAGAATGGGCCATCGCATCACAATAACGAATTTGAAGTAAGTTCAACAAGTGTTCTTCATCCAAATGATATGTAACGCGATACTTATAAATACAGTCTAAATCACAAGTAAATTTATCATCATGATGTAAGACATAGAATGGAATCCACTTTCTTTGTCCATTTGTAAGTTTAAAACGTCGACAAAGCTCTTTCGATAATTCACTTCCTACCTTCGCATGATGCTTAAAATGATCCTTTCCATTCGAATCCGTTGTTTTTACTTGTACTTTGCCTAAATCGTGGAATAATAGCGCAAAAGCCAAAGTTTCATCATATGGTTTTAAATAGCACATCGCATCTAAAGTATGATGCAAAACATCCGTATAGTGATAGATCGAGTTTTGACCACACCTCAATGCCAAATCCAACTCATTAAATACAGGTTTTAAAAGAAGTGTCATGTCTTGCAATACTTGCGGATTTGTTTCCATGATTTCTTTTAATTCATGCACAATTCTTTCTATCGATACATATTGAATCAAAGATGCATTTGTATCGATGGATTTTTTTACTGTTTCATCCATAGAAAAGCCAAGTTTTGCACAAAAACGATAAGCACGCAACATTCTTAGAGCATCTTCATTAAATCTTCGATCTGGATTACCCACACATCGAATGACTTTCGCTTTAAGATCAAATTGTCCTTTATACGGATCAATCAAGCCACGACTTGGATGATAGGCCATCGCATTCACAGTAAAATCACGTCTTGATAAATCTTCTTCAATTGTAGAAACATATTTCACACTATCTGGATGACGATGATCCTTGTATTCACTCTCTAAACGGAAAGTTGTGATTTCAACGGGTGAATTTGATAAAACCGTTACCGTTCCATGCTTGAGTCCTGTTCCCACACTTCGATCAAATAGATTTAGTATCACTTCGGGTTTAGCGCTTGTACAAATATCATAATCATGGATTGGACGATCTAGTAAATAATCACGTACACATCCACCTACCACATACGCTTCATATCCAATATCATTTATTTTTTGAATGATTTCTAATATATATTCAGGTAATTTCATACTTCTATTATATAAGAAAAAGGTGCTGAATTGCACCTAATTACTTTGTAACCTTTACATATGTTGGAATTGTATCCGCCATGATTCTCTTAGCGATTTCCATACTTCCAAACATGAATTCAAAACCTTTTCCATAACTTGCAGGCGTACAGAAGTTTCCTAGATCTTGTAGTGTCTGCTTATCATCATTGATCATATCCACAACTAAGAACCAATGGCTAGGCTGATCTTTGACAATTCTTTCTTTCAAATAAATAGAAAGAATGTCTGGATGAGAGTCACCAAATTCGCAGATAGCTCTTTGAAGTTCTGTTACACTTGAAATAGGATCACGAAGCTTTAAACTATCTCCTTTATGAATTGGATTTTCACTCACTTGTGAACCACGACTTTTATCAAGTTCAACCAATAAGTTGCAGTCTAATAAAACATTCGCTCCAAATGGATCGATCACAATGCCATGAATCTGGTTTAATGCCATCTTCACAAATGGCATATATTGATTATATGTCATAACCAAGGAATGGATTTCACTATCTTGATCCCATTTTTTCAATTGATCCATACTTGAGAAGACGGGAAAGAAACTATCTCCCTTATCATTTTGAATCAAAGACAATTGGAATTGTGTATTTGGTTCAAAAGACTAAGACTCCCTTTTCATTGCGAGAAGGATCTTTATCCCATTGTGCTGGAATTAGAAAATTAGTCGAAATAAACGCATCCAACAAATTTCTAAATGCTGAATCTGTTTTTTCTCTATTAAATACAATTAATGTTTCTTGTAGTTTTTCATTTTTAAATTCTTTTACCATAATTATTCCCCTGAAATCGTGCACTCAACAAATGCGATACTTGGACTTACAACCTGGTGATAACTCCAATCTAAATCGTTACCCACACTAATTACGTGTTTCATCATATTTAAGAAATTATTTGCGACGGTAACCAAGGTAACATTCTTATCTCTTTTTACCATCCTTTACCCAGAAGCCTGAGCATTGTAGTGAGAAGTTTGTAGAAACAAAATCAAGTCCAGCATGAAGTCCAGCTAAATTCTGTACGACAAAGCCATCCTTAATTTTTTTTGTACATAAATCCTCAAAACTATCATTTCCAGGTACGATATAACAATTCATTGGTTGTACACTTACGCTAGATGCATAGCCCGATTTAAAACCATTTCCTGTACTCTTTGTATGCATTCGATTGGCACTTCTTGTGTCATGAAGCATCATAACATATTTTCCGTGATCCACCAACGTTTTTGAAGAAGTTGGACATCCCTCATCATCAAAATTGGCAATACTTAGACAATCCGTATTCTTTTTGGATCATCAATAATTGTGATTTGTTCAGAGAAAATTTGTTCGTTAAACTTATCTTTTAAAGGTGAAATTCCCTTATACATTAATTCTCCATTAAATAAACCAGTAAAGGCGGCAAATAAAGATGTCATCGCATCCTTTTCAAAGATGACTGGACATGTACAGCTTGAAATTGGTGTGGCCTTTAATTTATTTAAAGCTTTATCGCAAACACGAGAAACAAATGAATCTAAATCATACTTTTCAAAGTCATAAACAACTTCAACTAAACTAGCATCCTTGACTTCTTCCTCTTCTTTAACGACAACACTGGCAACAATGTACTGCATTTCATCCGCATCTTGCACATCCATACCTAAGCTATTCACAATACTGCGACTTCCACTGCCTTGGCTATAGCCTAAATATCCAACTTGAATGACACGTGGATCATAGGCTAGAATCTTAGCTTCTAAGCTTTGAAGAATATCCTTCACATATTCTGTACTAGCCATATTCCAAGTCACATCTTTTTTTGCGTACTCAATTGGTTCTGGTTTTCTTAACGAATCGTTTTCTTCATTTGAAATAATATGTGCTTGTTCAATCAATGATTTTAGAACAGTTTCACACATAGAATCATCTATTTCTTCCAATGCCATATTGGCCATTTTTCCATCTACAATTCCACGAATACTTGTACCTGTCACTTTTACTGGATACTAAAGTATCCATTTGTCCTTGAAACCAAGTCATTTCTTTTTCAACCGTTGTAGATTGATAGATTTCAAATTCCTGAATACCTAGGCCAAGTGCTTTTTCAATCCATACTTGTTTATTCATTGGCCGTACCTCCTACTGTAATTTGTGAAACACGAATGGCAGGTTGACCTACATCTGTAGGAATCGAACCAGAACTAGCGCCACACATACCTTGTCCACGCTCTAAGTTTTTACCCACGCGATCAATATTAAATAGGATATCTGCACCATTACCAATTAAAAGAAGCCCCTTTTACTGGATAGGAAATCTTGCCATCTTCAATTAAATAACCTTCTAATACGGCAAAGTTAAATTCTCCGGTTTGTGGATTTACACTTCCACCACCCATTTTCTTTGCGTATAGTCCTCGCTTGATTCCTTCAAACATTTCGTCAAAATCATCATTTCCAGCCGCAATATATGTATTTGTCATACGTGAAGTTGTTTCAAATTTATAAGACTGACGACGTGAACTTGAAGTCGATTCAAGACCCATCCTTCGACCATTCAAGCGGTCTATCATATAACTCTTTAAAATACCATTCTCAATTAATACACGCTTTTGTTGGGGATTTCCCTCGTCGTCTACATTTTGTGAACCCCACGCGTTTGGAATTGTGCCATCATCAATAGCCGTAACTTTATCACTTGCGACTTTTTGACCTAATTTATTACAGAATACACTCTGATTTTTACTGACTGAACTTGCCTCTAGGGCATGACCACAAGCTTCATGGAAGATAACTCCACCAAATCCATTATCAATAATGACTGGCATTTTACCAGATGGACAATCTTTTGCCTCTAATAATACTAAGGCAATACGACTTGCTTCTTGTCCAATAGATTCTGGAGTTCTTTCTTCAAAGAATTCTAAGCCTTTACTTGCTCCTGGTGCTTCATAACCAGATTGTAAATTTTGACCATCTTGGGCAAAAGAGGATACAGACATGCGACAACGAATTCTTGTATCATGCACAAGTCTTCCTTCACTATTTGAAATCTGTACATTTTGGCATACACTTGCCAACCCTACAGATACTTTTTGAATTTTATCCGAATACGCCTTTGCTGCATCACTTGCGCGTAGCATTAAGGCAACTTTCGTTTCTAATGAAGCTTCGACAGGATTTTCCTTGATTGGATGACGATTTTCATGAGTTTCTTCAACCAAAGAGATCGATACAGATTTAGATTCTATGCCAAAACCTCCACGCAAATCATCCACTAAGGCATTTAATGATTCTTCATTTGTTTCATTTGTGTATCCATATACAGATTGCACACCTTTATATAGACGAATTCCAATGCCAGCACGAATCAATACGTTTGTATCTTCTAATTTTCCATTTAACATGGATAAAGATTCGGTTGTACCTTCTTCTTCAAAGATTTCGGCAAAATCACAAGAGGAAGCCATACAACGCTCTAATAATTTTTCTAATTGTTCCTTCTTTAACATATTTATCCCTCAATGCAATCCACAAATCGTTTTGTGATTAATTGAGGACGAGTAATGATAGATCCAACCACAACACTAAAGCATCCAAGTTCTAATACACGGCGTGCTTTTTCTGGTGTATCAATATTTCCTTCAGCAATCATTGGTACGTTTGATTGTTCTAAATATTTACGCATTAACTCAAAATCATTCGTTTCAACTTTATCGCCCTTACTTTCTTCTGTATATCCAACTAATGTTGTTCCTACAAAATCAAAGCCTAATTGGGCTGCATGAAGACACTCTTCTAATGTAGAGCAGTCTGCCATTAATTTTTGTTCTGGATACTTAGCACGAATATCAGCATAAAATTCATCTAAAGTTCTTCCATCTGGACGAACACGACAAGTAGCATCTAAGGCAACGATTTCTGGATGTGCCCCTTCAATCAATTCATCGATTTCTTTTATTGTAGGTATAATAAATACTGGACAGTCCCCATATACTCGTTTAATAATTCCAATAACTGGTAAATCAACTTCTTTTTGAATTTCATTAATATCCTCTACAGTATTAGCACGAATACCTTTTGCGCCTCCCCATTTAGCCGCTCTAGCCATACGTCCCATAATAAAAGATGAATGTAAAGGTTCATCTGGAAGTGCCTGACAAGATACGATTAAGTGTCCTTTTACTGATTCAATGTTACTCATTATTTAGATCTCCTTCTTCTTACTTATATATAAGTAATTATACTACTTCTATAGGTGTAAAAACACGAATTTAAAAAAATTTAAAAAAATTTTAAAAAAGTGCTTGCAATCATTTTAAAGTGATGGTATATTTAATGGGCACTGAGCGAGACACAAAAGCTCAGTTGAAATAAATGCGCCCATAGCTCAACTGGATAGAGCGTTTGACTACGGATCAAAAGGTTGTGGGTTCGATTCCTGCTGGGCGCGCCATTTATTTTTTTTCTAAAAATATCGGGATGTAGCACAGCTTGGTAGTGCACTTGATTTGGGATCAAGGGGTCGCAGGTTCAAATCCTGTCATCCCGACCATTATTTTATTTAATTCGGCTGGGTAGCTTAGTTGGCTAGAGCATCCGGTTCATACCCGGAAGGTCGTGAGTTCGAGTCTCACTCCAGCCACCAACGAGTTTAACTTGGACCCTTAGCTCAGTTGGTCAGAGCATCCGGCTCATAACCGGCGGGTCGTAGGTTCGAGTCCTACAGGGTCCACCAATTATACATATGCAGAAGTACCCAAGTGGCTGAAGGGTCCGGTCTTGAAAACCGGTAGGTCGTGCGAGCGGCGCCTGGGTTCGAATCCCAGCTTCTGCGCCATCTTAATTAATTCACATCGCGGGATAGAGCAGTCTGGTAGCTCGTCGGGCTCATAACCCGGAGGTCGTTGGTTCAAATCCTTCTCCCGCAACCATGTGGTCTCATAGCTCAGTTGGTAGAGCAAAGGACTGAAAATCCTTGTGTCGTTGGTTCGATTCCGACTGAGACCACCATTTGTCAAAGATTGCACCTAGCATTTGCCAGGTGCTTTTTTTATACCTTATTTAAAGCATATTCTCACATTATGGTTATATTCATCATCATTAATGGGAGTGAATTCCTTCACTCTTTTAGATAAAAGTTACAAAAAAACTACAAAATATTTTCAAAGCATATTAAAAACGGATAGTAAATCATCCGCTTTTTTTCATCGATTTCGATCGTTTTTATTTCCCTCTAAATCCATTGTTTTTCTAACCATTGTCTTATCTTCAGGACTTAGTTTATTTATTATTGCATCATATACCGTAATGCTTTGTCCATTTTTTAAGTGAATCTGATTGAGTATTCCACGCACTCAGAGCCACACCGTCCAGCACTGAGAGCCACCCGTTCCATCATGTAGAGCCACCCAATCTATTAATCAGAGCCATTTATACACCTTCAGTTGTAAGATGTATTTGTAGAATGTTAAATTCTACAGATCTTGCGAATTGGAGGTGTTTTTTATATGCGAGATTTAAAACGAATTCTTGAACTTAGGTTTGAGAATCATTCTCAGCGTGAAATCGCTAGGATGCTGAAAGTGTCACGAAATACGGTTCGTGATGTATTTGATGCAGCAGATGCTGCAGGTGTCTATTGGAACACTGCTTACAATTTAAGTGAATCCCAAATCAATGAACTTCTTTTTCCATCAAATGGAATAGATGTTTCTTATGAACAGCCTGACTATGCATATGTGCATAAGGAGCTTTTGAAGGTTGGAGTAAGTTTGAAAATGCTTTGGAAAGAATATGTAGAACAATGCCAAAGTTCGCATAAGGTGTATCTAAAGTACAGTGCATTTTGCAGCAACTACTCAAGCTATGTAAAAAAGAACAAGCTTACAATGCATATTACACATAAGCCTGGGGATAAGATAATGGTTGACTGGGATGGTAAGACAATGAAGGTTCATGATCGTTCATTGAACCAGGATGTCACTGCTTATATGTTTGTAGCTGTGCTGCCATTCAGTATGTACTGTTATGTGGAGGCTTGCCCTCATATGGATTCTAAAAATTGGATCAATTGTCATATCCACGCATTTGAATATTTTGGTGGTGTATCACGTATTCTTGTTCCTGATAATCTTAAAACAGGTGTTATAGAACACAAGAAATATGAAGATCCCGTTTTAAATAAGTCCTACCAGGAAATGGCAGATTATTATGGAATGGCTATTATTCCTGCACGCGTTAAAAAGCCAAGAGATAAAAGTGTAGCAGAAGGATCGGTATTCAGTGTGGCTACAACAATAATTGGTAAGTTACGTAACCGAACTTTCTTCACTTTTGAATCTTTGAATAAAGCTATCTATATTGAATTGAACAAATTAAATAATGAAGAATTCCAAAAGCGTGAAGGCTCAAGAAAATCTGTATATATGGATGAAGAAAAAGATTTTATGAATCCTTTGCCAGAACATCCGTTTGAATTGAGTGAATGGAAAATGGCAACAGTCCAAATGAACTATCATATTCAGGTAGAAAAAATGAACTATTCAACTCCTTATGAATATGTTGGAAAACGAGTGGAAGTAAAACTAACAAAAGACACTGTCACTGTGTATTATAAAAAGAATCAGATCTGCCAACATAAACGCTTATATGGTCATCGCAATCAATATTCTACTAATGAGGCACATATGCCAAAGAACCACCAATTGTTCCAGTGGAATAAAGAACGCTTTATGAATTGGGCTGCAACAATTGGACCTTCTACTGTTGAACTCTGATCAATCTTATGTTTAGTCGTTACAAAGTAGAAGAACAAGCCTACAAGGGATGTTTATCTATTTTGAAACTGTCTGATAAATATTCGCAGGCAAGATTAGAAAATGCATGTAAGTTGGCGCTTTCTCGCTTATCTAATCCTACCTATAAGAATATTAAGTTGATTCTAGAATCAGGTCAAGATGAAGCAAAACAGGAACCTGAAAATACAATAAATAAAGAAGATACTACGTATGCATTCACTCGTGGAACTGAATATTATGGGGGTAAAAAGTAATGAATCAAGAAGTATATGAAAAATTAAGAGAAATGAGATTGCCTATCATGGCTGAAGAATATAAAGATCAGTCAGAAAATACGGATACACAAAATATGACTTTTGAAGAAAGATTGGAAGCCATGGTCATCAAAGAATATGATTCGCAAATCAATCACACAGTTAAGCGCTACATCAAAAACGCCAACTTCCATGATTCAAACGCCAATCTACAGGATATCAATTATAAACCTGACCGTGAAATCAATAGAGGCTTGATAGAAGAACTGAGTACAAATGAATATATCCAGCAGAAACTAAATATTATTTTGATTGGTGCATCTGGGTCAGGAAAGACTTGGATTTCAAACGCTTTTGGAGTTAATGCCTGTATGGAAAGATACAAAGTTCAATATATTCGTTTGCCAGACTTGTTTCAGGAAATTGAAGAAGCAAAGATTCAAGGGCATTACAAAAAATATATGAAGAAACTTTCCAAAGTTGATTTATTAATTCTAGATGAATTCTTATTAACAAACATCAGTGAAGGTGAACGAAACGATTTATTTGAAGTGATACAATCAAGAACTGATAATAAATCAACAATCTACTGCAGTCAATGGGCACCTGAAGGATGGCTAGGCAAATTAGGTAATGGTCCACTCGCTGACGCCATTCTAGATCGTATTAGAAACTCATCATATACAATTCTTTTAAAAGGCAGATCTCTTCGAGAGGATTATTCAAAAATCAAATAATTAAAAAGAGAGTCATTTCAATAAGTTGAAGTGGCTCTCTTCATGGATTTAGTGGCTCTGAGCAATGGATTGCATGGCTCTGTACAAATGGATTCAGTGGCTCTATTTTCATGGATTGGGTGGCTCCACCACTATGGAATATTCAATCTGATTTCTCGTTGTTTCTTTCACAAATCTAGTCAGTGCAATGTTTCTAGCTTCAGACTTATTCAGCTTCTTACTCATTGTCAACATACTATGGTTATGATCATTCACTTTAGTCTGTAAAACTGAATTCTGTTCTTTCACATCATTTAGTCTAATCTTCAATAACTTATTGTCATTCTTATACTGAACCAATTCATTCTTTGTACTATCCAGCTTGTTATTTAGCGTCTTGTTCTCATCTTTCAAGCTATCTATTTTATCACTCAACAATTTGATACGTTTCAACAACGCCCACTCTTGTTTCCGCTTCTTGCTCATTCTCGGCATAGCAAGCAATCCTCCTTTCCTGCCGAAAATATAAAAGCCACAGAGAAGATACATTAAGCCTTATTTGTGTCATTTCTCTGTGCGAAAATCGGGGTAAATATCCCTTTCTAAGCCTTTTAAAAAAGCACATAAGATATTTGTACTAACCTGTGGTTATGTATTGAATTATGGGTTTGGGGTAACAAAAAACACCGTATTTCTACGGTGCGTTCTGTCAGATATATTCTGTTTTATGATAGCAGAAAACTGGAATTCACAGTTCTTCCATCCTTCCCATCTTCAGCGCCATAACAAGAGTTCCGGTTGCCATCGCAAAGACACCAATTTCAATCACATAGATGGGAAGAAGCACCGGACCTGCCACGGCAAAGAAGTCCACAATAAAATGAATCCCATATGCAAGAACCGCTGCAGCCAAAGCCGCGTACACAAAGTAAAGCCATGGCCTGCTCTGTGCGTTCAGTCCGCAGAACCGAATGACAAGAACATGCAGCTGCTGTTTGTCTCCAACAGCATGGCAAACAGCAGATAGGTTCCTGCTCCGATAAAGAACAAGGAAATCCTTGCCTTAAGCTTCACCCTTCCTGCAATGAGCAAAGCAATCGGTCCCCCCCATCGAGAGGACAACGGAGCAGATAACTCCAGCTATCGCCAGACCTGATATTGTGTTCAATTCCATCTTTAGCTCCCTGATTCTCAAAAAATTCCTTTATTGTATTTGAACTGTCCATACAATATAAAGCCTAATCCGACAATAACTGCTAGAAGAATGATATATCCCATAGTTTTTTCGCTCCAAAACGAAACAATAAAGCCTAATACAAGAGATATTCCTATAATCAGTGTTCCTGTTCCAACAACTTTTCCATACTTCGGTATATCTTCTTCTTTTACTCTTCGTCTATTGTAAGAATGAATTGTGCTGATATTGCCTTTGATATTTATAATTCCCACAACAGATATGAACACTCCCAAAATCAACATTATAATATTTTCCATAATGACCTCCTAAAAATAGAATAGTTCCTCAAATTTTTTGTCCAATGCAATACAAAAAGAATTAGAGCCAATTTTGCAGTTGGATTAAACTGTCCTGTTTCGATAGAACTGATAGTGTTTCTCGACACACCCACCATTTCTGCAAGCTGTGCTTGAGAAAGATTTGCTGCCATACGAACTTCCTTTAAGTGATTTTTTCAGATGCAACTGCTCTTTTCATACTCTCACCTCTAAAAGGTGGCTAACAAATCCAACAAATGCCAAAAATGGAAAGCACAAAAAACAGAACAGTCAAGACCAAATCACTTTTTCGTTTCATTTTGATAAAGCGAACTAACCATTGCGTTGAAAGAATGCTGAAGTATATAACCCACGGACTATAAATCATGGTATGAGCAAGCATAGAGGATAACAGCGTAAAGGAGACAACACACTAAAGCACCTACTCTGCCTGCATGACTTCCTGCTTGATATATCACTTCTATTTCAGCCAAGTCCTTATTGCGATGTTCTTTTCTGCTTGCATTTAAGATTTCGTCCTTTTTCATAAAAACACCCTCCATGCCAAGTTTTCTTTGCATATTTTAATTATACACATGACAAGTTTTCTTGTCAATAGAATTCATAAAAAATTACAACCGATATAAGAGATAACTTTTCTACCACTTCGATTATACTCACGACTTAATGACTTCTTGAATACTTGCCGAAAAAGAAAAACCGCCATCGGTTTGACAGCAGTTCTTCTTCGGTTGGTATCCGTTAGGAATACACAATATCATTCAATACAATCTCATCGGCACAGGCTCGAATGTTATTCATCAATCCTATCCATCTCATCATATCCGTTGCTTTTCTGCACGCCCAGGTTACAATCTCCGGTTCGATCATCAGACGTACATCAAACAGATCCAGTGCCAACCGATAACGGTCCTCCACGTTTCCAAACCTCGAGAACATCATTTTCCATATAAATGGTACTGATGACATAAGTTCCGTCTCCTCTGCGCACTTCCAGCACGCCTCTTGTGACCAGCCCTTAACCGCCTTTACCGTACTGTCCAACTTCAAATAATTCTGTCAGTTCACCTTCAGTAGGTATCCTCTCTCTCCTATTTTTACCGGTTTATCCAGAATATATTTCATCAGTCGATCCTCTGTCTTCTGTCCCAGTGTCCGTTTTACACCTTTTCCGCTTTGCTGCATTTCGTCACCTTCTGCTTATCCGCTTTCTCAAATTTTAGCATTTGTTTTTTTCTTTTCAGCTCTGCATTGCCTGCCCTTCTCATTTTTGCTATACTGTCAATGTAGTTTTGCGCCATAGTTTCCGGCGTATCGTTATTTTGACTCAGGAGGAAATTTATGATCAAATTAGTTGCAAGTGATCTGGACGGCACTCTGCTTCACAACTATCAGCAGACTGTGCCGAAAGAAATATATGATACGATTAAAGCACTTCATGAAAAAGGAATCATCTTCACTGCCGCAAGCGGACGCCAGTATGCCAATATCCGCAGGCTTTTTCGCTCCTCTCGGCTTCGACATTCCATATATCGCTGAAAATGGTTCCATGTGCGTCTATAAAGAAGAGATACTCGCCACCGGTCTGACTCCATCCAAAACCATCCGGCATATTCTGGATGCCCTGATGGAATACCGGAAGATCTATCACACCGGACACTGTATCCTTTCTGTAAAAGATACTTATTACAGCGACTCAACCGATGAACGTTTCATTGATTATATGGAAAATGATATGCATAACATCGTTACCTACGTGCCGGATCTGTATGCGATTAAAGAACCGATCATCAAAGCAGCCATCTGTGATTTTGGTGGCACAAAGAATCTGGAACCCTTCTTCCACAAAAAGGATTGGGGATGAAATCCGCGTTGTAACTTCTGCGGATCACTGGATTGATTTTATTGCGCCAAATGCAAATAAAGGAACGGCACTGAAAGTTCTAATGGAAAAATTCGGGATCAAAAAAAAAGAGGAAATGCATCTGCTTCGGGACCAACAGAATGATATCGAGATGCTGAAAGCTGGAACAGCGTATGTCATGGCAACCGGCCACCCTCTCGCCAAAAAGGCGGAGATTACGTTGTGGAATCACCTTTGCCGGTGATGCAGGGGTTGTTGTAGAGTGAAAATGGGGACGCTCCATATAAAGAATTGACTGGTAATATTCTTCCAAATGTTACCAGTCCAATTCTTTATATGGAGCTGTTTTTTCAAGACAGACAACCCCTGAATGATGGAGGGACGGTGACCCAGAACATAATGGAGAAAAAGTGCGCCTGTAACCCGAGGAGCGCTGGACTTGGCTGCGAGAGCAGCCTGCAGCTAAATAATTTTCTGAAACGAATCTTTGACGGCATTTGAGACTTTTAGGGAATCTTAGGTTTTGAGATGCGTTAGGGGAAAGAAATCCACACTGTCTGAGCGACAGCGAGTTTGTGATTTCTTCCCCTGTTTTTAGCATCTTTTCAAAAATTTTAGAGTTCCTTAATGCCTCAAGCCTGTCCGGCAAGATGGAAACATTCAGTGCCGTCCCTTTGAACCAGCAAGCCATATATAACTCCCTATGCGTTCTCCCATCTTCACAATGGTTTCTGCTCCTTGCAACGTGTTCCGGATCAGATCACTGTCTGGCAAGACTTTATCTGGTTCCAGGAGCACAACCGTTGAACCCTCCGAATTCAAATCTTCCTTTTTTCTTCGCCGCGTTTTTTACCTGGCAGCGTTCTTTTTATAATTCCAGATCTTTCCGACCATCAGTGCACCGACTTCCATCATCAGGGACGGTGCCGAGTTTTTCATTTTTTAGCAAGACAGTATTCTCTGCTGTTCATTTTGTAGATCGGGCAGATATCATTTGCAATCGGATTTACAGTGTGAAAAATTCCCGGAATCCTTCTCTGATAGGTCTTTTTTCTCCATCTGCCACGTAACAGTATCTATGGTAATCGTCTACTGTAAGACGGATTACTACCGCCCAGCCTCCCATATAATGTCTGGCAAGCTTTGCATCGCGAATGAGGCTGTGTGTTGTATATGGAGTATGTTTAATGAAGAATTGTCCGTTTTCGTGAATTGGATAGACACTCACTTTCCCGTCACATGGACTGATCAGTACGGTATCTTCCCTGTTAACCGGGCGTTCCTCAGCTTTTATTTTTCTGGTAAAGAAATCATTATAGGAATCAAATTTCTGTTTTTCATATTTGTTCAGATCGATCCCGTGTGTTCTGGCAAATAGTCCGGCAAAAACAGCGGACACTTTTGTATTCAACAGCTTCCTCCCAGTCTGGATACTGCCGGTAAAAGAAGGGCGCATCAGTACTCTAGTTGCTGTATGGGTATACACAAATTTTAAAAAACTTATCCCTGACTGGTTGTCTTTTTTTGTCCGATGACCTTCTCTGTCCATGTAATACATTTCATTCCTCCTCTGCCGCTGACCGTCTGCCTGCTAAATCATACTCATATAACGCATATAATGTCTGACCAGGATGCCAATTACTGCCATTGCTACGATTACTACAATTGCTCCCATTGTTAGATTCTTTGGCTTCCCTGAACTTAAAATTTTGTAATAAATAAAATGCCGACTACCAGCATCACAACATGCATTGCAAGCATAAATTCACAACCTAAAAATGGTTTTTAATACAACCACAAGCGGAAGTGCGATTGCCATGGATGTGATCGGGAGCCCCTGATAACATTCTCTTTTTCTCTGCTGTTTCTTCCCTGACGCTGTTCTTCCATCACATTGAACCACGCAAGACGGATCAGACCTGCAAGTACATAAAACATCAGGATTGCCACACCGATCACACCGCGCATTCCGAAACAGTAACAAAGAACAGCTTAAGCTGCAACTCCGAAGCAAACAATATCGCTTAACGAATCAATCTGATTCCGAAACGCTTTTCCACTTCTGTCCGGTTCTTTTTTGTTCTTGCAATCTTTCCATCAAACATATCACAAAGACCGGAGATTGCAAGACACATCACGCCCAGATGCAGATGCCCGTTTACTGCAAACATCATTCCTCCAATTGATACCATCAAACTGACATATGTAAGTACTACCGTATAATCATAAAACCCCTAACATTCTATCTCCCTCTTTCTTCCAATTGTAAAATTTGTTACGATCGTAAAGCAAGGCGCTCAGCCCCAGCTCTGTATAATATCCAATCCCACGGCTCAGGATCATTCCCGGCAAAGAAGCCGTTTTCCGAATACCGGAATAAAAAATCATGGCAAATAATTTTTTCACTGATTCCCATACCTCCCGGCAGAGGAAGCATATCTACCGATACCGCAATGACCGCCTGCAGTGTAATGACTGCGACTGCTTTTTGCACCTCCAAGCCCAAATGCCTTATATACAAAACCATAGCTGTAAACAGCGCAAACTGCTGGAACATGGTAATCGCAAATACATTCACGATCACCTGCTTGTGTTCCTTCAGAAAAACTGCTGTATCCCGGTACTGATCCATTGATGCATTCAGTTTTTCAATACGCGCCTCCTTATGGTGTAGAAAGTGCAGCTTTTTCAAGCAGTGCCATTCCTTTTACCAGAATTTCTCTTGCAAGCCGCGGATGGAACACCAGCACCAGCATCGCTGTCACGCAGAAAACATTCAGAGCTGTCCCCAGATAAAAGATATGCCGGATACTCCAGAGATATTTATGGATAAATCCCTGTCCGAACAGTACCAGCCACAATCCGACAACCACCAGTACCAGTTTATAAGTGATCGTAACGATCATCAGCACCAGCGTCGAAACCGGTATTGGTATCTTTTTTTTTCATATAATAAATCTGTGCCGAAGCTGTCCTCCAGATGCCGAAGGTGTGATACAGCTGAAGAAGAATCCAACCGATGAAAACAGAAAACATGTCCATTTTTTTTTCAGCCGGATTTTCAGTGTCCGCATCATATAATAGATAATGATCGATTCTCCCCAGATAAAAACCACAACACAGATCACTCCCGAATCAGCCATAATACATTGACCTGTTCCAGGATCTTCACAATCTCACCAATATCTTCCCCATGAAATACGCCATACATTGTACCGGCAAATACCACCAGCAAAAAAATATGACATTGAAGATCGTCTTCTTTTTTATTTTCCATCTCTCCTCATTCCTATCCGGTTTCCAAGTTTATTTGCTATTTTTTCTGTCAGACGCCGATAAATCTGCCATCCATTTGTCCGTCTGCTGATCTGCCAGGTTACTTCTGCAAGAAGAATTCCTGCTTCCGCATCCTGCCATACATGCTTTGCCTAAGCGCCAGTGTCGATATCACGACCAGTACCGTCATCAGGACAGAAAAAGCTTTATACCAGTTGGAAATCTTCCGATTCTTCCTGACCGCAATACAACTGAACCAGCTTGCCATGCAGTGAATGGACGGAAACAGGTTGATTGGCTTATCAACTGTATACAGAAACCGTACTGCTGCCTGCGTCCAGATATCCGTCCCTGTCAGAACCGGCCTCGTATTCGTGGTCGGATAAAAAATAAAGCACAGCATACATACCAGCCGCGCATAAAAATCCGCAGTAAACAACTGGTATTTCACCTTCTCCTCCCGCATCGATGCCATGAAATAGTTCCCTACCCAGAAAAGATAACACCCAAAATAAATAATAATAAACTGTGGCATAAAAGGAATCACTTCATCCGCCGGACCAGAAAGATTATGAGTCTTGATTCCCGTCCGTAATAGCGGCACTCCCAATATACCACAGCATTCATACAAAATATAATAATAAGTGGAATTATAGTTTTTATTTTCTTCATACAATCTATACTATACATAAATAAAAAAATAGCAATAGTTCGTACTTAAAGAAAAAGGGCGTGTGAAAAAACGAGAGTTTTTCATTCGTCCTTTTTCTTATAAATACAACAGTAATTATATTTCACAAAAAGGTGTATAATCCCCCTTCCCCCATGAGAATGCCATTATGAATCCTATGCGGCAGTTGCAACTTTTTTCTGTTTGTTGTGATATTTATAAAGATTGTGTCCAATAGAAACAAGAAATACTTCCAAGCAGTAACAGATTTTTTATTCCTCTTCGGACAATTCTTTTTTGTACCAACGGTCGTTTTTGATGATGCCAAAGGTACCTTCTGCCTGAATAGATCTATTCATTCTTAGAAGTGCTCCCTGGATGCTTTCAAGATTTTCAATTACTTCCTGATGCATCGCTGTAAGTTCACGGTTGATCCGTACGATACGGTTTTTATCTGTCTTTTTACATTGTTCTGCGTATGGACAGCCGGAGCAGTCCTCACACTGGTAGACTTCTTCCTGACGTCCATACTTGTTCCCTTTTACGTTTTTTCGATACTGAAGATAAAAGCTTTTCCCGTTTGGGCAACGCATGATTCCGCCTTCCCCGATTGGAAAATTTACTGCACGAAATGGATCTTCACGATACTTCTTGTCCGTAGTCTCTTTCTTGAACATGGGAAACTTCATATATTTTTCCATTCCTTGCTGCCCACAGAAGATGTAATTGTTGTAAGAACCATATCCAGCATCTGCTACTGGGTACTTCGGATAGAAGCCATATGTAGTATAAAACTTGTTCATTAATGGAATAAAACAATCCATATCTGAGCGATACTGATTTACATCAACAACAGCAATATATTCATCCGCAACACCGACCTGGACATTATAGGCGGGAAGCAGCTGGTCATTTCCCATGTAATCTGTTTTGATTCGCATAAAAGTTGCGGAATGGTCTGTTTTCGAGTAACTGTTGCGATCTTCTCACAGATTTTGATTTTTTCCACGTATTCTTCCAACTTAGCAGCATACTCTTTGAGTTTCTCATAATGACGTTGCTGCGTAGTTTTGCGATGTCCACTGCCATGAACAAACATTGCTTCATTAATCTGCCAGACTTCTGCATACTGTTCAGCAGCTTCCTTCAGATACTCTGGTGCGTACTCACTATTGATACAAAGTTTCATACCTGTACATGAAAGTTCCTCATTGATTTCCTCAAAGAGTGTAGTTATCTTACCAAAGAGACGGTATCTGGATTTTTCGGTTGCTTTTTTCCACACCCAGGAGTATTTATTCGCATTTGCTTCAAACTTGGATCCATCAATGTATAGATGTTGAAGATCTACATGCTCTGTCTCGAAGATTTTTTTGTTTATATCTTGAAATATTTCCTCAATGGAATCAGCAAGCACTTCGTTGATGAAGTAGCCGAAAGTACGGTAAGAAGGTGCTTGATGATCCATAAGATACATGAAGCGGAGATTGACTTTACACTGATCCTCCAGTTCACGCAATGATATATAGCCATTCGCCATAAATCCGAACAAAACTGTTTTCAGCATGCTGACCGGGTCATATCTGAGTCTTCCTGTATAATGTTGAGGAATATTTTTCAGGTATTTCTCCAAATCGATTTCTCTCATAAATCGATCAAATGTCAGCACCGGATCACAAATGTCCAAATAATCTTGAATTAGTATTGGCAAAACTGCCTGTTTTGGGTTAGAATAGATTATGTTATTAATTTCCATCACAAGTTAATTATAACAGAAAGAAAGACCTTGAGTTCAATATAAACTCTTGGTCTTTCTTTTTTTTCGGGACTATTCTTTTTTCACAGCCCCTTTTTATTTTTATATAGAGCGCCAGCTCTCATTCGATGATGCGACAGCATTAGCCGAATGCAGCACAGCGTATGTGTCGGGGCAAAAGAGTAGAGTGCATCATTCTACAAACTAATCAATCTCCAGCGGAACAGGAGCTTCAGCTCCGCTTCCGCGCCTGTCTTGCGTTCCCTAAATTTAATTCAATTATTTTCCAACATCTCTAGCAACGCTAAACTGGACCCCATGTCAAGGACACAGTAAATTTTTTAGGTCAATTGGTTAAACAACCAATGCTGATGGTTTTCTCTCCTGTAACCCACATAATGATAATACTCATTTGGAGACATTCCTCCAAGGGTGGTTTGATAACGATCATTATTGTAGTAAGTTATGTAATCATCAATTCGTTCCTTTACATCCTGAAAGCAATCCCAGGTATTCACATATGGCTGAAGTTCGTCTTTCATATGACCAAAGAAACTTTCCTGTGGTGCGTTATCCCAACAGTTTCCTCGCCTGGACATAGACTGGCGTAACCTAAAAGTCATTCAAAAAGCCGAAAATGCAACACTTGTATAATGACATCCCTGATCTGAATGAATCAAACTTCTGCATTCATCTCGTATAAATGATTTCTCATGAGAGACTTTATTGTTTCAAGGACAAAATCAATCTCCAGAGATTCGCTTAATTGATAAGCTAGGATCTGCATTGTATATGCATCTTTTATAACGGATAAATATACATGCTTCTGCTTGAGCCGCAGATAGGTGATATCTGTTAGTAATACTTTTTCGCGGGCCATAGGAACGGAATTGTCTCTTAACGTAATTCGGGGCAATTGTACTTGTACGTAATGCCTTTGCCATTCTTCGATATGGATTGGCTTTGCGTATAGGGCGGCACAAGTTGTATTTTTCGCATTAATCGTTGCACTTTTTTCTGTTCATAGTAATGCCCATACGCTTTAAACGCATGCAAATGCCCCTGGATCCTTTTTGCATAACCTCGGTAATCATATGCTTCCCTTGATTAGCAGAAAATCCTGATAATCAGATGCTTCACGGATAGCTCTTTGATTTGAGGCTGCGATCCAGCGATAATAACCGGATCTGGAAACGCCTGCCAGCTTACATAATTCCAAAACATTTAAAGCAGACTTGTTTTGAGTTTCTTTAAAGATTAATTCAAAGATAGCGCTTGTCTGCTCACGCGTTTTGGCTACTGCAGTTTCGATTTGTTACGATATTTGAAATTTTTTTTAAAAACTCAACCTGTTTTTCTAAATGAACAATCCGTTCCTGTAATTCTTTGATACTGGCATCTGTTTTTTGGGTAGAAAGATCTTTTGCCTCGAATGCAGCAAGCTGTTGTTCTGTAGAAAGGCCTCGTGGAGGACGAAGTCCTTGCTCAGAATCTGCTTCTTCAAGAATACGTCTGCGCAGACTGCTTTTTGCATCCTTGTGCAAATCAAGACGGATCATAACCAGCTGCTTTAAGGACTTCAGGGGTTGTTTTCTGTGATTTCGAATCTGATCAACAAAAATTTTTTGAATTCAAAAAATGTAAACGTAATGCGATTCGAACTTACGGAATAAGTATAAGGATTCAACTCAAAACACGTAATTGTTCTTCTGTAAAAGGTACTTTTTTGCTCATAGTGTGTCCACCTTTCTGTTTATTAATATATCACACAACAGCAATGGTGGTTAAACCTTTGTCTACAAGTTGGAAAATAAGACCATGAAGGAATAATTGTTTACCAATTTCATGTCTACAACTTGGAAAATACTCTAAAGGAATTGACTTAATTATCTAAGTTTCATGTCCACACTATAGGGTCCATTATACGCCGAATTTGTTGATTTATTTATGATTTCTGTAATTTTCAATCAACCAGATTAAACGAATTTGTTGATCTGTTTTTTAATTTCTGAAATTCTAAATCAACTATATCTGCATATTTCGTTGATTAGCTTTGAATTTTTTACAGTATCTAAGTCAATAAAATATTCTTATTCTGTTGACTTGTTTTTGAGTTTTATAGTATCTAGATCAATAATAGTTCCTTATTTCGTTGATTCATTTTCGGCTTTTTAAGTTTTGCAATCATTTTTTTCAGTATAACGCATGTAAAAATGTGTATCAATGAAGCAAAAAATAAATATGAAAAACTGTAAAAAATATTGCCATCAATAAAAATCATATATATGATATTTATAAAGAACAAAGGAGGTTTAAAATAATGCCTATGAAAAAAAGATTATCCAGTTCCATTGGTACTATTATTGTTCTCTGTGCGATAATCATAATATCGCGTTGCAGAAATATCAGCCGGACAAAGAAGTAATTACTACTTTCATATATGAATGGCTAAATGACGATTCCAGGGCAGAGACAGAATACAAAAAAATTCTGGAAACCGGAAGTGATAATCAATCCTTATCTCAGCCTTTGCAAAAATACTTCATAACAGAAGCGGCATTCCAATCTTTCTTAAAGACATTTTATTATTTACCAGTAAAAATTCTGCAACAATACGATTCCTACAATTTAATAGACATTAACATAACAAAAAGAATCTAATAGTTACTTTGTAAAAGTAGACTTAGAATTGATAAAAAGAAGAAAAATCAAAGAATCATTCCATCACAATAAAAATTCAAATGGATCATAAAAAGTTTACCTATTTTACCATCACAGAAGGAAAAGAAATTTAACACAAATAAGCGGTTGAAAGATAAGAAACAAATAGGATATAATAACCCATAGATATTCAGGAAGGGAGGAAATCTTTCATGCAAAAAGTAATCAGTATCGGAAAACAGAATTTTGTATCTCTTCGGGAGAATGATTGTTTTTATATTGATAAAACAGATCTGATCTGTAAGTGGTGGGAATCAAAAGATGAAATTACTTTGATCACCAGACCGCGTAGATTTGGAAAAAACATTGAATATGAGTATGCTGAATTGTTTCTTTTCCAATCAATTTACAGGACAGGAAAGACCTTTTTAAAGGATTGGCAGTCTGGAAAAAGGAAAAGTATCGTAAAATGCAAGGAACCTATCCGGTAATTTTTCTGAGTTTTGCCGCAATTAAAGGCAGTAATTATGAAGATGCCAGAGATGGGATTATCATGGCGATCAATGAAGCCTATTCAGAACATAGGTATCTGCTTGAAAGTAATGAACTTACGGATGGTGAGAGAAATGCTTTGAAGAGTTAGATTATTATGCAAAAAATCCAGGAATCAAAAAACAGGTGGCAAATGATACAATCTGTAATGCGGTAAAAAAATCTGGCAAATTGCCTGAGCCGGTATTATAAAAAGAAAGTTATTATTTTGCTGGATGAATATGATACCCCGATGCAGGAAGCTTATCTCTATGGATATTGGAAAAATTTACAGCATTTATCAGAAGTTTATTTAATGCAACGTTTAAGACAAATCCATATTTGGAAGAGCAATGATGACAGGGATTACACGCGTGTCGAAAAGAATCTGTATTTTCAGATTTAAATAATCTTAACGTTGTAACAACGACATCAACGGAGTATGAAACCTGTTTCGGATTTTCGGAAGAAGAAGTATTTCAGGCGTTAGAAGAGCGTGGGATGAACAATCAGAAAAAACTTGTAAAGTCCTGGTATGATGGTTTTATATTTGGAAATACGCATGATATCTATAATCCTTGGTCAATTACTAATTTTTTAGATAAAAACAGGTCCGTCCTTATTGGGCAGATACCAGTTCAAATAGTATGATTGATGAACTGATTCGAAAAGCTTCCACAGACATCAAAGAAAAAGATGGAAAGAATTGCTGCAGGGAAAAAGAAATCGTAGTTAATTTTGATGAACAAATCGTATTTGAGCAGACTTGATCAAGATGAGAATGCAATCTGGAGCCTGATGCTGGTAAGTGGTTATCTGAAAGCAGAGCAGATAGAAATATCGGGGCGTTTTGTTAGAGCCATGGTATCATCTGCGAATCACCAATCTGAAACAACAGCAATGTTTACAACTATGTTTAAAGGATGGTTCGCAAAGAATCAATCCAATTATAATCAGTTCATGAAGGCATTATTAAGTGATGATATAGATGCTATGAACTATTATATGAATCAGATTATAATGACAACATTCAGTTATTTTTGATGTAGGACAAAATGAACCGGAACGATTTTATCATGGATTTGTTCTGGGACTCATTGCGGATCAGACTGATATCTATGAATTCGGTCGAACAGAAAAGTGGTTTTGGACGTTATGACGTGATGATGATTCCTAAAATAAAAGAAACAAAAAGTATCCGGCGATTATTATGGAATTTAAAAAGTGAGAAATATAAAAAAGAGAAGAATCGTTGGAAGACACTGTGCAGACGGCACTGACACAGATTAAAGAAAAATGTTATGATGCAGAACTATATGACAGAGGTCTAAAAAAAAGAAGAGATTCATCATTATGGTTTTTTGCATTTGAAGGAAAAAAAAAGTATTGATAGGATAAAAGAGAAGAAAGTCAAACTGCTATTGCGATTTAAAAACTTTTTCATATAGCAGTTTGACTTTATCCGTTTTATAGATTAATGTAAATAAAATCCCAGATCCAATATACATTCCGGAGGCAGATATTCTCGCGGAATATTCACAAGTGCAGTAATTTTCCATAAGATACCAAATCCAATCAGAATGAGTAGCATTCCTCTGACACATTTTCTATAATCTCCGGCAGGAAACTTATACAAATCTTTAATTCCAAAAGCAAAGATAAAAATTTAAAAATCAGGACGGTTATTCCAAACAAAAAGAAAAAAGAGATTTTTTGCTTTTCTAAAAATACGTCTGTTTTTCACCAGACTGTTTTTTATGTTCCCCCTTCCTGATCGATGGTGACTTCATCTCCATCTTTTAATGGATATGTAGACCATTTTATGATCTGCAAAAGTTGTCCTTTTTTCATCTTTTTCTTCCGGAAGAAGAATACTATCTGCGGTTATGGAAAGAGGATCGACAGCCTTTGAAAAAGGCGAGAAATTTTGTTCCAATACTCCTTCTTGCTCTGCCAGATAAAAAATCATATTTGTATCGGTATTATAGCAACTTTTGGGAATACGGATGGTAGAATTAAGCTTTTCTTCTTCTGTCTGACTGATCGTTGCAATCTCTACAGGTATCTGCATCCATTTTTCTATACGGATGGATAAAATAGTACAGATCATTAAAGAAATCAGGATCATACATCCGGCATTCCAGGTTTTCCTTTTTTCATCATTTTATCAACTCCATAAAATATCTTTTAGTCCATCCGGGGTCAATTCTGTATTGTAATATAAAAAGAAAAAATGTCACTGGAAGTAAACATAGTAGACCACAGACGGATTGAATTCAACAGCATTTTGATTGAGTGATGCGAGAAAACAGAAAGGGGATAGTCGGTTTCTTTTTCGAGAAAAGGATAGGCTGTTCAACCATATTCCAGCTTTCTGTAAATACTAATATAAATAATGTGATAACGGCAGGTTTTGAATTTGGAACTATAATGTAGCGAATCATTTGTAGCTGATTTACGCCATCCATTCTTGCGGCATCAAGTGTAGAATCTGGGATTGCCTGGAAAACGAAAGTAAGCCATACAGTTCAAAAGGTGAAAAATATTGCAGGGATTATCAAAGCTTTCCAACTGTTTAAAAGTTTTAGTTTTTTCTAATAAAATATAATTCGGCAACAGTGTTACCTGAATCGGTAAAATCATAAATAGTGCAAATAGTATAAACCAGAATTTTTTCAGAGGAAAAGAATATTTTGCAAATGCTGTTCCTGACATATACAGGAAAAAAAGGGTTTGTCCTGCCGCAATCATCAGACACATGGCAAGGCTTCTCCAAAATTTTATCAGATAATCAGGTTTTGCCAGAAAAACTTTATAATAATTCATCAGAAAAATCCGGTATCTGAATGAAAAACTGAAAATACAATCAGATAGATAATTGGAAATAAAAAAATAAAAGGCTATGATCGAAAAACAAAGAGCCGGGTATACTGTTTGTACTTATGCATCGGCAGTCCTCCTCTTTAGAAAATAGTATATCATATAGATAAGACCACTTAGAAAAAGAATAAATACGGTAATAATAGTTGCACTGGCGGAAACCTTTTGGTAATTCAGATTTTGTAAATTATTATTCATAAATGTTGTAAAAAATAAATACTGTTGTCTGATGAGTTCCGCCAAGTAAAAAGGCTTCTCTGTAGCATTTAAACGCATTCATTATGGAGAGTATTAATGTAAAAAGGATAACCGGAAACAATATAGGACAGGTAATATAATAAAAGCTCTGCCATTTTCCGGCTCCGTGAAGACTGGCATATTCATAATATTCTTTCGGAATCATCTGAAGTCTGGAAGAATAAAATGAAAAATATAATATCCAACAAATTTCCAGAAATATAAAAATACAGATGATCCAAAAAGCGCTTGATGTATGAAGCCAGTCTTTTTCAGGAAGATAAAAAAAAAGTTTAGTATCAGATTCAAAAAACCATTATTTTTGAAAAAAAACTGGATGACTAAAACTATAGATGCGATTGGCATGATGATTGGATAAAAGAAAAGAGAGTCGGAAAATTTTCTGACCTTTCGTAATCTGTTGTAAAATTACAGAAATACAGAGAGCTGTCCCTAAAGTAACTGGTATTGTAACAAGCATATATTTACAAGTGTTTTTACTGCCAGTAAAAACATTGTATTTTTAAATAGTTCTTTATAATTATCAAGACCTACAAATTCGCGTTTTCCGATACCAAAAGAAACAGAATACCACAAAACAATCAAAAATGGGATCAGATAAAAAGAAAAGAAATCCTGATATTGCAGGGAAAGCCAGTAAGAATCCCTTCTTCTTTTTTTTTCATTGCATCACGCTCGCTTTCACTTTAAAACTATTCTGTCACCTGTGTATGATAATCATTCCATGCTTTGTCTGCTAAAGCCGAAAGCTTATCTTGCCATATCTTTTTAAAATCAGTTTGCGGACCATATAATAAACTACTATTTTCTATAATCTCTTCATAAATAAAATGTTCAACTTCTGTCGGAAAATATGCTCCCTTCTAAGGACTGAAATGCTTTTATAGCTAAATCCTGTTTTTGACTGATCTAAGAAGGACAGCTTTGTACGGATGGCATACTGTACCGGATAATCTGTTCCAAGGACACCATTTGCGCTTAGTGACATTCCATTAGTACTAGTTGATTCCTGAATTACGTTATTATTTAAAGCAATACGCAACTGAACGAAGCAATAATTGGA